>MDTG01020524.1_pt1 | contig 48069 bp, 32 predicted proteins | sample 811421 | NCBI WGS metagenome assembly MDTG01 (sample SAMN05326645, study PRJNA326480) | marine metagenome | isolation source: seawater | place: Pacific Ocean: South East | collected 2011 | reverse complement strand
TGTTTCCTTGTCCTCGGTATAGCGAATGGGCGGATTCATCAGGACCCGTACCCCTATTTCCTCAACATCATCTTGGTCGAATGTCAGATGTTGAGTGCAAACTTCTGTTGTAATCAGGTCCCCCTTGTTTTTTGTTAACCAGTCCGCTTCCTTAGCACTCGTCATATGGACGATGTGGAGTCTGTGTTCATGATCCTTAGCAAGAGCTGCGGCGCGCTTCGTTGCGATGAAAGCGCATTCCACGTCTCTGCACTCAGCGTGCGAAGCAATATCTGTCCGATTAGAAAACTCCGCTATGCGCCGTTGTAAGCGATCCTCGTCCTCTGCATGAGTTGCAATTATCCCTCCGGTGTTGGCGAAAATATCCTCGAGATGTTTTTGCTCATGAACGAGCAAATCCCCTGTACTGCTCCCCATAAATACTTTGATTCCGCAAACGCCGTCCATTCCTTCAACGCTTTGCAAATCACTGACGTTGTCCTTTGTCGCACCAATGAAAAAACCATGATGGGTTACCGCCTTTTTACCAGCTAGGGCAATTTTCCTTTCCAACTGCAACCTATTGGTAGCATTCGGAATGTTGTTCGGCATGTCGAGAAATGCAGTCACTCCTCCTGCGGCGGCAGCCCGACTCCCGCTCTCAAGATCCTCCTTTTCTGGTTGTCCGGGCTCTCTGAAGTGTACATGGGGGTCAATAGCACCAGGAAGGAGATGCAAACCCTCGCCGTCAATTACCACCTCTCCTGGAACAGGCTCCAGGCCCCCTCCAGGGGAAACGACAGAAATCACTCCACTAGAAACGCGAAGGTCCCCCACAACCTCTCGACCAGCGAGAACCATCGTCGAACCACGTATCAGAAGGTTACCGGACACCTCTCCACCATCCCCTCGGGGGAAAAGGCGACTCATCACCATTCTGATTGTAAACGGGCTAGATAGCATGAATGTGGTTGCGTTCATATATTCCCGTTCCGCCCCGAATGCAACGGGTTGGAGTAGTCAGGTTATCTCGTCGGGCTCATAACCCGGAGATCGGTGGTTCAAATCCACCACCCGTTACCAATAATCGAAACAAAACTGAAAGTGAACGAACGTTATACTGAGAGGCATTTCCAACAAATTAGCACTTTCAATAATCACAAGCACCCCATCATTTGTTCATATACTGCCGAGAATCAGCATCGGCCATACAAGGTGAGCAGATGAGTGATACAACAGCGAGTGAAAAGGTAGATGACGAGGAGATAGTGATAGACGTGGATGAGCCCGGGGCAACAATAGAAGATTTGCCGGGCGTAGGGCCTGCGACTGCTGAGAAACTCAGAGATGCAGGTTTCGATGATCTCCTAGCCATAGCGGTGATGAGTCCCTCAGAGTTGGGTGAGCAAGCGGAACTTGGCGAGGCAGTATCCGCCAAGATAATCGCAGGCGCGAAGAAGCTGGCAAACATTGGTGGATTCATCAGTGGGGTGGCTCTTCTCGACAAGAGGAGTCAGGTGCTGAAGCTAACATCTGGAACATCGGCTCTGGATGAACTGCTAGGAGGGGGTTTCGAAACACAGGCAATCGTAGAGGTATACGGTGAATTCGGTAGTGGTAAGACCCAGATAGGCCATCAACTAGCCGTAAATTGCATTCTACCAGCCGAGCAGGGTGGAATTGGCGGAGAAGTATTCTACATAGATACTGAGGACACATTCAGGCCCGAGAGAATCACTCAGATGGCAGAGGCAGTGGGCATGGACCCTGCTGACGCACTGGAGCGTATTCATGTGGCAAGAGCATACAACTCGGCCCACCAGATTCTCCTAGTCGATGAGATTCAGAGAATGGGCAAGAGCGTAGACGTCAGGCTAATCATAGTCGACTCTTTGACTAGTCACTTCAGAGCAGAGTACCTAGGCCGAGGAATGCTGGCAGCTAGGCAGCAGAAGCTAAATCGGCACTTGAAGGATCTGAAGAAGCTGGCTGATGTCAACAACGCCCTAGTGCTCGTTACAAACCAGGTCCACTCCAAGCCCGACGCAATGTGGGGTGACCCCACGAAGCCAATAGGAGGCCACATACTGGCCCACGCAAGCACATTCCGCCTATATCTGAGGAAGTCTAAGGGGGGCCGGAGAATAGCCCGCCTGGTGGACAGTCCAAACCTGCCAGATGGAGAGGCGGTCTTCAACGTGACAACCGAGGGTCTGCGGGACTGATCACCCGCGGGCCCCGTGTCCGATTAAGCAAGCTCTTTCATGGCCACGCCTATTTCTCCGATTAGCGGTTCCAAGTGCTCCTCGCTGAATCCTAGCCTCAAATTGGCCGCAGAGAAAAGTTCAGGCAAAGTTTTGGTATTCCCTAATGACATTGCATTGGCGTAGTCGTCCAACGCCTCACCTCGATCTTTACGATGCGTTTGCCATAGTTGTAGTGAGCCTAGCTGTGCAATTCCGTACTCTATGTAGTAGAATGGAGCCCCATACAGGTGCCCCTGCACTTGCCATGAGACTCCCCTGAAGCCATCTATGTCGCCCCAATTCATTTCCGAACCGAACCTCTCCCTAATTTCGATCCAAGCAGACTCTCTCTCTTCCCTTGTGTGCTCCGGGTTAGAGTAAACCCAATGCTGGAATGAGTCAATCGTCGCTATCCATGGCAGGAGGAAGATGACTCCCTCCAGATGCGCACGCCTAGCTCTATTTGCATCACCCCCCTCATAGAAAATATCCCATCCGGGCTGTGTTAGAAGTTCCATAGACATCGACGCGACTTCTGCGAACTCAATTGGGTAGTTTCGTTCATCTATCAACTCCAGATGCCCGCAGTAAAGCGAGTGGAAGGCATGGCCAGCTTCGTGGATCATCGTCTCAAGATCGCCCTGTAGGCCAGCTGCATTCATGAAAATGAATGGAACCCTACTTTTCTCTAGGTAGTACTGATATCCACCAGGTGCTTTCCCTTTCCTGGTATCCAAATCAAGGGTGTCCATTTCGACTAGTTTGTCGAACATAGAGCCTAGTACATCAGACATTTCATGGAACATTACAGAGAGCTTCGAGACCATCTCTTCAACATCCCCAAATGGCCGTAATGGCGGCTTTCCCTCTATGTCCGGACCGACTCCAGTTTTCTCATTCACATCCCAAGGCCTAAGGCTATCAAGGCCTAGTGAAGATACCCTCGTCGAGTTAATTTGATGCAGTAATGGCATGCATACCTTCTCTATCGAGTCATGGAACTCAATGCAGTCTTCCTTCGAGTAGTCAAATCTGTGCATAGCCCTGAACATGTAGTCTGTGTAACTCTGGAATCCGGCATTCTTCGCCATCTTATGTCGAATTGAAATCAACTCATCAAATATCTCAGAAAGCCTCTCCGAGTCGACAACCCTCCTCTCAGTTACTGATTTCCACGCCTCTTCTCGGACAGCGCGTTCGTTGGATTCCATGTAACCCCCCATCTGTGGAATCGTCCTTTCCTCCCCATCGAAATTAACAGTCATGGCACCGTTGATTGCCTGGGCCTCAGTGACAAGCTTTGTTTGCTCAACTCCCAGTGGGATGTTCTCCTTTCGAAATATCTCGATGTCATTCCTCATGCCCTTGATCATCAGATCGTACCTAGGTGACATATCATCAACAGAGGGGTGCTCGACTATCCGCCTGTTCAATGAATCAGAGAACTCAGATAATTTCGGTCTAACGTTCTCTACGAAGTCAAGAAAGGAATCACGCTTCTCATCATTCTCTGTGTCACAGGTCATTCCGATATACAGGAGAGCCCCAGTTTCTGAGATATGTTCGGCTAAGCTGGATGCATCAGCAATCAGCCCTTCGAGACATCCAGTGCAAGATAAGTTACGATTCAAAAGGTCATTCACGTAAGGCTCTATGTTTCCCCATTCGCTAGCATCGAAATCTTCAGGTACAAATTTCTCGGATTCCATACATCACTCTGGAAGAGACTCGGATTTGATGTTGACCCTGTGGGCAGATCAGTAGTCAGCCATGGAGGCATGTAGAATGAAGCGGGACTCAACATCAACACTATCCACGAATTCCCCATCCAAACTCGCACCTATTCTCACGAGCCCCGAAGACGTCGGCACCGGCCTAGCTGCGACTAATTTCGCCTCTAGGTGCTCTTGAATACGAGTCGCCTCTTCATCATAATCGTTGTACGTACTTCTGGGGATTAATACATTCTCCAAAGCTCCATCAACATTAATTTCTGGAAGATGCACAATCCACGCCCTGGTGTCTCCCTTCCTCAAGCCAGCCCTTTCTATAGCCAAACTAATCTGATGGGTACCCGATAAAATCCTAAGGAACTCTGCTGTGACATCCCTAGCCACCATTTCCCCCGCCAACTCCCTTCTTCTAGTGGAGTGCCACACCGTCCATAGATGCGCTTCACTCCCCGCTACTTCGTCAGAGAGAATAAGCCACCTGTTGTCAGGCCTCCATTCATTGAGTGTTGAAATCACCTTAACAGGGTCCAAAACAGGACTTTCGAACTCGATACTCCAAGCAGGGAACCACGGCAGCATCTTCCCCCTCCTAGTTCACTGTGAATATACGCATTGAAGAGATTACCGTGCACGGCGCCTCACCGCGCGACTGGCTGTTTGGACCAGATTCTCCACGAGTCTGGGGCTCCAACCTCTGAGATCTGAAAGCATAGACATGTCCCTTTCTGTTAATTCAGCTATATCAGAAGCCTCAGATACTCCAAGTAATTTTGCCATCTCTCGGGCCCTGACCCTGCCCACGCCCCTCAAAGAAACAAGTCCAAGAAGATCAGATTTACATCCATATCTAACTCTTCGATGAACTTCATCAATCGCCTCCACGAGAGTTCTGTGCGCCTCCCTTCCCATCATTGACAACTCATCATCATCAGCCACTATCTGCCTAGTTGAATACAGAAGCCATTCGGCCAACTCTACACGACTTCGCAAATCGCCGGGTTGCACCCCCCACTCCGACTCTATTTCTTCAAATCCATCCTCTTCCATCCAAGATTGAATTACTAAAGCGGCTTTCATCCTCCTATCGTCTTCTAGATCAACCGACTCTGCCAAGAACTCCCTCTCATGCCCATGCAAAGCCGCCTGAACCTTATCGAAGTCATTTTTCCTAATCCAAAGGGGCATAAAATCAGGGGTACACGAGACAAGGTGAAGTAGCCCCATCGGAGAAACCTGTCCAGCCTCGTCTCTCCCTGAAAGAATTGACATCGCCCTTGCCGCACCGTCTCTTAGGATTCTGCCGGAAAGTGGATTCAAATACAGTCTGGCAACCCTCTTTCCTAGGGGTGTCGCGGAATAAGTCATCGAAGGAGACTCGGCGGTAATTTCGTCCTCTGGATCCATGACACTAGCTCTTCTGAATCCAAAAATAGGTGGCCCTCTTCTCTTGGGCAGGGCCTCTCTTGTCCGTTCTACATGACTAGACAGCTCAACTCCGAGAACATCGGCGGCTGAATTTGCCCATGCCGGAGCATCGTCTTCCCAGTCTTCATCTGTGGCTGAATCAGGCTGTTCTTCGACTAATCTGGCTGCCACCTTTTCTGACTCTCCATCTCTGTTGACCATTCCATTTTCGGCTAGCCAGACGACTACGTCATCCAATCTGCTAGCCAAGGTTTCAGAATTCATCTGAGTAGCTAGGAATGTCTTTTCAAAAAATCTACCCAATGAATACCTATCAGAAATCCCACCGGTTGCTATTATTGACAGGCAGTGAGTAAGTAGGGCCGGATCTTCAACTGCCCTCAAAGTCACTGGACTAGCTAGTTTGGAAATCACGTCCTCAGGGCCGCCTTTTAGGTACAGATCGACCAAGCGCTCCTCTTCTTGCAAATCCTTTGCAATGATCCAAGAGTCCCCATGTTCGTCATATTTTGGCCTACCGGCCCGCCCCATCATTTGCCTAATCTCCATTATTGGAAGGGGCATTGAGGCACTGGCAGCCGTGTTCCACCTACGGTAGTCACGAATCACAACCCTCCTAGCAGGAAGATTAACCCCTTGAGCAAGAGTTGGTGTGGCAACTATGCAATTCAGACTCCCTTCCTTGAATGCGTCCTCCACAATACTCCGCTGTCTTGAGGTCAGACCTGCATGATGGAATGCAACTCCTCCCTTGATGGAGTTTGAGAGTGACTTTCCAACAGATGAGGACTCCTCCCTCCTATTTATCCTCGATGAAAATTTATTCCACTCTTCATCGGTGTGTGAGTAATATGTCCCATCCTCAGAATTCAGAATTTTCAGTACGTGCTCTGAAAGATCCCTGGCTTCTTTCTGTGCTGATGCCCTAGATGAAACGAAAACCAGGAGCTGCCCCCCGGAAGATACTGTATCGTCCAAAACCGCCTGTAGGGACTTTGTCTTGCTGCCGCTCAACCTTCTCTCAGAAGGCCATTTGGGCGGCTTCTCTCCTTCTATTCTGTGTACTCTGACTTCTAAATTACTCATTACCCCGCAGTGAAGAGAAACTGGACGCCACTCAGATTTCACCAAATCTGCATCCAACCACTCTGCTAGAGACTCAGCATTTCCAACGGTCGCAGAAAGTGCGATAATCTGAGTATCAGGCTTCTCGTGCCTAATTCGAGAAATTAGGACTTCTAATGTCGGCCCTCTACTGGGATCATTGAGTAGGTGGAACTCATCTGAAACTACCACTCCTATTTTACTCAGAAGATCCCTATTTCCCCTAAGCATAGAATCTAATTTCTCACTCGTACATACTATTATGTCGGCATCATCAATTCCTAGGTTTTCCCCACTACGATCACCTATTGCCATTCCAACATTCAAATTAACAGAGGAGGCGATTTCTCGTAATTCATCTACCTTTTCTGATGCTAATGCTTTCAGTGGAACGATGTATAGCCCTTTGCTGCCGGACAAATCCCCACTTAGCCTATTCAGCATGGCAAGATATGCGACCAAAGACTTCCCACTGGCCGTGGGAATGGTAAGCATCAGGCTCCTTCCTTCAAGGGCGCCGGGCAGGGCCTCAATTTGTGGTGGAAAAAGCTCCCCTATCCCCCATTTATTCCTGAGGAAATCAACTAACCTTGAATCGAGCCCAAGCTCTTCTAGGCCTCCCGATGCACGTTCCACGCACCCTCTCTAGTTTGGCCGTTCTAAAGGATGCCGTGCACACCGAGTCTAGTGCCACCTATGGTAAGCCGGATGCCCTTCCTTTACTGCGACGAATAGCCCCTCTCCGGTGGCACAAACCTTCTCTGCAGCAGACAGGGTCATACTCACCTTAGCACGATCATCGCTAATCTCGGTTATTTCTGCCCTCACACTCAACTTCTCACCATGGGGGGTCGGTCTTCTGAGTTTGATACTGTAGCTAGCGGTTACCGTGCAGGGAGGGGCATCGGATCCACTCCTCTCCATCAGAGCCACCGCAGCCGCCCAGTTTCCGTGACAGTCCAATAGGGTGCCAATGATCCCTCCATTGACCATTCCCGGAAACGCCTGATGCTCTTCCGATGTCTCGAACTCCATTTCCAAACCGTTTTCCGTTCTGAATGACCTAATTTGCAGACCGTCTTCGTTGGACGGGCCACAGCCGAAGCAGATACTGCTGTGTGCGTACTCCTCCTGGACTGATTTCCCTTCCCATCCTCCCATAAACACCCGAGGGGCAGGAGGGAATTGAAGAATTCCCATTAATTCCATGAGGTATATCCTATTTACGTCGGACCGACTGGGGTAGTCGTTGTCCGAACCACATAACGACTCATCTGAAGAGTCTCCGAAGCCAAGGCCAGAGTCTCTGACCCCTCGTTTGAAGAGGAGGAGATTCGCCCCCTTGAAAGTCGCTAATCAGATACCAAAGAGGAGAAGGAAGGAGATTGAGAAGGCTTTGGAGGGAAGTACTGGGACACCTAAGAAGTGGTCCCGACAGAGCGGCCCTAAGAATCACAATTTCATGCGTAAGAGAATTTCCCCCGGAACAATAAGGAGAGTTGATTTTGACCTTCTTTCGGTCGATATCGGAGAATCTTGGCCAACTCCTGTGACTGTGATTCATGGTTCTAGGCCAGGGCCAGTGGTGACTCTACTTGGTGCAGTCCATGGTAACGAATTGGTCGGCCCCCTGGCACTTACTTACCTAACAGGGCCAAATTTCGTCGGCCCAGGTAAGCCAATAGACCCAGAATCGATGTCCGGGACTTTGAGAATAGTCCCCGTGGTGAATATGCCGGGATATCGCAGACAGAGTCGGTATATGCCGGATGGAAGGGATCTGAACAGAGCATTCCCCGGAAAGCCGGAGAGCAACACTACATTCCGCGTCGCTCACAGGATCTGGGATCAAGTAATAGTCGGCAGTGATTACATCATAGATTTGCACACGGCCGCCTTCGGGAGGACTAACATGCCCCAGATAAGGGCCAATCTGGCCCACGCTTCCAGCAACAAGATAGCCAGGTCATTCGGAATAGAGGCGATATTGGACAATGTTGGGCCCAAGGGCTCGCTCCGAAGACTGACAAACGAGTCGGACATCGCCTGCATTACGTTCGAGGGAGGCGGACCAAACGAGTCGGATCCGGAGTCGGTACAGATCTCCATCTATGGTATCCTGAATGTTCTGCGTGGGTTGAGGATGATCCCGGGTCACCCCAGTAGGCCAAGGTTCCGAATTTTGGCTTCTGGATCTGTATGGATCAGGTCTGACCAGGGAGGCCTCCTGGATGTTCTTGCGCCAGCGGGAAGCTTCGTAGAAGAGGGGGAGGTCGTCGCAACAGTGACAGATCCAGAAAGGCCCTCGGAGACTCATGAAGTAAAATCACCCAAGAAGGGATTGATCATCTGTTCTGCTACGCATCCATTCGTTACTGCGGGAACTCCTGTGGGTCACATACTACCTGTTTCCAAAGGCGTCAAAGCCATCAGGAGGCGCCTCGACGAGGATGACTGCCTAGTTATTAGCGGATCAGATGGCGATCCGCCCTGGCGCGAGGATGATGATGTAGAGGACATCACAGTCGAGGGAGAGTGGTCAGGAGGGTCGGTCGATGCAGAGTGGGGATTGAATGACTCCGCTGCTGTTGAAGAGGAAGCAGCCGAGGCCGACCCCTGACCACTAGAACTCTGGGGCCTTGGGTACGCCTGTTTCTTCGTCTATGTCGGTAGGAGAATAGGCTTGTCTCTGCGTATCCCCTGAAACCATGCTAGATACGTCAGGTGCACTGGGGAGAGCGTAGCCCTGATGCTCGACCCCCAAGTTTCCGCCCTCTGGTCTGATGTTGTAGAACTCGTATGCCTCTTCCAGCTGCCTTCTGTAAGAGATCCTCGTTCCAATCAGCAAGGCTCCCCCAATGAGAGAAATCACTGCAAGCAGCGATACAACTGCACCCATGGGACTCAGAATAAAGCCCAATAATCTCTCCCCCAGACTCTTAGGTGGCTCCCAGACAATCATGTCCAGATTCCACGTGAATTCCGTAATCTTCCCGCTATCTGACATCAGAGCAGTCACCTGTTGTGGACCACTCCCCTCTGAGCACAGTTGAATGGCTAGGTTGCTGCTCGGAGAATCACAATCCAGGGATGGTATGGTTATCATCAGCCCGCTTTCGCTGACATTCTCGTTGATGGTGTAGTCTCCGAATTTCCACGAAACCGCAGTCTCGATCTGGCTCGGTACCGAACCTATGGAAAGTACCAGGGTATCATTTACTGATTCCCATCTGAAAATTTGAGAAATTTCCGGTGTCGTTGAGACTAGGCCTTTCCTGTCCAGGCCATCATCGATAACGCCACTGCAGTCGTCATCCCAACCGTTCCAGACCTCCGTTCCGTCTGGATTGATCGTATCGACCAAATCTTCGCAGTCCTCATAGTCTCTGAACCCGTCTCCATCATAATCGAAATTGAATTTTAGAGGGTCAGAATTCGTGACTAGAACTTCATCCCCATCCGTAAGCCCATCCCCGTCTGTATCCGGATCAGTGTAGTCAGTGGTGAAGTTGTAGTATTCATCATAGTCTAGTAATCCATCTTCATCAGCATCAGTTTCATAGAAGTCTTCGTCGATGGTAGAGTCACAGTCATTGTCCTTCCCGTCTAGTGATTCTGGTAGGAAGGGGGACATTTCTGAATCGTCATCATCACAGTCGTCAAACCAGTATACCCCATCATTATCGTTGTCTGGGTCATAAACCAGTGGATCCGTCATCGAATCTTTCAGCTCATACCCATCAGGTAACCCATCCCCATCGGTATCTCCATTGTATGGATTAGTGGACAGGTTGTGATATTCCTCGAAGTCACTAAGTTGATCTCCATCTGTGTCTACCGATTCGAAACCATCGTCCATTACTTCATCACAGTCATTGTCGATCCCATCTAGGACTTCCGGTAACCCAGGGGATCTGAAACCATCTTCATCATCACAGTCTTGGAACCAGTACCATCCATCGGAATCATCGTCTGGATCAGGCCAGTTCGGGTCAGAACCGTGAGTATTTACCTCCAAGCCGTCCCTTAGCCCGTCGTCATCTGAATCCGCATCTAGATGATCCGTGCTGTGTAGGTGGAATTCTGCCCAATCAACTAGGCCATCCCCATCGGCATCCGTGAAATTGAAACCCTCGTCAGTGAGTTCGTCACAATCATCGTCTATCCCATTCAGGAGCTCAGGCCTTCCAGGGTTCACCAGAGGGTCCTCATCGTTACAGTCGTTGAAGTGGTAGAACAGGTCCCCATCACTGTCAGGGTCGTAAACTAGTGGATCACTTAACCAGAAATTTACCTCTGCACCATCTGAAAGGCCATCGTCATCAGAATCACTGTCTAGGGGCCCAGTACCAGTGACCATGACCTCAACGTAGTCGCTCAAGCCGTCAAGATCGCTATCCACTGAGAGCGGATCAGTCCCGTATGTAATTACCTCCTCGTAGTCATTGAGGCCATCGTCGTCAGTGTCCGCATCATATGGGTCAGTACCCCACACTTCTGTCTCGTTCAGATCTTCAAGGCCATCGTCGTCGTGATCAAGATCAACGTCCATGCCGTGCACTATCATGCCCCACGAGTCCAGGGTTCCCGTAGTACCGGAATCTGTGTCCCGAATCTTCAGAGTCCACTCTCCCATAGAAGATTCATCCCAGTGATGAACCGTATTGAAAATCCAGTTGTAGTAATTGTTGCCATCGTCATTGCGATTCTCTGCAAGCCATGATTCCTTGCCAGAGGGGGAAACCAGTACTATGTCCAAGTCGCCCCTGGAGTTGTGCGAAATATTGACGATTACATCAACGCTCTCAATTTGTATGTCGGTTTGAACGTCTAGGTCGAATTCAGTCCAGGTGGTATTCGAGTCTGGTATGGTGGTCGAGGTGATTGAAGGGCTGAAGCTCAGGTTCACCTCTTCTCCGACTAGGGACCAAGTCTCGGCCAAGTTGACCGCAGCACCTGCGTCCACTGCTCCAAATCCGTATTTGTGGGAAACGTCATGACCTGCCCCATTCAACTCCCAGGAAGTGTCGCTCGCGTCGTTCATGCGCGCGCTGTTCACGAGGATATGCTGAACATCTCTCCAAGTTAGGTTCTCATTTGCCTCCAGCATCAGTGCAATCACTCCAGCGGCAAGGGGGGTGGCGCTTGAGGTACCGCCGAAATCGTGCGTAACGTTGCCAGAATTGTTGTATCCCCCACTCCCTGTGATGTCAGTGGTGGTTATTCCCTCCCCGTCGCCTTGGGAGTGAGCTGCTACGAGTATATTTGCGCCGGGCTCTGCATACCAGGATTGTTCCCCTTCGTGGGAGATTGCAGTCACTGCGATTGTGTACCTGCTGTTCGCGTACCCGTCATAGTTCGCATTGTCGTTGGAACCAAGGCCATTTCCCGCAGCCCATGTCAGTATGTTGCCCAGCCCCTCTCTTCCGCCATAAGCGTCCTCTTCCAGCGCCGCTGTAGTCAGGGGCCCAGGCCCATCAAGGGTCTGTCCGTTGTCGCTCGGGCCCCATGAGTTGGTGTAAATGTCGATGTCATCATTTTCGTAACTGAGAGCCTCTGACTCGGTCTGATCGCCAGCCCAGCAAGCAATGAGTGTTGATCCGGCGATCGTGGCACCATAAGCAGCACCAGTGACGTACAAGTCATTGTCCCCCACTGCCGCTGCAACTCCGCCAGCGGCAGTCCCATGTCCGTTGAACTGGGTGGGAGATGGATCTCCGTCGTCATTACACCAGTCGTATGAGAGGAGTGCAGAGTAGTGTGGGGAAATGTCCGGGTGGTCCTTGTCTAACCCATCGTCTACCACACTGATGACGACGCCCGATCCGTTGTAGTTATCCCAAGCCCCAGTGACGTTGGCGTCTTCACCCGAGACCCCACTTGTCTGTCCCGTGTTCTTCAAGTGCCACTGAGCGGGGAACTCGGGGTCATCGGGGATGTAACGGGGCTGTTGTTTCTTCATCACAAGGGGCGAGAAAGACTCTATCTCGCCAGAAAGAAGAGACTCTCTGAGGTCACTAACCGCCCTTTGGGGTTCTAAGAACTCCCAGATGAATGCCCCTTCAAGGAATGGGGCCATTGTTACCGAGTCAGGCTGTGCCTTTGAGGTCCCCTGGGAATCCATCCCCATCCCAGTGATGACCAGCCACTCCGCGGTAGAATCGAGCTGCGATTGGGAATATGACTCAAGGTTCTCTGCCCTTTTCAGTGACATTTGAACTGCAATTGAGTACGTCGAGGTTATGGAAGTGTCATAAACAGCTTCTTCATTTTCCTCGACATATTCTGCCGACGAGACTCCCGCAATGGATGAAAATAGGAGCATGAGCGCCATCGCGATTGCGTTTCGCATGGCCGTTCTCGCGTAAGTACGACATATAGCCATTCGTAATCGACGATAGCAACATGAGTCACGATTTCTACGACCTAAAGTCCTTTATTGCCGCATGAACTTCTTCATCGGACATCAGGCTGCGTTGGGATTTTGCAACCTCAAACATATGCTCCACGAGGTCATCCGATGCCTCGTATCCATTCTGATTCAACCACCACGTGATGTTCGACCTACCACTCATGTGGCCAATTCTGATTATCTGCTTTAATCCAAAGTCCCCTGCCGGGACACCCGAGTAAACCCTATCTGCCAACCAATGATCGCCCTTCGTCATCGCCTTGACGACCGCGCTGGCGTGAACTCCTGTTCCGGTTTCGAATGCGTCCTCTCCGAAAACAGGGTAGTTTCTAGGCAATGCAACGCCAATGTATTCGTTCGCCTTTCTCATATATTCGTTAAGAGAAGTAAGGTCATTCTCAATTACGCCCATTAGGCTCAGATTGACTAGCGTCTGGTCGAGTGGAGCGTTTCCAGCCCTTTCGCCAACACCAAGTGCTGTCCCGTGAATCACATCTGCACCCGCCTCGTAGGCCGCTAGGTTGTTCGCCACCCCAAGTCCACGATCCTGGTGCCCGTGCCAGTTGACTTCTATTTCGCGACGCTTAACCCCCGAGTCTGGAATCACCTCGTCTTGGATGAACCGTAGGAGCTTCCTGACCCCATTGGGCGTAACGTGGCCGCAGGTGTCGCACACGCAAATCCTGTCTGCCCCTAGTTCGATGGCTCTGGAATATACTTCCTTGATCTCATCTGGCTTGCTTCTTGTAGTGTCCTCTGTAACGAACATGACGGGTATGTCATTGTCCACTGCGAATGTAACAGCGGACTCTGCTGTTGACATTATCCTGTCCATCGTCCACCCTTCCGTGTATTGCCTTATTGGACTGGTACCTAGGAATGCACTAGCCTGGATCTGCCGTTCGTGTTTGGCTTGAAGGTCAACTAGAGGCTCTATATCGGATACGACGGTTCTCACCGCACAGCCCGGTCTTAGGCTGTAACTCATCTCGCCCATGTGGCTCAGCATCGCATCTATGTGTCCGACATGGAATGGACCCGCTCCGGGAAGGCCCAGGTCAACTTTCTGCACCCCCAGCTTCTCCATGTAGTCGATTAACTCCAGCTTCTGCTCAATACTGGGGTTACTTGCACTAGGGCTCTGGAGTCCGTCACGCAGAGTCTCGTCATCGAACCAAAGCTCATGCGGATGATTAGAGGGATCCCTCGTTACCCCGTAGTCGATAACGTTCCAATCGTAGATTAACTCCTTCTCATCCATGACCTCGCCTCTGTCCTCTACGGTTGCTAGCAATCCATTCAGTGCTTGAAGCCATCGGGCATTAATTTCACCTATTATGCCCCCAAAGATACCCTTTTTGTCCATTCAATTCTTGCAATGATGCCTATTGTGACTAATGCTCCGACAACGGCCCCACTGACTCCCATGCTCGACATTACCAGCATCACGAAAACGAGTGCTAGGTAAATCATTGAATCAAAAAATGAGCGTGATGCCGTGGCTTTCCTACCATCCTCATCAGGAACCTCATCTAGATCAATCCTCCAAATTGTGCTAGCATACCATGCACTCATTATTACTGCATTCCAGCCCAAGACGTGATAGATAATATCGCTCTCATCCAATCCGCCATAGGCAATCGGCGATACTGCGGATAGAACGATCAGCAATATCGCGTATATTTTCATCTCGAAAAGGGTTCTTTCTGCCCCCTTGACGTTGGGCATCATCGGAACCCCAACTTTGCCATACTCTTCCGAACGATAAAGTGCAAGAGCCCAGAAGTGAGGAGGTGTCCACAAGAAGATAAGTACGAACATGAACCACGGCATCAGACTGCCCATTTCAGTTATCGATTCAAAGAATAACGCCACTGATTCGGTGGAAATCTGAAGATCACTCTCAGCCGCAGCCCATCCCACAAGGGGGGGCGTAGAACCAGCAATCCCCCCAATAACGATATTCTGGGGGGTGGATCTCTTCAACCAGATGCTATAGACTAGGACGTAGAATATTACGCTGAAGGCAGCCCAGAATGCGGCGACCTCGTTTGCCATCATCACTAGCCAAAAAGTTCCGAGTATGGATATAATCACGCCGAACAATAGTGCCGAATTAGGAGATATCTCACCTGAAGGAATGGGCCTTTGTGCCGTTCTTTTCATCATCGGGTCGATATCTCGATCATACCACATATTGATCGCATTAGCCCCTCCAGCAGTTAGGTACCCGCCCACCAGCACTACTGCCATAGTCTCCAGAGTACCAGTCCCCAGGCCAGGTCCACTTAGCATATCATGAGAAAATGTGGCGCAAATTGCAGTGATTTGTAGAAGAACGACAACACGTGGCTTAGTTAGCGAGAAGTAAGAACCAATCACTCCGCCCACTCCTCTCGCCCCCTCGTTGTTGATGCTCAGTTACTGCCATCCCTCATTGCAATTACTGAGAGTCCTAGCCAAGCAGTAGCGAGAGTTGTGAAAGTTGCTGCAGCCATCATCAGGTGTGCCAACGAAAGCAACTCAAAGAAGCCATCTGGGTCCCAAGATAGGATGTAAAAAGCCCCTATGGCAATGTTTGCCACATAGATCAAAGTAGCAGCAAATATCCAATTCTTGAGCATCACCCCGCTCTGCCCGTCTTCACAATCCTTCCAAATCATGTAAGAAGTGTAGGCCATAATCAAACCTATTGCCCCCACCAGCCATCTGTGAACAACTTGGGACTGCATCTCCCAGTCCTCGATTGAGGGGAACAGCTCCCCGTTGCAGAGGGGCCAAGATTCCCCCAGTCCACCTATTCCGCATCCATAGTTCGCCCCAGGAGTAGTGGAGACGAATGCTCCAGAGAATAGGGTAATGAGTGTGCCAATTGACAACCATCCGAGAATAGGGCTCCATTTCTTCGACAGGATGGGGTCGAATTCCATCCAACTCGGCATCTCACCATCGTCTTTGCACAGCTCCATCCAAAGCCAAACAAGGCAGAGGGTGAAGGCCAGAGCTGAGCCTAGATGCAGTGCCACACTCCAGTGCTCATTATCAAGCTCAACAGTTAGCCAACCCACAGCTCCTTGCCAAATTATCAATATCAAAGAAGTGAGAGCTGCCTTCTTAGATCTGGAAGAAGACTCCTTATCCAACCTGATAGCAATCCAATTCAGTATTACAAGAGGGCCTAGAACCGCGCCAGCAAGTAGTCGATGTATCCATTCAGTAAATATTTGGAAAGAGGTGTACCTGTGCCCCGATCCTCTCGAGTCCGCTTCTTCCGGATTCTCTTCCCACCACTCCCCCTGCTCCTCCTCGGAGATATCGAACCCAAACGTCCCAAAGCATGTGGGCCAGTCCGGGCAGGACTCTCCAGCGTCGTAGATCCTAATCGTGCCGCCCATTGCTATTACGACAACAGTGATGATAATCAGAGCAACAGTCGTCTTTCTCGGATTTACCGCACCTGAGACTTTCCCGAAATTCTCACGGAGCAGCGAGAGCAAGATAATCACCCCTTCCGGAGCTCACTCTTCCTCTTCATGCGGGTCGACGTCGATAGGTATCTTGTCTTCCTCATATTCGAGAGTGGCTATCTTCATCGGATCCAGAACCACCCTTTCTTTGGCCTCTTCAACCCCATAGAGTTGAATCAACTCATCACTGAATTTCTCCCTCAATTCATCTTCGGTGACGTATAGGGGGGCTCCCATGCTTATCTGAAGCGCCCTAGCGCCAATAATTCGCGCTTTTTCGAAGCGTGTGTGGTGTCTTGCAGGCTTAACCATCGGCCGGCCGACCCGAGGCCCCCACATAAGGGCTCTTACTGCCACTCGCCCCTTTAGGGGCGTGGAAACCACTCATTGACGCTCAAGTAGCATTGCAACTGCATTTCCCCCGCCTAGGCAGATCGTTACAACTCCAAGTTTACCTTCAGTGCGTGTCAGGGCATTGATCAGGGTCATCAGACACCTCGCTCCAGTCGCTCCAAGAGGATGACCGATTGATATCGCTCCACCATGTACGTTGAAGCGCCCATCTTCTACTCCGAAATGATCCATAATTGCGCAAGAAGCTGATGCAAATGCCTCATTGTGCTCGAACATGTCAATGTTCGAAGGTTCTAGGCCATTTCTGGACAGAAGCTCCTCTACCGCTGGTATAGGGGCCGCCATGACCCTCCCGGGAGAGACCCCTGAAGTCGTGTAGTCGACAATCCTGGCCAGTATCGGCAACCCAATCTCCCTAGCCCTCTCCTCCGATGCCACAAGGATTGCAGAGGCGCCGTCGGAGACTTGGCTAGCATTTCCCGCAGTCACCTGTCCCGAATCATCGAAAACGGGGGTAAGCGAGGAAAGGGTTCCCATGTCAGTATCGGGCCTTATCCCCTCGTCCATACTCAGTTCTCCTACTGGGAAGCACTCAGAGGCCAGCCACCCCTCTTTCCAACCAGAGTTACTTAGGCTATGCGACCTCACAGAGTATGAGTCAGAACGCTCCCTAGAAATTCCAAACTCTCGAGCACAGGTCTCCCCTGTATTCCCCATTTTTTCTCCCGTGTATGCGTCTTCGAGGCCGTCGTGCGACAATATGGAAATCAATGATTTGTAGGGTACTTCATCACCCCTCCTGGCGTCTCTAACAAATCGCGGGGCATTAGTCATCGACTCCATTCCTCCTGCCACTGTCAAGGAAGCCATCCCGGCTCTGATCTCTGAAGCAGCAATCATTACCGCCTTAAGGCTAGATCCGCATACTTTGTTTATTGTAGTGCAAGGAGTAGAATGAGGCATTCCAACGCGTAATGCAACTTGTCTGGCAGGCGCCTGTCCAGCACCAGCCTGAAGGACCTGACCCATGTATACCTGATCAATTTCTCCGCTGCTAGGGTCTATTCCTGACCTCTTCAACAGCTCTGAAACCGCCATGGCACCCAATTCGGTAGCAGAGTATTTTGAGAGGCCCCCTCTAAACTTCCCGAAGGGAGTTCGAGCATATCCGCAAATAACCGCTTCCGGCATACGACGTTCGAAAGGACCTGATGACTTCAAGGGTCCGATGTACGGGGCAGAAAGTTCACTCATTGGATGAGTTGTAGCCATAGAATTCTGAGTTTACCAACTCGGGTCTCATCTGAGGCTTGACAAGTATGGTCCTAACTGCCCACAGGTCTTTGAAAATACGATACTCGGCCGTAGCATCCAGGTAGTCCACTCCGCTGGTCCCGCCAGTGCCTATTCTACGGCCCATTATTCTCTCGACCATCCTAGCATGAGAATGACGCCATTTCACCATGGACTCTTCCAGTTCCACAACAGCATCGATCAGTTTCCTTGGCCAAGCAAGAAGGGGCAGTTCTCTGTATGACTCGATGAAGAGAAGACCGGCTCTCCTACGACTGGCAGTTCCATCGGGCTTCAGGAATGAAATTGCCGACTCATGCGAGGCCTTCATTCGCGCTGCCATCATTTCTGAGGAGTCCGATGCTAAGTCACAAACAGTCTTGTGTGCCTTGAGGTGCGCTTCTACATACTGCTGTACGTTTTCTTGGTCATTATCGGACTCAAAACCCGATCCCATGATAGGGGTTCTCTCTACCCAAAGCATCAGTGACTCTACAAGGCTCGGCCTCGAAGCTGCATCCTCAAGCATGGATAGAACCTCCTTGTGCTCCTCCCCCCTCTCTGCCATCCTCCTGAAAGAGTCAAGCGGATCCATGCCGCCAATTCTGTCATTGTTATCTAAGCCCAGAAGAATCTCAAATTGCCTCATCTGGAAAGATTCGAATCCGGAAGCGCTTCCAAGTCCATCCCTGAATGCCAGGAAGCCCTGTGGAGTCAGAGTCTCGAGTACGGTCCACTGGCTCGCCATCAGTCTGAAAATTTCTGTGGTTCTTCCAAGATGCTCCACCGCTCTTGGAATTTCATCCTCCGGGACGGGGACCTGCCCTAGTATGTCCCTTACCTCCGAGAGCTCCTTGATTACTTGCTTGAACCAAAGTTCGAAGGTTTGGTGCACGATAATGAAGTGCATCTCATCTGCACTTACCTCCCTGTCCTCTCCTTGTAATCCAAGCAACTCGTGTAGGTTGAGGTACTCGGAGTAGGTCCAGTCCCCGTAACCGCCGCCACTCATGAGGCCCCACATGAGTCCTACCTTGAAGCATTGTCGCAACCTGCGAATCACTCAATAGACACTACAAGTTCAGAATGACATGGTCAACCATTACCGTCCAGCCCCGTCTCTACTGGTCGAGGATGGCCTGGAACTAAGAGTCCCAGAGGAGAAGGACTCAGAGGAGCTATTCCTCAAGATCGATGAAAATAGGCAGTATCTGAGGGAGTGGTTGCCATGGCTAGATGACGTTAAGAGCGTCGAAGAAGAGTCCGAAGCAATCAGACAGGGCGCCTACTCGGAGAATGGATGCATGTATCTGATTCTTCTTGGGGGCTCAATAGTGGGAACCGTAGGACTCAACTCCATAGACTGGGCCAATAGGAGATTCACTATCGGGTACTGGCTTTCAGAGGACTCTACTGGGAGCGGCATAGTGACAAAGTGCTGTGCGAGACTCATCGACCATTGCTTTGCCGAGCTCGGCCTCCATAGGGCAACAATACTTGTCGCCGTTGAGAACTCCATCAGTAGAGCGGTTCCAGAGAGGCTCGGCATGAGTCTGGAGGGGATCATGAAAGATAGAGAGTGGCTGTACGACCATTTTGTAGACGCGGCAATCTACGGGATAACCGCACCGGAATGGCACGCGCTCAGGAACCAATCAGTCCATGGTCCTCAATAGAGCAGCCCCCTGGGGGGAGGCAGGACAGAACATCCTCTTGTGCGAGGCCAGTGGCCTTTGAGATAGAGTTCGCTACAGACTCCTTTTTCTGCCTACCCGGAGTAATCCTTGCCCATCTTCCGAACATACTGGATATTGTTTCAGTAGTACCAACAACTGGAAGTGGTATGCCATTTACAACTCCCATCCCGATTGCTATCTCAAGGTCCACATCTCTGTGCCAGTTCCTCTGCCCCCTTACGACGAACGATCCTCTCCCAAGAGACTCGCCGCTTTCAGTAGTCTTGGAAACCTGGCTAGGCCTGACATGGAAAGCCGTCGCGGCTGCCCCCCCGCTCCCCCATGCCCTTGACCAGCATACGGAAATCTGGGCCGCTTCTTCGTGTACCTCCGCAGATAACTCCCGCGCATCATCGATACCCTCTGCAAGGCCCTGTGAGATCTGAAGGGAAGCAACACCTTCGGGAACGCCCCCTGTCTCGATCTGATTCTCTATCAATCCGTCCTTGAGCTTGAGAGAGCATGAGGGCGCCCCATGAAGATCAGCATGGAAATAGAGGTCCTTGGCACTAAGGTGCTTCTTTACGACCGAGTCATTTCCCTTTGCATCCCTGCCGCCAACTAGGAAGTGACCACCGGACAGGATCGCCCATCTGTGTTTCTCGAACCAGAACCTACGGCTCCTCCTCACAGCCCTCAGCCTTCCTGCAGAAGCTTCCTTCGCGGCCTTACGACCCTCTCTCTCCTTGGAAGCCTCGGTCTTGTCCAGAGCGAGGCGAGCCCCCTTGGCCTTCTCCTTCTGAGCCCTCCCATCCTCGAAATACCTCTGGGCATTTTGATGGACAGTCTTGTCGACCTCTAGCGTAATGCTAGTCCCTGGATCTCCATCCTCATCTGGCAGATATGCCACTATCGACCTCTTCCTGGGATCCACTCCTCCTATCCAGGGGATCCCTAGTGAAATTTCTGCCACTGACTGCCAGTTCGAACTCTCGACTGCCGAATTGAATTGTTCCAATATCGAATTCACATGCTCCCAACTATCTTGAATGGCCTTACCAAGCTCCTGTGAAACCGCGGCTTTCTGGTGAAATTTCTCTATGGCCCGTCTTTGCTGCTCGGCCCTCCTCTCAAGCTTCCCAATAACTTGTTTCTCATCGGAGCCGGATTCTACCAAACGTTCCTCCTCCCTCCTGATGAATGCCGCAGCGTCATGCGTACCGAACACCCCATCCAGAGCGACAGAGATTGAATCAACCCGCACAGATAGGGAGTTATCTAGGTGGGAAAGGGAGATTGGAGAAAGTATCTCTGCACTAGAGATTCCATCGAGTCCGGACTCTGTCCCCCACTTCGAAACAGCTTCATCATCAGTAAGCCAGAGTATGGAACTACTCCCATTCTCCAATTCAGATAGCATACTTGCTATCGCACCCATCAGCGACTCCCTCTGGTCGTTGTCCAGCGAACTAGCGGGGACATCCCCCTGGAGCTCTGCTAGTGAGCAGGCAGCGGAACCGAATACCCTGCCTAGGTTAGCCCTAGAAGCGATAGTCCTAATCAGGTCGCTATCGCTGTCATCCAGAATCTTGGAGAGGTCATTAATCTCCATTTTGCGGGGATCAACAGCCTCCGGAGGGGGAACGTATTCCACACCCTTCTTCAGTGATCTACTGGCGTATTTTGCATGCGTCAGAGGCTGTATTATCACGCCGTCTCCGTCCAATAGTACAATATTTCCCTCCCTGAAGAGCTCTATTACCAGCCTAACGCTTCCTCCCCCATGCTCGAAGTCCAGATTCATCACACGATCAAAGCCATGCTGTTCTACGCCAACTAGCCTAGCGTTTCCCAGATGTTTCCGCAGAACCATTGCGAATTGCGATGGGTTCGGTGGCATCGGCCTGTCCCTCATAGATGTGTAGACTCTCTTCCCCCTCACCACGACCAGGTCCTTGTTGGAATCCCCCTTCTTGTTCAGCCTCAGTACCACCTGCTCGTAGTGAGGCTGGTACGCCTTTCTGACCCTCGAGCCAATCATTTCGGAAAGCTCACGCACAACCCGCGCAACCTCGAATGACGACGACTGTTCACGCATGTTCTCGCCTTTCCGTCGACAGTGTCCTTCATCAGGGAATCGCTCATTGTGGGTCGAGAGCCTCAAACAGTTGACTGAAATTCACGTATCTCCTTCAGAACGTCCGCTTCATGCGCGTATTGGTTGGACGGAACCTCAATCATTTCAGCCCCTGGAATCCTTTGAACGATATCGAGAATTTTTTCCATGCCGTGAAGCTTGTCCGATGAAGCCGTCATTACTGCACATGGCACTCTGATCGAAGACAGGTCCTCTGGGATTGAGTAACCCATCAGAAACCTAGCAGAGAGCAGCATCCTCTCGAGATTCTGAGATAGCATTGCTCTCCTGTAACGTACCTTCTGACCCTCCTCCTTGACCTTCTTGTCGACAGCCCACATTGCTACTCTCATCATTCGAGAATAGGTCCACTTTGGAAGTGGGGCCCACATCAACAACCTAGCCCAAAATGGGAATTTGAAGTCAAGGTTGGGTGCCAGAAGTATGGATGACCTCCCCGATAGCCTCCCCATTTGGAACGAGTCGATTAGTACGGTCGAACCAAGGGAAGATGAAAACCAGTCCACTTCCCCCGAATCAATCCCCATTGAGTCGAGAACCGCTATGATGTCAGAACTGAGGCACTCTATTGTGAAATCAGATTTAGAGACCTCCCTTCCAATCTTCGAACTACCCTTCTCGCGGGTCTCTATGTACACAATCCTCCTGTGCCTTGCCCATTCCCCGATAAGCGGCCTCCAACCCTCGAAAACCGATCCCCAGCCTGGAACGAATACCACCACGCCCTCTTCAGCCGGGGAGTTCGGCACCCACTCCAGAACTCTGAGTGAGAACCCCTCCGAGGCTTCCACCCACATCTCCTTTGACTTGGCCCCCTCGATTACCGGGGCTCCAGTCCATTGCTCGCTCACGTTATTCCAAGAGGGAGGGGTATTTTCATTCTGACGATGGTCTACCTGCCGCCGCCGCCGGACCTGCCGCCGCCGGACCTGCCGCCGCCGGACCTGCCGCCGCCGGAACCGCGTCCACCAGAGCTCCTAGTGACTCTGCTGCTTCTGTGGCGATGGCCACTGCGTCTATGGCGAAAGTAACGGCGTCTGCGGTGGAACCATGGCCTCCTGTGCCAAGGCCGGTCGTAGTAACCAGGCTCGTCGTAGTAATGGCCGCCACCCGAAGAGAAATTCGCACTACTCCCCCCTACATCGAGATAGGCCAGTAAAAGGACCACAAGCAGAAGGATGAGCTGTATCAATCCGCAGAAAAAGATGCCGAATATATCATCCCAGGGGGGGTCAACTCGCACTTCGTTAGGATCCTCGGTATTGTAGTACAGTGTAACGAAGCTCCCTATTGGCATAGTGCCATTCTCTGCATAATCCAAGCAGTCGCCTTCCGCACCTTCGTAGTCTTGGTAGGTCGTAATTGGAAAATGATCAACCTCGGACGAGTAGGAGGTATTGTCAACGGAGTATGAGACGTCTAAGTCGGCCCAGCAATCTAACTCGTACCAGTAGTCGCAGTATTCATCTCCCCAGTCATCCGTATAGCAGTCTTGATACTCCACCCAGTCGTATCCCGGATATTTCTCAAGGACCTCGCCTTGTGTTTCCACCCATTGATCCTTCGTCGTCCCAGTGGCCACTGCCATGAATGCGGTTCCAATGAGGGTGAGGGCGAGGACAATTGCCGCTACGGCGTAGCCAGGGTCCTCCAGAAGCCAGTGATCGGAGCCCCCGCCGTATACCTTGGTGCCATCTGACTCCCCGTCCGGGTTAAGAATTAGCATACCGTTTTCGTGCTTCCACTCAATGTGCTCAAGAAACGTCATGCCGAGAATGCAGAAGTCTGACTCATCCTCCCTCAGGGGGTTGATTAGAGCCTCAACATTCCTTATCGACATCTGTCCGATTGTTATGTCGGGCAAAGCAGTCCTGTATCCGAATCCCGGGCCAGCTGCTGTCGTAGTCCTCACCACTTCTCCCCGATCCAGGTTGAGCATCTGGGCAGTGCTTTCATCGACCCCGCAGTAGCTCGCCCCAGTATCCACTAGGAAATTTATGTTCCCGAGATTCCCAATACTCCCATTGACGTAGAAGCACCCATTTCTGTCTGGCTTCAGCACGAGCCTCTGCCCGGTGAATTCCACCAGGGTGCTATCACCAGATTCCGAATCTTTGAAAGTGCTGGGCGCGGACTCGACGTCTTCCTCGGGGGTGGGATCATCTTCCTTCTTGTCCCACCACCTCTCTGCCATGCTCCCACCAGTGAGTGAGGAGCCTTCAACGTTCACACGGTCTATGCCGGGTAGTATCCATTGTCACGGGCTTCTACCTTCCCGGATGATTCGAGTGAGCGTAGATGCGAAAGCGTCTGGTCACGAGATAGCAGGGGGTGGGCGTCAGGGGTGTCCCCATATGCCGATCTGGCTATATCTTCAAGCGAGCTAATCCCCGAGGAAACCGCATTCAGGACCATCTCATGCCTGGATGACCTGTGTCCGATGTACCTGTCCAGTAGCCTGCGGGGGTTGGGTGAGGCGGGCCCGTGTCCGGGAAAAAGCATCGGGGGGGCGAGATCGCGGATCCTCATAAGCCCGGATATGTAGGCATCCATGTCGCCATCAGAGGATGGAACTAGGATCGTGCCCACCACGACGCAGTTGTCTCCACTGACAACCCCTGCTTCGCCAACTAGGCAAATATGCCCAGGGCAGTGGCCAGGTGTCTCGATTACCTCCCAAGTGCTGACTCCAGAGGGCCCGTTCAGTTCAATCGTGTCACCTTCTTCAAGTTTCGAAACACCAATGTCCGTCGAAATAGCCCCCAGTGTCTCTTCGCTAGCCCAAATTGGTGCTTGGTAGATCCCCGAGATTCTCGCTAGGTCGCCTATGTGGTCCGGGTGTCTATGCGTGAAAACGCTAGCCACGATCCTGGAGTCCGGCGAAATTGCTTCCGAAATCTTGGCTTTGAGGTAGTTCAGGGATTCTTCCGACTTTGCAGCAGGATCCACTATGACCACCTCGCCCCCGGGCTCTCCGATGATGTAGCAGTTCGTATGTGTGGATGGAGGCAATGTGTCGGTCTCCAGTGGAATTACCTCAACCCCGGGAGCGAACTCTATTCTATGATCGCCACTGGGGGGGTCTGCAGATAGGTCGTCGCAGGCTGTTTGCAAATCCCCTTCATCCCCTATCCTCTCAACTATGTCCCTGAGAAGCGTTACTATTGGAGGGGGGATCCTGAGCAGATTCCCCTCCCATGCAGACAGGAGATCCTGCGGCTTCCACCACCTGAACTCGTCAAATTCGGTTCTCCCTGGTGGAAATGTGGGAATTACCCCGGTTAATCCAGTCGGAACATGGAAGAAGAAATTCTGGAATCCCATGGGTGCGAATGGGGGGGTTGTCCTGTCAGTGATCATCTCACAATGGAAATTCTCGATGGAAATATTTCCCGACTCTACACTCTTTCTCCATCCTCCCTTGTCCGCACACACCCTTTCCCGGGTGTCTTCGTCAATGCTGACAATCCCCCCTTTGCCATCAGGCGAAAGTCCGACTTCTTCCGCCATCTCCCTTAGAAGTGCGAAAGTGGCAGTTCTGTACTTCTCATCCACCATTAGCCAATCTGGATGATCCTTAGATACTTCTTTGTCTACATCGCTCACGCCTCCACCTGGGAAAGACCAGAAGTCAGGGAAGCTAGGTAACTCAGATACCCTGTGCCCCAATAGAATTTCATGTCCGCCCTTAGCCTCCCTGCTCAACATTACTGAGGCGGAAGGACGAATCACAGGTGACCCCACTGAAGGCAAGGAAACGCCCTCGGGCAGCTCGCTCATGTATGGCGGGAGGGAACCAGTGCTTCAAACGCTGCGGGAATGTTTGATTATGCCCCCCACTCCCACGAGCCTCATGGGACCTTCAATGACGATTACATTTCAGGATGGGATCCCACTGTCGAACCTTGGGGTAGAGGGATGAAGGAGCCGGAGACGATTGAGGAAGAACTGGCGATAATCGCCGAGGCGCTGAATGCCGGAATTGACCCATTCCCCCCGAAGAAAGAGCCTTCTGGATTGATTAGGCTGGGTCTTGGTTGGTTCATGATTATCATCATGGTCAGTTGGGTCTCTCAGCTCCTCTACAGATCGATATAGTTGGTAGTCCCTCCCGGATTCGAACCAGGGTCATGGCATCCAGAGTGCCATATGATGGACCACTACACCAAGGGACTGGCGTCTTTGGGACATAGGTCCGATATTTCAACGAATCCGCAAACCCCTTCGCTTACTTGGCGCGGAATCCTGCATTAACCATCTCAAGGCTTTCTTTGCTTGGCCGGTTCTGCTCCTCCGAGAGTGCCATAAGGGGGGTTTCCGTCAACCCCAACTCGTCCGTGGCCGTGGGCTGGTTAGGATTGTAGTAGAGGAGGCCTGTGACGTGACTCCCCTCCGCTGTCCCTTCGTGAATGGCCCTCAAAGCAGCTACAGCATCAGTAGGGTCATGTTCCTCTCCAACGGTCTCCAACCTCAGAGTGGATCCGTCGAATAGGGATATTTCGCTATACTCTCCCTCGGGTACATCAACCTCCTCGAGTGGTGAGAAGTGAGGTATGTAGTCGAGTATGTGAAGGACCTCGTCGTTCCCCTTTACGTAGTTGTAGGATCTGTAGGACTCGTCGTTGTTTGCGAAGGTTACACAAGGCGAAATCACGTCGATAACAGCCATTCCCCTGTGACTCATTGCAGCCTTGACAAGAGCCGTTAACTGCTTCTTGCTTCCCGAGAATGACCTAGCAACGAAGGTGCACCCAAGATTGACTGCCATGGCACACAGGTCTATGGGGGCCTGCTCGTTAACTGATCCCTTCTTCTTCTTGGAGCCCTTCTCGACAGTAGCGCTGTATTGGCCCTTTGTAAGGCCATATACGCCGTTATTCTCGATAATGTAAACCATGTCGAGGTTTCTCCTGATGGCATGAATGAACTGTCCGATACCTATGCTAGCAGTGTCTCCATCGCCTGAGACGGCAAGGAATGACAGGCTCTTGTTCACCATGTTGGCGCCCGTTGTAACAGATGGCATCCTGCCGTGAACCGTGTTGAATCCATGACTCTTGGAGAGGAAGTAAGCAGGGGTCTTGGAGGAGCAGCCTATTCCGCTCATCTTTGCGATCCCTTCAGGCTCAATTCCGTTCTCCCAAGCTGCCTGGATAATAACATTGGAAATCTGGTCGTGCCCACAACCAGGGCATAGGGAGGATTTACCGCCGGTATACTCGGACTTCTCCAAGTTGATCACATTCAACTTGACAGGCTTCATTCTACGCCCTCCAATACTCTCAATATCCTCTCAGCATACTCCCTTGCCCTAGGGGGAAGCCCGTCGCTGTATGCTACTGAATGCATCTTCGGAAGAAGGTGCACTGGAAGCTCCTTTCTCAGGATTCCGTAAAGCTGCCCATCTCGATTGATCTCTAGTACGACCACCCTTTCATGCCTCTCGATGAAACCCTCAAGATCTGAGTGATAAGGAAGCGCCCGGACTCTGCAAGTGCTGACGGAGAGCCCAGACTGCTCAAGTATGTCGTCAATCTCAACAATGGAATTCTCCATGGAGCCATAGAAGATGATGCCGACATCGCCATCCGGCTCCTCTCTAAGTAGGGGGGCCGGCAAAACGTCCCTTGCGCCATCGATCTTTCTGCGGAGCCTCTCCATTGTGGCTTGGTAGACCTGTGGGTCTTCAGAGTAAATTCCGTCCTCGTCATGGCCAGTACCGCGATAGAGGATTGGAGCTAGGCCACTTCCGGGGAGAGTCCTGTATGCGATGCCATCTCCATCGACGTCCCGGTATCTTCCGAAGTTGGCCATGGCGTCCAACTCATCCTGGGTCCGGATCACCTTGCCCCTGTCCATCTTCTCGCTCGGATACTCAAACCCGCTCGTCGACCACCTATTCATCCCCAGATCCAAATCCCCGAAACCGAAAACTAGTGTCTGGAACCTCTCGGCGTAGTCGAAAGACCTCCATCCAAATTCGAAACACTCATCCACAGTCCCTGGAATCAGAACAATGTGCTGAGTATCGCCGTGGCTTGCCTCATAGCACATAGACAGGTCCCCCTGTTGAGTCCTAGTTGGCAGGCCGGTGGAAGGGCCAGTACGATTGATGTCCCAGATTACTCCCGGGACTTCCGAGAAGTAGAACAGACCAATGAATTCAGACATCAGAGAAATTCCCGGGCCACTGGTACATGTCATTCCTCGACCACCTGCCCATCCCGCGCCTAGGACCATTCCCGCAGCCGCAAGCTCGTCTTCGGCTTGGACGACTGCGCATGTCACTCCACCATCCTCGCCCTCCTTCAGTTTAGGAATCCATGAGATGATTGACTCGGCCAGTGAAGATGATGGAGTAATTGGATACCATGAGAGCATGTTGATACCTCCGTAGATTGACCCTAGGCCAATTGCTTCATTGCCCTCAATTAGGAATGTATCAGACGACTTCTCACGCGCCTCCAGATCGAAATGGCAGTCGAAGTCCCAGTTCTCTGCGGCATACGCCCTTCCCTCCGAGATCGCCCTGATATTGAGCTCAATCGCCTTTTCTTTCCCTCTGAATTGCTGCTCGACGCACTTCTCGATGGCATCCTCGTCGATGCCGAGTAGGTGTGCTAACCCTCCCACGTAGTACATGTTGGCCATCAAACGAGCCAACTTGGGGTTAATTCCCCTGGCCATTTTCGTCATTGGCATTCCTAGGCAGATACAGTCATCCCTATCCGCTGGCATCTTGGCATCTTCATTGTAGATAACGACGGTTCCGGGATTCAAAGAAGCGAGGTCCTTCTCCCATGTTTCCTTGTTCATCAATATCTGGAGGTTGGTATCATCACCCGGCGCTTGGTAGCCCTTGTCGCTGACCCTGATAATGAACCATGTTGGTAGGCCAGAGATGTTACTCGGGAACAGATTCTTCCCGCTTACGGGAACCCCCATCTCGAACATAGAGTGGAGAATAATCAAGTTGGAAGACTGAGAACCCGTGCCATTGGCCGTAGCGACATTGATTGTGAAGTCATTGATGATCCGGCTCATCACTCATTTCTCCCATCGGCCCGCCGCGCCTAGGACTCGCAGCCTTCCGCGCTGTGAGGATGGTCTTAGCCGTTACCCTGATGGGTCTACCCCGAAAACGTCCGGAAATTTCCGCTGCCGTTTTGTATGTGAGCATGGTCGCGCTGCCCATGCCCGTGCCAGAGGAACTGGAGAAGTCTTGGGATTTGGCCGATTCTATGCTGTCAGAGGGACAATTCGAAGAGGCACTCTCGGAACTGCGTCAGGCTTGGCCATTGTGCGAAAACGACGGTCAGAAGGTAAGGACGCTACGTCAGGCGGGAGATGTAGGTACCGCTCACGGAACTGAAGATCAGGGTTCGCAGAAAAGACACTGGCAGAAAGCGCTGAAGAGCTACAAGAGAGCCCTCAAGATTGACCCCAAGAATAAGGAGACTAGACGCAACATGAATTCGTTGCTCTCCATGATGGACGAGAAGTCGATAACAGGTGGTGCAGGCATGCAATTCTTCGATGAGGGGAATCCCACGCCTATGGGCCTTGTCGCCATGGTCATAGCAGGAATGCTTCTCCTCACCTCCATCAAATTGATTTCCGACGCCCTCCAAGAGGACTCAGAGAACCCATTAGTGTCTCTGGAGGTCTCATACGTCGATGACTCGGGGGAGAGGGTAGAGGGTACAATCGAGATAGAGCTATTCCAAGATCTAGCCCCAGTCCATGTTGAGAACTTCATCACTCACGCACAGAACTTCCGATACGACTTCACGATTTTCCACAGGGTCATAGACGGATTCATGATTCAGGGCGGCGACGTAGACCGTCAGGATGGCATGGGCGGTTACGCCGCTAACTGGTACGGGTACTGCAATGGGGAAAGCGCGGCCAGCCAAAGCTCCTGCGATCAGAGTCAGTGGACCATTCCCGATGAGGCGGACAACGGTCTCCTCCATTCGCCCGGCATGCTAGCAATGGCGAAAACTTCTGCAGCCAACACTGGAGGTAGCCAGTTCTACATAGTTCCCACCGGGAGTACGCCTAGCCACCTTGATGGGGTCCACACTGTGTTTGGACAGGTGGTAAGCGGACAGGCGCACGTCGACGCAATCAGCTTGGTAGTGACAGGAAATACAGACTCGGATGATGATACAAGCGGTGACAAGCCAATTGATGACGTCAGACTGGTCCATGTAACCGTAAACGAGTGATTCTCATCCGTGTCTGGCTGGGTCAAGTTGATTGGCTACGCCTCTGCCGGTTAGGGCGACGGTGGCCGCATGTCCTCGAACGACCCATTCAACGCCCAGGCCTCTTTCGAGACTAGCGATGGCTCATTGGGGAGCTTCTTCGACCTAGGTGCGTTGGAGAAACAAGGCATCTGCGAACTCGACTCACTCCCCTTCACGATTAGGTGCCTTCTAGAGGCAGCCCTGAGGAAGTGTGACGGCTTCTTGGTGACCGAGGACGATGTTAGGAGAATAGCATCTTGGTCACCCGAGATGGAGCCTGCCGAGATTCCGTTCAGCCCTAGCAGGGTTATCCTTCAGGATTTTACTGGAGTTCCCGCGGTAGTCGATATTGCAGCCCTTAGGGATGCAATGGTGGGACTTGGCGGAGATCCGAAGGCGGTTAATCCGCAGGTTCCAGTCGACCTGGTGGTGGATCACTCTGTACAAGTCGACTTCTCGGGACTATTCCCGGACGCCCGTGAGAAGAATCTCGAGATGGAGTATGAGCGGAACATGGAGCGCTACAAGTTTTTGAAGTGGGGTCAGCAGAGTCTCGATAGCTTCAGAGCAGTACCGCCCGGCCGTGGAATAGTTCACCAAATCAACCTCGAGTGGATAGCCTCCGTGGCTAGGGAAGAAGGGGGTGTGTGGATTCCAGATACGCTTGTTGGCACCGACTCCCATACAACGATGATCAATGGGCTAGGGGTCCTTGGGTGGGGCGTCGGCGGGATAGAGGCAGAGGCAGTGATGCTCGGTCAACCGATATACATGCTACTTCCCGAGGTTGTTGGATTCGAATTGAAGGGCGAGGCTCCTCCCGGAGTGACAGCTACCGATATGACACTCAGGATAGTGCAGATGCTAAGGGAGCATGGCTGCGTGGGACGTTTTGTTGAGTTCCACGGCACCGGCCTTTCAAACCTCAGTCTTCCCGACAGAGCGACTATAGCAAACATGGCCCCTGAATATGGCGCCACATGTGGTTTCTTTCCAGTAGACCAAGTCACTCTGGACTACATGAAACTCTCAGGAAGGGATGAATCGCACGTGGAAAACGTCAGGAGGTACCTCTCCGCACAGGGGATGTTCCACTCCGAGTCTTCGCCCACGCCTTCGTTTACATCCAACCTATGCCTAGATTTGGGTACAGTTGTACCATCCATGGCTGGCCCAAAAAGACCTCAGGACAGAGTCAGCCTCTCAGACATGAAGTCACACTGGAGGGAAAGCCTGAATTCCCCGGTGGGCCACCAGGGGCATGGTATCGACCAATCAAGGAATGAAGATGAATCAGAAATTTCTGGCAGGGGGTGCAGCCTATCCCACGGCGATGTCGTAATAGCCGCCATTACTAGCTGTACAAACACCAGCAATCCAAGTGTTATGGTATCCGCTGGCCTACTGGCCAAGAAGGCAAGGGCCAGGGGCATGTCGATCAAACCGTGGGTCAAGCCCAGCCTCGCCCCCGGGAGTAGGGTGGTTACCGAATATTTGGACGCAAGTGGCCTGACTACTGATTTGTCGGAGTTGGGATTCAGTGTTGTAGGGTACGGATGCACAACCTGTATTGGAAACTCGGGACCTCTGGATGACGAAATCGAGCAGGCAATAGATGACGCAAATCTTGTAGTTGGCAGCGTCCTTTCTGGCAATAGGAACTTCGAGGGCAGGATTCATCAAAAGGTACTGGCTAACTATCTCGCAAGCCCCCCTCTCGTGGTAGCATATGCACTCGCAGGAACTTTGGATATCGACTTCTCCGTTGACCCTATTGGGACAGACCAATCTGGCAATCCGATATTCCTGTCTGATATCTGGCCAAGCGATGAGGAAATCAGGAAAACCGTGGATTCCTGTATCGACCCCGAGATGTTCAGGCAGAGGTACTCAGATGTTCTCGAAGAGCCCAGGTGGGATTCTATACCAAGTGAGGACTCCGATCTTTACCCATGGGATGCAGCCTCGACCTATGTCAGGCTTCCAAGTTTCCTCGAGGGAATTACTCCCGAGCCCAGTGAGATAGAGCCCATATCCTCGGCACGAGTCCTCCTAAAGCTGGGCGATTCCGTCACTACCGATCATATCAGCCCTGCTGGAGCCTTCCCTCATCATGGGCCTGCGGGAGAGTATCTTGTTGGCAAAGGGGTTTCCCCGCGAGACTTCAACTCGTTCGGCAGCAGAAGGGGGAATCACGAAGTGATGATGAGGGGCACTTTCGCAAACGTCCGCATTAGGAACCAACTCGCCCCCGATACAGAGGGAGGGTATACTACTCACCTCCCAAGTGGCGAAGTGACGTCCGTGTTTGAAGCGAGCAGAAGGTACATCGAGGAGGGAACCCAACTCGTCGTCTTGGCTGGCTCCCAGTATGGGACCGGTAGCAGTAGGGATTGGGCGGCCAAAGGCACACTTCTCCTGGGGGTCAAGGCGGTAATCGCAACATCATTCGAGAGAATCCATAGATCTAACTTGGTCGGAATGGGGGTCTTACCGCTCACATTCCCTGAGGGGGAAGACGCAGATAGCCTTGGACTGGATGGAACTGAATCGTTCGACATACCGGCAAGGGGGGACCTAGAGCCATTATCCAGTATCCGTGTGGTTGCCACCAGAGGCGACGGAAAAAGAATCGAATTCGACGCTGTTGTTAGGTTGGACACTCCTGTCGATGTTGAATATTATCGAAATGGAGGAATATTACAGACCGTATTGAGGAGTCTTGCAGAGGCGTGACTTAGTTAATGGTGAGTGTACGGCTGGTATTGGGGGGGAAAGGATGAGTCAGGAAGAGAATGTCAGATTCAGTTTTAGATCCCACCAGGATTCCATAGAAGTCATCCTGCAGGGTGATGCCGATTGGGTGAATTACCTAAGGTCCGATTTGGGCCTCAAAGGCGCTATTGGATTCACAAGGCCGCTGGGTAAATCAGCAACCCGTCCCGATGACCGAACAACAGGGGGCTCTCCAGACTCGCCCAGTACCAAACCTACACTGCCAGGCCCCCCTCCCGATCCATCAAAGATACCCTCGGTGGTCAGGACAGTCGGAGACCTGGATATTTCAGTAAGGGCCTCGGAATTGGGTATGTCGAGCCAGACCGATACTGATATGGCAGCTCTAGCTGAATTCTTAGATGAGGTCGACCCACCCGAACCAGTAACCAACATCCTCTCCAGCGACCCCATGGCCGAGGCATGGCTTCAATTGGTCCTAACTATGGTCGTTAGGGAGCATGGGCACACTTCCATGTCACTTAGTGATATCGAGAAACTCATCGGCGAGAAGGTAAACAAGGACACAGTGGAGATCAAGATATTCCTGGATAGGCTCTGGAGGATTGGAAAACTTGAGAGAATACATGGCGGCGCAGAGGATCACTACGCACCCAGTCCCAGTTGGCTAGAATCGCATTAATTCGACATTTCGCCACTACAACCCCTTTGGGGTTGCCACACGCACCTCTAGAGAAGGCATAAGAGAGGACTGAATGTCCCGACGGGTATGTCGTTCAGTTCGAAGACCGCCCAAAACCGAAACAGAGAGGCCCGAAGGGCTGTACTTCTGGTGTTATTGCTACTAGCCTCGCCACTGGCCGCAGTTGCTCCCGGTGCTAGTGCATCACACATCACCCAGTACGCCGTTCAGAGGGACCCCCAGGACGCCGCGGTAGGCGACATAGACTGTGACGGCGACAACGACATCGTCTCCGCCAGTGCAATGGGCCACTACATCACTGCCTTGTACAACGACGGCTCAGGAGGATTCGCAGACAGACAGGACGTCTTCATTTCGAACAACGACTCCCAGAGGGCCGGCTTCGTGGATACGGCAAACGGTGTCGACGTCGAGATAGCTGATATTGACGGAGATGGAAATAACGACGTCATCTACTACCAGGAGAATATCAGATTCGTCGGCGAGACTTTCGTCAGACCGGGCAACCTCACTGTTCTGTGGGGTGACTGCGACAACTTGGTCCACGAGTGGTCCGACACTGAGATCACGATCTCCAACCCGTATCACGTGGACATGGCCGTCGGCGATATCAACGACGATGGCAATGACGACATCGTACTGCTGACAATAGATGCAACATTCACAAATCAGTACATACAGGTCTACAGGGGTCCCGACCCAAGCCTGATAACAAATCAGCAGGCCCTTCCTGTTCCACTGACAAACGGTCTCTACGATCACATGGAACTTGGTCACTGGGGGGAGACAGTCCAAGGAGGCGGACTCCCTGGGAGCATCGGTGATTGCGAGGACCTGGACCTCTGGCTCCTAAGGACGCCCCCATACAACACAGGAGTGGGATACTCGGTTGGGCACTATGACAACATGACAGTCCTAGAGTACGATTGCCTCCAGAATCAGTATCCAAACCCCATGACTCCGTCCGCCCAAGGAATCAACGAGTTCAAGCTCGATGCAGAGCACAACTACCCGATGTACGGGATGGACATCTCTGATACAAACAACGACAACGAGGTAGATATGATAGCCGTAGTCGACGGACTTACTGGAAACATCTCCTATGCCGAGAAGAGCGGGAGCTCATGGAACACCCAGAATTACGTCACTCTGGGGGATTTCAAAGGCGCGTCGATCACAATCGAGGACGTGAATAGAGACGGAGAGGTCGACTTCTTCGTACCTACGGAGCTGACTCTGACTAGACTACAGGACTCCAGTGCCCAGAACCAGACATATCTATTGCTAGAGAACCTCAGGGAGATTAATTCCGTAGAGATTATCCTGGCAAATCCAAATGGCCCAGGATACCTTTCATCCCTGTCCTTTGACGTAGGCAGAAGACCTACAATGGCTATGCCAGGACAGCTCCAAGGTGGAGAGAACAGCGCGTTTGAGATCGTAATCGGCCAGAGGGACTACTCATACAGATTCGCAGATAATGCGATGTGGCTGGATACCCAGGGATGGGCTGGAGCCGGTGACTTCCTGTCCGTACTTACTTTGGACAACGAGGACATGGGGATCACGAGCGTGACCGCAGCACCTGCATCTTACAACCCTGCCACGGGGGAGGCTCAGCTGGGAGAGGGCAATAGGTGGGTAAATGTCACCGTGAAGAATACGGGACTAAACCCACTGTCAGGCTCAATTGATGTTGATCTCGAGGTCAAGGAGGTACTCGGTGGAACAGATACCGTCGTCTACTCATCCGATTTCGATGGAAACATGGACAATACGAATTGCCCGGCCTGCTCGTTCTCCAAGGTCTCGTACACAGGAGACTATGATTCCGGGGACTCCTCATGGCACATAGAGACCGGCTCAACAGCCGAAACCGAGAACGTATCGTGGTATGAGGCAGACAGCAACCCCACTGGATATTACTGGGTAGGCCTCGACTACAACGGAAACAACGAGTCCGACTCGGGGTACTACAACAACATGGATGAGGCGTTGATACTGGAGAACGTAGACCTGACCGGTGCCGATGCTGCGTTCATGGATATCTCAGCGATGTGCACAGTATCCTTCTTCGAGCTGTTCCTAGCAGAGCAGTACTCGGTAGTGGAAAGATGGCTCTACGAGGATTCGTGCGGCATCGAGGTATGGTCCGAAGGTAACGGATGGGAGTCAGTATTCTTTACTGGAGGTTGGGACTTGAATAGGTACTACCGACTTCTTGTACAGGGTGTAGACCCGGAATTCAACACCAACAATGGCAACTACGCTAGCGGGTATGCTACAGGGTGGACTAACTTCACTGAGGGCGGGGGGACTTCCGATGCCGAATATGAGGCCGAGTCAATCGACCTAACTCCTTATGCAGGACAGGTGGTGGATATCCGATTCAGATTCCGAAGTGGATTGGTGGGATCAGTTGGCCCAACTGGATCATCTTATGACTCAGGGGAGGACGGCTTCGCCTTCGACAACATAACAATCAGGAAGAGGGATGTATCATTCGGGACTAGCGAGGTTGTCACTCAGACATTGAACTTCAACAATCTAGCTGCAGGTGCCTCAGAGGACGTCTCTCTCACTGCTGACTTCGTGGATAACACGACTTACTACATCAGCACAGAGTTGACCAATCCAAGTGGATTCACTGATATGGACAGTCTGAATGACGAGGTGAAATTCCAAACCACAGTCAACAACCTCTTCGATCCAGGATTGGCAGAGCAGCCTTGGCCATCATTGGAAAATGGTGTGAGATACGCTTCAGGGAACAGGGATGTGGAGCTCGTAGCCAGGAACTGGGGAAATACGGTAACCGACTTCTCTGTTCAAGCGATGATATACAACGCTGAGCCGGATTTGGTCGCAATCGAGGATTTCTCTGGCGTTGATCCGATTTGGACGGACGATAATGACCAACCTGGAAAGGAAAATGGCAGTAGACTAGACGACTCGACCGGTCAGAACTCTATGCTCCCTCAGAATGTCGGTGTCTTCAAGAGCCACTCATACTGGCTCGGCCATCCAGATGATGGCTATGGCGACAACTGGAGTGAGACTATGACGATAGACTCCATTCCGATAGCCGCTTCAGGTGCCGATTTCACATACCTGACCTTCGACTACTACGCAGAGGGGGACTTCCTACAGGACTCCCAGGGCAACATCCTTGCAATCAGGGATGCAGCCAATCTGGAACTTTCATGGTCAAAGGGTGGCGAACTCTATCAGGGAGTTGCTTACGGTAGCTGGACAGACCTCAACGAGAACGGGATTCAAAACACAAACCCCGATGACCCCAACTTCCACAGGTGCGAGGACTTCGATCTCAATGGTTACGACGAAGTGGAGTACTTTGGGGATCACTCAGATAATCTGAACTCCGTAGTTTGGTTTGATACCGAGAATATTGTCAAGTCGGTAACTCTTGACCTCACTCACATAGTCCTCCAGAACAGAACCAGTGAAGACACGACTCAATGGCGCGATGAATGCACATCTCTGGCCGGAGCAGAGCTAAGCCTGACATGGAGATTCCAGTCCAATGGTGACGGAATCAACGGCAATGCGGGCCTGGCTGGATTCGCGATCGATAACATCCGAGTCGAGGAGTTCACATTCGAGTTCGACGGAGAATACACTGAGGAGGTGAATGGCTTAGACGCATCGGAGTGGTCGCGCTTCACCCTAGCAAACCACGACTTCCAGAGCGGTATATACAAGATTGACGCCATGACAATTTTCGATAATACGACTCCTGCAACTTCGTGGTACGGGGCCAATGAAGTGAACTTAGCGAACAACATATCGACAATCATGTTCAGCATCGCAAGCGCCGACATCACCCTCATGCAGGCTGATGTCATGGAGTGCGTCACGGACATTACATACAAGTGCGTCTACCCGATCGACGATGCCCGAGCTCACAGCTTCTCAGTACCACTGCTGAATGGTGTCATCGAGGGCGAGTACGGACTCTCCATGTCGATAGTTGACTTGGATACTAACCAGGAGGTCTACGCGGCAACAGCCGATAACGGGCCATTCGTCCTACAGCCTCATGACAGAGCGTTCGCGAACTGGAGCCAGCCGTACAATAATTGGGTCGACGGACATACCTACAACATCAGCTTCTCAGCCGATGTAACAAAGGAAGACGGAACCATCGAGCCATCTGGCAACGTCCGCTTCTTCATCATAACCTTCCATGACCAGATCGATGTCGCGGTCCTATCGAACCCAACCGACCAGAACAGACTCCAGAGGGTGAAGGCGGACATAGAGGCGATGGGCATGACATACACCCAGATGAAGCTCGATAACTGGGACACATACGCAACTCCAGACTGGCTAGAGCACTATGACAAGGTCCTGCTGCCATGGCAGACGGACTACAACGTGTACTACGGGGACTACTATGAGAAGCTCTCCGAGACACGCGACACAGATGGACTGTCGGTCTCTGAGACTCTGGAGAGCTACATGATTAACGGTGGAACTACCCAAATCCACCTGGGTCCTTACAGGGACGCATATCAGCCAAGCAACCTTCCATTCGGCATGGACATCGCAATGAGGAATCAAGTCAACTTCACGGTCGACAACAGAATCCACAGCGACAGCATCACCATAGTGGACCAGTACCACCCTCTGCTGAGGAACGTTGACCCAACGGCCTTCAGCGCCATCAACGGTGGTTCGCACGTTGCCCTCGCAGGTCTGGATACAGCACAGGTCCAGGGCACTCAGATACCACAGGTATGCGGTGGCCGCATTAGCGACCCAATGGGAACATTCCACACGCTGATTCGTGACAACACCTACGATAGCCAATCCCTGCTATCAATCTGCAATCGCGGAGCAGGTGGCATGATAGTCACTACGATTGACGTGGAAAACCCAAGCGTCTCGCAGGCATTCGGAGGAGAGCAGATCCCGCTCCTCTCCAACCTGCTCGACTACAGGCTCACGCCATATCCGTCCGACTTCGGAATAGCCGGCGATGGCTACGATCTAACCATCAATGGCGAGGCACCGGCCATAGACACCATTACTGGCGCTTATGCAACCATGTACATCAAGAGCAACTCGGACCTCGAGTTCGACTATGTTACCACGGTCGAGGGAGTCATGGCAGATTGGACCCTAACCTCAGGTAACAATGACTCGGTAACTGGGTGGGATGGGACCGTCATAGACACTGGAGAGGTCAGCCACACTCAGCAATTGATGCCTGAGATACCGACCCTCGGATCGTTCTGTGTAGGTAACACCACCTCTACGACGGGTTGCAGAATCGGTGCAGAGTGGCTACTGACGCTATATCTCCACGACGATGAGGGGCACACTAGGATTACCTACATCAGACTGGTAACAGATGATACTCTGGCCGATGAGTTCAGGCCTCTGGCATCTGCAAGCATAATCTCCAACCCTGCTCTATCCGAGTACATAGAGCTCGATGGCTCAAAGACGGTTGCAGGCGTGGACTGGCCGATATACAGGATCAGACTAACAGAGACTGGTGACATCAGCCTATCCTTCTCAGCAGAGAACAGCTCTGATCCCGACGCCCCCGAGGGTGAGTCGGGAATCGAACTGTTCGAGTGGAAGGTATTCTTCGACTACCCCTGGGACAGCTCAAGCCCAACCTTAGAGGGGCACGAGTTCCAGATTCCCGCTGCAGTCACAGACGAGTGGACATACACGTTCAGGAACCAGACCAGTAGCCCCGATGCATCTCTAGAGAATGAGATCAGGGTAGAGCTGATCGTCTACGACAGGGCCGGAAAGCAGAGCGAGAAGCACAGGATGTACTTCATCGTGGTCGGAGAAGACTTCGGGGATGATCCACCTGTGACTCAGTTCACCTCCCCGAGGCCGACTGACTCACAGAGAGAAGACCTCGTGGTTATCACTGGAAACCTCCTCTCGGGAGCAGAAAATAGCGACGTCGTAATCGAGGCAACACTAGATCCATCCGTCCTAGACTACTCGACTTCGCAGAAGATCACCCAGCGAACGATTGGGAAATATAACACAACCACCCCGCTTGCCGATGGCGATAGTTTCTCACTAACTCTTGACATCTCCGATCTATATCAGATTGACACGGGTGTCGCAGCGACCATATACCTGCGTATCACTGAGGGAGACGGCTCAAGGTACGTCCTCGAGGAGACCATAGACATCAGTCTTGTCCCAGCAACGGTGGAAGGTCCAGATGGGCCCGGCGAGAGCGGCGGACTGACTACTGCTGTGATGGCTGGTATCGGGGGAGCAGTCCTCCTCATCGTGATCGTTGTCGCTACCCTCGTAATGAGGGGAAGGGGCGGAGGCCGCGTAGAGAGTGACACGGTGGAACAATTCGGAGGGGTCGAAACCATGGACCCAGTCGAGGCGTACGTCCAACAGATGGTCGCCTCTGGATACGATGAGCAGCAAGCACGTCAATATGCAGAGCAATACTACGCCGATTACTACAAACAGCAACGTGGTGGCGGAGCGTAACGCAAGTTGAAAACCGGATGTCCACCCCACGGGGCATGGACACCTCGGGACCATACACAGTGGCAGACATAGGTCTGGCGGATGCTGGCGGGCTCAAGGTCCAGTGGGCCAGGAGCAGGATGCCCGCCCTAGCGGCCCTACGGGAGAAGGCAACTCAAGAAAGGCCCCTGCACGGACATAGGATCGCGGGATGCCTCCACGTAACCAAGGAGACTGCCGTCCTAATCGAGACTCTAGCAGCCGCTGGCGCTGAGATTTCCTGGTCGGGGTGCAACCCCCTTTCGACTCAGGACGACGTCGCAGCATGGTTAGCCTCAGAGGGATACTCGATTCATGCTTGGCACGGTCAGGACAACAAGGGATTCTATGACTGCATAGACAGGACCCTGGAATTTTCCCCGACGCTGACCCTCGATGATGGAGCCGATCTAATCTATAGGGTCCACTCCGAGTTCCGCGACTTGGCAACCGGGATAATCGGAGGTACTGAGGAAACCACAACAGGGGTTCAAAGACTTCGTGCAATGGCCGATGCTGGCGAGCTCCTGTACCCAGTCATTGCCGTCAATGACGCCGAGACTAAGTGGGACTTCGACAACATCCATGGAACCGGCCAGTCAACCATAGATGGAATCCTTAGGGCAACCAGTGTCCTCCTCGCTGGAAAGACATTCGTAGTCGCCGGATACGGCCATTGCGGCAAGGGCCTCGCATCCCGAGCCAGGGGCATGGGGGCCAACGTAGTCGTTACAGAGATTGATCCGATTCCAGCATTGAAGGCAGTAATGGATGGTTTCAGAGTAATGAAAATGGATGACGCAGCCAAAGTAGGGGATATCTTCTGCACGGCAACTGGGATGAAGGACGTAATAGTGGGCAGGCACTTTGATTCCATGAGGGACGGGGCCATAGTTTGCAATACTGGGCACTATGATTGCGAGGTCAGTATCGAGGACCTAGAGGATTTGGCTGAGGATGTCAGGGAGATCAGGGAGAACAACGAGGCATTCTCGATGCAGGACGGCCGAACTCTACACCTCCTCGCCAGAGGGAGGCTGGTGAACCTGGCCTCCGCCGAGGGGCACCCCAGTGAGGTCATGGACATGTCATTCGCGAACCAATTCTTGGCCCTGTGCCGACTGGCATCGGAGGGCGAGACCTACAGCAGCCGTGTCTACGATATCTCGCCAGAACAAGACAGGGACCTTGCATCACTGAAGTTAGAATCATCAGGTATCGAAATCGACGAACTCACTGCAGAACAGATTGATTATCTCTCCGACTACAGTGTTGGAACTTGACGGCACGTATCAGGGCATTTGCAATTTCCATTTTGATGCCATCTTTTCGTCCGACTCGATAATCAGCTCCATCCTCTCGCGGATAGCAGGCATCTTGTTCTGCATCAGTGATGCGTAGAGCTTCCCACTCCTGATGGCAGGGGGGATGCATATCTTACCAGTCGAGGTCTCGTGATCAATGGCTCTTTCCAAGTCCAGAGCGTGCCTATTCACCCTCTGCAGCATGCCTATGGTCAGACGGCTGATGATTATGATTGACGATAGGAGAATTAGGAAAACTATGGCGAAACCCCATCCGGAATTCCCAAAGATTGTCATTCCCACGACTCCTATGAGGAAGGCTAATGGGGCTACGAACATGAAGAGCCACAACGTCTCTGATATGGGCTTCTTATCCTTCAGCATCTCTATCTTAGACCATCTAGGGTGTTTGGGCTGTTGGGGCTTGAATATCTCATCAGCCTCCATCTTCGACGCCCTAGCAACGGTTTGATTGACCCTTTCCATCCTCATCCTGGTCCCCCCTTCTACTGCGTCCATTTCTGGTGCGAAAAGATCCTCAAGCAAATCAGCGCACTCCTCGTAGTAGCCCATCCGAGTGAGTATCGCAACCTGTTCAATCATTGGCGTGGTCTCGGTGGGCTCGACATCCCGCCTCCTCTCCCACCACCCTAATGCGTCTTGCAACATTCCCAAGTGATCCACCATGAGGGTCCCACCGAGGTCCCAAGCCTTACGATTGTCCGGATCTAGATCGACCACCTTCCTCAATGCGCTGACTGATTTGGCGGTTTGAGCTAGGTCGGGCATCTCCTGCCTTCCTCTCGTCGCAGCAGGGAGTTCCATTCTGGCAATCATCATCCATGCTTCGGAATGCGATGGATCAATGTGGACAACGTCCCGACTGAGCTCCAAGGCTCCTTCCCTGTCGCCGGACTCCTCTGCCTCCATGGCATCGAGCCAGAGTGTTCCCGCGTTCTTGGCCATGAATATCCCGGTGCGCTATTTGGCTTGAAGGATGCGCAAGAATAAGTTAGAAATTATCCCGAATCAACTTATTCTGAGAATCTCTCCCGTCCAATGGAATATCAGCAACTCCCCTTCTGTGCCCTCTCCAAAGCCAACGATCATCCCTCCGCTGTGGCCTATCAGTGTCTCCTCCCAAACCGCTCCCTCATCACTCCACTTCAGGAGCCATATTGCCCCAGTGCAGAAGTCCCCATACAGGTACCCATCCCGGAGCGCCTCCGGCCCCCAGTCCATCCAGTAACCACCTGTAATTGAGCAGTTTCCGTTTTGGTGTGGGTAAGCAAGTACTGGGTCAACATAATTCGCATCAGACACATCAGGTTCGGCTTCAGAGCAACTGGCTCCCTCGAAGGCATGGTAGCCCTCCCTTTCCGCCCATCCCAAATTGGCTTTCTCGTCGATAGTAACGAGATTGACCTCTTCCCAGCAATTCTGTCCAACATCTGCTATCCAGAGCATTCCCTCAGAATCCAGATCAAAACGCCAGGGGTTTCTCAGTCCATGATGCAGGACTAATGGGTTCTCCGAAGAGTCATTGATTGCAGGAACTACCTCTCCGTTCTCCAACTTGAAAAATAGAATAGTCCCCAACTCAGTGGAATTGTCCTGCCCGTTTGACTCGGGATCGTTTGCACTCCCGCCATCTCCTATCCCCCATAGGAAACTCCCATCGCCCGCATGCAATAGGAATCCCCCGTTGTGATTCCTGTACGGCTGTTCGATCCTCTTCAGGACTGTGATGTCCCCCGCGTCAATCTTCCCATTATCTTCGCCAACGGTGGCATATGAAAGAACCAAATCAGATTGATTCTCTCCCTCGCAAGCCCCATCTTCAACATATGAGAGCAGCACGATATGCGGATCATCTGTGAATGTGAGGCCGAGGAGCCCCTGCTCCATGTGGCATCTGCTAACTAGGCTGCTAAGGTCAGCTACGTCCTCAAGATTGTCTCCGTCCCATGACTTGATGAAGCCACTCAGGTACACTACCCAGAGGTCCCCATTCGATGGATTGATCAGGGAATGATGAGGTGTATCGAATCCCTCTATGAATAAGTCGCAACCCAAATTCGCAGAAACACCGAGCTCCTCCTCTCTGAGATCTACGAGATATTGTAGTGCATCATTGTCCAAATTACACTCATTTCCATTAGGATCCGGCCAATCAAACCCATCATCTGAGCCATCTGATATGCAGCCGATTGGAAGTGACGAGAGCAATAAGACAATTGCAATTTGAAAGGCCTTCATGTATTGCACCAAGTCGCACTCAAGAGAAGTAGGCTTGAATGCCTGGTACGTTTGAGACCGCTGCACCATATGTACCTAGATGGTCATCGGCCGTAGTAGCGACCATTCCATCAGTGTTCAGTAAATCGCTCAGAATCTCCCTGCCTTCAGCATCGTCATTCAGCGCGACGAGTGCTTCCTGTATCGTGGCGATAGTCTCGGCATCCATGTAGTCGGGATTGTAAAGAGCTGGGTGGCTTGGCGCTTGTCCGAAGGATGGAAGCATGACCAAATCATCTAGGTCCATGCACCAATCATCACCATCAGCAATTCCGTCATCATTCTCATCGCAATACAAACGGTAAGCGGTATCCTTGGTCAATGCGACATCTCCGTGCCCGGTCATCATGCACTTCATTGCGCCCTTGTAACCGGAGTATTGAGTCCCTCCGTCAGGTATGCTGGAATCCTCATGGAAGAAGTTAGTTACCGTTGCCCTCAGTGACTCTATCTCGTCAGGATCACCAACTACCTCGGCATAATCGTTACCGATTAGATACCCCATCGGTATCAGCATACCGGCACTCTTTAGCCAGCCAGTATGGCATGACTTCTTGCCTTCCATCAGGGCAAACGGGTCGGTATCCGGGTCATCATCGAGGTAAGCGGCTGCTATTTCGGAATCGGCCTTCACCCAAGCAGCAGCGTTGTAGTAAGTCCGTCCATCGGATTTCCATTCTGCTGCAAGTACATCTAGGTCGTAAACCTCCCATGCCAGCCATGCAGCGGCACCGTCTACGAACCCAATATCGGCATTCCCCTTGTCGATGGCCTCAATGGTCCCCCCTGAGTCGGTAACCGGGTAAATCTCAACATCCATGCCAGTCAGCGAACTCATCTTATCAGCCAAGTGTTGAGGATTCTTGTCCCAGATCAGGTATGTGTCTTGCACTTGGTAGGCTATGGTGATGCAATCCTCATCATCGTCGCATTGATCGTAGTTAACATCGAAAATAAGGTAGAGGACCCCAGCTGAAAACACTATTCCGGCCATCAGAATTGCCTTGTTTGCCATTGCCCAATCAGTAACCTCTGCACGCTTCATGACCATACCGAGCTACAGTTATGAGATAAAATTTAGGATGGCCTAAACTCTTATCTAAATACCAAAAAACCATTTTGGCCGGGCATAAAACCACCCAATCGAACTTTCCGATGCCCCGAATAGATTCACCCTATGCCTCCCCACTCTCACTAACTCCACGCCTGCTTCCCCGAATGCTTCACTCCACATCTTTCTCGTCTCCTGTGGAAAATTCTTTTCGAATCGCTCAGGGGTTGCCATGGCCTTCCAATTTTCCTTGGATGACAATGCGTCAATCACTTCCCTTCTCGCTGCGTCAGAGAAGATTTGTTTGATTTCCACCATTACCGGCTCGTCCCTGCCATCCAATTCTAGCACAACTTCCTCGAAAGTCGGTATGCGAATTCCAAGCTCCATGCCCGCCTCAAATATTTTGGCGAACTCAAGGCTGGAAGTTGTGATCTTTTCTTCCCCGGAGTCGATGGTATCATCATGGAAAACGAAAAGAACTCTGTCAGAAGACTCCCTGATGTCAAACTCCCAGTACCTAAATCTGGGATCGGATGAAACGCCCAATGACCTTCTCAGACCCTCTATGGTATTTTCGAGATCACTCCCAGAGGCGCCCAGTCTATGACCCGGATTCTTCATGGAAAGGCCCCAAGCTATCTTCTTCCTCGGCCCCTATGGTGACTCTTCCTCGGTCCACTGCCCCTTCCACGACCTTTGTTATGGCCTCTATTTCCTCCACTGCGCCCCTTTGGCCCCCGTTCCCACTTCTTCTGACCAGTGTTTCGATTTCCGCCTCTACCTCGCCCCTTGCTCTGGCCTCTGTTCCCAGAATGCCTCTTACGGCTATTTGGACGTCCTCTGGGGGCGACTTCCACAGGAGAGCCTATTGCCCTTCTGGAATCAACCCCGTCGAACAGCGGGTGTATGTGCACTAGTCCAGAGTCAACTGGTCCGATTACCGTGTCCACCCTTCCCAAGACCTTGCCCCCACTCACCCTGATTGTATCACCAAGTTTGGGCGACATCCCTTCGAAGGAGGCCAACAGCCCACCCATATGGGAAGCCTCTGTGACTCTGCCCGAGAATGCCATGGGTCAGTCCCTCCGTCTTCCATACATTATTGCAGCGATTGATGCAAGTAAAACAGAAACCACTCCTGATGCAGGGAGAATTGAACCTATCCCGCCGACATCCTCATCCACCTGGGGAGGCAAACATCCATCTGCCAAGTCTCCACAGTCCGGCTCGACGACTTCGAACAGGATTGAGTTATTCACAACTTGCGAGATTTCTGTACATTTGTTTGAGGTGTCGCATCCCTCAATCTCCACGGTGTGCTCACCCGATTCCCAAAGTGAGAAGTCTATCCCTGGTGTCGACCATGAATTACCAGAAACACTTACTGAACCGGCAGCAGAGCCATCAATCCTCATCGTGAAAGAAACAGCTTCGCCATCAGGATCGCTGTATTGTCCCTGCATAGACCACTGGGAACCATCCCACATGGAATCCGAGATGGCGATCAAAGGAGGCGAGCTCTCTTTCGAAATTCCGAGATCATAGACCCCTATCATGGAGTATGTGCTATTCCCCTGAATGGAGACTTCTACCCAAACCTCTCCTGGGATCATGTCTGAGCTAGGTACCAAGACAGTGGTCTCTCCAGAAATAGACGTAACCCCTGAGTCTTGAGAGGATCCGCTTTGGACTAACGAGGCCACGACCTGAAGCTCGGGCCATCCCTCAGAGGGAGTCAGGATTATCGGATGTGGGTCGGAGAGCTTCTGGGAATCAGAAGAAACTACGAATGGGACACCTAGGTACCATGTCCTGCTGCCAGAAGTCTGCATTGCCGAGTCAACTGCCTCGCAGGTCACTTCTTGCGCCTCCCCAGATGGGATGATCGCATTCAGTGATCTATCACTTCCCTGTGAAAGTCCCATTGATGGATCAGCCGTGCATTGAATATCCAACGAGGAGACGCCGGACTCGTCGATGAACCACGTAGAAATCGAACTCCATGATGCCCATGCAGACTCCCCTGGGTGAGAAGTAGGGAACCAAGCTCCGTCAGATGGCGCTGATGAGGTCCAAGCTGGCGGGTCATCCACTGGAATTGGCTGAGTCGTGAAGTCGAAGAAAAGATCCTCTCCCTCGGGCCAATCCTCACTCCATCCATTGGGCCTAAGCTCGAGAGTAAGGCCTCCATCATCGTTAGCCCTCAACTCGTAACTGGAAGACCCATCCCCTATACAGCCCCCTCGTACTGGGGCCTGCCCACCTGCCGTTGATTCGTTGAGACCCACATCTCGTCCTTCACACTCGTCCCACATATCAAGTCGCAGCCCCTCATCTGGAGGGAATGTGAAGTCTAGGCGTGCACCTGACATATTCGAGGCATTGAATGCCAGAGTGAAACTATCGGGATTAGAAACGCCTGGAATCGTCATTGTAGCATTAAGCCAAAGCTGCACTCTGCATTCATCCACTCCATCTGACTGAGGGATGGATGTGTCGCAGTCCCTGTCGGAGTTGGGAATCACCGGGACCTCCTCACAATCCCCTCCAATGGACGATGAACATCCTCTGATTTGGGAGTGCCTAGGGGGGACTATATTGAATTCCTCTATCATCACTCCATCCTCCTCCCAGCTGGTATTCTTCCAATCGATCCCCATGCCCCCTCTGTGCGCCGGGCCGTCCCTGATCCCAATTCTAGTGAGCGTATGTTCAATACACTGGCTTGCCAGCGCTCGGAAGAACTCTCTCTCATCGGTTGAGAACCACTCATCGCCGCCCTTGTTTGGATCGATAATCTCCATGAATTCATCCATTACAACTCTGAGGTCATCGGCAAGGGTGTTATTCACCCAAGCAACAGCCCTCACTTCAGCCGAGTCCCAATCCTCGTCAATTATCACATCGAAATTCGCGGCCGAATATTCGAACATGTTCTCGAAGGTAATCGATCCGCATTGCTCTTCGAGGCTCCCCCCTCCTCCTCCGAACTGCTCCATTCTCAGAGAATCGCCCTCTAGTTGGCTTCCAGTATCATGAATTGGTATGTATGTGAATGCCATTGATAGCACTATTGCGATGGAGGCAACCCCGGCTCGCGTATGCACTTCCACGAGCATCTTGGGAGCCCTATCATCATGATTGTATCGCCTGTAAAAACAATGTTTAGGGTCCCCTAAAACTCATAAGCAAGTCTTGACCCGCCCCCCAAATGAGGATAATATGAACCTAAAAATGACAAGCGCAATGATGACAATGATGTTTCTGCTAAGTGCACTCGCAGGGTGCACAGGCAGCGACGAAGCAGTTGACCTGGATGACTCGGACGGAGGCTATGACTACGCCTC
>MDTG01193688.1_pt1 | contig 48091 bp, 48 predicted proteins | sample 811421 | NCBI WGS metagenome assembly MDTG01 (sample SAMN05326645, study PRJNA326480) | marine metagenome | isolation source: seawater | place: Pacific Ocean: South East | collected 2011 | reverse complement strand
CGTGACCGCTCAGAGTACAAAACTGACTCCAGCGTGATGGCCGTGTGCAAACCGGTCACGATCCCCGGAATGACCGGTCACGTTCGCCGGAATACGCAATCGTTATGCCTCCAAGAATTCCTCGCGAGTAAAGAATGTTAATTGTGAAAATAGTGACAATGACCAGAATGAATCCAATCGTCCTGAAATTCGCATTGCGTCGAGCTTTCCGGGTCTCTGACATTATGGCGTCGGCAAAGGCCGTCTGCTGACGAGTAAATGCTTCGATAAGCGTTTGTTCGGTGTTTTTTTCCTGGTCCATAGCATCACTCTCCTACATGGTTTAGGGCATCACGGACCTTCGACACATAGTGCCGGCGGGCGCGCTGTACTTTTGGTTTGGTTGAGAATCCTGCGTTATAGGCTCCCACAGCGGCCCAAAGGTCGCCTTTTGTGGTAACGAGGTTTTCGGCAAGGATCCAGGCGCCTACATGGATATTGGTGCAAGGATCGCGAACCAGAACAGGAGCTGTTATTCGGTAGGGCTGCAACCGCTCTAAATGCTGGGAGTTGATCTGCATTAACCCATAATCTCTGGAACCATCGCTGTTGTTGCCGTTTATCGCATCGGTTTTGTTATTACTTTCAACAAGAGCAATTGCTTTCAATAACTTTGCCGGGACCTGGTAGCGACCTGCGGCCTCAGAAAAACATTGATTTATGTCCGCCAATACCGAAGAACTAACGACCAGCATTGCTGCGAGACCTACGATTCGGGGTCTTCTCTTCCTCGCCATCGTTAAGTAGCTCCTTGCCTTCATGTTCAGAAAGTGTTGTGTAGCGGGCATCCGCATCCTCTCCAGCCGCCGAGTAAAGTTTTTGGAAGCCGTCTTGGAAGTGCAGCGCAGCGGCTGTCGCGGCGTCCCTTTCTGGTGTGAGAGAGCCGGGTTGTGTTTCGTAGCTCTCCATGACGTTCCAAGTAGATTCCGCAAGCTTCTCCAAGGCCTGGCGATTCATATTTGCGTCTTCGTGATCAGCGTATGTAATGCCAGCGTTCACCATCGCTGAGGCATGGACAGGAGAAAGATCTTGCAACGGTGTTTGAAGCCCGGCCTGGAAAGCGCCGCCCACACTCACGTTTTCTGAGAGGTTTGAGCTGTTCACTGCATCGATCACGCTAGTAAGCTGATGCAGGAACATTGCTTTGTTGCCTTGTTCGCCATCGCCGGCAAACTTCTGGAATTGGTCGGCAAGGCGGGCTGTATCAGCAGGATCCTTGCTAAGAGCCCAATGCGCCGCGTTGGGGAGCTCGACCCTCCCACCGGTTTCAATTCTGGTGGTGTCAGTTTCGGTGTAACTCCTATCTTTGCGAATGTGGTTGTCAGAGGCGGCGTTGTTACCGGACAGAGCGCTGCTGTGAACGATGTTCCCCTCATTGTCGAGAGCAAGTGTTACCCGAGCCCCATCATCAACCGCGTCGATTTGACGCTGTGTGAACCAGCCGTTTTCGTCATGTGCGCTCTGCATTTCTTCTTTGGACATAGAAAACGAGCCAGCCGAAGCCAGGCGATCGCGAAGAACAAGTTCTTGCATCGACATTCCGGTTCCATCGGACATTAATTCCATTGTGGTGAGGTTTGAAGCGACGGCAGACTGATGGAGTCTTCCAGTGTCCAAGAGGTATTCATACATACCTCCTGGTCTCATCATTCCCTGTTCATAAGTTGCTTGGCCATCTGCTGATCGCTTCATAGTTTCGATTGCTTGAGATACAGCAAGCTGCTGTGGCGTAACTTCATCCAATGCCAGCGCAGTTCCGTGATCAGAAGCAGCGCGCACGGAACCTACTGCCTCATAAATCTGGGATGGAGACTGGCCCGTTTCTGCCATGTAACTCATCATTCCGCGAAGCTCTGACTGATTCATGTTTGCTGAAAATTCTGAGAACTTAACCATCTCGCCGGGATGCCAGTTAGTAGCGCTCAACTTGCCCCACAGGTCAGCATTAGTGGCTGTCGCATAAGCCTCAAAAATTTGTCCTCTCGATAGATCAGGGTGCTGCTCTGCGATACGGTCAAGCATGGTGCCTACACGCTGAGTGTTACCTGTGTTGATTGAAACTGACTGTGCAGTATTAATGGCTTCCTGCTCATTCACAGACATACCAAAGGTCGCGGCAGACTGATTGCGGCCGGAGGCAGCCCCGTGCCTCACCTGGCTTTCTACATTCGAGGTGTTTAGCCCCTGCTTGAATAGAGCTTCAGGGGAGCTATCTCCACCGTTGGATTGGACGGCGCCAGCAACGCCACCCACAACCCCACCGGCTCCATATGCGCCCAATGCTTTACCTGAGGTGATCGGATTGGTGTGGCTAAGATCTGCCATGCCAGACATCGTTTCGAGGCCTCGGTAGTGGCTTTCTGCTTGATTGTGCTCAGAAACAGAGGCGATATTGTTCCACCCGGTCTCGGCCATGAGGTTTGCGGATCCGCGAGCACTCGCAAGCGAATTCAAATGGTTCATGCTTTCTACAGGGGACTGAGCTTTGTTCGCTGCGTCAGAGCCTGCGCCGTCAGCATGCCCCGACCAATTTCCAGCCAGAGACGTCAGGCCATAGGGCGACATCTTGAAGAGCATGGCGGCGATGAAAGCCGAAATGGTGATACCCATGCCGCGGGCTTTTCCAAAAAGAGAAAGCGCCTGGGTTGCACTTTCGGGGGCAAGGAACATTGCGGATAGCCCCATGTTGTGACGCTGAATTTCGTCAACGGCATCGTAGGCCTGGTCGACCGCAATTTGTGCCAAGATCACATCCATGACCCCCCACAGCATTATCCAGCCGAGAAGAGCCACGATAAGCTTCAGGGCCATGGGGAATAGTGGCGTCACAATGAAAAGTGCCAGAATCGGGATCAGTCCCAACACTATGGCGGTAACTGAAGCCCTAATCTTTGGCATCCACTCGTTCGCGCTAACAGCAATTCCAAGTCCGTTGTTGACCATGGACCGGTTGGTTAAGGCGCGGATCCCCGCATCTGGGTTTTCATCAAGCATAACGCTGGCGATTGCATTACTAATGACCACGTTTCTAAGCAATTGCGCAGGTGGGGCGGCTGCGGCTCCAAACACGTTAAGATTCATGTTTTGAATCTTTGTTTCGCACGCTGTTTTTTGTGCGGGTACGGCTATATCAAAGCCGGTTTTGGTACAAACGGAATTCAGGTGCTCATCGTATGTTGGCGCGGCGTTTAGAGCCGGCGCCAGGACATTGTCATAAGCGTCTGAGCAACTCATCACTGTGCCGGCCTTGCCCGCGCCAGAGGAATACATGGTCGTAAACATCGCAGGCGATTTCATATCGGCTAACTGGTTCAGCAAGTCGTCCGTGCCGCTTTTAATCTCGGCAAGATCCACTGCGTAGCTGGGAAGGACAAGAGCAAGCTTTGAGCAGTCTTTGAAATACTGTCGGATAGACTTCTGGAGGTAATAATCGGAGGAAAAGGTTTTATCCGACGTTGCGTTGAGCAGGAGCTCGAAGCCAACACCCATTCCCTCTGTCCCGTAGGGATGAGCGGCCGAGGCATCCACAATCTCTTGAACTGCCCGCTCCGCTTTGTTGGTCATACCAGCGACCAAAACAATCAAATCAGGAACGTCTGGCACAGCTTCATAGGCATTTCGGACCGGGTCATATACATGCACAGTGCCGGTTGGAGTGATCAATGCTTTAAAGACAGCCACGCCAATTAAGGTCGTCATTAACCAGGACAGGCTGAGGCCAGTGGCCGACTGTTGGAAATTAATGATGCCTTTACCGACTGTGAACAAACCACCGAGTAACAGGCCGAGTACCACGGCCACGGCGAATAATGTGGTGTACTGATTATTCGCAAATACCAGTGAAATGCGTTTAAAGGCGTTTACCGTTTCCGTGAAGCCGTCATAGGTATAGAAATCCATATCCAGGGCAAACGCTGTGCTTGGTAGCGCTGCCACGAGGATCAGAGCGATTATCGGAAGTGTGCGCTTCATTGAGTGATGTCCTCTGCATTGCGCCGAAGAACTTCTTCTTGTCGCTTAGCCTGGGCAGCGGTAAATGCGATGTGTGCCATCTGCTCTTGGGTTTTTTTGAGATAGCTGGTTCGCGCGGCCATTCGGAATTGGTAAGCGTCTTTTTTTATTCCGGTTAGATGGTCGGCAACCTCGGCGTAAACTGTTCTGTCGCATTGTGGGCCGGCGGCGCCTGTGCTGTTCATAACCGCGTCGATTTCGCGGATCATGTTGTCGATGGTGTTGTAGAGATCATCGACCATATAAAACGCATAGGCATAGGCGACGACTTCTTCCGTGAGAGCGATCGCCATTGCTTTGTCTCCCAGTGCAATGGAATCGACAATAATTGGCAGGATTGGGATCGGAGAAGAGGTCAGGAACGCCTCATCTGCTGCACTTAAAGCGGTTTTGTTCTCGATTTTGGTGGCGATCGCATTCATCTGATTGCTCACTAGCGCCAGAAGACCGCCTGGAGTCGCTGAATCCGTTTGGCAAACAGGTCCACCCGCACCGTTGACTTTCTTTTCGGCATTGCCGACAACGAAATCATCGATGCTGGATTCGTCGTTATTGGGGCATGAGCTAATCGGTTCGATGACGGGGGCTTTTACGGCTGCCGTTGCGTTGATCATCACATCACCCACGAATCCACGCATGGTATCGACGTACTGGAAACCGAATTCGTCAGCGGCATTCTGTAGTAGGGAGCCAGTCTTGAAGATGTTATTGAATTGGGTCGGGCAATCGGCAGTAAGCTGCTTGACGTCGACGGATGGCTCCTGGTTGGCTGCTACTTGATTTTCAGTCGTTTCATACCAGCTTGTAACTGACCCAAGTGCGGTGGCCGCTTTGCTATCCAGGGCTTTGAGACGGTTGCTGGCTGCGGTCCCGATAAAATCGCCAACGGGCTCGCCAAGCTTTTTGGCAAATTGGCAATCGTTGATCTGAATTCCGTTCAAGTCGTTGATTATTTTTTCGAAACTTTTCATCGTCTCAGAGAGTTCTTTGCTCATCACTTTCATTGCTGTGTCGAAAGCGACGGCAGGAGCTGCCTGAATCATGTTCTGAAGCTTATCGACCAGGTAATCCGGGTCGAGCATCGACATCCCGCCAAGAAAAAGATCAACACCACCACACCCTGCAGATACCCTGGGGGGAGAAATAGTGAGAAGCGGGTCGTTGGACACGTTGAAGCGGGCTGAATAGGAGCCTGCAGAGTAGAAACCGCGCTGCTGGTTCTTGTAGCTTGACGCGCCACTGGACGTGGATGAAGCAAACCAGTCATCCGTCCAGTTTGCGGAGGCCACTGGCGCGGAAAGCGAAAGGATTAGGGTTGGGAGGATAAGCCTTTTCATCAGAACGATTCTCCCTTTGGCGCGCCCGGATCAAAGAATCCACCCTGACGATATTCGGGTGTGAGGAATTGCTCAGGGGATGTCTCGCCTCTCAAATAGCGGATGGCGCGATATGCGTTTGAGGTGATTTTGGTGGCTGATTCCACCCCAACTGCAATTGGCATCCAGCGTTCGCTGTTACGCTCGATGAGAATAACCATCGGGGTCACTTGGACATCGAATCGCGCTTGAGCAGATGGGTTTTTGTTTATATTTACTTCAGTAGTTTCAAGCCCGGTGCGATCTGACACTAACTTGAGAATGTTTCTTTGAGGCGAGCAGTACGGGCACTCTTCAGTCGAGAAAAGTGCTAGGGCATATTTGCCCCTGAAGTTTTCTAGGTATTGAGCTTGGTTATTGGCGCGCTGCTGAAGTTCCGCTTTTCGGCCTGGGGAAGTAATCGGGTACTGTGATGCACCGCTGAGAGTTGGATTTTGCAGCATGACCATGTTGGACACGGCCGTAAATCCGGCAGCCTTGCGGCGCACGACATCCTGAATTCGATAATAGGCAAGTACACTCTCCGGAGTTCTAAGCCAAACAGCTTCCTTCAGGTAGTTTTCGAGCATGGCTTTTAAGTCATCCGGGTGCATATCCATCATCTCCGCTGCCGGTGGCGGTGGAGGAAGTGGTTGCCTCTCCTTCTTATCGGGATCTTCTTCGCTAGAAGGCTTAACCGGTTCTTCATACCAGTGATACCCCTTGATCTGAGTATCCTGGTTCGGCTGCTGGATGGCGTTTGCCTGTGAGGCAGCAAGAGCGAGCAAGAGCAGTGTCAGTACAAATTTCATGGGTTGGCTCCTTAAAAGATCGCTTTGAGGCGCTTGGTTTTGGAGACGTCCACAAAACCCCAATACCGTGAGTCGAAAGAATCGGGATGCGATCCATAGGCCCAAGCTTTGCCGGCAGGTACTACTCCCGAATAGGAAAATAGGGGTAAAGGATCGCCTTTGAGCGTTTCAGTCTTGGCGCGCCCCAGAGACTCTCCATCGCAAAAAAACTCAAGATCCTTTTGGGTTATTGTTTGACCCTCCCAGCACATGAGCCTTTTGCTGATTAACACAGGTTCATGGCCCGCCAATTCATGAGAAAGCTCGAATGTCGCATAGTCGCCTGGCCCGGCAATGGCGTCGGTTTCCCAAAAAATTCTGTGATCGACAGACTCAGAGACCGTGATATTGAGGTGGTCTGAAACGAAGGAAATTGCAAAGGCAAGAGGCGCCCCTACAAGCAAAGTGAGAAGGACATTTTTCACTTTATTATTGAGCATTTGGGTTCTCCAGCTTGGCAAGAATGGATTCGACCGGTGCGCCGCCGGTCATCGTGGTTAAGCGTTTCAGGAGACTTTGTAGGCTTGAATCCCCGTAAACCACGGGCAGTTGCATTCCGGGGGTTGCAGCGCCTTTCTCGCAATAACTTTGAAAATCAAAGTTCTGCTCAACGACCAGGGCGGGGACTTTGGTGATGTTGTGATTCCTGAATTGGATGGGATCGATGACTACATCAAGCCCTCGCATTGCGCACTTTGGCCCCTCACACGTCGGGTTCTTGCGAAGAACCTTGGCCATGAATTCCATGGTGGGCTGTGTTTTCTTGAGACCACCGATCATGCCGCGCATCACCATCACACCACCGACCTTTTCAAGATCCCTGGCGTAATTCCGCAAGGTGATTTCCGGAATGGAGCTTGAGACGAATAGCAGGGCGCGGGAGCCAGTTGCTTTAGGGTCTGGGTTTTCAGGATCGCCAGCATCGAGGCCAGCATCGGCCCGAAGCAGACTGAGAAATTCATTCTTTCGGGCTTGCCACTGGTCGCTGTTCACCTCCTGCATGACTTCGGAGACGCGGGCCTTCATCGCCGGTGAATCCATCACCCGTTCTTTGGCCTGTTTCGCGATCGCCAGATATTCCTCCGGCACGTTGATCTGATCGGGAAGTGTGGGAATGGCATCCGATTCCGCAGAGGCTAATGGGCTCATTAGACAGAGGGTTAGGGCAAACCCCAGGTTACTTTTAATAAGAAACACAGCAGTTGAGCCTCCTAAACACCATCCATGAAAAATTGTCACCGCCTGCGGGGGGGTGCTTGTAATGGCTCCACAACAAACCGGTTTGACCGATCGGCCGGCAGCTATCGTCCCGAACAGGCTTCATCAGTTGCAGCTTGTATTTGTCCTTGGACCAAATGGGAACTGGCGCGGTATAGCAGCCATCTGAGGAGGATTCTTTTAGTAGTCCCATCCGAGCCATGAAGTAGATTCCGCGGGCTGCGATCCCGGCATTCGCCGTCACGTAATCCGTGCCGGTTATTGACCCGGCCAGGGGATAGGCTCCTGACCACGATCCCATGCACCAGAAGAGGGAATTAACGGGCCTTCCAACCAAGGCGCCAGAGGAATCCGCAGCGCACGCCAGTTGAGCGACCGGGTTGGCGAACAGCAACGACTCGGGGTGAATCATCAGCGAGAGAATTTCGTTGTTCCAGGTAGGGATGAGTTCAGTCATCATCGCTACGTCGAATTCTCGCTCTGCTATGCAGGGGATGTCATAGAACAGCCCCAAGATGCTAAATGCGGGAAAGAAGTAGTAATGCATCTGCTGGAAGGTTTTGGACTGCCCATCTTCCTGCATGTGCGATCCGCCCAGTTTCCCGCCGGTGTTCATCAACTTGAATCCGAGAGGCATCATGCAGTAGGGATCTGAAACGGTATCAATCAGCCGTGCGGGCTCCCACATAGAAATACCAATGCCGTATCGATTGATCGCTCCTGAATTACAGCTGCAGAGCACGGAAGGGGAGTCAGCACCAGGATCGGGCATTCCTGAATCGCCTTTACCGATGCTCAGCCCGCCAATGCGAATCGGGAAGATGCACTGCCAGGAGACGTCCGTAACAGGATTCAGGACGCCAGAGGGGCATTTGGACGCGAGGGCTGATTGAGGGGCCGTGTAAGCCCCTATCAGTGTTAAAAGAAGCAAGATTGCTCGAATACTCATCATGGCTAGAAACGTCCGGGAATTTCCCTAAGTTTAGCCTAACAATATATGTGAGTATATAGCACTATATGAAATTTAGAGATTGATCGAGTGTTCTTCGATTCGGAGGGTGCTGCCCTCTTGTGTCACGATCGATGGAACAAACTGCAGTGAGAGACGGTCGCGAACAGGAGGGGTAAGAATGAAAACAGGGCGCTGCAAAGCCATGGCGATATCCCGGTAATCACCTGAGGTGATCATGACCATATCCGTGGATTTCAGGTGAACCTGTGCCCAGGCAAGGTCATCTTTTGAGATAAACATAAGCCGCTGGGGAAGACGAACATGCTCCAGGGGATTAAATTGGAATCCCTTTGGATAGATGATTTGCCCATTTTGGTCCTTAACATCGAATTCGGCCGTGTAATAAGGAATGTGGTACCGAATGCGGTCTTCCCGCGCGCGAGGCAGAGACACGGCTTGCGCGGCAGCATTGCGCGCAACACCGTCACTCATCACTGTTTCCCAATCAACTTGAGCCACCTTGCTCTGGATCTCAGTCAGTGCATCCGGTTCAACAATCTCATAGGTGCGCCCAAGAACTTGGGATTCGGCGGCAATCAGGGATCCGGCAAGACAGCTACTGATTACTGTTATAAAAATCCGTAACACCATTAGAAATCTTCCCTTCAATTTGAGTCATGGTGTCTGGTACCAGGTCACCGTAATATTCGCTGAAATCGATCTTAGAAAAGTCGATTGATTGGAACTCCTCGGGTGTCAGCCCGCGACAGTTCGGAGCTTCCGGGGTACCGAAGCCGGCCACAGAGTTGAGCTGCGCTCGGCCTTGTTGATGGATGATGCGACCCATTTTCGAATTGAAACAGCAATACGATTTTGCTTTTTGGACGCACCCAACAAATTCCCATTCTTCCCGGCAGTATTCTCCAATCTCGTAGCAAAACCCTGAGCCATTAAGAACACCCGTTTCCGTAGATGTTTGATCGCAGGACTGTGTGAAGTAGTCGATTACAGCGCCGACCATGGCCGTTGGATCTACGACTACGCCATAGTTTGACATGACATCCCCAGCCACCGTGGCCGCCGCATTCGCCGCCACCATCGTAGGTGCGCCGGCGGCCAACGCAGCTTCATACTCCGATTTGCCCTGCGTAATCGAGTCGTAGACTGAAGTAATCATCTGGGTCGGGGAACCAGAGTCGCCGGTGTCATCCGCAAGCACTTTGCCTGTGTTTTTGCAGCAATTCTGGAACGCGGTAGATACTCCTGCTTTATCACACCTCATTGCTCTACCTGCAAAAATCATCATCTGTCCCAGGCAGGTTCCATCGGCTGCGGTCGTGCCATCGTCCTGATACATTCCAGTATCGATGTCGTCGACCACCGGCACTTGGGTTGCCAGATCAACACAGGCATTGGGGCTGCACTGTTGTTGTCCGGCGGCGTTTTCCATGCAGGAATAGCTGTTACCTAAAGGGCAGGCGTGTTGGGTTTCTAGGGCGCAGGTTTCAGATGTGGTAGAGAAAGAAACTTGTCCGCCTGTTTGTGAGGGGAGGCCCCCAGTGTAATTGTCAGTGATCTGGATTGTGCCGACTAAACCGTTTGCACAGCTTGGGGTGGTCACTAGGTTCACAAGCGTTGTGCCCAGGAAGTTGGTACCGGATAGGCTCGGGGCGTCCCAAGTTGTGGAACCAGTAGCACTGATCGGATTGTTGTTTGTGCAAATGCTGTCGAAATCGAGCGTTGGGATCTGTGCGACCAAGCCAGTGGGGCCTGATGTTACGGCACCAGTCTTGAGATCGAATCCGACCGTGAAGGACCCGAATTGCCGAGCGACTTTCACATCAAAATTCAAAGCAACCGGGTTCGTGCAGACCATTTGTTGACTTGAGCTACAGTCAACGGCGGAAATTGGACATAGCGCTCCCCCGCTTGGCGATTCAAAACATGAAGCCGTCTCACCTGGTTGGCCAAGATCACCATTCATATTGAGATCTTGGCCACAGGACCAGTTGGCCGCATAAACTGAGCCGAGAGGGAGAAAGAGGCTTAAAAGTCCAATTAAAGCGGGTTGGCTGTGCCTGAACTGCATATCGTATCCCTTGATGCTTGGCGAACGGCCTGCAATGTTGCTGCGGCTTCTGCGAATTCATTAAGACATCCACACGATTGAACGACTGTCTCTCCGGGTCCAGCCGGACAAACGCCAGCGGAACACTCGTGGAAGAAGTAATCGAAGGTGTTGGGGTCTGTGCGGTTCTCCTGCACGACGCCGTTCTGAACCGCGTCAGTTGCTAAGCGCGGCTTTCTGGTCTTGCATGCCTGTGTGCAGGCAGGCACTGAAACCTCTTCCAGAACAGAAAGGCTTTCTGTCGGCGTCAGAACACTACCGTTAGACTGCTTCAAATAGTCTTGATAGCCAGTGTTCGTGGTGCTTGCTTGAACGTTGTCAGCCCGTTCGAGGGCGTCATCGAAGTCGTATGTACCGGTGACCTGACAGCGATATTTGCGCGTTTTTTGCCACCAGGGGCGTGTAGGTGTAAACGAGCAGGTTGAACCATTGATCACTTGGGTGGACGGCAACGGAGTAAGACCGGTATTGACGAAATTCTGATATGTCCAAACCCCGTCCACTTGTTCTTCCATGAGTGTGCATTCAGGGTCACTTTGGTATGCACTACAGCTGTTTGAAATGGTGTCAGGTTTGAGTTTACAGTCGGTATCGACCTTTATTTTTGCGAGCGCGTAGCCTTCGCCATTCCCCGTAACTTCCACTCTAATTTTGAAGTCGACGGGTCCACCCGTCAGATAACTCTTAAAGTCGACATTTGGCGAGCGGACCCAGTTGGTTGAGAGCTCGCAAGCACCCGGTGGTCGTCCGGTACCCGTCCAGTTTCCGTAGGGGCCATTCCAAAGCAGGTCGGCATCGGCGTAGATCTGCATCCAGTCATCGAATTTTGCGTAGTTGATTTTTGCTTCCAAAATCCGGCTTGGGTCCAAGACATTGAATTGAACCTGGCGCTCATACATTCTGCAGCTACCGGCCCAATAGTTGTCGCCAACTTGCCCTAATGAAAGCTGAAGGCAATCTGGGCCGCATGGAAAAATGTTTCCAGAACCGCCGGCATATTCAATGATGTCGTTCAGTGTGACTTCTTCCACTGGCACGTTCCGGGTTATTTGGCAGGTTTTGATTTGGACAGGGTCCGCTGTAGCGGCCGGAGATGTCGTAATCAAATTAAATTCCGGATCAGCGGCAGAGGCGGAGAAAGCATCGCTGGCGAGGTTACCCGGCGTGCTGTTGTAGGCTTTCAGCATTGGCGAGCCCGCAGCGCAGTCACCGGCCTTCTGTGCGTAAAACTTAATCATCGGCCCGGTCACACCCACTTCGGAAACCGTGAGATAGTCCATTTGCGATGTCAGCGCACCGGTTGCGCCTCCCCCCAAATCATTAAGGACTTTGTCCAAGTTGCTCATAACTAGGCCACTCCCGCATGAGTTATTCACGCAATAGCAGCCGCCCAGCTTGTTTAGGGGAATCGGGGTCATGCCGATTTCGCCTGAGCCATTCACCACCCAAGACAGTCCCGAGCAGTTGTCCCAGGTCCCTGCGTTACACGAAACAGCTCCGTTTGCACATACACCGGACACCGGAACCCCTGGTGTAAATACCCGATCAATCGTGCCGTCCAGGTCGCTATCTTGAGAGACCGTTAAGGTGCCAATGTCACCGCTGGCCGAGGGTGCAACGAATATTTCCAAAAACTTCTGAGAGCCGCTGCAGCCCAAATTGGCATCGAAGCTCTGGCCATCGAACGTCTTCATGGCGTCGGCAGACATCAGAGGTGTAGTGAAGTTCTGTTGGATGGCTTCGGCGCTTCCGTAGCTGCTTCTAGCATTGCCCACAGTGGTCTCGGCCTCAGTGACGGATGCCGGATCTGCCGATACAAATCCCGGTAAAAGTCCTATGAGGACGAGCAGAATCCAGCGATCCATTAAAGTGGCACTCCGGATAGTTTGGACACCGCCTGAGCTGGCGTCATACCCTGAGCAATCAGTGCGTTATATTTGGCAACCTCCTTGCCGTCGGACGTTGCGATCCAGTGATTCCAGGGATCCACAGACAGCCTGCCGATACCCCGGCCAAACGGCGTATCAAAGAAGATCTCAGAGTATTTGGGTTTGTTGGCTTTTACGGAGGTCAGGAGATCGACAGCCAGGCCCTCGTAGTCGAGAACCCCTTCATCTACAGCCTTCGCGTAGTCCTCGCATTCAAGGTAAAACTTGAATGCAGCGTTATTCTTGATGACCTGTCCGACAGGGCCGAATTTCCGGAGATCCAGCGGACTCTGCGTAACAATGCCAAAGGCCCCGGAGTACTTGCGGGCGCGGCGATAGCCCTCTTCAATCAGGTTGCCGAGTCGGTTGTTCTCCTCCCCCCGGGAATCTGAAAAGTATCGCCAGGCCTCTTCGAACAGCACGAAGCGTTGTTCGGAGCGATCGGAAAGGTAAAGATCCTGGGTGACCGAGTTCATCACCTGCATAATCACCACGTTGAACAGCTCGGCTTGACCTGAAAGCTTTTCAAGCTCCAGGACTACGAAACCATCGTTCGAAATATCGAATCCGCCGGCGCCATTGAAAAAACGCCCGTACACGCCTTTCGTCGTGAAATCGTGCAGGTTGAAGGCGAGTTCGTGAGCCTTGGAGACCGCACTAGGCAGCGGTTCGCCCTGGTCAGAGGCGAGTTTTGGATAAGACTTCAAGTAGTGTTGAACAGCATCGATTCCGTTGACGATGTCGCCGCGGTCTGCAGTCCAACGAACGGCTTCCTTGATCAACGTCCATTCCGTTTCGTGCAGCGCTTGGCGAGAAGCGGAATATGCCATTTCAGCGAGGATGTTGGCGGTGGTCATGAGGTCCGCGTTTCGGTCATCCTCATCCTTGGAGTTGGTGTTGAACGGATTGATCGTGATCCGCTCTTTGCCGAAATCCATAAACCGGCCGCCGACCATATCGCATTGCTTCTGAAGGCTGTAACCAATGTCGGTTACTCGAACCAATGAGCCTGCAGCGTAATAGTTTTTGCAGAGATCGTTGAGCGTGTAGGACTTGCCCGCACCCGAACCGGCGGCAATGAGGAAGTTATGGTTGGGTGCTCGCTTGTCGAACACGTCCATGCCGACCAGCTGCCCTTTGCGCCCGACGTAGAGTAGGGCGGGGTCGCTGGATCCTCGAAAATCGCCTTGAATGGGCATGAAACGAGCCACGGCGCTCAGTGGCGCGTAGAAATGTCGGTCTAGCAAGCCGATGTTTTTATCGATGTCATAGAGACCGAACGGCAATGAGGCAATCAGCATCGGTTTCTCAAGCACCGATTCTTCCTGCATCACGAAATCTTTGGATTCCCAGAGTCGACGGGCGCGCGACACCGAATCAATGCATTCAGCTTCGGTATCTCCGAGGATGACCAAGGATGGAATGATTGTCATAAACCGTTCCGATTCGAGCTTGTCCAGAGCCCAGCTAAACTCCTCAGTTCTTTTCTGAATGGCCTTTGCAAAAGAGCCTGTGCCTTTTTGCGCCATGGTGGCGCTGGCCTTTTGGTGCAGAGAGGTTTTTATGTCTTCGAAAACAATGTTCAGGCTGAAAATAAAAGGCGTGGTTATCTGATCGGGATCATCCGGTGCGCCCATTACGCCACCGGTCAGGGTGTTGGTGGTGAAGGTATCGATGGATTTTGCGTTAACCTTTGGCGTAATCACTCGACCAAAGCGCTTGCCCAAGCGAAAGGGTTTTTCGCCACCTGAGAACTCAATTTTGGTTTCAGCATTGATGATCTGCTTTCGCAGCGGAAGGCGGGAATCAACATTGCCGTTCGGATCGGCGTCGGCATCGTTGAAAAACTGCCGTGCCCAGGCAACTAGATGATTTGCCCCCATCCGCGCTGGCGCAAGATGGGCGGCTTGCAAGGTTTCTTCAGCGATCGACAGCACTTCACTTGATAGAGGTTTCACAGTCTTGATGCAGACAAACGCTCGCCAATTTCGAACGGGAATGCCGTGATAGCACCGCATTCCCTTAGTGCCGGCTTTTAGGAAGCTGGTGTATTGCTCAATGGATTTCTGGAGCAGAGGAGTTCGGCGCTGTTTGTTGCGCGAATAGGCCTGAAGGATGCCGTTCACATTGTGATCAGGCGCCAGCATGATTTGGATCTGGGTTCTTTTCGGGTAAGTGACCGATAAAAACGTTTCTAATTGTTTAAGGTCACGCCCGCCCAAAAAGGTGAGAGGGCAGATCTCGAAAAGGTAGCCGTAGCGGTTATCCAGGGTCTGGAAGGCGCCAAGCTCTTCATCGAAATTTACCCATGGTAAAAAGTCAGAAAATTTGTTTCGGCGAAGCTCTTGCTCAAGGTCCCTGTGCGTGATGCCGCCATTGTCGCCAACGATCAACGACCAGATTCTTGAGAGGGGGCCTACTTTCTCTTCAGCGTTCATTGGTTGCTCCCTTGCACCTGGTCAATCAGAGAGTCAGTAAGCTCCGGCTTCTTATAAAGGTATTGGCCCATAACGAAACGCGGTTCCTCGACAATGCTGTATACGAATCGGGGCATGTATAGCCGGTTGCGTTTCAGTTCACTGGAGTAGGGAAGAATCATGGTGCGGACTGAGCGCGGAGGTTTGATCATAGGCGTCCGAGGCGCCTGAATCATGGTTCCAAGCTGATCATAAACCTGGTCGCGGTAGCCGCTGTATGCTGACTGAGGGGGCGCAAAAGAAGGATCTTCTGTGTGAGAGGGCGTCGGCGCGTCATAGGATGTCGACACAGCGATTGGTTGCTCCTTTACACGCTGGGATCCAGCCAACTTGTTTTTTCGCTCCGCTCTAGCTTGCCGCGCTTGCTCGGACGCCCTGGTCATGTGCGGATACTTTTCTACCCCTGTCACCGCCTCCTCATAAGCATCTTCGACAGAGATACATTTTCCAAAGTTGTCCTGTAGGTTGCAGGAGAACTCGTTTTCATAAGGCACCAGAGAACAGCCGCCCAAGAGGCTAACCGCTAACAGCAGAGTAAATTTTTTCATTAGCCTTTCTCCATAATGCTGAGATCCGTTCCTTTCTGGATGACCACGGTCAGCCTTTTGGCTGCGCCGACCTCAATGATGGGAACGGTTTGTTTTGCGAGATCCAAAAACAGTTTTTGGACGGCTTCAGAGCCAGACTTGAGAGCTTGACCGCCGGCGGATTGAACGATTGAGTCTGTGTCGACGATTTGTGTTGTTCCAAGCGCCGAAGTCGAGGTTGTAGCAGCCGCACCCGCAATGCCGTTTCCTGCTCCCTCGAAGAGGCCTGCGACGATCATCCGCATTACATGAGCGCCCATCTTTGAAACAACTGGACCGGTAAGCCCGCGCACGCCGTCACTGTCAGCGACGAACCCCTGAACTGGCTGATCAATGACCGCTGTTCCATCCAGGCTCATGCAGGAAAGACTGACCAGCTGAAGGTTTACACGCTCCTGAGCGAGATTTGCCGTCGCATTGGCGATGACAAAGCAGCCTTTCAGGTTGGCTTTGACACTGTTTGGAAGCACCGCCGGCGCCTGAACCCGAAGCATTACAGGCTCAGGGTTTGCGTCACCTAGTTCCGAAGTAAGGGCACGAATACCAGTCAGCAGAATTGCAGGCATGTGGCTGGGTGGCATGTAGATCGAATTCTTTTTTTTTGAAACTGTCTCCGGTTGAAAGGCAGCACCAGGGGCACGGCCAATACCGCCGACAATTCTCGCTTCAACCGGAATATCGTTGAGGGAGGATTCGGACGCGCTATAACTGGGAACATAGGTTGGAGGCTCCGGATAAGATACTTCGCCTCCGCCTTCCGGGGCTTCGAAGTCGGAAAGGGGATTCACCATTTCCTCTTTTTCGGTTTCTTCACCCTGACCCTGCCGCTTCAAATCGTTCTGAGAGGTCTCAAGCGCCGCAAGCAGAGAGTCATATTGGCGTTGTCGACGCTCCATTTCGGCTAGTGTCTCGCCGACGTGCTTCAAATCCTTGTCTACTTTTGCACGGATGTCGTCTTCCAGGAGATCGGCACCTAGAGATAGGTCTGTCGTTTCAACCTCTTTGACTGGCTCTTTTTCGTCTTGACCGGAGGCATAGTAAACGAACAGCAAGAGAGCGAGGAAACCAGCGGCAATGCTATATTTCCGGTACTTGAGTCTGTCTTCGGCTCCGAGGCCATTCCACCAAGTCTTCATCAGAAGCCCTCCTTAGAGACCACAAACAAACGGCCTACTTGGCCAGGTTCCAAGCTCAGCGGATCCATGGTTACCGCAAAGATCGATTCGCCAATGGCCGAGCTCAGGAAATCCGTCTCGCTGAAGGTGGTCGTGGTGCTGGTTCTGACCAAAAACTCTTTTAAGGAAAGCCCCAACCCATCCACTCGAATAGTCCGGCGCAACGCGAGTTGTGTGTTTGGCGTGCCGGCGGTCATGCGGGACACCCATTCACTGTTCGTGTTTGTGCTGACCGAAAAGCTGTCCGGGATGTCGTCCTCAAGGGCCGCCATAGTCAGATAGACTGCGCGCTCTTCATCGGGAAGGGGAGAGAGCAGTTCCTGGTTGTCTTTGATGCGGTTTTTCGCGCCTGTAGAAAGGCGGATTGTTTGCCCGGGAATGTCCTTTGGAGACACCATTAAGGTGTAAATCTCGCCGGCGCAAACCAGATAGAACTCGGATCGCGCTGAAACATATTCCTGGTGCAGCCCATCATCCTGAATCAGAAATTTGATGAAGCTATTATTCCCGTTGTTCTCAACCACGATCCCTTTCTCTTGAGAGAAAAAAGCATCGTTAATTGCACCGTCGACACAGGTAACTCTGTTGATGTCTCGATTGGACATTTCCACTGGTGTGACAACATCAGGCTTCACAACCTGGGTGTGAGCAAGCGCCGGCAAGCTTACTAACATCACGGCCAGTGCCGCGTTGAAAAATTGTTTATTAAGCATCGTTCGATACCTCCTTGATGCCGGTAAGCCAAAATCTTCCTTGCTCGAATGAATAAGAGATCTGGTAGGTGACGTTTTCCGTGCTGGTCACCGAGTCACCAACAATCCGCTTTTTCACGCCAGCAACGTGAATGGTGTCGTCGCCTACTTTTTTAATGTCTCGATTACCGCGCCATTGAACGACATAGGAGACTGTCGGGTAGCGCTCAATACCATCTGCCAGTCGGGTAAATAGATCGCGATAACGGGAGTATTCGTCGGGGTGAATGAGTGGCAACAACTCATTCAGCTGCCTTCTGGCAGTGGCGGCTGAAAGGTCGCCCGCCATATGAACGATGTAACGACTCATCGAGCGCAAGTAATCATCAGATGCCGTGGATCCTGATATAACGAAGTCGCCTTGCCCACCAATGGGGATCAGGTGAACGCGTTGTTCATCTAGCTTCGATGAAATTGTGGCTGTCTGAAGACCAGCAAAAATCACCACTGCCACAAACCCAAATTTGAGCAGCCGGTTTTCGGCAAAGACATTGCTCGAATCCTGGACAAACAGATTGGAGAAGAGACTTTTCATGGGTCACTCGTGAAATTTGGTGGCAGTGGGAACGGGATAGCCTTTGAGTTCAAAGAACCCGTTGGCATAGGCCAGATGGCTGAACCAGCCTCGGGCGCGTTTTCGTTTCATAGGAATAAGGAGGGCCGGACCAATGAACAGCGTTATCCAGGCGAGGCCACCAAAGATGGCGGCGCCAAGATAAAAAATCACGATGATCGCCATTTCATGCGCGTCAAACCAAAGGACTTGAAGCGGCTGATGAAGGTAAATCGGTAGTCGTGATTCGTTCATGGTCGGCCTCCGGTCTTTGCTCGCTTAGATGATCATGCCAAGCGAAGTTGTGATGCTGTCAGCCTTGATCATGGCGGTACCGCCCAGAACGCCACCGGCAGCAAGCATCCAGTTCTTGGTGATCTGGACTGCTGAAAGAACAATCGCAGCCAGGCCGCCGACGAACCCAACAGGGCCTTTCAGCATGTCGTTTACAGCCACGTCGTACAGGTCAAATGCGAAGGTACCGGCAGCTGGAGCTGTGATTGCGCTGGCAGTCATCGAACCCAGCACGAGCATGGGTACGGCAGCTACCGGGGCAGCGGAGCGGAATGAGCCAAAACGGGCTTTGGCAATGGCGCTCAGGCGAGACAGTTCTGCGTGAGCAGTTTGAGAAGCAGACACTTTCATTTTTAACTCTCCTTGGTTTTGTTGGCGAGGTAATTGGCGATTACCTCTTTCCTAAAGCCCGTCACAGGGCTCCCATCGAGGATCAGTGTCGGTGTTCCTTGAACTCGCCACTGACTCGATACGTTGGCGTGAACCTGAAGCTGCTCAGCACCGGTGTCACAGGTCGCTGTAGGCTTGATTCGACGCAAATAGATGTCATCAAAGGCAGCGGCTTTGTCTTCCGAACACAGGATGTGTTGGGCTTTGGCCGGTGCGGTTTGAGGATGAATCGCTGTCATGAAGAAAATCACGCGCTTAACTGGTACTGCCGAATCGCGTATGAATTCGTCGTAGCGAAGGCAATAGGGGCAATCCGGGTCTGTGAACTCGATAATGGGAACGCCGTCCTCGGGGCCAAGAACGAGCGCCTGGTCATAAGGGAGGTCTTCAAGCCGGAGGCGGTTTGCTCGCGCAATGGCTTCTGCAGTTAGCGACTGACCTTCAAGGTCATAAATCTCCCCGAACACCAGAGCATTGTTTTCCGCCGAGAAGTAAATCACCTGGGCTCCGCTCAACGTCACCTCGTAAAGGCCATCGATAGGGCCAGGCCTGACATCGTGGATCTTAGAATTGGTGAACTTTGCAGCCAGGGTGTTCTTAACCTCTTCGATGGTCGTTGCATGGGCTGTGATTGAGAGCGCAATCAGAAGGATTGCCGAGATCATTCGAGAGCATTTCATTTGGAAGACGTCCGTGATTGAGGTTTGGTCAGCTCCTGCAAGAGCCGAGGATCGATATGAACACCGCGCGCTATTTTTTCTAACTTGGGCTTGGGGAGGCGAGCATGGTCCAGAATGACCCAAGTGCCTTCATCGAAAACCACTTCGCTTTTGGGCTTGCTGGCCAGAGCGGGGGTGGTAATCCCGCTCAGGAGTGCGGCCGCTATTAATATAGAGTTAGTCGTTTTCATATAATCTGTGCAACCTACAGGCGGTGACTTACACAGATGGAGTATAGGGCAGGTTTATACGCTTGTATATAATTTTATATGATTTTTTTCGACTTCTTTGCGAGGTACTTCACCAGGGAGGTGTAAATGACGCGGTTTTGCGGCTGACTGTCTTCTTCGGCTCGGGTTTTCACTTCCATGACGATAGGGTCCGGCAACCAAATGCTGATATAGACGCCGTCGCGGGGAGAGGCAAGGTATTCAGGGTCGTTTGATGCGAGAAACCAACTCACGGCATCGCGGTAGAGTTGCTTTAAAAAAATCCCTTCTTGAGCAGCATAGGATTTCAACGCAGATCGAGTGTCTTCACCCAACTTTAGTTGCTTGAGAGTCTCATGCGTGTCCAATGGTGTCGCTTCCTGGTGAGTTGATGGGCACCGTCCATGGCGTGCCGCGACGGATCAACAGGAATTATATAGCATTATATGAAAATGTCTAAAATAAAATGTTACTTTGCGAGACTATCGAGGAAATTGACATTTTGGGAGCTATTCGAAAAAGCGAACCAGGGCAGTGTATTCGACCCGGTTTACAGGCACGTCGTCTTGCTCTGCCGCCGATTGTACTTCGGCAAGTATAGAGTCCCGTAGCCAAAAGGATCTGGATTTGCCCTCGCGCGGGGAGGCAAGGTACTGGATCTTCTTGGTTTTTCTGTCCGCGATTAGTTTCTCCATTGCTTCATCGAACACTTCTTGCATTAAAACGTCATCTTGCACGGCCTTCATTTTGATTGCTCTGTGAAGGTCATCTGGCATTTTTACTTGTTGAAGGGTTCTCTCAGCTTTTTTCGCGGTCGTCATCTACTGCCTCACTGTTTGCACACCGGCGTGGCAATCATGGCGGCGTCCGGTGCTGCAACTGGTTAGAGAATTCAATCCAATTAATTACGATTGAATTTATAGTTGTGTACGAAACCAATTAATTTTATATGAATTAATCCGTTTGCGATATACAACCCAGCGCCAAACGGCATGCAGGCTAGATGGTTTCAGGTAATGCAGTAAGTAGCGGGGATGGCTGGCTCTGATGTGCGAGAGGCAGCGTTATTTTAAAGGTGGCCCCATGGTCAGTGGGTTCCAGAACGATAAGCCCACCCATTTTATCGATGAGCGTCTTGCAAATAGATAGGCCGAGGCCGAGGCCGCTTGATTTGTTGGAGTGGATGAAGGGCTCAAAGATTTGTGAGCCAAGATGTGCAGGGACACCTGGGCCATTGTCGGAAACTGAGAGGGTTACAAATCGTCCTTCTTCATCAATTGCCCCCTGGATATCGATGCGGGGGTCAGCCACTGGTTTCTCCAAAATGGCGTAAAGGGCATTATCGATCAGATTCCCGAGAACATGCATAAGCGCGGAGTCAGACGCCACAACCTCTACTTCGACGTCCCTCACAGAGAGCGTCACCTGGCTCATACGATCTGCGTTCAGTTTTGCTGCCCGCGCAATTACCTCCACCAATGATATCGGTCTCAGCTCTAAAGATGGCGTTGCGGTAGGGGCAAGGAAATCTCTAAGCTCGCGCACCATTAGCTGAATGCGTTGAAGCCCCTCTGTGGCGTCGGCCAAAGCTTCAACCCGCACGGCATCGTCACTGTGGTTAGCGGCTACACGCGCAGCAGACAGGGCGTAATTCAGAGGGTTCCCAATTTCATGGATGAGTGCGCCGGCAAAGTGGTTGAGTGTTCTCCAGCGCTCTGAGTGGATTAGTTGAGCCTCACTGGCTTTGAGTTCGCAGATTGCCTTTTCGAGTTCGCTGTTTTTGCTTTCCAGCAGCCTTTCGAGGCGAGTGCGTTGCACTAAATTGAAAACTCGCGTGGTGAGTTCTGGGCCAGAAAACGGCTTTGATAAAAAGTCATCAACGCCAAGCTTTAGAGCCTGCTCTTTAACATTGCTCTTTGTGTTCGCTGTGAGAAGTATTACGGGAATTGATCGCAGCTCTTTGCTTGCTTTCAACTCTGCAAGTATGTCGATGCCATCTTTGTCTGGCAGCATGTGGTCGAGAAGCACAGCCGAGGGTTGGCATTCACGTATGGTTTCAACCGCGGATCCCCCGTCGGCAACACGAATAATGTCGTAGCTGCTTTGGAAGAGGTCTACTAGGACTGCAGCGATGTCGTCCTCATCATCAACGATTACGAGTTTCGAGCGGGCGATGACGCCTCTATCCGAACTTTTCATGAGGTCGGCAAGCGATTTACGGAGAGCGATTGCATCAAACGGCTTTCCTAGAAATGCATCGGATCCCGCATCGATCGCCGCCTGTTTTGTTAGTGGATCGTTTTTAGCGGTCAGCATAATGATCGGGACTGTTTGGCCATTCGGCTGGCGCCTGCACCAGGCGACAAACTCCGCACCACTCATTCCAGGAAGCATCTGATCACTGATCACGCAGCTTGGCCTGGTCTGCTCAAACAGCTTCTGGCCCTCGTAGGCGTCAACGGCGATCTGTACCTCGAATTCCGACGCCAACACTGTTCTGATATAGGCGGCCATATCTGGCTCATCATCAACAACGAGACACAATGGCTTATTGCCGGCGCTCACGGCAGATCGTTGTTCGAAGCTGTAGAGACAGTCAACTTCTGCACTTCGGAAAAGGTCAACTCTTTCATCCTCTGTCGAGAAGGTTTCATCGATTAACTGGTTTGTAATAGGGAAGGAGACAGTAAACGTCGCTCCAAAATTGGGTTTGCTGGAAACATCGATGCTTCCGCCATGGGCTGAGACGATCTCTCTAACGAGGGCCAATCCTATGCCTGTTCCGTGGTACCGGCGGGTCTGCGATCCGTCGGCTTGACGGTATCTCTCGAAAATTACTTTGTGGTCTTTCGGGTCAATGCCAATGCCATTATCTTTCACGGTAAGCACCGCCTTGCTCCCTTGCCTGACCAGGGACACGCTGACTTCTCCGTTTTTTGCTGGCGAAAACTTGTAGGCGTTCTGTATGAGGTTAAAGCAGACACGCTCCAGCTGCATTTCACTGCCCATCACGGGAATGACCTCATCACCAATGTTTACTTGGAGTTTCCGCCCACTTTGAGAGTGGAATAGAGCCGAGAGTTGGTCCGCCGTGGATTTAACGACGCGATCAAAGGCTAGTGGTGAGAGTTTCGCGTGCTTTTTGCCGGACTCAAAGCTCATCACTTCAAGAACATCATTCACCAGCTTAATCAATCGGGAGCCATTTCTGACGATTCGCTCGATAACCTCGCGGGAATGCTCGGACAGTTGGTTGCCCTCGTTTTCCAGCAGGTGTTTAGCAGGACCAACGATGACTGTAAGGGGCGTGCGGAGCTCGTGGGAGACGTTAGCAAGGAATTCTGATTTCAGGCGATCCATTTCCTTCAGCTCGGAATTCTTCCGCTGAATTTCCTGCTCTTGGCAAAACGTATAAAAACGCTCTCGCTCTGAAAAGTAAGCAGCAATGTTGGCAACTACACCGGTGAGAAATATGAAGTAAGAATTATTAATCACGATGCGCCAAGCACCGTCAGGGATTCCGGAGGCTGCGCTTACAGCCAAATAGCTTGCAAGGGTTAAACAGGTGTAGAACAGCGCTTCTTTGAATGAGAGCCCCAACATAAATCCGATGCCGAGCAACACAAGATTGATGCCGGCATAGTAGGTCGAAGTCGCTCCATCAGTCTGATAGATAATGATCACTACCGTTAAAATAACCGATGAAGTGAAGGCTGTTGTGACCAGGAATAGATAGGGCTTCACGGATGGCAAGGTGGTAATGCAGTACATCGCCATAAGAAAAGCGACTTCTGCGACACGCAGGAACGCAAACTGCACAAACTGCTCAGGGTAAACAACGTAATCCAGAGGGATGCCGAGAGTTACGATCACAATCGAGATCAGGCAGCCAATTCGATTGAGGTAAGCTCGATCAGCCAGGTTTTTCTGTTTATAAGCGGGGCGATAATGCTCTAAGTGAGATACATCACCGAAAGCCGGGCTGAACTGCGTGAGGCTACGCGTGAGCGACTTGAGCATTACTTTGGCCCACCCTGGCCATAAAGGATTCAATAGCGGACTGGTATTGAGGCCAGTTTTCAAACATCGGCATGTGCCCACTCCCATCAATGAGCGCCAGACTACTGTTGGGGAATAGATCTGAAAGCTCTTTAGTTCGTTCTAGGGACACATACGGGTCGCGGTTGCCACACATTACCAACACTGGACATTGAATGCTCGGAATGATGTGGCTGAGGTCCATGTTGGCCAAGTCTCTAAAATAGATGCCCATGGATACGCCGCTGATTTTCTGAAGAGCGGGGAAATAGTAGGGCAAGTAGGCTTGAAAGTCGGGTCGATTGATGACGCTTTTGGGCTCTGCCAGTACATCACCAATGAACAGTTTGTGAACGCCCAAAGTTAGGGAGCTGACCCGCAACGTTGGTGAAATCAAAGCTCGGCCTAAACCGCCCAGCTTGTTTGCCATCCATTGAAAAGCAGCGTAGATGCCGCCTTCTTCCTTTCCGGTTACTGCTCCACCTATTGATACGAGACCTCGAACTCGCTCGGGCACCACGGCTGCGGCCGCTATCGCAGCATGCGCGCCTGTTGAGTGTCCTACCAGGATAAACGATGTCGTGGATCCAAGTAGCTGGTTAATTTGTTCAAGTACCGAACTGGCAAGACTCTCAGCGGACAGTTTTGATGAAGGGCTAAGTGAGGCCGATGGATAGTGACCAGGCAAACCAATGACGAAGATTGGGCGGTCGCCGAATACAGATAGATGGGAAGGCCACCAAAAATAAATAGAACAAAGAAGACCATGGATTAATACAACGGGAGTGCCTGGCGCGTTCTCATTGAATGCAAGGCATCTGAAACCATTGATCGCTATTTCCCTTGGGGGCAGAGGCGCCATATCCAAATCTTCCTTTGAAATCCTTTGCGTGTAAAATACTAGATGGCGATTGGTATTTCCGGGCACGGAGCCACAATTCGGGACAACATATCGCTGAAATGGGCACTAGTCAGCAGATTTAACTTTGCTGATGCAGAAAAATGAACGCCTTAAACCGTCCAACACCACAAGGACTGTGCGTGATTCACTGTATTTCAGGGCAACCTGATGTGATCGGCCGTCATCTCCCTGGCGACGACGTCATTTTTCACTCCTATGACCAACCGCTACCGTCATTTCCGGTCGACGCGATCCTTATACTGCATGAGCCGCCTTTAGCCTGGCTCAAGAACCCTGTTCAGATCCAAACTTCGACACACCGAATACTGCTCGCGGAAAACCCGTCTGCCGGTGCGATCAAGCTCGCGGTTAATCAGATCGGTGTGGTTCGAATTTCTGATTTGGCCAGCCTCTCAAAAGCCATTAAAGAGTTATTCCGAGACTCCGCCCTTATGGCGGCTCAACGTATGGTGGAGGGGCCTGCTGTATGAGCACCCCTCAGATTAGAGTGGCCTTTGTTGATGACGAACCAAGAACATTGCGAGCTTTCCAATGGGAGTTTGGTGAGCACTTTCACATTAAGACCTTTCTTGAAGGGAGTGAGTTGCTGACCGCGCTGAACGCCGGTGAACAGTTTGACGTATTGATCAGTGATCAACGCATGCCTGGGATGACTGGCGACGAGGTTTTAAAGGAGGTTAGCAAGCGATATCCGCCAATACGCAGGCTGGTTATGACGGCCTATGCGGATGTGGGCCCACTTCAAATTTGTGTGAATGAGGCGGGTATTGACGGATACCTTGAAAAGCCTTGGGATCCGGACGAGGTCCGAGATTTTATAGTAAGGGCACACGGTAGACTTCTGCAGGCGCGAAGCCGAGAGCTACGGCGTATTGCGGCGGGGAACGATCGCTGGTCATCTATTCAAAAGTCCAGGATCTCAGGCGTTGCACAAATGTGCGAGGCCTTGGGTTTCAATTCCACGGTACAAACTTCTTTTTATCAGGCCTTGGAGCTTTCTGCCTTCTTCAGGCCATTCGATTGGTCTGATTTGCTGCTGATAGATTCGTCATCTGAACAGGAGCTGATCCTCGACTTTCTTTCATCCATCGAATCTTTGATGTTGCTCGGGTCAGAGTTTAATGATCCCTGCCGACGCGCGCTTTTTTACTGGTGGATGCTACTCAAAGCATGCCCAGAAGGGCAGGGAAGTAGTTTTTTCAAACAGTGCCACGCGAACGGGACGATATCTCTGTCTTTTGATGCTGGCGCCCCTTTTGGGGACAGCATTTTTGATCCGTGTGGTGATCGGGATCCTAAAACCATACGGCGAAACGCTCTTCTTCTTTTGGTTATCCAGGAGCTCCAACCGCTAGGTGGCAGCCTACTCCTGGTGCCAGACAACGCAAGGTTCAAAGGGGATCTCCTGATGGGGCCCGAATCAGGGAGGGCGACATGGGCTATGTAAGCGTCACTATCGTCTATCCCTTTCGCATACTTGCAGATGCGTTTAGCTCCAGCATCAACAAGCTACCGGACTTTTACGTTTCGAACCAAGTTGAATCGCTGGTGGAACTCTGGGAAAGCGTGGAAGAGACCGATTTAATCCTGGTGGATGCCGATCTTCTCAAACAATCTTGTTTCAGAGACATTCGGAAAATCATGGCTAGCTTTCCCGGCGTACACATAATTGTGATTGGCATAGTGTCGGCGCCTGAAGTGCTGATAATGAAAGGTTGTGCTGGTTACATTGACCTTCATCGAGGATTTGACGAGGCTCTCCACCTGATTACCAGAGTTGGCAGAGGTGCGACCGGGGGTATTTTGTCGAGCTCCAAGTCGTCCAGTGAAAGCACCTTGGATACCCTTTCACAGCGGGAAAGCCAAACCCTAAAACTGATTTGGGATGGCATGACGAATAAGGAAATATGTGACTTTTTGGGAGTGAAACAGCAAACCGTTAGTTCCTATGTGAATCGCCTCTGTGAAAAGCTCGGTGTGGAGTCACGTAACGGGATTTTTCTACTGAGCCACCGGCTGAGAGATAAAACGCTGTAGGTTTTTTAAGGCAGGATTTGCCTGTTTCTTACTACAGACACTTTACAATCCGTAACATAGACTTCTCCAGTATATACGGACATATATTGAAGGAAGCATGAAGATGATTGCACTGACGAAAGGACGCGCAGTATCAACCTCGCTGTTTGTCTGTCTTCGGGAGGCGAAGACGGGCGGGTTCACCACCAATTTTTATCAAGCGGTCTCGGTGGATCCCTCGGTATCGTTTAGCACGCCTAACCGAAGTAACGACGTTCTGAATTCGATCGCACTGAATATTCTGGCAATTGCCTTTCCTGGAGAAGAGATAGAGCTCCCAGTTGGACGCTGCTCAACAATTGCTGTGAGCCTCCATCAGTTGTTCGCTGATCAAGTGCTTTCAAGCATGCCAGAGGAGGGCGGAAATCTGCCCTGCGAGGTTGTCAAAGATTGGGCTCGCGAAATCAGTTTAAACACGGTGATGGAGCCAACAAAACTAAGCGCTTAGGGCCGTCATTGGGTTGCTCTTCACCGTTTTTGGGTTGCTGCGGGCCGTCATCTGGTTGTGACAAACCTTCTTTGGGTTGTTTCTCTGAGACATTCTTGCGCGGTGTATCGCGTATGGTACACTTCAGAAAGGTTGTCATCGGAGGAACCGCAATAATGAACAGCGCCGCCCCGATCCACCCCGGTATTCATCTGGGACACGAAGTTGAGCGCCATGAATTGAGCAAGCGCCAGACCGCCGAATCGCTCCAAATTGGAAGGATGACTCTTTACCGTCTGATTAAGGGTGAAGCCGATATAACCGTTGATTTGGCGTTGCGCCTGGAAGCGGGTTTCGGGGTTCCAGCGGTGAAATGGCTAGAGATGCAGGCAGATTATGATCGATGGCGAAACGAAAAGACGGGTTCGGATGTTTCCCGAATCCCTCGGTTGGTAGAGCCCGAATCCAAGCCTCAGCAGGAATTAAATATGATTTTCTAATAGGCAAAAGAAAAGGCCCGATCTGGTAAATCGGGCCTTTCAAGAAAAATGGGCACCAAGCTGCAACTTGAGTGCCTGATGTGCGAGCTCCGCGCTAAACGAAGGACCACACGAACAGCCTTCATATTAGCGCGTCATAGCTCCCTTTTGCAAGAAATAAGGGTAGAGAATGACGACAGCACCTCTCTACACGCTCTGTTTGCCCATGGAAAGGGAAATGCAGCGTGGCGACATCACCTAATAAAAGGCCTGAGAACGAGGCGTTTTCGAAGCCAGGCTCCTCTTTATTTCGTGTCTTCAACGAGGCGCCGTACCTTTGTCGATGCTCCGACAATAAAACGGCAGCTTACGTTAAGCCGCGGGCTAATGCGGTTAATTGGCCGTACATGCAGGTCAATCGCAAGAACGTCGTGTCCTGGCTGGTTTTCGATCTAGACCATGATAATCCGATGATTTGGGAGGACGCAGCATTGCCGCCCCCGAATCTGATCGTGCGAAACCCAAAAACCAGCAGTGCCCACCTCTACTACGCGATCACTCCGGTTCTTTCCGGCCCAGGAGCTCGACAGAAGCCGGTTGATTTCATGAAAGCGGTGTATCGCTCCTTGGCACAGAAGTTACGGGCGGATCTCGCATACAGCGGTCCTGTGGCAAAGACGCCAGGCCACCCTTGGTGGGAGACTACTGAGCTTCATAATTTCGAATATTCGCTTGGCGAGCTGCAGCCAGCGAGGGAGCTTGAATATGAGCCGCCCTGGCGAGGTGTTCCAGACCTGGAAACCGTCAGCCATTCTCGACATTGCACGTTGTTCGAACAGGTTCGATTTTATGCCTACGCGATCGTGCGGCAGGAACGCGAACAGGGCTCTGAAAGCTCTTTTATAAAGAGGGTAGAGCAGTACGCACGGAGCAAAAATCGGTTTTCCGGGCGTCACTACAAATCGAGCAAGCTTCGCCAGAGCCAGGTTCGTGCGACGGTAAAGTCAATTACTCGCTGGACCTGGTCAAAGTATTACGGCGCCGCCGATTGCGCTCGTGGCACCATGCTGTTAGACCGCGCAATGCCGCTTCCAGAAAAGCAGCGTTTAGCAGCCAGGTACACGCACAAAGAGCGCGTCAAGAAAACCGAGGAGAAGATTCGCACAGCCGTCACCAATCTCGAAGCTCAGGGAGTTGCACTGACACAGAAGGCAGTTGCAGAAGCTTCAGGACTTTCCCGCCAAACCGTTGCAAAACACAAACACCTACTCACGCCCACCGGCCGCAATGTTGTCGATTTTCTCTCGGAAAAGCAGCGGCTCAACGCCAACAAATCTAATGTTAAAAATGCTGTCTATCAGATAACTGCTCGGCTTTCGGTTCCTTTGCTTTTTGATCGTGGTTGTTACCTAGTGCCGTCGCGGATTCTTACAATCGAACCTGCTTTAGTAAGTGTGTCTGAAGGGGACAACGGTATGGGCTTGGACACCAGTTAGGTTGTGTTCACGTGGACGGGGCATGTCCAACACCGTTTTACCATTGTGTTAGAAAGTGGGGTAGAAGGGTGTTGTTGCCTGACTTGGTTTCGATTCGGCGCTGCTATGAGAACTGGAACCTGCCTGGTGTGTGTTACAGGCTGAGGAGCGCGGTCTATCCTTCAAACAATAAATGGCTTCTTGCTCTGTACGGTAATTATCCGTACAATTCATGTGTGTCTTTCAAAGGCACGGGAGAAAGAGAGAAATATTGTCTAACACAACAACGGGAGATGCTGAGGAAAACTCTTTTACAGAGCAATTCCCAGCAGATGGAAAAATGCAGCATAAAGTCGCAAGGCTGGACCTACGATTGGATCCAGACATCAAGAACCTTGCGGCGCGGGCTTCTGCTTTAGTGGGCTCGAAAACTTTGAGCGATTTTGTAGTGCAAGCAATTCGCGAAAAAGCCAGTCGAGCAATCGAGGAAGCAGAAGTTGTGCGGTTGAACAGCGAGGCCTTTGCTGCCTTTAAGGCGACATGCGAGTCACCAGAGACAGCAAATGAAGCGTTGTCAGCAGCCATGCGCCGCCGACATAAACGGAAACAGGAAAGTGCTTTTTATAGAAGAACTGAACAAGAAACTTCACGACCGTAAAGCGTTTGATTGCGGGCTTGCTGACGTCAATGAATTCCTGAAAAAGCGGGCGAGTCGGCAAGCCCAGCAATCCATCAATCGAACCTGGGTGGCACTCGATGATGAAATGGTGGATCGCCATCCAGCGCCAATAGTTGGGTTTTACACTCTAACCAGTTGTACGGTGGCTCATACAGACATCCAGGGGAACTACCCCCACTATCCATTACCCGCTTTTAAGTTAGCCTGGTTCGGTGTTCATAATGAATATCAGGGCACGCCAATGCGCGTTGGTGAAGAACTGCTAGTGGAGGCACTGCTTCAGTCCTGGGAGCTTTTTACCCACACTCAGCTAGGTGTTGCCGTAGTCGTTGACCCGTTAACCCAGAAAAGTGAAGACTTTTTCCGGAAATATGATTTTCAGGAAATTGGGCGCTCGTTCCATGGTCAAGAAACTCTCTATTTGCCGATGAGAAAAATCCGGCAGATGATTGAAGCGGATCTGCTCCTGGGGGCTGAGGAAAAATTCGGCTCCAGAACGAAAGCTGAGCGTTGGTTTGATACACCTGATTCACTGTTCGGTGGCCTGTCGCCCCGAAAGATGATTGATGTCGTCGGTGGCGTCGGCATTCTGGAAGATGCGATCTATGAGAGCTGAAGGCGGCGCCTCAGCTCTGATTCTTATTTACAGATCAGTTTCAGCTTCCAGAGCTGTTTTTACGCTATCGGGGGAAATGACATGCTCAGCGTCTGGATCAAGTTTCGAAAGCAGGTTGTGTACCAGTTTTTCCCCCCCTCTTGGCCACGTGATCTCCTGTGTCACAGACGACATGGCCCGTGTACCAGCCAGCGATAGCAGTTGCCAGAGCCATTGAGCCAGTACCTTTCGTGCAGGCCGCCGTCGTATTGAAAAAGGTCGTAACGAGTCGGAAGTTGTTCGATTGGGCCTTGGTACTTTCTCGATTCCCGACAAAGTTCTTTAAAACAGTAAGTTAGATCTGCTGAACCCATGCCTGGTTCAGTCTGCCTGCAACTGTCCGGTTTTAAACAAAAGCGAACATTCGCCAACCTCAAAATCTCCGCTCTTGTGCTCCCCGAACGGGTAAAAATTCTGGGGCAGGGTCATAACCTTGTCTGACTGCGACGGTGTTCGGTATCGCTAGTGCGAGTGAAGAACTTTGTCAAAGCGACACATATGTTGCGTTGCGATTAAAATATAACTAGGCTCAGGTCGGGCTAAATAATTCAGTTTCGAGCTGAAACCCTTTTGTGAAAAGGAAACGGGTACTCAAGGAGAATGAAATGAAAAACGTTGTACTAACAAGTTCCATGCTAGCGCTATCAATCTCTGCAAGTTCAGTTTTTGCCCAAGAGGCTTCTCCGAAAGCCTATTTTGGTGCCAATTATGTCTTTGCCACTTATGAGGAAGATGGTTTTGCAGACGATATTGATCTTGGGGCTCTGACGGCAAAGGTCGGTTCTAAAATAAATCCGTACGTCTCGGCAGAGCTTAGGGGCGGTTTTGGAGTCGCGGACGAAACCGCAACAGTAAACGGGACTACCGGAACAATTGAGCTGGATTATCTAGTAGGTGGTTATGCTCTGTTCGGGCTGCCGAACGAGACGTCAATTTATCCTTACGTTGTTCTCGGCTACACCAAAGGTGAGTTGACCGCTTCGATCTCAGGGCCGGGAGGCTCAGCATCGGCTTCAGCCTCAGAATCAGACGTTTCTTACGGAGTTGGCGCAAACTTTGCGATGACCGATACGGTTCAAGCAAACGCAGAGTACATGCAGTATCTTGATAAAGATGGTGCAGAAATTTCCGGCTTTTCATTAGGTGTATCCTTCCTGTTTTAAGCAACATCGGCTCACCGAATGACGGTGGGCCAACAATTGCCATAGGAAAGTCCTAACGTTTCGATGAATTTCACTCTGCTTGTCGCCTGTTTCGAAAGGGGCGACAACGCAGGATCAGCCTTTCAAAAAGGTCCGCTTTGATAACAAATCGCAGGTTTTACACCCGAATCTGAACGTCCGCTTTGCGACCCTCGCAGCCTTCTCTAGAGCTTAAACAAATGCGGACACTTGCCTTTTGAAAGACGTCTATGAAGAGCTCGTTCTCATCGTGCCCACTACAGTGGTACAGGATCAGGCCGTTGAAGATTGGCGTTATAGTGAGCTATGCCGAACGTTTATCTGGAACAAAACGTTTCTATCCCGAATGAGAGAGCGGGTACTTGCCGACTCTCTTGAAGAGGAATTGCATGCGCTTAAAACTCTGATCACCCTGCGTTGATTTTTTTAAGAAAGAGCAGTAAGCCAAAAAAGGCCCGAACTAAACCCGGTTGTACGGTCTGCCCGCTCCGCTCAAGTAATTATCAACCAACTGATGAAGGCGGGCCTGGCCAAAGCTGGGGTCGTGCCCGCCGTGAACCACGTTAACCGGCAACTGGCGCAGACGCTGCATCGTTTTTATATAGGCCTCAATGTCGGCTCCCTCGATGGCATCCAGCAATGGGCCATCATAAATGGCGTCACCGGAAAACAGGGTGCCGGTGGATTTCTCCCAAAGGCCGATGCTGCCTGGGGAGTGCCCTGGCAGGTGAAGCACTTCAAACGCTGAGTTGCCAAGATCCAGCACATCCCCCTCATCGATCAGTTTGGTGGGCTCGGCTTTCGGGGTACGAAATGCCATGGGGTCGAATCCTTCGTGAGGATAGGCGTCGATTAGGATATCGGGCACGTCGTAACCCTGGCTCTCGATCGCCTCGCGCATCCCGGTCGGCCAATGACAGCTGCAAAGCGCTGGGAAGTCGTCCGGTTGGCGCAGCTGGTCGGCTTCCAGAGGATGAACTAGGCGCTGTTCAAACTCGTGTAGGCTACCCATATGATCCATGTGTGTATGGGTGGCAACGGCCATCACAGGCTTGTCCAGCAGTATTGCCATAGCCTCTTTCAGGCTGCTGATGCCCATGCCCGCGTCGACGAGTAGATCGGCGTCGCGGCCTCTTACATGCCACATGTTGCACTGTTCCAGGCGTGTAACATGGGGCTCCCATAACAGTGTGATCCGATCGTCTACGCGTCTGGTTTCGAACCATCGGTTGGCAATTTTCATTGGTATGCCTCTTGATCGCATGTTGCCCAATGGCGTACAAGGCTCTGGTGATCGCTGATCGCGCCAAAGATGCCGCCTTCGTTCAGCAACATGTTCAGCGCCGCGTCGTGGAGTAGCGGATCGCCCGCACCACAGCAGTCAGACACAACAAGGCAGTCGTAACCGCGATCGTTTGCTTCCCGCAGCGTTGAGTGCACACAAACGTCCGTTGTCACGCCGCAGATCAGCAGGTGCCTGATGCCTTTGGCACGAAGTATCTGATCCAGATCGGTGGCGTGATAGGCCCCATTGCCCGGCTTGTGCAGGATGATATCCGAGGAGGCCGGCGCGAGCTCCGGAACAACCTGCGACCCCGGCTCACCCTGCACCAGAAACCGCCCCATGGGCCCTGACTGACCAATCGGCGTACCGATAGCCTCAGCGCGGGCCCGTTTGGTGGGGTTAAGATCTGCGAGATCGGGCCGATGCGACTCAAGCGTGTAGATGATTGGGAGCCCCTGCTGGCGTGCTGCGCTCAGCAACGATTGGGTTGGTTTTATTGCTGCTCGGGTATGCTCTAGCGAGTAGCCCATCTGGCCGAAATAACCGTTGGGGTTGAGAAAGTCATTCTGCATGTCGATCACAATCAACGCAGTGTCTCCGGCAGACCAGTCACCATCCAGCGGCCAGTTGTAGGGGCGTGACGCCGTCAAGGGACTCCAGTTCATTGTTCTGCCTTCAGCATGTAGTCCGTGGGAAAACGCAGGTTTACATTTTGCTTGTCGCCCTGAACACGATCATCTTCAAACGCGATACCCACGAAATCTGGGCTGCTCGCCGAGGGGCCGAGCAAGCCTTTGTCCCAGGCAAAGTTGCTAATGTTTGCAAGAATGGTCGCAAAATCGTCGCTGGTGACCAGCTCTGCTGCTTCATCAGGGCTGAAAAACTTGATTGTGGCCATCTGCCTCAGGAATCCTTCCCGGTCGGTTCCGACGGACTCTGCCATGTGCTCGATGACTTCATCCCGTTTCGGGTGACCTGACTCTAACATTGACATGACCTCGTACCACGCGCCTGCCAGAGCGTGGCCCAGCTCCGGATGCTTATTGAGCGTTTCCGTGTGAATCAGCAGGGCGTCGGTGATCTCGTTTGGAATGTCCGCGCTGTCGAAAAGTATTGTGGTATCCGGATTCTGCTGGACAATTTCGCTAAGCTGCGGTTTCCAGGTGACCACAGCTTGTGTATCCGGGGACTGAAACGCAGCGATGATGTCCGCATCAGAGGTGTTTACAACGGTGACGTCCCGTTCGCTCATGCCGGACTCGTCGAGCGCTCGCGCCAGGAGATAGTGGGAGCCGGAAAACTGCACTAGGTTTACCCGTTCGCCGTCAAGATCCTCGACACGCTTGTCATTACCTTTCATCACTATACCGTCACTGCCATTGGAGGCGTTGAGCAGCACCGCAATGGTCGAATCGATACCGCTGGCTGCGGGGATGGTCAAGGCATCCAGCGTTATGGCAATGACGCCATCAAACTCTCCGGCGGTGTACTGGTTCTGCGCTTCAATGTAGTCGTTCATCTGAACAGCGGTGACATCAATGCCGTATTTGTCGCCCCATTTGTCCAGGATTCCGGTTTCCTCGGCGTAGCCAAGGGGCATGCTGCCAGCGTAGATCGTCCAGGCAATACGAAACGAAGGCGTATCGGCCGCGAAGGCGGGTGTGCTGAGTAGTGCAAACGATAATGCCGCCGCAAATAGTCGTGAGGCTCTCATGAGCGTCTCCTGTGTGAGGGATTCAGTGTGACAACCAGTGTTGCCCAGTCCTCTACAAAGAAGAATGACTGATTTTGCAGGCTTACCTGACGCGTGCCGCAGGTCTGCCGAACAGAGCGAGCGTGGCGAACAGGTCTTCACGCAACGCATCGACCGCAGGCTTTTGAGCTTCACGGCCCGGGCGGAAGGCCACCTCGATGACCGACGTGCGGCGGAAGTGGTCTGGCCTGATTGCGACCATCTGGCCGCTTTCGATCCAGCTTCGCGCGTAGTGGTTGGGTAAGAACCCCACGTGGGTACCGGCAAGAATCAATAGCGCCGCGGCTTCAATGTTGGTCACCCAGGCGGTGACGTTGGAGGGTTCGCCCCCAAGACGGCTGGTATCTTGGGCGTTAAGGAAATTCCTGGCGACTTTGGCGCATGCATTAAGCGTGCTCTGCACCTGTTCGGGTGATTCGGCACCGGCGAGGGGGTTTGAGGGGGCACACACCAGCCAGTCAGTCTCTTCATACATGGGCTCGTAATGAAGTTCTGGCAGGTGAGCGGGAAAAATGCCGATACCCAGGTCTGCTCGATGATCAAGCAGAGCGTGCTCAATTTGCGAGGGCGCCATCACTTCCATGTGCAGGTGGGTTTCATTTTCAGCGCGTGCGCCATAGCGGGCGAGCACGCGTCGCAGAGGGCAGTTAGGGTCGGTGATAAGATTGTCGATCATCGCCAGGCGAACCTGGCCCGACAAGTGCCCTTTGAGACTCTCGTTGCAGTCCTCAAAGGTTTTCACGGCCTGCTTGAGCGCCAGCGTATTGCGAAACACCTTTTCGCCATCGGAGGTCAATTGAAAGCCGCCGCGGCCACGTTCGCACAAACGTAGCTCAAGCCTGTCTTCAAGCTGTCGTAACTGTCGGCTGATGGTCGAGGCATCGCGATTAAGCAGGGTCTGGGCATTGGCGATGCCCCGGCCTTCCACAACGGCGATAAACACTTCCAGCAGGCGCAGGTCAATGTCGCTTAGGTTCATTGTGTTGATACTACTTGATAAGTCTCCGTATAGTAAGTTTTAAACAACCCCGTTTTAGTTGCACCGCTGATTAGAGTTTTCCGCCCAGTTGTACGTTGCTAGGTATTTCCATGGGTCAGGTTACCCGGTGAATCGGTGGGGGAGGTAACGGGTTCACGCGGCCTAGGAAAAGGTCCGCTTTGTGGTCAATCTGAACGTTCGCTTTGCGACCCAAGGCTACTCACGGACCTCAGCGAAAAAGAGCGAATACTCGCGCCACCACCATTTCAGACGTTATGCCGCCCATACGTTGAGTGATGAAGATGGTGACGGCAGAAAGATGCCTCTTAGGCCCAGGTTGGCCATTTGTGTTGATGGCTGATCACCCCAAGAGGGGTTGTATGTTGGCGTGGAGGAGAAATGGCAACAGTGGCGTTTGGCTAAAGTCGGGCGAGTATGACGGAGTGTCATCTCGCTGGATTCACCGGCAATAGGTCAGGCAGCTTTTTCAAGTCCGCGAGAGGCATTGGCCGGGCAAACAGATACCCCTGCAGGATATCGCAGTGCCGACGGGCCAGGTCGTCCTGCTGCTCCCGGGTTTCTATCCCTTCCGCAACCACGATCATATCCATGTGGTGAGCCATGGTAATCACGCCCTGAACGATGGCGGCTATCCGGTGATCTGTCGTGGTTTTCTCCACAAAGCTTCGATCGAGTTTCACCTTGTGGGTGGGCAAATCCCGAAGATAGCTTAGGCTGGAAAAGCCGGTTCCGAAATCATCCAGTGCCACACGTACGCCCAAGGTTTTCAGGGTTTCCATTAGCTCGATTACGGGCTCGGCACCATCAAGAAGAACACTTTCCGTCACCTCCAGTTCCAGCAGTTGTGGCGGAAGCCCCGTTTCTGCCAGCACCCGGCGAACGTCATCCAGAAAGCCGCCGCGGATGAACTGCAGCGATGAAATGTTAACGGCAACACGTAGCCCTCTTTCCCGCTGGGCATTGAAGTCTGCGATTTCTATGCAGGCCTGTTTGAGGATCCAGAGGCCGAGCGGAATGATCTGACCAGTCTGCTCGGCCAATGGAATGAACTCACCGGGGGAGATCATCCCCCGGGCAGGGTGTTTCCACCGTACCAAAGCTTCGACACTGCGCATTCGTCCAGTGACAGCGTCCACCAGGGGCTGGTAATGGATTTCAAACTGGTTTTCATTCAGAGCGGTGTGAAGGTCATGCCTCAGCTTAACGCTGTGCTGGCTGCGTTCGGCTTTAAGGCCACTGTGCCATTGCCAGGTGTTTTTGCCTTGCCGTTTGGCCCGCTCCCGGGCAATGTCTGCAAACTGCAGTAATTCATGAGGGGCGTCCAGAGGGGCGCTGTTACAGGCGATCCCAATACTGGCACTAATGTGGACCATCTGGCCGTCCACGTCGATCGGCTTTGCAAGATGTACCAATATGCGCTCGGCCAGTTGGGTGACCTCTTTGCGATTTGTGTACCCAGGTAGCAACAAACCAAATTCATCCCCAACCAACCGGGCAACGGTTGCCTCAGGTGCCGTCAAGTCTGCCAGTCGCCGGGCAATGGTTATGAGTACCTGGTTGCCAACATGATGCCCCAGTTCGTCATTGATGGGCTTGAATCCGTCCAGGTCCAGATACAGGACAGCTAACGCTCCACGCCCACCATCCAGAATCAGTGCGTCATGCAGCGTCTCTTGAAACGAGACCCCATTGGGTAAGCCGGTAAGCAGGTCATGGGTGGCCTGGTAAGTAATCTGGGCTTCCTGCTCCCGTTGGTGGGTAACATCCTGCTGAGTGCCAATAAAGTGAGTGCAAAGGCCGTCATTACCGAACACCGGGCTGATCCGGAGGTGATTCCAGAAAGGCGTACCGTCCTTTCGGTAGTTAATCAGTTCGACATTGACCTCGGTTTGGTGGTGCAGTCCCTGCCGTATGGTTTCGAGCGCTTCCAGAGCAGTGTCTTCTCCCTGAAGAAAGCGGCAGTTGCTTCCCATGACCTCGTCGTAAGAGTAACCGGTCATTTCAGTGAATGCGGGGTTGGCATAGACCACTGGCATGTCTGGACTGCGTGCGTCCACCATCAACATACCGTTGGGATTTGCTTCAATGCCACGCTTGAGCAGATGCAGGTCTGCATCCTGATGTTTACGATCAGAAATGTCCCGGCAGAGACCATAGACGCCGACAATCTCACCCTGGATGATGACCGGGAAGTTGGTGACCTCCAGGAAGTAGGGATGGCCGAAGGCGTGAGTGCCTATGGTTTCGTAGGTGATGACTTCACCGTTTCGAGCTCTGTCGAATGCTGCCTGGGTCTGTGGGCGATAATCAGGTTCAATAAATAGATTGAAGTGAAGGCCGCACACCTTACCCGCCGAATAGCCAGAAATTTTTTCCAATGCCTTGTTACAGCTCTGGAAGCGACCATCGAGGTCGAACGTGTATACAGCATCTGGATGGTTGTCGAACAGGGTCCGGTGCCACTCGGAGAGGGTTCTATGGTTCTCAGCGTCCCGGTGTCGGAGAATGGCCAGGGCGACCAGAGCTGCGCCCCGGGCCAGGTTGCGTTGAGCGCCCGCAGTTGGGGTGGCTGGAGCGCGGTAGTAGGTGGCAAAGGTGCCCAGGAGCTCATTTTTCGAGGTCAGAATCGGCATGGACCAGCAGGCGCGGACTCCTTCTGCCTCGGCGATGTCATGGAAGCCCGTCCAGCGGCGATCTTCTTGAATATTGTCAGTAATAACTAAGTCTTCAGTAAAGGCCGCAGTACCACAAGTGCCCTTGTTCTCAGCCACCTGAATATCCTGCATGGCCTGGAAAAAACGATCTGAAAACCGATCGCTGGGTATTAAACTGAGGCTGTTTGAGGCTGGATGAAATTGCATGATGGAAACCAGCGCACCGGGCATCATGCTGCCGACCCAGTCGGCTATCGCGTCCAGCGTCTGTTCCAGCGGGTGTTGCTGGGCAATTAGTTCATGGATGTTCTGCTGCGCTTCCAGCACAGAATATTCTATGTCGCTCATGGTGCGATGCCCTGCTGACAGGTGGGGTTCTTCTCAGAAATCCTTCTACGCGCAATCTCCAGAGCAACTCTGAGCTGGTCACTAGATGACGAACCCCGATCTGTTTAACGATTATTTTTATCGAGCATGTCCCGAAAGCCGGTGAACATACGCATTGATACAAAATTGCAGCGTGATTCGAATTCAATGAAGTATCGGCAACAGTCGCAAAAATGGAAAATATTTTAAGTAACCATTTGTTAAAACTCGAAATATACGTGGAGCGACAGCTTTGTTTCCGCAGCTAGCGAGAGCAATCTGTGGGCGTCCTGAAACTGTTTGCCAAAAGAGCAAGATTTAACGGAATTCGTTTCTTCAAGTCACCGTGTGGATGTCCTGTTGTGCGCCAGACATATCCGAAGCTGGCGAAATAGTAGCAAGCTGTCTACTCTGGATTGAGACAGTTAAGCCAAGGAGGCATCAGTGGAACACTATTACGCAAACGACAACCCACAAAGCACCGGTGAGCATGAGGTGCATAGAGAGGGTTGCCAATTCATGCCTGAAATTCTGAACCGGACCTATTTGGGCATGTTCGCATCATGCAGAGATGCTCTCGAAGCGGCCCGACAAAAATATGACAATGTGGATGGCTGTTTCTTCTGCGCTAACGCTTGTCACAATCGATAACAGAATGATGAGCAATCTCGACCAGAACACTCTGGATTCCAATAGACGGGATAGGTTGGTAAGTATCGCCAACAGCGCTGCTGGCGTGCTTCCAGGTGTCGGAACCCTCATTTCTGAAGTGATGACGGCCATCATCCCAGACCTGCGCTTGGAGCGCATGGTTGCCTTTTTGAAACAGCTTGATTCCGAAGTCGCAAACATTCACGGGCGACTGGATACATTTGAGCAACACCTTCAAACTGAAGAAGGTTTGGATCTCTTGGAGGAAGGCTGCGTCCAAGCATCCAGGGCAGTATCTGCAGACCGCAAAGAGCGTCTTGGACGCTTGGTTGCCAAGGCGCTGTCAACCGAAGAGTTGCGCTATGAGGAAATCCGGAAATTACTCAATATCTACCGAGAACTAACAGACCCGGAGATCATTTGGTTAATTTATTATTCTTTGAATCCGGTCTTTGGAGATGGGCCGCATAAAGAATGGGCGAAGCTGCACCCAGAAATATTGGAACCGGTAAGCAAAACAATGGGGGCTTCTCAGGAACAAATCGTCAAGGCAGCGCTTCAGGAGAGCTACAAGCAGACTCTGCAGCGGTTCGGGCTTGCCGAGCAGAAAGGTAATCGCCTCAGTGTCACGACACTTGGTCGAATGCTCGTGCAGTATATCCAGGCTGAGGATTGATTTCCCTGACCTTCGCCTTGGAGCTAACAGTCGTCATCCAGCGGATCACAATCTACGTAAAGAAGGCTCCGATCGGAAACGCTGGTTTAACCTATACGCACTGTCGTTGTTCATGGAACTTGCCAGGCTCCAATAAGCCACCTTCAAACAAGAGCCTAGCTGCTCAGGGGCTTGCTCTGATTCATCAGATGGTTCATCTAGCGCATTTATTGGGTTTCTCATGAACTTACTCGCCCGCTGGAGGCCTTTTCCCGCTGTCTGCTAAACAAAAGCGAACAATCGAGTCAGGCCTTTCCCCTAAGGTTAAGTGAATCAATGGCGGAGCTCACAATGGTAGGCTAAGCTGTTGTTCTTTTATTTTATAAGCGGTGCGATTGACGGTTCAAAGGCCACGCCGCATTCTGACCTTCCAACCGTCCATCAGCGCCGTTTGTTCCTTGCAGGCAGCCGGGCCAAACCAACGGGGTACAATGTCTCCGGCCATAGCAGCCAGGCCCATGCGACGTACATTGGCCGCTCGCAGATTCCAGGCCTCTGCTGTGCCAATTAACGCCCCGGTGTTGGTCAAAGTGGATGAGAGCAGCATGTCACCCTATGTAGCCACCAGTTGCTGACCAATAAAACTACCGATCGATGTGCCGGCGAAGTGAAAGCCTCTGGCGCCGACCGCCTGCGCAAGGATCAGAGCCTCGTTGGCCAGATCGTCGGGAGTGATTTCTCCTCCATCTTCCGGCCAGGCGCCGCTGGCGCCGTGGCCCGGCAGGTCCCATGTGAGAATGCGGAAACGTCCCAGCAGCGAAGGGAGCATGTCATCCCAGACTCCCTGGGTCATTCCGAGAGGATGAGCCAATACCAGCAGTGGTTTTTCGCGGTCCCCCAGCAGGCGATAGCAAATGGTGCGATTTCGGTGATTTAAAAAAGCCATGTGGTCTCTTTGGAACGGGTCGATCATACCCGCTCAATCAGTGTAGCAATACCCTGGCCCACACCCACACACATGGTGCACAGGGCGTAACGGCCACCGGTGCGCTGCAGTTGGTGAGCGGCGGTCATCAGCAGGCGGGCGCCAGACATACCCAGCGGGTGGCCAAGGGCAATAGCGCCTCCGTTCGGGTTCACCCGGGGATCGTCATCAGCAATGCCGAGCTCACGCAGGACTGCCAGACCCTGGGCGGCAAAGGCTTCGTTAAGTTCGATCACGTCGATGTCGGCGATGCTGATGTTCTGCTTTTCCAGCAATTTGCGGACGGCGGGCACCGGGCCGATGCCCATGATGCGCGGCTCTACGCCGGCTGTGGCCATGCCGAGAATTTTTGCCATGGGCTTGAGGCCCTGCTGCGTCACTGCGGCTTCACTGGCTACCAGCATGGCGGCGGCGCCGTCATTCACGCCGGAAGCATTTCCAGCGGTCACGCTGCCATTCTCACGGAAGGGCGTGGGCAGGGCAGCCAGTTTCTCCAGCGTGCTCTCGCGTGGATGCTCGTCGGTGTCGAATACCAGTGGGTCCTGTTTGCGGCGCGGAATCGACACCGGCACGATTTCTTCGGCGAAGCGTCCTTCCTTCTGCGCTCGGGCGGTCTTTTCCTGGGAACGGAAGGCGAACAGGTCCTGATCTTCCCGCGATACCTTGTATTGTTCGGCCACGTTCTCCGCTGTTTCCGGCATGGAGTCTATGCCGTACTGCTTCTTCATAAGCGGGTTCACAAAGCGCCAGCCAATGGTGGTGTCCTCAATCTTTTGGCTACGGGAAAAGGCGCTGTCGGCTTTGCCCATCACGTAGGGCGCGCGAGACATGGATTCCACGCCTCCTGCCAGAACCAGATCCATTTCGCCGGCGCGGATGGCGCGAAAAGCCGTGCCCACGGCGTCCATGCCGGATCCGCACAGCCGGTTGAGGGTGGTACCGGGCACGGACGTGGGCAAACCGGCCAGCAGCGCAGACATGCGGGCCACGTTGCGGTTGTCTTCGCCCGCCTGGTTGGCGCTGCCCATCATGACCTCGTCGATGGAGGCCGGGTCCAGTTCTGGAGCCTGCTCAAGCACCGCCTTGAAGATGTGGGCGGCTAGGTCGTCCGGGCGAACGCTGGCCAGGGTGCCGCCGAAGCGGCCGATGGCCGAGCGGCGGGGATGGCAAATAAATACGTCAGTCATATCTTGCCTCACTGTTGGCCAGATTGAGTTGAAGAGTGATGGGCGCTCGTACGTGTTTTCAGATCCCGCAGTATCTCAAGTTCTTCAGCGGTGGGTGCTGGGGTGGAGTCCAGCTGATCTGCGAAGCGGATTTCCCAACCTGTTGCATCGATGACCTCCTCGCGAGTCACGTTCGGATGCAGAGAGGTGACCACCAGTTCCTTGGTCTCCGGATCTGGCTTGAGGATGCACAGGTCGGTGATGACTACCGTGGGGCCACGGCCAATGTTCGGTACGTTGTCCCGGGCCGTGCCGTCACGGCCGAAGCCGACGGTAGTCACGAAGTCCACGTCCTTTACGAAGGTGCGCTTGGAGTGCTTCACGGTAATGAACACTTCCTTCGCGTTGGTGGCAATTTCCGGGGCGCCACCGCCCCCGGGCAGGCGGACTTTCGGCTCGCGGTAATCACCGATCAGTGTGGTGTTCAGGTTTGCGAAACGGTCGATCTGGGCGGTACCCAGAAAGCCGACGCTGATGTGGCCACCCTGCAACCAGTAGCGGAACATCTCGGGCACGGAGACGGTGGTCAGGGCAGACTCACAAAGCTCGCCATCGCCGATGGACAGCGGCAGAACGTCCGGCTTGGTCTGCAGTGTTCCGGACTCGTAGATCAGGGTGACATCCGGCGCATGGGTCAGGCGCGCCAGGTTGGCCGCCTCACTGGGCAGGCCTATGCCGACGAAACATGTCATGTCATTGGTCAGGGCACGGGCAGCCGTGACGCTCATCATTTCGGAAGAGGTAAATTCAAGGCTCATCACGCAGCTCCTTTTTCAAATACGTTGTCTTTCAACCAGGCCTGAAAGGTGTCGCGGTCACGGGCGATGCCATCCCAGTCCTTGTAGAAAGCGTTATCCCGGTCGTAATAGCCCAGAGCGTACGAGGGCGCGGCGCCTTTTGGAGCCTCGGCGATGGCAGTGACAGCCCAGGATGGCAGCACGCACGCGTTCACCGATGCGCCGAGTTCATCAACGATCTCTTCCACGGTCACAATGCTGCGCTTGGCGGCCAGCACAACTTCCTTCTGGATACCGACAATGCCTTCGATCAGGACATTGCCTTTGCGGTCGGCCCGTTGCGCGTGGATCACGGCGACATCAGGGCGAACCGAGGGCACGGCGGCCAGTCTTTCCCCCGTGAACGGGCACTCGATGAATTTGATCTGGTCGTTCACTTTGGGCAGGTCGCTACCTACATAACCACGCAGCACGGCCAATGGCAGACCGGCAGCCCCGGCTTCGTAGGCATTTGCCATGGCGGCATGGCTGTGTTCCAGGATCTCGATCTGATGGGGCCAGCCTTTCTCAACAGCATCCCGCAGACGGTGCAGTGAGCCCACGCCTGGATTCCCACCCCATGAGAAAATCAGTTTCTTCGCGCAGCCTGCACCAATCATCTGGTCGTAGATCAGGTCCGGGGTCATGCGGATAAGGGTCAGGTCACGTTTCTCCTGGCGGATGATTTCGTGGCCAGCGGCAAACGGAATCAGGTGGGTAAAGCCTTCCATCGCAACGGTGTCGCCGTTGTTGATGTGTTTGCTCACCGCTTCCTGAAGGGAGAGAAATTCAGCCATCGCATTGTCTCCATCGTGTGTTGTCTGATAAGTTCGCTATACGAACATATGTTGAATATACGAACATGATGGCGCGATTGGTTTTGGGTCGTCAAGTACAAATTTTCACCAGCAAGCAAAAATGCACGGATGTTCGGACTACGAACTTGCTGGTACCATGCGCCAATACTGACGCGCTACGGGCATACTGAGTGGCTGAAAGGAGCTTGAATGGACGAACAGATTCTCAAGCCGGGAGACCGGGATTACGTGGGTGCTTTGGCTTCGGGCCTGGAGGTTTTGCAGGCCTTTGATGGTGAGCATCCGCGTATGACCCTGAGTGAAGTGGCGGCCCGTACCGACATGGATAGGGCCAAGGCGCGGCGATTTTTGCTTACCCTGCATGCATTGGGGTTTGTGAAGCGCACCGGTCGTCAGTTCGAGCTGACCCCCAGGGTGTTGCAGCTGGGCTACGCCTATCAGGCCTCTAACCAGTACCGGGCCGTCATCCAGCAGTATCTGGAAGACATCACCGCTGAGCTTGGTGAGTCTTCATCTCTGGCCGTGCTTGATGGTGATGACGTGGTGTACGTGGTGCGATCGGCCGCAAGGCATCGTCTGATGGCGATTACGTTGTCGGTAGGTACGCGCCTGCCCGCCGCCTACACGTCCATGGGACGGGTGTTGTTGGCACAGCTGTCGGAATCAGAACTTTTGGCGTTTCTGGACGGGGTCCGGCTGGAGCGTTTTACTGAGTCATCAATTATCGACAAGGGAGAGTTGCGTCGTTCCATCGACCAGGCTCGTGAGCAGGGCTATTCCATTGTCGATCAGGAACTGGATTCAGGGCTGCGGTCTGTGGCGGTGCCGGTGTTCGCCGGCAGCGGTGAGCTGCTCGGCGCGATCAATATCAGCACCAATGCGGCACGGGTGGATTTGGAGACGTTGATGCAAACGTATCTGCCACGCTTGCAGGAAGCTGCCGAGGCGGTGAGTCGAACAACGCGATGACCCTGTCGGATTATGGATAGGCTCCCTTGAACCGGTTTTCCACCAGTTCAACCAGAATGGTATTCGCCAGTCGCATAACGGTATTAGGGTTCTATCCGCGCAGGCGAGATGTGTTGACCGATGTGGTGATGCAGTTTTTTTCCAGCGGCATGTATTCGATGGTCTCTCGATGGCACTTTCGGACCTGCTCAATAACGAAATTTCCCAACTTAATAATATGGGGTGAGGGTCAACCCTTCTTCATAAAACCCGAAGACAAGTAGATAGTGGGACAAAGCAACTATCCATTTTGTCCCACGTATTGTTGAAATGCTGTCTTGTAATCCAGGGACACATGAACCACTTCGCCGTTGAAGCTAACGTCACAGAATTCCCTGGTCACGCTTCGCTGCGATTCGTAACTTCTTCTTCCAAATGTCCGTATCTTGCATCCACAGCCGTCGCATAGTTTTGACGCCAGAACCCGAGGGAGGAGCCCAGTGCTTTATCAGCGCACGCTGGGATCTGTGCGGGGGAGCTGAGTACTCAGCATTCGTACCGCGACTGATGACTGAATTTTCTAGCAGGAGAAGGGAAGTAATTCCAAAAAAAAGCCCGGAATGACCGGGCTTTTAACCGCCTATTCGGCGGACGACTTGAGCATTGCTTGAGCAGTTACTCTCACTTCTTCTATAAGCCGCCTATTCGGCGGACGACCATCCCTTGCATCAGCGTCCTTGCTTATTCATCCTTCTAATAACCAATATAGGGACGGGTTTTTTGCTAGGGAGGGTCTGATTAATGCCTGATTTCTTGCCGAATAACTTTATTAGCTCAAAAAAAGCTATTCAAAGGCAATTTAGGCACCATCAGCCCCTCTATTTGTTCATTTTTTGCCCGTTTCCCGCCATTTCGGCGGAAAACAGGCGCACTGGCACTACGCCAGCAGGTATTTTTCACCCATCAGCAGGTTGCTGAACGCGGCCAGCAAGTGTAATCGGTTACTGTTTTTAGCCAGGCCGCGATAGCGAACCTTGCTGTAGCCAAAGACCCGTTTGATGTACCGGAACGGATGTTCCACTTTGCCACGGGCGCTGGCTTTTAGCTTCTGTCAACAATATCGAAGTTTGACCGCTTTTCATCAACCTAGATTGTCCGGTTTTCATCAGTTTTCAGTGTCCGGTTTTTGAGCGTCAGTGTCGTCAGAGTCCTCCTGTTGTTGGCTAGTAACGGGAACGAGGCCGGCCTTTCGTTTGTCCTTCAGCCGGTAGCTCTCGCCTTTGATGTTCAGAGTGGTTGAGTGGTGCAGCAGCCGATCCAGTATTGCAGTGGCGATGACCTGATCGCCGAACACCTCGCCCCAGTCCATAAAGCTCTTGTTTGAGGTCAGGATGATGCTGGCCCGCTCGTAGCGCCGGTTGATCAGGCGGAAGAACAAGCTGGCTTCCTCGCGGGTCATGGGCAGGTAACCGATCTCATCGAGTACCAGCACTTTCGGATACGTCAGTTGTTGGAGTTGCCTATCCAACCGGTTTTCCTGGCGGGCTTTGACCAGCGTGCTCACCAGACGGTCCAGGGTCATGAACAGAACCCGGTGGCCGGCCTCCGCAGCCTTTACGCCGAGGGCGACCGCCAGGTGGGTTTTGCCCACGCCAGGGGGTCCCAGCAGGATCACGTTCTCGTTGCGTTCCACGAACCCAAGGCCGGACAGTTCTCGCACCAGCTTGCGGTCAATGCTCGGCTGGAAGCTGAAGTCGAACTGCTCCAGGGTTTTGATCCAGGGTAGCCGAGCCTGTTTGAGACGCGTGTCCAGGCCTTTCTGGTGCCGACCACCCCACTCCTGGGCCAGGGCCTGTTCCAGGAATTCCCGGTAGTTCAGGTCCTTCTTGCTGGCATGCTCGCACAGGGTATCCAGAGAGGCTTGCAGGTGGTCCATCTTGAGCCGGTCGAGGAGTTGGTCCAGATTCATTGGAGCACCTCCTCATACACGGCCAGGCTCCGGTGTTGCACCGGCATCACCTCTTTCCACAAGGGCTCGTGGTGTTCAGCCACCGTTTGCCAGCCTTGCTGACGATGGGTCATTCGGTGGCGGGCGACTTCCTGTCCCCGGAGGTCGTAAACGGTGAGTTCACCGTCCAGACTGATGCGGATGTTGACCCGTTGGCCGCAACACTCGGCCGGTACGCTGTAACGGTTGCCGCGCACATCGATGTAGGCATCCCAGCCCACATGGCGGATGTCGTAATAGCGGGTATCGAAGTCCCTTGCCGGGCGAGGGCTGAGTTGATGACGCTCTTCCTCGAAGCGCTGAGCCGGAGATTGCTGGAACTGGCGTAATGTCCGCTGACTGGCATAGCTGCTCAGCCACTGCTCCAATAACTGATTCAGGTGCGCGTAGCTGTCGAAGCTGCGATACCGCTGGAAGAAGTGGTGCTTCACATAGCCCACCATGCGCTCGGTCTTGCCTTTGGTTCTGGGGCGCTGGGGCCGACAGGCCCGGGCGGCGAAGTCGTAGTGATTCGCTAGTTCCAGGAAGCCTGCGTTGAACACCACACGCCCACCGCTGTCATGCCTGATGACGGCCGCTTTCTGGTTATCTACCAGAACACGCTTGGGCACGCCATCAAAGTACCGGAAAGCCTGTACCAGGGACTCGTAGGTATGCTCTGCGTCCTGGCTAGGTCCGGCCCAGACATGGAAGTGGCGGGAGTATCCGAGGATATTGACTGCGAAGTTGACGGTGCATAGCCGGCCAGCTACCTCGGTCCGGATCTGGCCCCAGTCGTGCTGGAGTTGCTCTCCGGGGATCGTTTCATAGCGCACCGTTTGTTTACTTGCCCTCAGGCTGCGCTTGGGCTGGACGTAGCGACGAATCAGGGTCACACAGCCGTCGTAGCCCCGTTCCTGGAGCAGCTGACGGATGACCTCTGCGTTCCAGACTTCCTGGCCCAGAAGTTCATCAATGTATGGCTTGAAGGGATCCAGCTTGCTGCCACGTGGGGTCTTGGATTTACCAGTCAATGGTGCCGGCAGGGCCAGGTAGCGGCGTACCGTGCGCTCGGAACAGCCAATCTGGTGCGCGATGTCCACGATGTACGCCCCCTGACTGCGAAGTTGCTTTATCATGTGAAAGTCCTCTCGGCTTTGCATGATTCGATTCCTGTTCGGTTTGGTCACCTTCAAGAAAAGATCATGCGGGTCGGGAGGACAATCTACGTTGCTGATTTAAGGTCTTTTAGCAGTACTGTCGACACTTCTCGGCCTTCAACTTTCGGTCGTCCAGTTTTTTACGAGAACCGGGGCGTTTGGCAATGAACCAGGATACATTTTGGCGATCTTTATGCTCATCCCGCTTTTGAATGCCAAGATAACCGGCATCACCGAACACGCGCAGCTCGTCACCG
>MDTG01073351.1_pt1 | contig 48092 bp, 55 predicted proteins | sample 811421 | NCBI WGS metagenome assembly MDTG01 (sample SAMN05326645, study PRJNA326480) | marine metagenome | isolation source: seawater | place: Pacific Ocean: South East | collected 2011 | reverse complement strand
GAACACCTCAATGAGTGACAACTTCGAGCGATTCAAAAACTGTGCCGTGGAGGTACTTGCAGTGGACGCGTCCGCTGTCACCCCCGAAGCAAACTTTGCCGATGATCTTGATGCCGACAGCCTAGATTTAGTCGAGTTGGTAATGGCTCTTGAAGAAGAGTTCGACATCACCGTCGAAGAAGAAGAACTGGCTGACGTCGCCACTGTTGGCGATGCTGTGACTTTGGTTGAGTCAAAGCTGTGAGTGAGCGGCGCAGGGTAGCTATTGTCGGCCTTGGGGTCGTTTCCTGCGCTGGCACCGGCTTAGAAGCTTTTTGGCGAGGCTTGAATTCAGCGGCGCCTGATGGTGAACGCCGGGTCCACGATTTCGACCCGCTCCCCTACTACGACAACCCTAAAGAAGCCCGAAGGGCGGACCGTTCTCAACAGATGGCGACGGCTACTGCCGCGATGGCGCTTGAGGATGCCGGAGAGCTCACTTCCGATCCAGCCCGATGCGGCGTCATATACGCAACAGGGGTTGGAGGACTGCAAACTTTCGAAGAGCAAGTTCTAGTCCATGACCGGAAGGGCGAGCGAAGAGTTTCTCCCTTCATGGTCCCAATGATCATGCCGAATGCTCCAGGGGCTGCAATTTCGATGCGCTTCGGGCTTCAGGGACCCAACGAAACGATCACCACCGCGTGCGCCGCAAGCACTCATGCCATCGGTTACGCCACCCGCTTGATTCAAATGGGCTACGCGGATGTCGTTGTCTCGGGAGGCACCGAATCTGTTATGTCGCCCGTCGGCATGGCTGGCTTCCAAAACATGACCGCATTATCTTCATCCGGCCACTCGATGCCTTTCGACAAAGATCGAGATGGATTTATGATGACCGAAGGTTCAGCCACACTGATTCTGGAAGAAATGGGCTCGGCGAAAGCCAGAGGGGCCCACATCTACGGTGAGGTACTCGGATCCGGCTCGACAGCTGACGCACACCACATAACGGCTCCAGCGCCTGGTGGCGATGGGGCACTCCGCTGTATGCAGTTAGCCATAGAAGACTCCGGACTATCAACTAGTGAAATCGCGTCGGTAAATGCCCATGGGACATCGACGCCTCTAAACGACGCCGCTGAAGCGGAAGCCTTATCGAAACTATTCGGAGAGGACGGTCCACCTGTAACTTCCACTAAGGGTGTCACCGGCCATGCCCTTGGCGCCGCCGGGGCAATAGAAGCCACCGCTGTTCTCTTATCATTCCTTCACAAGCAGATCCCACCCACAGCCGGTTTCGTGAACTCGGACCCAGAAATGGCGAACTTTAATCTCGTCAGTGGCAGCGCCTTGGAATGGGAGCCAGGACCTTCAATGTCGAACTCATTTGGCTTTGGCGGCCACAACGGCTCTATCGTTCTAGCCCCCGCCGATTAAAGAGATTTCACAGCAACCGAATAGCAGCTGTCGTAGCAGCAGCCACTACCAAGACAACTGTTAGCGGGGCTTTCAACCATGCCACGATGGCTCCGGCGGCTACACCTACCGTGAGCGCGTTCACCGCCAGTTCACCTTCCACATCAAAAGTCTGCACAATTATCAACCCCGACAAGACAGCAGGGGTTAAGCAGCTCAGAAATTTCTCCCCCCAAAGTGACAGACGGAAGTTTTCTCCCACCAGAACGCCACCGACTTTGAAGAAGTAACAACCTGTTGCTAATCCTCCAAGTAGCCACCAGGTCATTTGTTGTGCCTCCGTTTATTGGTTTTAACTCCTGCACCGATCGCTGCGCCCGAAGCAGCGAGAAGAACTGGGAGACCCGAAGGTAAAACTGAGATACCAGCGAAAGCGACTATGGCTCCAACTAGAGCTGCTTTACGTTTGTCATGTTCTTTCAAATGTGGCAGCAAGAGTGCAAAGAACCCAGCAGGAAAAGCCGCATCCAGGCCCCAGGTCATTGGGTCACCGACGACCTCGCCGAGTAAAACACCCCCAATTGTTCCCACATTCCAAAAGACGAAGACTGACAGTCCCGTTGCCCAGAACGCTTCTTGAGCTTCTTCTAGAGTTGATTGTGCTTCAGCCATTGCGCTGCTTTCGTCAATCACTAACTGAGCCGCTAGCAGCTTTCTGCTCCTGCTTGGCGGCATCACCCGAGACATCGACAGGGCATAGGCGCCGTTACGCGCTGCCAACAACAGGGCAGTCCCAAGAGCCGAAAGAGGCGCACCTCCACCACCGATTATCGCCACTGCCGCAAACTGTGATGCGCCAGTAAACATCAAGAGCGACATCGTGACTGCCTGCCATCCAGGTAACCCAGCTGATACGGACAAGACTCCGAAGGTAACCCCGAACGCACCCACTGCTAAGCCCAGCAGAAACCCATCTCGCTGATGTTGACGAGACCAATTCCTCTTCAGCCAGTCACTCACAGTCAATACCAATAGCTACAAGTCACTGGCATTGGCAATGATAAACATCATTTCCGCTTTGCAAGCGAGCTCCCCAGCTACAGACGCCTCCCCTGTTGCTTTTCCAGCCATTCGCGACATCTTTCCCAGATTGGCTGTAAGCGTCAGCGTGTCACCCGGAATCACTTGCCGCCGGAAACGGGCTTTATCGATCCCTCCAAACAAAGGAAGCTTTCCTGAGAAGTCTTCACCGCTAAGCGCTGCTAAGCCAGCAGTTTGTGCCAAGGATTCAACTATGAGAACTCCAGGCAGGGTTGGGCGGCCAGGAAAATGGCCCGCGAAGAATGCCTCGTCTCCGGTGAGGTGCCAAAGAGCTGTGCAAGACACCCCAGGTTCCAAGTCGACAATCTCATCACACAATAAAAAAGGCGGTCTATGGGGCAACAGTTCGCTCGGGTGCGGGAAGTCAGTCATCGATATCCTCCAGTGCTGAAATCAACTCGACGGGGGTCGCTTTCGGAGACACTTTCAACCAAGCCCCTTCGACCCGGCCAACGGGCGAAATTAGAAACATAGAACGTGTAACACCCTGATATTCGCGACCATAAAGTTTCTTCGGTCCGAAAACACCATATTTCTTAGCGATTTTATGCTCCGGGTCCGATAGCAACGAGAAACCGAACTGGTGCTTCTCATCCCAAGCAGCTTGTTTCTCAGGACTATCGGCGCTTATCCCCACAACCACTAAACCAGTGACCTTGGGTAGCAGGTCACGCAATCCAGTTGCCTGTTCCGTGCACCCGGTCGTATTCGCCTTCGGATAGAAAAACACTGCTACTCGCGAGTTCCGCTGCTCAGCCAGTCGCCATTTACAGCGGTTCTGGTCATAAAGCGTGAAGGTAGGGGCTCTGTCACCAAGCTCAAGCATCTAGCCAACCTAGCGATCTGACAGGGTCCCATCCTGCTTCAACCCGATAATTGCTGGACTCAATTTTCAAAAAAACCCACTCGCACATACGCCAAAACCGCCTCGACCTCCCGCTCAGTCAGGCTGGCTCCAAAGCCCGGCATAGAACGCCTACCTCGTTCGATAAGCGTTCGCTGATTTTCATAGGTGTATTTATGGCCCTTGCCTAGCAAGGCGGGGCCGAAACTGCCTGACCCATCACGTCCATGACACGTAGAGCACGTATCTAGGTAGACCTCCTTGCCCAAAACCAAAACTGTCCGCGAGTAGACCTCCTCTGTAGCGCCTTTCGATGCCCAGTCTGTGTCGTCTCCGCAAGCAAAGCAGAAGACACAGAGCAGCCCCAGCAAAAACCTGAAGCTCATGTACCTCACCTAAGAAGTATCCGATCTCCACCGACACCTGAGTATTTACTTGGTTTCTCAGTCCACCGGCGCGATAGCCATTGCGAATCACGCAAATGGGCATGAAAATGCTCAGGCACCTGCCTCATAGTCCGGTCGATGCTGCCAATCCCTTCACCGAATCTCTCGATTCCCGCGGCTTCTAGACGCTCAAGCATCCAGTCCACACTTTCCTCCGAGGGGTTTGTTCCATGTGATCTCCACACAACCATGGGAGTGGAGCAAGCTTCGCAATCAGCGACCCAACAAATATCGTCTTCGTAGTACCAGTGGGTAAATCGTGCTGCTTCACACAGCTCACATCCGTCGACCACGCAATTCACCATTGAGGGCCAATCTCACCCGGCATCGAGCGCCGTCCGGTATGAGGCCACTAGCTCACCTACCCCATCGGCTCCGTGGCCATCAAGAAGTTGACGGACAACTGCTGATCCGATGATTACCCCGTCGGCTACCACGCATGCTTCCACAGCTTGCTCCGGCGAACCAATACCAACGCCGGTCAACACAGGTTTATCTGTAACACTCTTACACCGTTGCGCTATTTCGGTTGCAGTCGAAGCAAGGGCTGCCCTCTCGCCGGTTACCCCAAGCAACCCAACCGCATATACGAAACCCCTAGAGGCGGCACACAACTCTGGAAGTCTTTCGTCTGGCGTTGTAGGCGCCGCCAGAAGAATGGTCTCTATCCCCGCTTCGGTAGCGGCTTGTCGCCAAGGTCCAGATTCGACAAATGGAAGGTCCGGCAAAATAGCAGCATCAACACCCGAATCAGCCAAAGTCGCTGCAAACCTTTCATGTCCAGGATGGTGGGCCAGGTTGTAGTAGGTCATGACAGCGTGAGGGATACCCGTGTCAAGGTTTGGCACAGCTGCCAATATCGATGCAGGCGTAGCTCCGGCTTTCAGGGATATTTCGCTGGCCTCTTGGATTACCGGGCCGTCCATCACAGGATCGGAAAATGGTATTCCAATTTCGATGGCATCTGCACCAGCAGCAGCGGCTGTTTCCACCGCTGCTTCCCATCCGTCGAAGCCGCCCGTTATATAAACAACTAAGAGCTTGGCTCCTTCGTCTCTCCGATCGCGAAGGGCTCTCTCCATTCGTCCGACATCAGAATTCAGACTCACTGACTATTGTCCGTTCCCAATACATCCATCATCTGATCAACGTCTTTGTCACCCCGCCCAGAAAGATTCAAGAGGACAACCTGGTCGCGTAATTCTTCTGCCTCTCGAACGACCCAAGCTAAGGCATGAGCTGACTCAAGAGCCGGAATAATCCCTTCCGTTTTGCAGAGAAGCTGAAAGGCTTCAACTACCTCCTGATCCGTAACCGATGGATATTCGGCTCTGCCTACAGATGACAAATATGCGTGCTCTGGTCCTCCCCCAGGGTAATCAAGACCCGCCGAAATTGACTCAGCCTCTTGCACTTGACCAACTTCATCTTGCATGAGGTATGAAGCCATACCATGAACCACACCAGGAACGCCTCTACCGACGGCGGCTCCACCGGCAGGTTCCACCCCTACCAAGCGAGCTTCAGTGTCTGCGAAGCCTGAGAAAATGCCGGCAGCGTTGCTTCCGCCACCGACACATGCAACGACGACGTCTGGCAACTTATTCATTAACTTCAAACACTGTTCATGGGCCTCATCGCCAATCACATGATGAAATGTCCGAACCATCCACGGATATGGATGCGGACCCATAACAGACCCCAAGCAATAGTGCGTATTGCCGACGGTAGCTACCCAATCCCGAAGTGCTTCGTTGACAGCATCTTTAAGGGTCCTACTGCCAGAGGAGACGGCCTCAACTTCAGCACCTAGCAAATGCATCCTAAAAACATTTAATTCTTGCCGGTCTACATCGACTTGCCCCATGTAAACCTTGCAATCCATATCCAACAGCGCCGCTGCAGTTGCTGTAGCTACTCCATGTTGTCCTGCCCCGGTTTCAGCTACCAGACGCGATTTACCCATTCGACGGGCAAGCAGAGCTTGACCTATGACGTTGTTGATTTTGTGTGAACCAGTGTGATTTAGATCTTCACGCTTCAAAAGAACCCTGACACCTAATTGTTCCGACAACCGAAAGCACTCCGTCAGCGGCGAAGGTCGGCCTCCATAGTCGGTAAGCACCCGGTGGAATTCATCAATGAAGGCAGGATCGGCCCATGCCTCGCGAAATGCTGCTTCTAGCTCTTCGCAGGCAGGAATAAGAGTTTCCGGAACGAAACGCCCACCAAATTCACCGAAACGTCCTTCCTTGTTTGGATCGATCATCACCATATATTCAACCTATCGGTGAGAACACCTACGTCATCACTCATCTCGCCAGTCGTAAGGTCTCGGAGCATCTGGGTCAAAAGCTTCATCGCGTGCTTCCAGGGAGGCGCCAGCATTTCGTGCGTTCAAGACGAATTCTCTGACTTTGACGGGGTCTTTGACACCTGGAGAAGCCTCTACCCCGCTAGCCACGTCGACACCCCAGGGCTTCACCGCACTCACAGCTTGAGCCACATTCTCTGGGTCAAGTCCTCCTGCCAGAATGAGCGGCCGTCCTCGCTCTCGCCCATCCAATAGTGACCAGTCGAAAACCTCGCCTGACCCTGGCACGGGGGCATCGACTAAGACAGCAGTAGCTGAGTAGCGTTCAAGGTCATCGATAGCTGGATCTCCTGCGACAAATACCTTGATCAGGTACGGAACTCGTTCGGAGACCCACGAACTATCTTCAGGCGATTCTCGACCATGCAGTTGCGCTGCCTGTAAGCCAGCTTCGTGGACTGTTTGAACAACGCTTTCTTTCAACTCATCCCTGAAGATCCCGACAGTCATTACACCGCCGGGTAAACGCCGCACAATGTCCCTCGCCACAGATGGACGAATCTGCCGCGACGACCCAGGAACAAAATTAAAGCCCAGGGCATCAGCGCCCATGCCAATCGCCAGAAGAGCGTCTTCTTCTGTTGTAATCCCGCAGACCTTTACGAACATCACCCATCAACCTTCAAAGAGGACACGGCAGCAGATGGATTTCCGCTCACAACTAACGTTTCTCCTACAAGAATCGCCGAATAGCCAACGTCGCGGAGAGCTACAGCGTCAGCAGTATCACGGACTCCCGACTCGGCCACTCCTACGACCCCTTCCGGGATAAGCCCCGCCATCCGGGAGGCACGTTCGTGATCAACCTCAAAGGTAACTAGATCACGTTGGTTTACACCAATGAGGTCGGCTCCGATGTTGAGAGCACTCTCCAATTCCTTCTCATCATGTACTTCGACCAGGGCATCCATACTTAAGGATCGAGCTAAATCGAAAAAAGTCGCCAACTCATCTGGAGAAAGTGCGGCAACGATCAGCAACACGCAATCGGCACCCATCAAACGAGCGTCCACGACATCGCGTTCCTGCACAGTGAAGTCTTTTCTTAATACCGGCAAATTCACTGCTGATCGCGCTTCTATCAAGTCCCGACTCGAACCTCCAAAATTTGGCCCATCTGTCAGCACTGAAAGGCAGGCTGCTCCTCCGCTCATGTACTGACCGGCCAACACCGCAGGTTCTAAGTCAGCAAAAAGATCCCCTTTGGAGGGAGACCGCCTTTTCACCTCAGCTATGACACTCAGCCCGGGGCCGGTTAGGGCATCTAGGAAACCGCGCGGTTCCTCGCAGCTCGAAGCTTGTTCAAGCAGATCATCAAGAGATCGGTGATCACCCAAAGCCCGAGCCCTATGTTCAGTAATTATCCGATCTAGATATGTGCCGTCACCTACAGTCATCCTGAGGTGCCTTCCCGTGAGCAGCTACTTCCAATTAGCCTCACGTTACTCAGAGATCAAGTCCTTTGGCGCATACCGGCTCGAGGAAGAACAACTCCGCTCGCGCGGCCATGAATTCGCCTGTAGCTCGGCCAAACTCCTTCATTCCGTCTGAACCACCATGCGCCGCTAGGGCATCGCCATCCGTATACATCTCATAAAACCAAACAACGTTCTCGTCGCTTGCATCTTTATGGGCGGCGTAAACCTCCGTGCCCGGCTCTCCAGACACATTCTGCATTCCGAGGTCAGCGATCACTGCTAGTAGAGCATCGCGTTGTCCTTCTTTCGCGGTCAGTTTTGCTAACAAAGCAGTCTTAGCCACAGTTGTCTCTCCCAGTTGAGCCGGTCTCGCCGTTTGCGAACACCCTTAGGTACCAGCAAAGGCTACTCGGCGATAGACCACCAAAGGATTTGCTATGAGAGAACCTTGCTCAGTGATGAAAACTTCACTGGCTCACCTGATTCAGTCGTCAGCGTTTCCACTTGGCTCTTAACAGAAGCGAAACCTAGATAGGTCGGGGAAGAGGCAACGGCAAGAACCTCCCCTACCTTCTGGCCATCTTCAAAAAGAGGATCTTTTACCGCTAAAGCAACATCGCTGCGAATACGCCGAACCAATTGCCGTCCACCTTTACGTGAATCAATTCGCTCGACTAACTCTTGACCTCGATAACAACCCTTATCAAAGGAGACCGCCAAACTCAACAGGTCAGTTTCATTAGGTACCGAGCCGACTTGGAACTCTTTACCAATCACCGGCAAGCCATAGCCATAGCGAAGTCGCTCATACTCATCTTGACCGTATTCAGGGAGATCAACTGTTAGCTCCTCTGCCAACAGATCAAGATGATGGGGACTTAGCCAAGAAGAGCGAATCGATATCGCCCCTGGAGAGACATCCACTGTTTCCGAATCACCGAAAACCGAAATCATCTTCCATTCACGAGAAACAAACTCTGTTTTGGATCGAAGTTTGAAACGCTCCAGCGATGCGCACAAAAACTGCCCATGCCCAACCTCGGTGTCGAGTAAATAATCGTCCTTCCTCAAACGCGTGATCCGGAAACAGCTTTCTATGTTCCCTTTCGGCTCCAAAAGAAACGACAGTCGAGACTCTCCATCCAACATGTCATCAACATTTTGCGAAATCTGGCCATGCAGATACACCTCGGTATCAGGCCCTTGTGCAGTCACGACATCTCTGTCGCTCAAGTAAGCCATCAAGGTCATGTCGGCCTCGTCAATAACTGGACAGCGTTTCGCATCAACCGCAATCCGACTTCGTCGTCGAAAGACATGATCGATTCGGGATGGAACTGCACCGCCTTTATCGGTAATGATTTATGTTCAACAGCCATCACTACCCCGTCGTCAGCGCTGACCGCGGTAACTTCCAAAACGTCGGGAATTGTCTCTTCTCCCGCATAAAGCGAGTGATAACGACCTGCTCTGAACTCCGAAGGAAGCCCTTCAAACAAGCGGCCACCAAGAACTTGAACAGACGAAGATTTTCCATGCATAGGTGTTGTCAACTGACTAAGAGTTCCTCCGAAGAACTCAACCACAGCCTGAAGACCTAAACAAACACCGAAGATCGGAATTTCCAACGCCAACGCAGCTTCAATAGTGTCGGAGATTTGAAAATCTGATGGGGTTCCTGGCCCTGGAGACAAAACCAATAGATCCGGGCGTCGAAGCGATAGGTCTTCTAACGGAAACCCTGACCGTTGAGTGACAACGTCAGCGCCAGTTTGCCGAAGATAATTACCAAGGGTGTGAACGAAGGAATCCATGTGATCTACAAGCAGAACGTTTTTCGGTTCTTCTGATACCGGTAAGACCTGAGGCTCAGGGAGTCGGCGAGGAAGCCGCAGCGCACCCAAGAAAGCTGATGCCTTCAGTTCTGTTTCCTCTTCTTCCGCTATCGGGTCCGAGTCCCACAACAAAGTCGCCCCAACCCGAACTTCTGCGTGACCATCTTTGATTCGTATCGTTCTAAGCGTCAACCCGGTATTTAGCCCACCATCAAATCCCACTTTCCCAATGGCCCCGCCGTACCAGGCTCTTGGGGTCCTCTCGTGGTCCTCAAGGAACATCATCGCTGCTGTCTTCGGAGCCCCTGTCACAGTAACTGCCCAAGTGTGAGCTAAAAACGCGTCAAGCGCATCAAACTCAGGACGAAGTCGGCCTTCCACGTGATCCACTGTGTGAATCAAGCGCGAATACATTTCAATTTGCCGCCGTCCGATGACTTTCACTGACCCTGGTATGCAGATCCTGCTCTTGTCGTTTCGGTCCACATCGGTGCACATCGTTAGTTCAGACTCATCTTTTTCAGAGTTAAGCAAAGCAAGAATCTGAGACGCATCATCCAGCGGGTCTTGTCCCCTCGCAATCGTTCCTGAAATAGGGCATGTTTCGACTCTGTCCCCCTCCACACGCACATACATCTCTGGGGAAGCCCCGACTAGCCATTCGGCATTGCCTAGATTGATCAAAAACCCATATGGAGAAGGATTCTGTTCTTTCAGGCGACGGAAAAGTTCTGATGGCGGTTCGGGAGATGGTTCAACAAAAGTCTGACTCGACACAACTTCGAACAAGTCGCCGCGAGCGAAATACTCACGAGCTAGCTCCACGACCTCCGCATACTCACCGCTTTCGTGATCACGTATCGACATGAGATCTAGATCAGGTTGATAAGGCTCACGCGAGCCCGCTCGACTGATATCAGCAGTGTCTAAACCGTCATAGGCAAAGTCATATCGACGACGCTCGGCTATACCCCCCTGATGATCAACCACAATAATTTCATCGGGAACGTACAACACCAAGTCTCGTTGGTCACCTGGGCGAGGGAGCTTCAAATCGATGGGTTCAAACTGGAATGCCAAGTCATACCCAAAGGCTCCATACAGTCCTAAATGCTCATCCGAACCCATAAATAAATCAACAACGGCTCTAACGACCGCAAACGAAGACGGTTGACGGCTTCGCTCCTCTTCTTCAAACCGAGCACTGGTTCTTTCTATTTCGCACACCACATGGTCAACGCCATCTTCAACGATTGAGACAAACCCAAGTTCTTCGACCACGCGACGAACGGGTTTCAACAGAACCTCTCCGCGAGCATTCAACGCTTGAAAGGTAACCAACTCACGGCAACTGGTGACCGCTAGGGGTGGATCAACAAAGCCCATGTCCCAACGCGTGTAACGACCCGGGTATTCGTAGCTTGAGGAAAGCAGCACACCCCTAGCCGAATCCAGCCGATCAACAAGATCTTCGATGGCCGCCTCTGGCTGGATGGCAGCTATCTCTACTTGAATCTCTATTCCACCTTCGGTGGTGTAACTCAATTGATTGGCATCAGACACGACGGTCCCCCTTTGTTAAAGGTATAGACCTGTGCTCCCAGGTTCGACCCGAGGAGCCGCTATAGCGTGGACGTCTCGCTCACGCAGGATTAAAAAATCATCTCCATGAACTTCGACCTCGTATCGGTCTTCAGGGCTGAATAAGACCTGGTCGCCTTCCTCAGCACTTCGAACATTAGGCCCAGCCCCCACAACCTCGCCCCAAACTAAACGTTTCTGTTGCTGAGCCGTAGCAGGAATCAAAATCCCTCCGCTACTTCTGCGCTCCGCTTCGTCTCCTGGCATCCTCACCAGGATCCGATCGTGAAGCATTTTGATCGGACGTTTCTGATTTTTGTCTGTAGCTGCGTCATTTGGTTCTTCTGCCACGATGGCACGGTACCGTTTTCAGACATGAACACGGACTCCGGATCAGCTCAAATAACAAATTTCCAAACTAGCGACGGTGTCACAATCGAAGCCGAATACCGACTTTCTAACGATATTCGAGCAATCGCCGTCCTCTCTCACCCACATCCTCTTTACGGCGGAGAGATGAACAACAACGTGGTTCAGGGATTATTTGATTCCTTACCTAAAGACGAAATCGGGACCTTGAGATACAACTTTCGAGGTGTCGGCAACTCAGAAGGCACCCATGGGGACGGAAAGCTCGAGGTACTGGACAGCCAAGCAGCCTTTGAATTTGCTTCAGAACTATCAGACAGCGTTCCCGTATTCTCCGTTGGCTACTCATTTGGTGCAGATGTTTCACTTACCGCAGATCATTCCGACCTTGCCGGCTGGATTGGGATCGCATCGCCTTTGGCAGTACTAGAACCAAAGGGAATGAATGCGGGTTTAGACAACCGACCCACGCTGCTCCTCGTACCTGAGAACGATCAATTCCGCTCTATCGCCGAAGCTCGATCAATTTGTGAACCTTGGGCTGCCACCTCGATAGAAGAAATCCCGGGTGCCGACCATTTCTTTTTAGGATTCACCCACCCGGTGATCGATCGAGCGGCTTCGTTTATCAATGAGATAGTCAAGTAGGAATAACTGCGCCGCGAATTCCTCGAACAGCCGACACCGACACTCTTACCCACACCGTCCACTAAAACGGTGTCTGTTAGCTGCCACCCACTTATAGATCAATGCCGCAAGCCAAGACACCGGTGGCACCTTCATCGCACTACCCAACAACTTCCATCCACCACCGAGTGATTGAAAAACTCTTCCGACCGCATTGTGGCCAGAAAGCTTTAAGTCACCCTGAACCCACCAAACACATCGTTTCGTATCATCAAGAGTTAGACCAAGGCCGTCTAGATCCGCATCACCGTCGGCAATCAGCTCGATATCGGAACGTCGAGCCACCCAACCAGCACAGCGACAACAGAAGGCACACTCACCATCATAAATAAGCACGACAGAACTTTTAACCTAAGCCTTTAACCAAAGCGCCACGAGAATCAGTTGCTGCTAACCGCAACGGCAGAGCATCTTGATAGGCAGGCGATTCATACCACTCTCTAAACGCCTCTTCGTCTTCAAACTCAAGAATTACTAGTCGCGAACCATGCCAATCGCCCTCCACTTTCGTGACAGCATTATCGACAACTAGAGCGCGACCCCGACCAAGCGTTGAACTCTTTGCTGCTTCCATGTACGCCTCAAGACCCGCTGCGTCTTTCACCTCTTCTTGCACCACAAAATAAACAGACATGATTCCCTCGTTTCCACAACCGACCAAGCACGAAGAGACTAGACCGACCTTCTAGACAAATGGTCCTCTACTCCAAGTCAGCTGACTTAATTCAACTGACCACTCTAGGACTCTGTGATTTGTTCGATGGGCGATACGTTGCCATCGGAGTCGCCACCCACCCCCCAGTACTCGTCACGTAGCACCCTTTTGTAAAGCTTCCCTGTGGGGAGCCTTGGGAGCTCTTCTCTGAAATCGACAGACCGAGGAACCTTATATCCGGCAATATGTTCTTTAGCATATTCAACCAACCGTTTCGCTAGTTGATCATCAGCGACGACGCCATCCACTGGCTGCACAACAGCTTTTACTTCCTCCCCGAAGTCTTCGTTCGGGACGCCAAAAACCGCGACATCGGCAACCTCCGGATGCAAGATGAGGCAATCTTCAATCTCTTGCGGGTAGATATTTACTCCGCCCGAGATAATCATGAAAGCCTTGCGGTCCGTGAGGTACAAGAAACCGTCATCATCTACCCGGCCTACATCTCCAAGCGTCGTCCATAGAGGGTTGTCTGGGTGCTGAGAACTCTTAGTTTTGTCTGGAGCCTGGTGATATTCGAACGTCTGCTCCTCTCGTTCGAAGTAGATCAAGCCTGATTCGCCGTTAGGTAATTCCGTCCCGTCCTCATCGCAGATACGCAGCGATCCGATCAAGGGCTTACCAACCGTTCCCGGATGAGAGATCCAATCCTCGGGACCCACGTAACAGAACCCATTGAGTTCCGTTCCTGCGTAGTACTCGTGGAGAATGGGACCCCACCATTCCAGCATTTGCTTTTTGATTTCCACAGGACATGGAGCAGCAGCATGAATAGCTAACTTGTGAGTTGACAGGTCGCAACTACGTTGCTCTTCCTCGGTGAGCTTTAGCATTCGAGTGAACATGGTTGGCACCCACTGCGAATGGGTGACGCCATACTCCTCTATCGCCTGCAACGCCTCCAACGGGTCAAACTTCTCTAAGACCACAGCTGTGCCTCCGACCGACTGTGTGCCAGTAGTGAAACCCAACGGCGCTGAGTGATAAAGCGGCGCTGGAGATAGATAAACCGACTCCGCGTTAATTCCAAAGATCCCACCTACCAAACCAGCGCCTATAAGATCTGGGTCCGTTATCTTCGACCCATCCAGGGGACGTTTGATTCCCTTTGGCTTACCTGTAGTGCCGGAGCTATAAAGCATCAACGACCCTTTGGGCTGGTCGTCTAGAGGTTCCGGCAAGTATTGATTCACTACTGATTCGAAGTTCTCGTACCCCTCCGCCACGCCATCAAACATCAGCCTCACAGCGCAGTTAGGTATCGCCGGCAGCATCTCAACCGCTACATCACGAACAGCTTGGCTGGCCACCAACACCTGAGCGCCGCAGTCTTCAACGATGTAAGCAGCTTCTTCAGCCGTTAAGAATCGGTTCACTGTTGTGAAGTAGAGGCCACTTCGCATCGCCGCCCAATACGCCTCAAAATACCGGATGTGGTTATCGGCAAAGATCGCTACATGATCTCCTGGCCGCAGCCCAGCATCAAACATCATTTGAGCGAATCGACACGATCGATCTTCAAGTTCTTGATAGGACAGGGACTCCCCTGTCCTTGCCATCACGACCGCAAGACGATCAGGGTCTACTTCTGCATGCTTTCCTGGGTAGGTCATACCCTGAAACTAACCGATATAGAACCGTTACAGCTCATCGGTCGGGGGTCTAACCGACACCCCAGCCGCGAGCAAAGCTTCTTTTGCTTCCCTAACCGTATGTTCCCCAAAATGAAAAATCGAAGCCGCAAGCACGGCATCAGCCCCGCCATCCACAGCACCACTAACTAAGTGAGCTAATTCTCCAACACCCCCACTTGCAATGACCGGAACCTGAACAGCATTTACAACCGCTCGCGTTAAATCCAGGTCATAACCATTACGAGTTCCATCACCATCCATCGACGTTAGAAGGATCTCGCCGGCGCCAAGATTTGCGACCTCTCCGGCCCATGCAAGTGCATCAAGACCAGTGTCTTGTCTTCCACCGTTAACAAAAACATTCCAAGTCTGGTCTCCATTGGACTTTGCATCAATTGCAACCACCACACACTGACTACCAAACGCCGCTGCCAACTCCGATATCAAGTTCGGCTCGCTAACAGCCGCTGAGTTCACTGAGACTTTGTCAGCTCCCGCCCTCAGGAGTCGCCGAGCATCATCGACCGACCTGACCCCACCGCCAATGGTGAACGGAATGTAGAGCTCTTCAGCCACCTTCCGAGCTAGCTCAACGATTGTTTCACGATCATCTGAACTTGCTGTTATATCCAGAAACACGACCTCATCCGCGCCTTCGGAATCATAACGAGCGGCCAATTCAACTGGATCCCCGGCATCCCTCAAGCCCACAAAGTTGACGCCCTTGACTACACGGCCTTGATCCACATCCAAGCAGGGAATCACTCTTACCGACTTCATACCCGTTCAGCCACTTTCACAGCTTCCGAAACGTCGATAACGCCGTCATGGAGAGCTTTACCAACAATCACCCCTGCTAAAGAGCGACCGTCAACCCTGAGTTTCGCCAATTCGTCTATATGTTCGAGTGTTCCGACCCCTCCGCTCGCCACGATCTCTAAAGAAGTAGCTCGAACCACTTGCTCCAACCCGGCAATGTCTGGCCCAGTTCCCATTCCGTCACGCACTATTTGTGTAACGACTACTGCCTCAACCCCAGCATTCTCAAAGTTCGGCAACAACTCGTAAATACTTCTGCCACTATCGCGTTCCCAACCTTGAATCGCGACCTCCTCCCCCCGAACGTCGAGGCCTACCGCTACGCGATGCCCAAGTTCGGTGATCTCTTCAACCAAACTCGGATCCTCAACTGCTGCTGTCCCAACTACACATCTAGAAACCCCGGCGTCGAATAGCGCTCGGGCTGCATCTAAACTGCGCACGCCTCCACCGCTTTGCACAGGAATGTTGACCGCCTCCGCTATGGAACCCACAGTCTCCAGATTCTGAGCTTTACCAGATCTTGCTGCATCAAGATCAACCACATGGACCCAAGAAGCCCCTGCTTCTTCGAAGGAAAGCGCAACCTCTACAGGATCCGCTTCGTATTTAATCTCTCGGTCGTAGTCGCCTTGTATCAGCCGTACACAACGGCCATTACGTATATCAATTGCTGGATAAAGACTAAAGGTCATCAGAGTAGAGCCTGCTTATAAAAGTTCTGTGCGAATGAACGGCCCAACTCTCCAGATTTTTCTGGATGAAACTGAGTGGCCCACAAGGATTGCTGCTCCACCATTGCGGTCACTTGAATCCCGTACTCGCAGGTCGCAACAACAAGATCAGGTTCAGTCTCAACTGCATAGCTGTGGACGAAATACATCCAAGAGCCATCTTCAATGCCGTCTAAGAGGGGCGACTCTTGTTTTCGAATATCTAGACGGTTCCATTGCATTTGGGGGCGCGGTAAGACATCAGGAAGAAGACACACTTGACCCGGGAGTACCCCCAAACCTCGCACGTCAGGCGCCTCTTCAGAGCCCTCGAACAGCATTTGCATACCGACACAAATGCCGAGGAAAGGAACCCCAGACTCGATGACCGAGTACGCCACCTCATCAAGCCTCGCTGCCCGCAACTCGCGCATACAAGCACCAAAATGGCCAACTCCGGGAAGAACGACTCCTGATGCGTCAGCTATGAGACCGGTGTCAGAGGTCAAATGAACCTCAGCCCCAACTCGTTCAAACCCTTTTTGCGCGGATCTTAGGTTCCCAATGCCGTAATCCAAGATGGCGATGAGTGGGACCTCTTTGCCCTCCCTCAACAGAAGCTCCTCACAGCACACCCTTAGTTGAGGGCAAGACTTCGTCAGCAATAAGAACCGCGTCATAAAGTGCTCGTGCAGCTGCCTTGAAACTCGCTTCAATTATGTGGTGCGTATTACGCCCGCGAATCAAGACCAAGTGCAAGGTAATCCCAGCTGACATAACAAAAGCCCGCCAAAACTCCTCACATAACTGTGGATCGAATGGTGGATCACCCAGAATTTTTTCACCTGGAGGGTCAATCTCGTAGTGCAAGAAGGGGCGACCGGACAGGTCAAGAACAACCTCTACTGCTGCCTCATCGAGAGGCACTGTCATGGAAGCAAATCTGCGCACACCCTGCTTGTCGCCCAGAGCTTCTCCGAATGCCTCCCCTAGCGCTATACCGACATCCTCAACTGTGTGGTGGGCATCAATATCGATATCACCTTCGCACTGAACAGTCAGGTCGAACCGGGAATGCTTACCGAGTTGAGCAATCATGTGGTCAAAGAACGGCAGACCCGTACTCACCTCGATTTGCCCGGAGCCATCAACATCGATGGATAAATCAATTTGAGTTTCTTTGGTTGTTCTTCGACGTTGCGCTTGACGTGTCATTGAAGTGCCTCCTCGAGGGCTTCGAGAAAAATAGTGTTTTCTTGTTCAGTGCCAAGCGTGACTCTCAGACAATCTGTTAATCCTGGCCAACCTGAACAATTCCTAACTAAAACAGATCTATCGATCATTCGTTTCCAAACTTCATTCCCGGGCAGACCACAAAGAGTTGTCCGGAACAAAACAAAGTTGGCTTGAGACGGCCAAACCTCAAGACCTAGACGGGCCATACCCTCAGAAACTCGCCGACGTTGATCGGATATATAGGCGACTCGCTGCTCCATTTGCTCTTGGAAACGCAAGGCCACTCGACCCGCTATTTGCTTCACAGAGTCTAAATGATATGGCAGTACTACTTTTTGGAACTCATCGAACATCCACGGCGAGGCCACGCAATACCCCAGACGAACACCTGCCATTGACCAAGTCTTGGAAAATGTTCTCGTAACTATTAGCGAATCAGAAGTGTCTTGCGACCCCAGCATGTCTAAAGCTGTGAAATCCGCAAATTGCCCATATGCCTCATCAACCACTACGACTCCAGGCACAAGCTTTAGAGCTGTTTCAATAACTTCGGAGCTCTCGGGTGTACCGGTGGGGTTATTAGGTGAGCACAGAAACATCAAGTCAGGCTTCTCTACCTCGATCGCCTTTTCCAAACCATCAAGAGGGACTCTGAACGTTTCGTCTCGCTGCGCTTCAGCAACACGACACTGCGTAACTCGTGCTATCTGTCCATACATGGCGTAGGTAGGTTCAAAAGTTAGGGCAGTTCTTCCCTGCCCTCCGAAAGTAAGACAAATCGTCTGTAAGACTTCATTGGAACCATTAGCTACGAATACCTGGTCGGGCTCAACTTGGTGCAGTTCTGCTAGGTCTTCTCTCAAAGCCCACGCGAGTCGGTCTGGATACCTGTTCCAGTCGACTTTCTTCACTTCCTCAAGGAATGCTCTTTCGAACTCCGGCGGCGGCGGGAAAGGTGCCTCATTTGTATTCAGGCGAACATCAACTTCAACCTGTGGAGAGTGATATCCCTCCATGGATTTCAAATCATCACGAACAGACGGTCGCTTCATGGTTGCAACCCTTCTTCAACCCAACGCTCGCGTTCAGTCACGGAAGCAGCATGCGCCCACAAACCTTCGGCCTGAGCCAATAGACCAACAGCGTCAGCGACCGCGTCAAACCCTGATTTTGAAACTTCAACAATGTGCATTCGCTTTTGGAAGTCGTCGACAGTTAAGGCTCCGCTAAAGCGTGCCGTGCCCGCTGTTGGGAGAACATGAGATGGGCCAGCCAGATAGTCACCAATCGACGCCGGTCCCCATTCACCCAAAAAGACTGCACCTGCATTTCTTACGTCTCTAACAAGCTCCTTCGACCCTTCGCACATAAGTTGCAGATGCTCTGGGGCGATCTCGTTAACAACTTCAATCGCTTGCTTAGGCGTATCAACCAAACACAAATATCCATCTTCAGTAAGTGTTTCCAATGTCTCAGCGCGACGCGGGGATGACTCGAGGATGACTTCTATAGCCTTCTCTACCTCCTGCGCGTACCCATCGTCCCAAGCAACCAACCAAGCGCGACCGCCTGGTCCATGTTCAGCCTGCAAGATCAGGTCTATGGCAGCCGAAGTACTGGGACAGATCCGGTCACCAACAACGACTATTTCAGATGGACCGGCAAAGGCGGCGGCGATTCCAACAGTTCCTGCTACCTCCTGCTTTGCAGTCGCAACCCAGATATTGCCAGGGCCCGCAATCACATCAACTGGTCTTATGGTTTCAGAACCATAAGCCATGACGGCTACCGCTTGAACACCGCCAATTTTATAGACCTCATCCACGCCACAGAGGTAAGCCGCCGCTAACACAACCTGATCTATCTCCCCTGAAGGGCTAGGCGGAGTACACAAAAGAAGCTCTTCTACGCCTGCAGCCTTAGCGGGCAACGCAGTCATCAGCACCGTAGATGGATACACAGCAAGTCCACCCGGCACGTAAAGACCAGCCCGCTCCACAGGCTGCGGGACGCTCGTGACCTTGATCTCGTCCTGCGTCACTTCATGTGCTTTACCGGCCTCTTGGTCGTGGAAATGCAAAACACGGGAGTGCGCCAACTGCAGAGCGGTTGCTAAATCTGGGTCCAGGGACTTCCAGGCATTCTCCATCTCAATCGCTGGAACTTTAGGAGTGGCGACGTCTACCTGATCGAACTTCAACGTCAGTTCTCGGATTGAAGTGTCACCACCTTGTCGAACCTCAGAAATGATTTCCCGCACCGCAGAGATTGGTACCTGGCTATCTAAATCAGGGCGCGGCAGCACAACATCCAACGGACCTTCATGGCCTCTAAGATCAATGCGATGCAGCACTCTAATGAGGGTACCGCTGACTAGGCACCAGACAGAAGTGGATATCGCGAAGCGCAGACCTGACTGTATGGTTCTCTCATGGTTTCTCGGGCAGAACTTTCATCGTTGGAAACAGCTATTCGAGAATTAAGTGATCGGATTACCACTGCTGCCGACGAACTCTTAGGCACAACAGAGGAAGCCGTAGCTCTCGACTTGTACGAAGTTGAACGCAACTTAAGAACTGCTCAGCGCCGAATTTCCAAAGCAGCGAGCGGTTTACCGTCGAAGGAATGAGCTTTGATTTAGTCGAGCTCTGCGAGAACCTCTGACATTTCGACGATCTTCCGAGCTCGAGTTAGATGAGGAACATCAACCATCTGTCCTTTAAAGCTAAACGCCATCAGACCTTCAGCTTCTTTCTCCGCAAATAATTCCAAAAGCTCTCGAGCTTCACTCACTTCCTCTGGAGAAGGCGTAAACGATTCGTTGACAACATCTATCTGGTTCGGGTGGATAGTTATCTTTCCGGTATAACCCATAGCCGCTGATTGAACACATTCAGACCTAAGTCCATCAGCATCGTTGAAATCAACAAAAACCGTGTCTAAAGGCTGTTTTTCCCAGGCGGTCGCAGCCAACAGGCACATCACACGAGCATGCTCGAAAATCGGCAGGTAACTGCCGTCAGCATTGCGGTTACCTCTCGAGCCGATAGCAGCAGAGAGGTCCTCAGCGCCCCACGTCAGAGCATCCACACGAGGATTGGCAGCCAGATCACCGATATTCAAAAAGCCTTGTGGGGTTTCAGTCCCGAGAACCAGAAGCTTCGTAGACCCAGCGGGGTGCCCATGCAGATCTTCGTTTTCTCGAATTAACTCATCGATCTGAGCAATCTCATTCGCATTATTCACTTTAGGTATGAGGTACGAATCAGGTGGGTGGATCATCGTCTCCTCTACGTCACGTTGAAACCAGGGGCTGCCCAGAGGATTTACTCGCACCACTCGTTCCTGTCGACCGAAGTCAACTTGTTCGAGCCAACTAGCAACAGTCGCTCGCGCGGAATCCTTATTGTCAGGAGTCACGGCGTCTTCTAGATCAAGGATGAGAGCATCTGCCTGAGTCCCTAATGATTTGTCAAGCATTTTCTCATTAGCACCGGGCACAAAATGTGCGGCTCTTCGGATGGTCATGAGAACTCTCCTTTAGGTATTAGAAATCGAAAGCGGCAGGACAAAAGTCGTTAAGAACACAAATATCGCAATGCGGGTTCCGAGCGAAACATACCTGCCTTCCATGCAGTATCACTCGAAGACTGAACTCTCCCCGCTCATATTGGGGAACCATTGGGTTCAACGCTATCTCTACCTTTACTGGATCTTCCTCTTGGGTAAGCCCTAAACGTCGCGCTAAACGTCCCACATGGGTATCTACCGGTAGTCCAGGAAGCCCAAAGGCAACAGAGCGGATGACATTCGCTGTTTTCCTACCGACACCTCCAAGCTGAACTAACTCCTCCAACTCCTTTGGAACTTCTCCCTCATGCTCATCCAATAGTTGGTTAGCCATCTTCAATAGATTTCGAGCTTTATTTTTGTAAAAGCCGGTCGGATGGACCAACCGCTCCAGGTCACTTTGCTCGGCAGCCGCTAAGTCGAATGGGCCTGGATAACGATCAAACAATGCTGGAGTGGTTTTATTAACCCTCACATCGGTGCATTGCGCCGACAAGATTGTGGCAACCAACAACTCGAAGGGGCTCCTGTGATTTAACTCACAGATTGCTTCGTACTCAGATTTCAGTCGCTCATGAACTGTCCGAGCCCTGCCCTTAGGCGATCGTGGCTTCCCCATACTGGTTGTTTACCTCATTAGGCCGTGAGTAGCGATACCTTCAATAAGGTGACCGAAGATCCCCCAGAAGCACCAACAATAACGCTTACCCAAGACAGAGACGGCGAAGTCGTCGAACTAGACGCTTCTCAGTGGAATCACGACGCCCTCTATATGGCATTGCGTGACGTTTTGTCCCAAGCAACGCCGGACCCTTCTATCTGGCTGGATCACCCATCAGACGAAGTTGATCTCATTTTAGAACGGCTGGGATTCACCCCCCAACGAGATCTGTTTCGGATGGAAACATCTATCCCTCTGCAACAACGAACAGAACTCACGACCCGCTCCTTCGTTACTGGACGAGATGAAGAAGAATGGTGTGAGGTAAATAATCGCGCATTCGCATGGCATCGAGAACAAAGTGGCTGGACCGTCGAATTACTTAGAGAACAACAACAAGAACCCTGGTTCGACCCTGAAGGCTTTCGAATCTACGAACGAGATGGCCGAATAGCAGCCTTTTGTTGGACCAAAATTCACCCTGACGAGAACCCTGTCATCGGAGAGGTGTATGTCATAGCAGTAGACCCCGACTTTCATGGGCTCGGTCTCGGACGTGCCCTAACCTTGGCCGGGTACCAACACCTCGAAGCCGCTGCTATCACAAGAGCAATGCTCTATGTAGATGCCGATAACACTCCCGCCGTGAACCTTTATCAGGACCTCGGTTTGGAAGTTCAGGTTGTGCGACGCCTTTACCAACAACCAGACAAAGCCAGTTAAAGCTCGACCATTCCCCCCACAAACGCACCAACAAAATAGATAGCAACAGCAGCAGCTATCGCTATCCCAACATGTCTAAGAATGCCCCGCAGCACTGAATGCCCAGTAGCCAATGCCAAGCTCCCACCAATAGCTGCTGCCCCGACCGCTGCAGCACCGACCGAAACCCAGATCACCCCAGGCGAGGAAGACAGGAACCACGGCAGTAACGGAAATGCTGCCCCTATTGCAAACGCAAAAAAAGACCACGTTGCAGAGCCAAAGGGGGATGCAAGTTCATTTGGAGCTACGCCAAGTTCTTCCCTTGCATGAACTTCAAGAGCCATCTCCGGATTTTGCATAACTAATTCGGCCATTTCCCTGGCGTGTTCTGGACTCATCCCTCTTTCGATGTAAACCTCCGCCAACTCCTCAGTCTCTTCTTCCGGGTCTTCCGCCAGAGCCTGTCTTTCTTTTTCAAGCTCTCGCGTCACGAGATCATTTTGGGCCCGCACTGACACATACTCGCCAGCAGCCATCGAAATCGCGCCTGCTAAGAGCCCCGAAACACCAGCAGCGAGCACAACTCCACCTGATGCATCAGCTCCCGCAAGACCAACAATTAACAACACGTTCGAAACTAAGCCATCGGATGCCCCGAAAACTGCTGCCCTGACTCCGCTGCCATTGACATCTCGGTGATGATCGTCATAGCGATGAGGAGACACATAATCGAAGCTACCCCCCGTACCATGGAAGCGTGGTGATGACTCGCTATGACATATCTCGCTCGGAACTCGCTGAACTACTTGAAGGTGAGCCCAACTACAGAATCGAACAAGTATGGGACGGCTTACATAGCCAGCACAGAAACCCCGCGGACCTTACAAATGTCCCTAAGGCATTACGTTCAGCAATCGATGAGCTCCTTCCCCCAGCCCTCACTGCGGTTAGAGAAGTAGCCAGCGACAACGGAAAAACAATTAAACAGCTTTGGCAACTCGGAGACGGTCACTTACTTGAGTCGGTCCTCATGCATTATCGAGATCGCTCTACCGTTTGCATCTCCTCCCAAGCAGGGTGCGCAATGGCATGCTCGTTCTGCGCCACTGGCCAGATTGGCTTTGACCGACATCTAAGCAGCGGTGAAATCGTTGAACAAGTAGTCAGAGCGGCACAACATTCCAACAACAAACGCGTAAGCAATGTTGTTTTTATGGGCATGGGAGAGCCATTAGCCAACTTCGAAAATGTCTGGCGCGCCGTTGAACGGATACACGACGACCTAGGCATCGGCGCTAGAAAAATTACTATTTCTACGGTTGGAGTCGTTCCGGGCATCGAGCGGCTAGCTCACAAAGATCTACCCATAAGCCTTGCAGTTTCGTTGCACTCTGCCAATGACAAAGTCCGCAACCAGCTAGCCCCCATTAACCGCACGTACCCACTCAGAAAGCTTTCAGACTCACTCCAAAATTACAAACGGTCGAAAAACAGACGGATCAGCCTCGAATGGGCCATGATGGCCGACATAAACGACACTGAGCTAGCTGCACGAGAACTTGCCGAATTCGCAAGGCCGTTGAGTGCACACGTCAACCTCATTCCATTGAACCCGACTCCTGGATACGAAAATCCTGGCACGGATCCTGAATCCATAGAGTGGTTTCAGGAGCTTCTCGAATCATTCGGCGTCAACGCAACTGTTCGGGCAAACCGCGGAACAGATATCGACGCTGCCTGCGGTCAACTTCGAGCAGAGCACCGAGTCAAAGTCTCAAAGCGCCAGAAACCCTGAGTGTTTCTGCTCGACCTCTGCCACACTGAACAAGTGAATAATCTCCGCTGGTTGAATCCCACTCAACCTCAAACTTTGTACAGCGCTGTGATGCTGGCCTATTTCCGTGGCGCAAGCATTGTCCTCTTCGGCAGTGTCTACTACCGCCAACTCCCCTACGACCTACTCGGACTATTCGCTTCGCGAATATTTCCACTCCTACTCCTAGTTGCGCTCATCGGTGGCGGTCTCGGCATAGCAAATGAGAAAAAAATTGGATTTCGCTTAGCTCTTTCAGCAGCGATCTACTCGGTAGTGGCAACACTGTGGATAGGTGTCCGCTACGACATCGATCTGCTTGGGTTTCTGCTCCGATTGATGTTTGACATAGTTCTCCTAGTCCTATTGCTTCACCCGCAAAGCAAGGAATACAGAAGGATCTGGTTCGCCTAGAAGATGCCCCTAAACTCCCAACCATGACTACTCATATTGATGGAATCGACGATCTTGAAAGCAGGGTCGGGCAACATATTGGATACAGCGAATGGCACACGATTACACCGGAGCAGGTTCAAAAGTTTGCTGAAGCAACGGGGGATTTCCAATGGATCCACCTTGACGAAGAAAAAGCCAAGTCGGGACCCTTCGGTACAACAATCGCTCATGGCTACCTGACGCTCTCGCTAGCCCCTATGTGCATGTCCGAAGCATTCGTCATTGGCGGTGACGTCCAAATGGGAGTCAACTACGGCGCTAACAAAATCCGTTTCACCGCACCTGTACCAGTCGGTTCAAATGTCCGAATGGGCGCCACTCTTAACGAAGTTTCAAGATTTGATGGCGGAGCGCAATACACCACGGAACTGGTCTTCGAAATCGAAGGTTCCGAAAGACCCGCCTGCGTAGCCGAATGCATCTACCGCGTGTACAGCTGAAACTCAACTGATCCGAAGATAAGCCGATGCATAGCGACGAACTTCCTCAGGGAGATGAGAAATCGGCCGCTGTCGAGCATATGTTCGACCAGATCGCTCCCCGCTACGACTTAGTCAATCGACTAATGACCTTTCGCATGGACGTAGGGTGGCGCCGACGCACAGTGAAGGCACTAGACCTCCCAGCGGGATCAACAGTTCTAGATCTTGCGTGCGGAACAGGCGACTTCTGTAACGATCTTTTGCGTTACGGTCTCGACCCCATCGGACTCGATTTCAGTGCCGGAATGCTGGAAGCCGCAAAGACTGATGCTCCATTGATTAGAGCCGACGCCCTACGCCTCCCAATACCATCCAATAGCGTTGATGGAGTCACGTGCGGTTTCGCCTTGCGGAACTTTACGAACTTGGATGAATTCTTTGCGGAAATATCTCGAGTACTCAAACCGGGAGGACGGATCGGTTTACTGGACGTAGCCCAGCCTTCAAATCCGGTACTTCGCTTGGGACATAGCTTTTACTTCGGAAAGGTAGTTCCCAAAATTGGCGCCTTGATGTCCGATCGCAACGCCTACAAATACCTTCCAAAGTCCGTTCAGTATCTTCCTGAAACTCAACAACTCCTGAGCGGACTTCGCTCAGTTGGCTTCAGCGACGTCAATAGAGTTCTACTAAGCGGCGGAATTACTCAACTTTTTCTCGGATCTCTTCTCGACTGAGCTAGATACCCAGAGCAAGACCTACGCACAGCAAAGCGCCGTAAATCATCTGCAACTTACCTGTCGCTCCGAGAACAGAAACCAGTTCAAGGCCCGCAGCGCCTCTCAGCACCGAACGAATGGGAACCACCGCAGCGGGCAACGCCAACAAAGCTAGTAACGCCCCTGGCCTTAAGAGACTCAAGTAAGGCAAAGAGAGAAACGCCATAACCACTAGCACTGCGTACAAGACTCGGGTAGGCCTATCACCGATGCGGACAGCCAAAGTACGTTTACCAGCTACCTCATCGCCGGGTAGGTCGCGAAGATTATTGGTTACAAGCAGAGCAACCGCCAACAAGCCGACCGGCACCGAGACTCCGACTGCCAAAGGGGAAATATCCTCATCTTGGACGTACGTCGTACCGATCGATGCCACTAACCCAAAGAAAACAAAGACGAATAGTTCCCCGAGACCGCGATACCCATAAGGTTTCGGTCCTCCGGTGTAGCACCAAGCAGCCGCTATCGCCGAGGCACCGATTAGCAGCAGCCACCAACTGGTAACCGATGAAAGGTAAAGGCCGGCGACCGCCGCTACACCAAAGAAAGAAAAAGCAGCGCGTTTCACGCTTGAAGGAGAAACGACACCCGACGCAACAAGTCGCTGCGGGCCCACTCGTTTGTCATCAGTCCCCCGCACTCCATCGCTGTAATCGTTCGCGTAGTTCACAGCTATTTGCAGAGCTAACGCCACCACCAAAGCCAAAAAGGCGCGGAGAAAGTCGGGGCGCTCCTGAGCAGCGGCAGTTCCGACCACTACTGGAACAAGAGCCGCTGGCCAAGTGCGAGGTCGTGATCCTGCGAACCAAACAGATAAAGCTGTCACATCACCATCTCTAGATTCGCCTCGACTAAGTGGATTTTCATACGACGAACCATAGAAGACTTAGCTTTGCCTGCCCAGATAGTCATAAGATTCCTGTATGAAATTTGGTTACCTCACAGGAAATCACGCCAACGGGATCCTTCCGGGACATCTAGCCGGAGAGCTAGAGAGCCGCGGTTTCGATTCTGTCTGGTTCCCAGAACACAGCCACATACCCGTAGAGAGGCGCAGCCCCTACCCAAATGGAGGTCAACTGCCGGGCAGCTATTTTCACATGATGGACCCATGGGTATCTGTTGCGGCTGCGGCGGCAGAGACAACAAACTTGGTCTTAGGTACGGGCATCTGCCTATTACTCGAACACGACCTTCTAGACCTTGCTTGCACGGTTGCCACTGCAGACGTGTTGTCGCAAGGCCGAGTGGTAATGGGCATCGGAGTCGGCTGGAACGAGGAAGAGTTGGAGAACCACCGCCCAGACATCCCATTCAAAAAGCGATACTCCGCCATGCGAGAACGCGTAGAAGGCCTACGCCTAGCCTGGACCGAAGAGGAAGCCGAGTTCACCGGCACCTGGGATAGCTATTCCCCCTCGTGGGTCTTTCCTAAACCCACCAACGGAACAGTGCCGATAGCTCTAGGGAATGCTGGACCATTGGGTATCAAGCATGCCGCCGAGTACGCCGACGAATGGGCTCCTATCGATGTTGGGGTTATGAACGTGGATGGAAAACCCGACGTAATTGCCGGTATCCAACGTTTTCGAGATTTGGCCGACGAAGCTGGCCGAGACGGATCTTCAATACCAATCTCTCTTTATGTGTGGGGCCGCCCACGTCCAGAACGACTAGAAAGCTACGCCGAAGCTGGAGTAACTCAATTTATTTTCACGCCGGTCAATTTTGATTTGCCTTCAGCCGATGAAACTCTGCATTACCTGGATGATTTGACCTCAACGATTGAAGGATTTCAGTCCTAAAAGCCTTTGGGTCGACCCGATCCTGAGGTCCTCCACAGAAACGCGTCTTCACCCAGATCAAGGCGCCTCACAAGATCCAGTCGGAGATCCGGCTCAATCGCGAGAAGAATCCCCTCCCATAACCCAGCTAGACCGTCCATCCATTCGGGGGTGCACTCTGATTCCAGTCCGCTCATTAGACGCCAGGAAAGCTGTGACAACTCTGATCCATTTCGCTCCACCACGTCTCCTTGCGCAGCCAGGAGCGCGCCCAAGACCTCAATCGGTTCAGTCAAGCCTAAAGTTGTTTGGACCGCTGACGAATACTGCATGCCTATCTTGCGGCCCGTTCGGTAGAGAATTCCCTGAGCCACTAGCGGTCCCAACTCCTGAGACATCACCGGAATGATGTTGCGTATGTAATCCATGCTGTAATTGCGAATGACCTTCAGGAGGCGGTCAGCTGGCCATTCTTCGCTATCCAGAACCGGCAATTTTTTGTTGTCAACGGGTGGGCAACTTTCGCCATAGCGAAATCTCAGCAGATTGTCCGCTGCAAGCGCCTGATCTTCTTCGATGTAATAACCCTCGAGCCCTGGCAGGCCGTCAACCGTCTGACCTGTACACACAAACCCTAGATTCGGGTTACCGAGCAAAACTCCATTATTTGCATGCCAGCCGGACAACATCGCCCTTGATACCTCAGTCGGAATGGCGGCTATAGCTGTTCCATCAAAAATCCATCTAGGTGGTGCGTACCTGATCCAAGCCTTTTTCTCTGACTCTGGAATAAATGCAACAGAGACTCCGCCCAAATAATTTGAAAGGTAGTGATATTTGGCGCAAGCGACAGCGTCAGATTCCTCAAGGAGTCCGAGTTTCTCTAACCCTGGAAGAAATCGCTCTTCTTGTTGGCGACGGAAAAGTCTGTGCACCACTGCTGCCGCTTTGTCTGGTCCGCTTTCAACAACTAGCGCCAGAATAAGTCCAGTTAAGTAACGATGAAACAAGTCACCAACAATCTCGTAACCAGCTTGATCAGTTTTTCGAGAACCGCTCATATTTGCTCCCTGTGAGCTAGTCGGCTACCAGCGTCCGCGATGCACAACACTGTTCGTTCCTTCCTCTAGCGGACGACGCTCCATTGAGGCAGAGCGACCTAATGCCGTATCAGCATGATCAGGCCATCCCAATGCAATAGTCCCGATGGGCGTGCGCTCATTAGGCACTCCCAGAGCCTTTGCAAGAGCACTCGAATGTTCGAACATCCCAAAGAACAAAACCCCTAATCCTTCGTTAATAGCTGCGAGCTGCATCGTCATTGCGGCGAAACCGCTATCAACGATCCAGTAGGGAGTTACCCATGCATCAACTTCGTCGGCTAACCCACTATGAGCCTTGTCTGTTTGACCGTACCGGTGCAGATAAGCATCGGCATCACCCCAAATAGTTACAAGTACCGGAGCACGCAACAGCCCCTGCCAACGAAACTTTTCTCTACGCTCTGGCGGAAGGGTCACATCCCAATAAAGAGATGTTTCGGCACCTTCAAGGACAACGAAATCGAACCCTTGAGTGTTCCCTGCAGATGGCACCCGGCGTGCACTGTCAAGAACCCGATCCAACGTTGCTGTCGGAACTGGGTCTGCCAGAAAAGATCTAGTCATTTTCCGCTTGTGGATTAGTTCAGAGAAGTCCACGAGCGCTGCCGAAGAATTAAAGCAATTTCGCGAGCTTCTCGCGAGTAGCCCAGCCAAAGGTCACCAATGCATCGCCTTTGAGGACGTCATGTCCATCAAACAGCGCTGATACCTCGGGTTTGATGCTTTCTGGCTTCGAAGAACTGTGGTTGAGGACTAAAGACGGGCGTCCTTCACCATAAACACGGAACTCCTTAGCTTTGTACTCACCTCTCACTTCGAAACGCTTCGCCAACCGGCGGCCCCAAGCTCGATCCTCACCGTTGGCTTCGTAACCGGGGCGTGGGACCACACGGCTAAGTGGCTTGTAAGCATCAAATGCAGCTGGGTCCGCCATTTGCGTTGCAACAAGAACATCCTCATCGGGGAATGCGAGCACAGCACGACGCATTTGGTCAGTCACCATTGCTTTAAGTGCGCTCTCTCTACGACTCGTTCTTTTAACTGCAGCTAGACCTATCAAAACGGTTGGATCCCCACCCACACGCTCCAGGGTGCAAAAGCCGTAAGCAGACAACTTGTTGCCATCTCGCACCTGGGTCACGAGTACCCAAGCATCTCTCTGTTTAGACAACTCCCCCACATCGAAAACAACTGGCTCATCTTCAATCAGATCCGCCATTTCTTCGATTTCAGCATCGCTTAGGGCAGTGCAATCTTTTGTTTCGACCGTCAGGGCCATCAGGAAGTTTCCTCCATCAGTGCACGTCGGCTTGATAGTCCAGCCGATAAATCGGATTTGAGCAAAACATCACCAAAAATCATAGGTAAACGCCTCCCGGATGACCCTCCGGCTGCGCGTTGTCGGTCCCCACTGTGGCTTCAAGCCCAGGTGGAAGCGCACCCTGGCGCATTTCCATTAGTTGGCGTTGCGCCATCATTTGCTGAGCTGCAACTGCTGCCTGAATACCGTGGAACAGTCCCTCAAGCCAACCAACTAATTGCGCTTGTGCGACACGCAATTCGCCTTCCGATGGAGAGTCGGAACTAAACGGTAATGCAAGCCGTGCTAGCTCATCTCTAAGTTCAGGGGCTAAGGCCTCAGACAGTTCTTCGACCGACTGTTCATAAATTTCTCTCATACGATCGCGGCTGGCTTCATCTAGCTGGGCTTCGCGAACTTCGTCCAACAAAGTTCTAATCATCGAGCCAATCCGCATGACCTTACCGGGCTCTGAAATCGCGGGAGGTTCTTCACCACCATCGATGGCGCTCTGAGGTTCGATCAGCTCGACGTCTTCCGGAGTCGACTCTGACGGTGCGCCAGCCGAGTCTGATTGCTGCTCAACCATGTCCGAATTCTACCGGCGCATCTAGCTGAACGAACTAAAATTATTGCCAGAAGGTAAGAAAGGGAACAAGCATCTCTTCCCGAGTCATCGAGCCGTGTCGGGCAACTAAGTGAGGAGCATCTGGTTGCCGGGGGTCCATCAGAGCCACAGGTTCACGGGCAACGATGGCGACTTCCCCCATCCTCATCCGTGCTTCCGGAGTTACATGCACTCCAAACCAGTGCTCATCCAAAACCTGCTCTATGCCCACTACCCACGCCACGTCAGAGTGGATTTCTGCCGCTTCTAGGAGGCTCCCAGTCTCGGCGTCTTTGGCATGAAGCCATAGGAACCGCGCTTCCCCCGAGGTCCTAGATGTTCGTTGGACAAGCTCTTCACTGATATCAAAAATCTGATTCCCAACTTCAACCATTCCATGGTCAGCCGTGACGAGTAGCGCCGCCTCTTCTGGAAGTTCCGCAGCTATGCGTTCAACGAGGGCGTCTACAAACTTCAGTTCATCTAAATAATGGCGGCCTAACCCGTGAACATGAGCAACTTTGTCTAAACCATCGTAATAGGCGTAAACGAAGGGAGCCCCAGCCCTAACTTGTTCGTCTATCTCCGTCACGAGGGTTGCTGGCGACCACCAACCACAAAATTGTCCGTTTCTCAGATGCGCTTGAGTAAAACCGCTCTTTTGGAACTCAGCCCGAGTCACTACGGGAGGCGCGCTCCCCAAGAACGGTTCAACCGGCTGAAAATCAATCGGGGGAACGTCTTTCATCATCAACCGTGAACCACTAGTCCAACGCAAACAGTTCAGCAGGCCACTGGGCGTATCTACTTTGTATCCGACAACGCCATGCTCTCCGGGCAAAACGCCAGTACAAATAGATGTCAATGCGGTTGCGGTCGTACTTGGAGCAACCGTCGTTATTGGCGCTCCTAAAGCCTGACCAAGACAGGGAAGTTCATCCCGATAACTGTCAATTTGGTGCCATCCCAGACCATCGACGACAAAGAGAACGATCGAATCTGCCGACAGCACACTGTCAGACACCAAGAAGTTTGGTTGTTGTGTGATAACTGCTGGGATAATCGATGAGACAGACTTCTCTCCACCAGATGGAATGACCATCTCCTCGGCAACTACCACAGTCGCACACTAGGTGCGTCAAGGCCGAAACAACCTAAAACAGACAGAGAATCGCAAATGATTCTTTCGGTAGTCCTGACTTTTTGTAGGGGCTAGTCGAAATAGGACTAGGAATCCTCGGGGTTTTGAGCTCGAAACCCCGATAGCGCTTCGTTAAAATCAGCCGGCGGTGCGCACACGAAATTCATTTCTTCCTGGCTCAGGGGGTGGTGAAAAGAAATTTCAGCAGAGTGGAGCAACGGCCGCCCAATCCCGAAAGGATCCTTCTTCCCATAGGTTGAATCGCCCAAAACAGGACAATTAATCGCCCGCAAATGGACCCGAATCTGATGAGTCCGGCCCGTGTCTAATGTGCACTTCAGAAGTGAAGCTTGAGTCGGGTGTCTCCACGTCTCTAGGAGTTCATAATGAGTTCTCGCTTCTCGTCCATCCTCTGTCACCGTCATCTTTGTTCGTGCGCGGCGGCTGCGACCAATCGGAGCTTCGATAGTCCCTTTGGGGGCTTCAGGGCAACCGGCAACGATCGTTAAATAACTGCGGTGGATACGACGATCAGATAGATCTTGACTCAGTTGAGCTAATGCCTCATTCGTTCGTGCACAGATTAAGAGCCCACTGGTGTCGCGGTCCAAACGATGCACGATTCCGGGTCGGTCGAACTCACCAACCAGAGCAACTTCTGGATACCTAGCTAGCAAACCATGAGCCAAAGTAGAACCGCTGCGGCCAGCGCCTGGATGAACCACCAAACCGATGGGCTTATTGACAACAATCACAGAGTCATCTTCATGAACTACTTCGAATTCAACCTCACTATCGGCAATGAGTTCCTCCGGGATCTCCTCCTCAACGGGGACATCTACTTCGATTTGATCGCCAAGCGCTACACGATCTGAACCGTTTTCTACTGTCTCATCGTTACGACTCACTTCGCCTTTAGAGATCAGCTTTGCTATAGCGCTTCGACTCAACCCAGTCATCAAAGCGGCAACACGATCCACTCGTTCGCCATCAAGCGCGTTCGGGATTTCTTCACGCATTGGTCGCTGCTTCACGTTGGTCTACCCACATCATTATTGACAACAGCAAAACTCCGAACACGATCGCCATATCCGCCACGTTGAAAACTGGCCAAAACTGAAGGTCGATAAAGTCCACAACAGCTCCCCGACCCCATCCCGGAGTACGCAACGCACGATCAATCAAGTTCCCACACGCGCCTCCAAGAACCAACCCAAGCGAAAGAGTAGAGACCGCCCCAGAAAACCTGCTTCGCATCCGCCAAAGAACCACAACAACAACCAACGCCACAACTCCCAAGACGGGACCCAGACCTTGGCCCGTACTGAAAGCGAAACCCGTGTTCCCTGTTAAATGAAAGCGCAGTTTCCAAACAACATCGATTGTTCGATCACTTAGGGCGTCAACAGCCCAGTACTTACTCCACTGGTCAGCAGCTATCACGAAGACAGCGCTTAAGGCTATCCAGAGTGATCTAGGGGCTTTTCGAGACGTAGCCACAAGGTCAACGCCACGACATGCCGGTGGCTTTCTCCTCAACGCGTTTGTCGGCATATGGAATCGCCTCTAGACGTTCTTTCGGAATCGGAAGCCCAGACACAACACTTGTACCGTAAGTGTCTTTTTTGATTCGTTCGAGAGCGTCATCGATCTCTTGGATCGCGGCGCGAGCTTGAGCAGAAAGTTGCAGGTCCCGATCTCGCTCTACAGCAATCGAGTCACCTTCCCCCGACTCCTCATCAAACTGAACATCGCCTGGCTCTCGCTCTCTAGCCAACTGATCGGCTTCAGCCTCGAGAAACTCAGCATGTCGCGTATAACTCGCTCGCTCAGCCAAAAGAGCTTCACGCTGTTTCTTCAACCAGGCCGCATTGAAGCGGGCCTTCGCAGAAATTTTCTTCTTCGCAGGAGCCTTCTTCTTCGCAGGAGCCTTCTTCTTCGTAGGAGCCGCCTTCTTAGCCACTGCCTTCTTCTTCGCAGGAGCCTTCTTGTTCGCAGGAGCCTTCTTCTTCGCAGGGGCCGCCTTGTTAGCCACTGCCTTCTTCTTCGCAGGAGCCGCCTTCTTAGCCACTGCCTTCTTCTTCGCAGGAGCCTTCTTGTTAGCCGCTGCTTTCTTTTTCGCCATAACTCACCTGCCGAATACTCGGGTCCGAAAAGGTGTCGCATCATATCCCCGAAGCGACGCTTAGCCGCGGACTATCTCAAGAACCTTTAAATAATAGGCAAACAAGTTCCAGCCGGTAACTTGAATGACTGCATGTCTTACTTGGAACGAAAATGAGCACTTCAGACTCCACTCCTTATCCGCGAGTGCCCAACAGAGCCGACTTCCCTGCAATTGAACGCTCTGTCCTAGATCGCTGGGCCAAAAACGACACCTTCCAAGATTCCGTTGATAGTCGTCCCGAAGATAATGAATACGTCTTCTACGACGGCCCTCCCTTCGCTAACGGCCTCCCCCACCATGGACACCTTCTAACGGGATATGTGAAAGACGTAGTCCCGCGATACCAAACAATGCTTGGCAAGCGCGTCGATCGGAGGTTCGGTTGGGATTGCCACGGGCTGCCTGCCGAAATGGAAACGGAACAAGAGTTAGGCGTCAGCGGTCGCGTTGCCATTACAGAACACGGAATCGAACGTTTTAACGCGAGTTGTAGAGAATCTGTCCTCAAGTACACCTCCGAGTGGCAAGAGACGGTGACCCGTCAGGCCCGCTGGGTGGATTTCGAGAACGACTACAAAACCATGGACCTCAGTTACATGGAATCGGTGATGTGGGCCTTTAAAGAGCTCTGGGATCAAGATCTTATTTATGAGGCTTTTCGCGTCATGCCTTATTCCTGGGGCGCCGAAACTCCATTATCTAACTTTGAAATTCGCCTTGATGACGCCACACGCCCACGACAAGACCCTGCAATCACCGTTTGGTTTGAACTTGACAGCGACGGCATCAGCAATGCCGAACCCAGTGAACCAATACGGTTACTAGCCTGGACCACGACCCCTTGGACTCTGCCGTCGAACCTGGCTGTAGCAGTTGGCCCGGATATCGAATATGCGCTTATCAAAACAAAAGAGGCCCAATGGATCATAAGTTCAGACTGCCTTGAAAAATACGCTGACGACATCGGTGAGTTCGAGTTGCTCGCAGGAGTGAAGGGCTCAGAACTCGTCGGGCGAAACTACAAACCGTTATTTAACTTTTTTGCCGAAAGGGACGATGCTTTTCGTGTACTTTCCGCTGATTTCGTAGATACAAGCGAAGGCACTGGGATCGTTCACATGGCACCGGGTTTCGGTGAAGATGATCAGGTTACCTGCGAAGCAAATGGCATCGAAATCGGCCAAGTCGTCCCAGTCGACGATCAAGGAAATTTCACAGATGCAGTAGAGCTGTGGGCGGGCGACAACGTTTTCGAAGCGAATCCACAAATCATTCAGCACCTTAAGGGATTAGGCAGAGTCTTAAAGCACGAAACCTACGAACACAACTATCCCCATTGCTGGAGAACAGATACACCAATTATCTACAAGGCGATTTCCTCTTGGTACGTCGAAGTGACCAAAATTCGATCTCGGCTTCAAGAAATCAACGAAGAAATCAACTGGGTTCCCTCCCACGTCAAAGACGGCCGATTCGGTCAATGGCTAGCAGGTGCAAGGGACTGGTCGATCAGCCGGAACCGCTTTTGGGGTTCGCCCATACCAATTTGGGTCAGCGATGACCCTAACTACCCCAGGACAGATGTCTACGGGAGCCTTGACGACCTAGAGGCAGATTTTGGTGTTCGTCCCACAGACCTTCACCGACCCTTTATTGATGACTTAACTCGACCTAACCCAGATGACCCTACGGGCAAAAGCATGATGCGTAGGGTGCCAGAGGTCCTCGACTGCTGGTTCGAATCGGGATCAATGCCGTTCGCCCAAGTCCACTACCCGTTCGAAAATAAAGAGTGGTTCGAAGAACACTTCCCCGCTGATTTCATCGTGGAATACATCAACCAAACCCGCGGCTGGTTTTACACATTGCACGTACTAGCCGGAGCCCTGTTCGATCGGCCTGCTTTCCAAAACGTTATTTGTCATGGGATCTTGCTAGCCGAGGACGGCAACAAGCTCTCAAAAAGGCTCCGCAACTACACCGAGCCGACAGAGATCTTTGATGCTCAAGGCTCCGACGCTCTCCGCTGGTACCTCATGTCAACGAACATCGTAAGAGGCGGAGACACCCGCATCTCGGACTCCGGTATCGACGATGTCACCCGTCAAGTATTAATCCCCATATGGAACGCCTACTCTTTTTTTACGCTTTACGCCAACGTCGACGGTCACAAAGCGGTCAAACGAACTAACTCTCCGCACCTCCTAGATCGCTATCTCTTAGCTAAGACACGTTCACTTGTCGAACAAACAACCAACGCTCTTGATGCCTATGACCTTCCTGGAGCAGCATCTGAAATCCAAGCATTCATAGATGCTTTAAACAACTGGTATATCCGAAGATCGCGCGACCGCTTTTGGGGTCCAGAAGGCGGCGGTGAGGGAGACCCAGACGCATACGACACCCTTTATACGGTGCTCACGACTTTTACACGAGTAGCGGCACCTTTCTTGCCGATGATCATGGAAGAAATTTATGGCGGCCTAACTGGCGGGGATAGCGTCCATCTCCAGAGTTGGCCAGACCTCGACGAACTGCCCGAAAACCCTGACCTCGTTTCGAGAATGGACCAGATACGGGAAGCTGCTTCAATGGCGCTCAGACTGCGAGAAGACGCTGGCCTACGGGTACGTCTACCGCTCTCATCGGCGACAATTGCCGGCAAAGAATCTTCCAAGTTGACTGAAGTCGTGCAGCTACTCGCGGAAGAGATCAACGTCCACGAAATTATCCTCACTGAAGACATAGGTGACTTAGCTAACCTCAGCCTCCGGCCGAACGGCAATCTCCTTGGTCCCCGTCTCGGTGGGGATGTGCAAAAGGTTTTTGCGGCTGCGAAGCAGGGAGATTGGACGCTTCACCCCGACGATCAAATAGCGATTGCTGGACACACTCTCAGCCCTGAAGAGTATGAACTTGCCCTAGAACCCAGCGACACGGTGACGACGGCCTCATTGCGTTCTAACGAGTCGGTAGTAGTTCTCGACATGGAGTTAACTCCAGCGCTTGAGGCTGAGGGCGCTGCCAGAGACTTAATCAGAACTATTCAACAGGCGCGAAAAGATGCAGACCTAGAGGTAACTGATCGGATCGAAGTGCAAATCAATTGGTCCCCAACCGACTTGGAAGGCGTCAAAGCCCACGAGGAGGTCATTATGGCAGCTGTTCTTGCGAAACGAATTTCATGGCTTCCAGGGGAACCTCAGCCAGTCGTAAAGCTAATCACCAACTAGCTCACTAGCGATTGCCCTCTAAGGACTCTCTGCTTTGCAATGCAGAGAAAAATGGATCGTCAATATCTTCACCGGAGCCAACTTCGCGAGCTGGTCGGTGCTCCACCATCTGCTCAACTGGAGCCGGGCTGGACTCGTTAATAACTGCTACCCCTTCGATAGAGCTCGTGGCAGGGTGTTGATCGGGGGGGCCGTCTGGGCGTCCACTGAGATCTCTAGCTATTTCTCCTAAAGCTCTTCGGCGCGTTTCAATTAATTCGGCTAGTTGGTCGGCGTCGTTGCGTCGGGCGCTTATGCGGGCATCTAGTTCCAACAGCTCGGACTCCAGGTCGGCTTTTCGAGCGATGGCTTCAGCTGCACCTAGTTCTGAGGATGAAGCCACAAGCACATCTGCTAACAGGTCGCCGATTTGCTCGCGAGCAGCGGTCACCGCGTCTTCTACAACATCATCTGCTGTTTGCTGTGCCAAAGCAATCAGTTGACCAATCCGGTCGATTTCAATCGTAGTGGACCCAATGGCAAGGGCTTCTTGGCTTTGAGGGTCCTCTTCCAAAGAAGACGGCTCCTCTGGCTCGACTTTTGGAGCAGTTGAAAGCGCTTCCTTGATGCTCTCAACCGGATTTGGTCGTCCATCATGTACTTGGATATCGCCTTCTACTCCGCCAGCGGCCATCCGCGATTCAGCATCAATAAGACGATCGGCCACATCGTCGAGACGTGTCTGCATCTCACTTAGGCCCGCCGCAACTCGCTCAAGAAAATCGTCGACCGCATCTGGGTCATATCCTCTAAAACGTTCCGGGAAATGCTGCGTTTCAAGCAGCTTTGGGGTCAACTCCATGAGATGACACTAACAACAAGGCGTCAACAGCGAAACTAGAACGAATGGAGTATCGCTTACCCACAACCAAGAATTGCTCCAGCAAGCACCCACTGAACAAGAATCAGAACGATAATTGGTGAAAGGTCAAGCCCAAAACCTCCGAGTCGCAACGGTGGCAAAGCCCGACGTAAGGGTCCCATCAACGGTTCGGTAACACGCACCAAAAAGGTGCGCACAATAGCCACAGGACTGTCGTGCGCTATGGGAATCCAACTAAATATGATCCGGCCAAAGATAGCCAGCACATAGATGTCGCAAAGAGTGCAAAGAACCTGAGTCATTTCGAGCCCTTGATTAGTAGTGCAAACCACGCTCTTGGAGGCGCTGACGCTCCTCCTCTGCAAGGTTCACGTGTGACGGAGCAAGGAGATAGACCTGATCAGCCACTTTCTCCATTTTCCCTCCGAGGGCGTAGCAAAGCCCGCTCACGAAGTCGATGATTCTCCTAGCAAGATCTCTGTTAGCTGTCTGCAGGTTGACGATCACCGGTTGATCAGCTTTGAATCGATCAGCTAGCTGCTGAGCATCATTAAAGGTGCGTGGCGCCACGACATGAGGCTTGGCACTGGTTATTGGAATAGTTCTTACTGAACCGCTCGGAGCCGATCCGTGGTCTGCGGCTAATGAACCGTCGCTCTGGATGGGCATAGCTGGTGAGTTCGTAGGGCTAGTCACTACCGATACCTGTTCCCCGTGACTCGGAACAGTGCCTGATGACTCGCCTTGTTGTTGGAGCCCGTCTAATTCGTCATATTGCTCGTCGGGGCCTAACCCCAGATAAAGCATCGCTTGTCGCCACATCGAAGCCATCCGCCTCCTCCTAAGTGCTGAGGGTACCGCGCTCTTAGCGCGCAGGTCGGTCACCAAACAAAGCAGTTCCGATTCTTACCATCGTGCTCCCACATTCGATTGCAATCTCTAGATCGTTACTCATACCTATCGACCTCTCTTTCAGCCCCCACTCATCAGCCGCCGACACAATTTCTTTGTACCCAGCGCGAATTATTTCATCCTCACCTTGAGGCCCAATCGCCATCAAACCAGTCACATCCAGTCCGGCAGCATTGGCCATAGCCAGAAGTTCACTCGCCTCAGCAAGTTGACACCCTCCCTGGGCCTCGCTTTGGGCCAGCTTTATCTGGAGCATTACCGATGAACCCGGGCATCGTTTACTTAGCTCTTGAATCAGCGATGGACGGTCAACCGTTTGCCAGACTTTTACAATTGGCGCCACCTTACGAACCTTGTTCGTTTGCATTCTTCCAATGAAATGAACATCGACAGATTCGCGTTCCTCCGGATCCATCTGACTCCATTTCGTGGTTAGCTCCTGCGCGTAGCTTTCACCGATGTTCTGAAAGCCACATTGGGCGGCCACCTTTATCGCCCAAGGGCCGAAGCCTTTGGTGACAGCCAGAATTTCGACTCGGTCCCCACCCAACACTGAAACGCGCTCGCGCAATCTGCCCGCTCTGTCAATCGCTTCTTCGTGGCTGATTTCTGTGCCGCCTTCCATCAGACGAGCCTAATTTCCCCTACTAGCGCGAACCGCTCTTCATCACGGCTCGACCTGTAGGACCAATATCGGGGATCTTGAGCCGAACAACGATTAACCACGTAATCGACAGTCACCGAATCTCTTTCAAGCGTCACTTCGACCGCTGCGCGAAGATCCAAGGCCGGGGATCCGTCTTTGGTGCGACCAGCCACTCTTTCGCCTAGAGATTCAACCAGTTGAGCAAGGTCTTCGGTCCCGAACTCATATTCCTCTACCGATATGTGCGGACCAACAATGGCCCTAGGTTCACGGCAACCAGCCTGAGCTAACCGTTCCACAACATTAGTAACGACACCATCACGGATACCCCGCCAACCAGCATGCACGACTGCAAGCACGGGACCAGTGGTAGACAAACCATATATAGCTATAGGCACACAATCTGCAATACGAATACCTATAGAAACTTCTGGCTCTTCTGTTATGAGAGCATCACATTCGAATTTCTCTTCGCTCGCCCATTCGCTGACGAAGGCAGCATCGGCGCCATGAATTTGATGTGGGAAAATCGGCCCACGGCCGGCTCCAAGCAGAAATGAAGGACTGCGAGCATCGCCGTCAGTGCGGTCTGAGAAGGAGATCAGCAGCTGATGATCTTTTCCGACGCGCCGATGAAACGTCAACATGACTTAGCTACTAGGTCGTAAATGAGAGCGCTTGGTCATTGCAAAAATGAAGGAACATCGAACTCATCATCATCATCATCGCCGACCGGGTCTATTCGTAGTTCGTCACTGTCATCAGCATCAAAAATGTCTGCCATTTCCCCGATTGGGGTCGAAGTAGATGAGCGAGTCGAACCCACTGTTCCTTCATCCCAACGGTCGAATCCAGCAGCAATAACAGTGATTCGTATTTCCTCCTCCATTGACTCATCGATGACGGTGCCGAAAATAATATTTGCGTCAGGGTGAGCAACGTCATGTATGACGTCGGCAGCATCTCGCACCTCATGCAAGCCAAGAGCACTTGATGCCGTCACGTTAAGCAAAATACCGCGCGCTCCTTCGATCGAAGCCTCCAATAAGGGGCTCGAAACAGCTTGCCGCGCAGCATTCTCTGCCCGGTTTTCACCGTGCGCCCTGCCAATTCCCATGAGCGCCGATCCCGCGTTCGACATAATCATTTTGACGTCAGCAAAGTCAGTGTTAATCAGTCCTGGTGTCGTAATTAGCGTGGTAATGCCTTGAACGCCTTCTTGGAGCACATCGTCAGCCATTCGAAAAGCGTCAACCATTGTCGTGTTTTCGTTCGTAACGCTTAGCAACCGATCATTGGGGACAACTATTTGCGTATCGACTTTCTCTCTCAGTTCCTGAATTCCCGCATCCGCTTGGACAGCACGGCGGCGACCCTCAAACATAAACGGCCGAGTAACCACCCCAATTGTTAGAGCACCACACTCTCTAGCCACTTCCGCTATAACCGGAGCCGCACCTGTTCCGGTCCCTCCGCCTTCACCAGCAGTGATAAAGACCATGTCCGCGCCCTCGAGGTTCTGTTGAATCTCATCGCTGTGTTCTACCGCTGCTTGTCGTCCAACGTCGGGGTCGCTTCCGGCTCCCAACCCTCTGGTTAATTCTCGCCCAATATCGAGCTTTATATCGGCGTCGCTCATGAGAAGAGCTTGCGCATCTGTGTTCACCGCAATGAACTCAACGCCCGTCAAACCTGCTTCGATCATGCGATTAACGGCATTACAACCACCACCGCCGACGCCTACGACTTTAATTACGGCCTGATAATTCTGCGGACTGGCCATTGCGCCTCCCGGTAACTCGCCAAACTTACCAATTAACAATCCAACCCTGAAGGTAGCGCAAGTTTGCCTTCATTAAGGTCCGCCCTACTCGCTGGTAGTTGATTTTTCAGGGCTTTCTAGCCATTGCGGACCACTGGAACCTCCGGAACGGCAACATCTATTCTGTTGACTGTTCGGTTTTCTTCTTCCAGGTGTTCAATTACCGCCGATAAGGCGATGATCTTGGCCGCGAGACGTTCATCATCACCAAAGATCACCTCCTGGCTACTTCCCAGGGTGCCTACGATGTCCCCATCCGCTTCTCTCCGGATACTCGAGAAATTCCTGGACAGCTCCGAAGGCATTGCATTCAGTAGCGCCAACAGAGCCGCGCTGTCTCTCGCAAGGTAACTTCCAGGAACTCCAGCCGCACGTACACCACTAATGCGCGGCAGTTCGGGCGGTGAGGTTAAGCCTCGGGTCAGCACAGCGCCATCCGTAGATACCAAAGCCCACTGCTGAGGTTCAGTCATAACAAGCGCTATCGCCACGTGCTCCGAAACTTCAACTTCTACAAGACCTCGCCAAGAACGAGCTATCTCAGCGCTCTTAATCCAAGGAATTCGTTCCAGCTCATCGCTAGTTCTATCTCCATCAACCGAAAGCAATGGGTCTCCAGCTTGAAAGCTGAGCTGACGTTGGACCTCTTCAAAAGTGACGTGATGCAAGCCATAAACCTTGACTTCTTCGACGTCGAGGAGGGCTGAACGGCCCAACAGTAGATAAACAGTCGTCACGGCCACGAAAAGGCCGGCGATCCAGATGGAAATCTTTCCTGCTCGCACCAGGTGCCACGGTGCCTCTCCCTTAGAGAACAACGCTAAGCCTCAAATCCCACCCGCTGAATTTCGGTGCGGAGTTCAAGACCAGTTTCAGAATGTACCCGCCGAGCTACAGCCCTGATTACAGCATCGACGTCAGAGGCCGATCCGCCGGCATCAGCTTGAACAAAGTTCGCATGTTTAGAAGAAACCTGAGCTGAGCCGATGCGGAAACCTTTGAGACCAAGTCGGTCAAGGAGCTCCCCAGACGTCTCGCCATCAGGGTTAACAAACACCGACCCTGCATTCTGTCCGCCAGGTTGATTCTCACGCCTCCAATGAACAATGTCGCTTAACATTTCAGCGCTGCGCCCAGATCTGTCATACCCAAGCTGGAGAGTGACGCCCAGAACAATGTGCTCGACGGTTACAGAGCTTCGTCTATAACCAAAGGCCATCTCGTCTTTGGTCTTGGTCTCACTAACAGCGCTTTCTAAATCGAAGAGATCGACCTTCACAACTGAGGACTCCATATCGCTTCCGTGTCCCCCAGCGTTCATCCGGACCGCACCTCCGATGGAGCCAGGAACTCCCACTGCCCACTCAAAACCACTCAAATTTGCTGATACGCAACGGCGCGCCAACGAAGGTAACGCCACACTGCTTCCAGCCTCGACGGTCGCTGTTTCCTGATGAATCTTGCTGGCATCAAATTGCTTTCCTAGGACAACCGTTATCCCACGAAAACCGCTATCTGCCACCAGCAAGTTTGAGCCCTTTCCAATAACCAAAACCGGCACGCCGGTCTGATTCCGGGCTTTAGCGACTTTCAGCAGATCCTCTTCTCTGTGCACCTCGACGAACAGTGCTGAGCTACCTCCTACTCTGTAAGTAGTTAGGCGACCAAGGTTCACATCTTTTCGTGCCAGAGGTCCCAACAGCCGAAGCGCTTCATCTAAGGCAGGTTCGCCGAAACCGTCAACGCTCATAATTCCTGAGCTTTGCGTCGAGTCTGCACCTCGTCTGCAACAGAAGTTAGATCTCCAGCGCCCATTGTCAGACACAAATCTCCAGGTCGGAGGTTCGAATCCAAATAATCAGCCACTTGATCTCTTCCAGGAAGATAAGTGACTGAGGAACTCGGATGGGCATCAAGAATCGCGCGGACAAGTAAATCGCCAGTGATACCGGGTCGAGGTACTTCACCAGCCCCATAAATACCAGTCACGACTATATGGTCGGCATCAATAAAGGAGTCCCTGAAATCCTGCCATAAATCAGCAGTCCGGCTATACCGATGAGGCTGAAATACTGCAACTACTCGCTGCCAATTACCAGCGTGAGCTGCAGCGAGCACCGATGAAACTTCGCTCGGGAGATGGGCATAATCATCTACAAAAACAACACCATCTTGTTCCCCGCGAAATTCAAATCTCCGCGCTACACCAGCAAACCTCCCCAGCGCCCCTAACACCAAGTCCGCAGAAGCGCCTAGTTCTAAGGCAGTTACAAATGCCGCGGTCGCGTTCAGCACGTTATGAACCCCCGGCACAGGTAAGTCACATTCACCAATTATCTGACCTTCATTCAGAATCCCAAAAGTCGATGAGTAGCGATGATTCTCTACATCAACAATCTGATAGTCAGCGTGCTTCGATCTGCCATAGGTGATGCATTCTCCAACGGTGGAGGAGATCTTTGCTGCTCCTGGATCATCAACACAGACCACTCGAGGACCATTCGCCGTAGCAAGGAATCTTTCGAACGATTCGACTAAAGCTTCATAAGAGCCGAAGAAATCGAGATGGTCTGCCTCGACATTTGTAACTACTGCAGCTTCAGCATTAAGCCTCAAAAATGTTCCGTCAGACTCGTCGGCCTCTACCACAAACAACTTGCCATCATCTTTCCAAACTGCTCCGGACCCGATGTCATTCAGATCTCCCCCGACGATGAAAGAGGGGTTAAGGCCTGCAGCTGTTAGTGCCAATGCCAACATCGACGAGGTAGTTGTTTTCCCATGTGTGCCAGACACCGCAACCGTAAGCTTCTGCTCGCAAATAGCAGATAGGACGTCAGCGCGACTCCACACTTCTCGCCCTAACTCTCTGGCAGCCAGAATCTCTTCATTGCTGTCAGGAACTGCGGTAGAGCGACAAACAATCTGCGCATCACCAATGTTCGTCGCTCTGTGCCCAATATCGATTTTCGCCCCTAAAGAACGTAAACGATTGACACCAACCGATTCACGGAGGTCGCTTCCACTCACTTGGTGTCCCATCGACAACAAGACAGCCGCGATTGCGTTCATTCCTGCCCCGCCGGCCCCTACGACATGAACGGGAACGTTGTTAGGCAAGGAGGTCCGAGTTGGATCCGACGACTTCAAGGTGTCTCGTCTCTTCGGTAATCGGTGGGCAGAACTGCTGAGCAATGATTTACCACAAGATCGGCGACTCTTTGAGTCGCATCTCGCGGCCCGATACTTCGTGTTCGACGTCTGATGTCAGGATCAGCTTCAGTCTGGAGTGCACCTATCACGGTCCTAATTTCCGCACTCAGACGGTCTCCGTCGAATTCCTCATCGTTTACTACCGTCGCTAAGCCAGCCTTCATAAGCCATTCCGCGTTTAAACGTTGGTGATCATTCGGAGCCTGGGGAAGGGGAATGAAGATGGCTGGCACTCCCAACAAAGAAATTTCGGCAACCGTTGATCCACCTGGTCGACACACAATTAAATCGGCGGCCGCCATGGCTTTCGGCAACTCTTCGTCATAAGCAACGGCCCTTATGTTCCCAGGCAAATCGCCGGGCAACATATTCCAATCTCTCTCTCCAACAACATGGTAAATAAATGGTAAATCAGTGTTGCGTGCAGCCTGCCAAACGGCTTTGTTGATACGCCGAGAACCTAAAGAGCCTCCAAAAACTACGACCACCGGTTCGTCCATGGGCCACTGAAGGTCCCTCCTACTTGCTCGACCTAATCGGTCAGCCACCAGAACTGATTCTCGAACTGGGTTGCCTGTAACAACCTCATTTCTTAAACCAGTTCCAATATGTGGAACCGCTGCAGCTTTTGCATATTTGGTCAATAGTCGGTTGACACCAGACGCTACTGAATTCTGTTCTGCTAGTACCAATGGAACTCTGAACAGCACAGCTCCGACCGAAGCCGGCAGTGCGGCATAACCGCCGAGGGACAAAACAACGCCCGGACGGCAACGCCCAACAACGGCTACCCCTCGAACAATCCCCCAAATGATTCTTATGAGGTTCCAGAAATTAGATATAGATACGCGTCGACCATTTAGACCGCGCCCTGAAAGTGCCTTAAGCCGATAACCAGCTGCCGGGACCATCGTTACTTCAACACCACGCGCACTGCCAACAAACCCAATCTCGCGTTTTTGGTAGCCACGATTTACAAGTTCATCGGCCACCGCTAGCCCTGGCAACAGATGTCCCGCTGTTCCACCTCCTGAGATAAGAACTCCTCCTCGCGCGCACAAGGGCCCAGAGGAGTCGGAGGCCTTCATCGTGATTGACGCGCGACGTTGAGTAACAACCCAGCAGCTAGCGAGTTGATAATTAACGACGTGCCGCCGTAGGAGACAAACGGCAGCGTGACCCCGGTGATGGGCAAAAGCTTTAACACCCCAGACAAATTGACGAGAACCTGCACCAAGAACCAAAGCGATATACCCGCCGCAAGTAAGGCTCCAAAAACGTCGGGAGCCACTTGCGCTGTTCGGAATCCAGTGAAAATAATCGTTCCAAGCAAAACCAACACCGCCATAGCACCGACAAACCCCAGCTGTTCGCCTACAACCGCAAAGACGAAATCAGTATGGGCCTCTGGAACCCAGCCCCACTGAGCTTGACCAGCCCCGAGCCCTGTACCCCTGACTCCCCCATTTGCCAAACTGACTAACCCCTGAGTCACCTGCCAGCCTGCACCTTCAACATTCTCCGTAGAAAAAAAGAGACCGATAATTCTGTCGCGTCGATACGGCGCGGCAAGAACAGCGAACAAACCAACAGCCAAACCAGGGGTCACCAATAGGCAAAGGTGTTTCGATGGCACACCCGCCGCCCACATCATGCCCAGGACAATGAATCCGATCATCGCCGCTGTGCCCCAATCTGGCTGGAACAGAATCAACCCGCAGACCACAGCGACACAAATACCAATTGGCGCAGTAACGCTGTCAAGCCGATCAAGGAAGTAGCGTCGCTGGTCCAAAAAAGAAGCTACGGCAACCACTAGAGCAAATTTGGTCAATTCCGAAGGCTGGAAGCTCAGAATCCCCAAGTCAAGAGAGCGCGCACTGCCATTGACCGTCCGTCCAGCCAAGAGGACCAGGACTAGGGAAAATACTGCGGCTAGAAGAAGGGACGGGGCTAGACGCCTCCAACGGCGATAGTCCCATCCCACTGACAGCAACAAGGCGACAACAGCAATCGTCACATTCACGGCGTGCTTGCTAAATAATGAGAAGGCGTCACCTTGACGCATGACCGCAGTCCAAGTTGACGCTGACAGGACCATTACAACACCCGTCAACATGAGTAGAAGAACTGATGCCAACATTGCCAAGTAACGCATGGGTGGGCTATCGGGCTTTCGTCTATCTGTCCTGGGCGAAGGGGCAGAGTTAAAGACAGCGCTCATGACAATTCCTGCTCGGTTCGGAGTTCGTGCACAGCTTTCTTGAAGTCGTTCCCGCGTTCGACGTAATTCGAGTACCAATCGAACGAAGCGCACGCCGGAGAAAGAACAACGTCGGCGAAGGAGGCACTCGCAAGCTGAGTAGCAGCTCTTATGGCATCTCTCATCGAATCAGCTGAGACAGTGGGAACTACTCCATCAAACAGTTCAACCAACAACGAACTGGATTCGCCAATTGCCACTATCCCCACAAGCGCCGGGGCGATCTCTATTAGGTCCGAGAGGTCGAGACCCTTATTGCGACCTCCGACGATTAACACTGCTTTGTCAAAGCCGTTAAGAGCAGCGATAGTCGCGTGAGGAGTTGTGGCTTTACTGTCATTGAAGAACCGAATCCCGCCAACCTCCGCAACAGGTTCCATGCGATGCTCAAGCCCTTCGAAACCCGAGAGGACCTCCGCAATCAAGTGAGGTGAAGTGTCCATCGTCAGGGCTAACGCAGTCGCGGCGCAAGCATTGAGTTGGTTATGTGGCCGCGCCAAAGGCATGTCTGAGATTGCGATAACCCGTTCACCATGGGCTACCAGGTGAGACTTTGTGCAGTGAACGTCTCCTATGTTTAAACCGAAAGTAATTAATTGCGCGTCGACTCCGGCGACCCAAGGCTCAATCGCTTCATCAGTGTGGGGTGCGATCGCAAAATCATCTTCTTGTTGATTCGCCCAGATCTTTGACTTAGATAAGGCATAGGCATCGAGACTTCCATGCCAGTCAAGATGGTCCGGTGCAAGATTGAGCCAAGCAGCTGAAGTCGGACGGAAAAGCTGCGTCCTTTGTAAAGCGAATGAAGAGGCCTCAACCACAAACAGCTCATACATCGCCGGGTCATCGATCGCTGAAATGAACGGAACTTCGGTATTTCCAACGGCAGCTGCTCTGACCTCCGAACGATTCAGCATGTGAGTCGTCAGCTCTGTCACAGTTGTCTTGCCGTTGGTTCCGGTAATCGCTACGAGGGGGCGATCATCGAAATAGACACCTAGATCCAGTTCGCTCAGGAGGGGAATACCTGCCTGGTCGGCAAGCAGGTTGAGTTGATGATGAGGCGGCATTCCGGGGCTGGGGATAACGCTACTCGCCTCCCTCAGTTCATCTTTGATCTGCTCATCTGATGTTGAATCCAGTACTTCAACGTCTAGCTGTTCGGCTACCTCAGTGACAGAACCAGGCTTGTCGTCAAAGACGACAACTTCATGACCTCGAGAAGTTAAAGCGGCAACTGTCGCTTGACCTGTCACTCCGAGGCCTCCAACCACTACTTTGCTTAGGTCGATGGCAGTCAAGAGAGCCCACCGATAATTATTGGGACGCTCATGCCGGATATATCCAATCCGATGAAGTCGGCATAAAAGGCACCTAAGGCAAAAGCGACACATATGCCGTTTATGATCCACATGCGAATCAAAACTGTCGTTTCCGGCCAACCAGCTAACTCGAAATGGTGG
>MDTG01180757.1_pt1 | contig 48126 bp, 39 predicted proteins | sample 811421 | NCBI WGS metagenome assembly MDTG01 (sample SAMN05326645, study PRJNA326480) | marine metagenome | isolation source: seawater | place: Pacific Ocean: South East | collected 2011 | reverse complement strand
GCGCCGTTCAGCGTCATCAGGCCGTTGATCATGCCGCCCCAGCTGGGCATCCACAGCATGATGGAAAACACCATGCCCAGCGTCTGCGCCCAGTCAGGCAGCGCGGTGTAGTGCAGGTGGTGCGGACCCGCCCAGATGTAGAGGAAGATCAGCGACCAGAAGTGGATGATCGAAAGGCGATAGCTGTAAACCGGGCGTTCGGCCTGCTTGGGCACGAAGTAATACATCATCGCCAGGAAGCCGGCGGTAAGAAAGAAGCCGACCGCATTGTGGCCATACCACCACTGCGTCAGGGCATCCTGCACACCGGCGAACAGCGAATAGCTCTTCGAGCCAACCAGGCTCACCGGGACCGCCAGATTATTGACGATGTGCAGCATCGCGATGGTCAGGATGAATGCGAGGTAGAACCAGTTAGCCACATAGATATGCGGCTCCTTGCGCTTCAGGATCGTCCCCACGAACACCACCAGGTAGGCCACCCACACGACGGTCAGCCACAGGTCGACGTACCATTCGGGCTCGGCATATTCGCGGCTTTGGGTAACGCCCAGCAGGTAGCCGGTGGCCGCCAGCACGATGAAAAGCTGATACCCCCAGAATACGAAGCGGGCGAGACCGGGGAATGCCAGACGCGCACGGCAGGTGCGTTGCACGACATAGAAGCTGGTGGCGATCAGCGCGTTGCCGCCGAATGCAAAGATCACCGCGCTGGTGTGCAGCGGGCGGACGCGGCCGAAGTTGAAGTAGGGTTCAAAGTTCAGCTCCGGCCAGACCAGCTGCAGGGCGATGAACAAACCGGCCAGAAATCCCGCGATCCCCCAGAATACTGTCGCGATCACACCCCAGCGAACGGGGTCGTCATCGTATCGCGAATGATCCGTTGGCAGATGCAGAACAGCCCGTGTTCTGGCATCGAATTCTGTATTCCAGACAGTGGTCACCAAACCGATGAAGGCGGCAATCGACACGATAAGCATGTGCGCGGAAAACAGGCTGTCGGCCGCGGTGGCCATGGCGCCCAGGCACAGCAGCAGAATGGCGAACCATATGCCGGTACGGGAGAGTGTTGCTTCCATGTCGTGACCCCTTGAGAACAGATGCGCTCTGCGTCAGTTACTCGAGAGGTTCGTTGATCTCCATCAAAAAGATCGTTTCGCTGAGATGAAATTTTCGTGCGCGAAAATTGCGTTCGATCAAAGCGTGCCCGCAAAGCCGGGTGCACATCACCGTCACGCCGCTGGAAGGGGTCACGCATCGGACACCCATGACGGCGATGATGGAGACGTTTAGATGAAGACTGCCAAGGTTATGAAGGCAAGCATCGTTGCTGCTGCCACTGCCGCCGGACTGGCTGCGCTACCCGCCGCAGCGCAGGAAGCCGGAGATGTCCAGATCAAGGTTATGGCCACTGCCGTCCTTCCCGATGGCGAGATCGATACCGTCAACCTCGACCTGGTCGGCCTGCCTGTGGGCACCCAGACCGAAGCCAACGACAATGTCGTTCCGACGGTCGCCATCGAATACTTCGTCGCCGACAGTTTCTCTATCGAGACAATCTGCTGCGTCACCCAGCACGATGTTGACGGGGTGGACGGCGCCGCCGGAACCGAGCTGGTGTCCGATGCCCTGCTGCTGCCCGCCACGCTGACCGGCAAGTTTCACGTCAACGCTGGCGGCATCTCTCCCTATGTCGGGGCCGGCGTTGCCTATTTCATCTGGCTGGATGACGAACCCGGTGCCACCGCTGTGGCCCTTGGCGCTGACGATTTCTCGCTCAGCGACGAATTCGGCCTGGTCCTGCAGGCAGGCCTGGACATTCCGGTGAGCGAGAGCTTCCTAGTCTCGGTCGATGCCAAGCGTTACTTCATCGACACCACGGCCACCTGGTACGCCAATGGCGCGCCGGTGATCCAGACGGTGCACAACCTCGATCCATGGGTCGTCAGTGCGGGCGTCGGTTTCCGCTTCTGATGGAAAGTAGCCGGTCTATCCGGCAATGTCCTGCAGCGCCGTTCGGTCGAGAATTTCTACCGAGCGGCGCGTTGGCAAACCGATTACGCCATCGCGCTTGAGCGCGGTCATCTGGCGGCTCACGGTCTCTATGGTAAGGCCCAGCACGTCTGCGACCTGTTGCCGGGAGAATGGCAGATCGAAGCTGCGCAACGATCCCGGGGCCGGGCCTTCGCAGCCGGTTTCCAGCAGGCGGTCGGACATTTCCAGCAGAAAAGTCGCCACCTTTTCCTGCGCGTTCTTGCGCGACAGCAGGACCATCCATTTGCGCGTGCGATCCAGCTCTCCCAGTGTACGCTCCAGCAGCTCGTGCTCCAGCTTGGGATGTTCGCTGGCGAACCGATCGAAATCGGCGCGCGCGAACACGCACACACGCGCATCGGTCAGTGCGGTCACCGAATGGCCAGCTGCGCCCGCAAAGGGCCTGCCGATGAAATCGGAAGGATAGACGACGCCAACAATCTGCTCGCGCCCATCCTCGGTAGAAGACGACAATTTCAGCACGCCCTCTATCACGTTGGCGACCAGCACCGACTCGTCGCCTTCCCAAATCAGCGGCTCGCCCGCATCGAGTGTGCGGCGACGGCCGATGGCGTTGAGGGCAACAAGCTCATCGTTGCCCAATCCGGCACAGATGGCGCGATTGCGAACCACGCAGGTGTCACATCCAGTCATGGTTCTCTGCTACCAGCACAAGGCACTTGCATCAATCTCCGAAATTGATCGCCACCGTGTCATGTCGGCTGAGCCTGTTCTTCACCGCCATCACCTTCGCTTTTGTCGAACCACGCCTTGATCCGGTCCACCGCACGCATTTGCAAAATGGCAAGAGCGGGAATCAGCAGCTGCTGCATGATTGTGCCGAACAGAATGCCAAAGCCGAGGCTGGTGGACATGGGGATCAGGATCTGTGCCTGCAGATCGCTTTCGAAGGTAATGGGTGCAACGCCAAGAAAGGTGGTGATTGCCGTCAGGATAATCGGGCGGAAGCGCGATTTCGCCGCATCGATAATCGCCTCCTTGCGATCCATACCTGCTTCGAGATTCTCGTTGATGAAATCAATCAGCACCAGCGCGCCGTTGATGACCACGCCCGACAGGGCGATAATACCGAACATCGACAGGATGCCCAGCGAAATGCCCAGCAGCACGTGACCGATCAATGCACCGATCATACCAAATGGGATGGCCGCCATGATAATGATCGGCTGAACGTAGGATCGAAACGGTATCGCCAGCAGAGCGTAAATGCCCGCCAGTGCCAGCAGGAATGCGCTGCCAATATCACCGAAACTTTCCTGCTGCTGCTCCTGCTCCCCGCCAAACTCGAATTGCAGGCCGGGATAGTCGGCTGAAATGGACGGCAGGATCTCGTTTTTCAGCAATGTGGCCATTTCCTGACTGGTGATGGCATCGGTATCGAGATCGGCGGTAACCGTGTGAATACGATAGCCGTCCTCTCTCTGGATCGAGGTAGGCGCATTGGTGATCGAGATATCGGCAAGGCTGGACAGGGGCACCTGCCCACCCGCCACCCGCACGCGGTAGTTGCCGATGTCGGGTACCGAATCGCGCTGTTCTTCCGGCAGGCGAACGTAGACGCGCACATCCTCACGCCCACGCTGGATGCGAACCGCCTCGGCGCCGAAGAACGCGGCCCTGACCTGGCCAGCCAGATCCTGCAGGGAGAGGCCCAGCGTGCGGGCCGATGGCTTCAGCGTCAGGTCCACCTGCTGCACGCCATCGTCCTGATCGCTTTCGATATCGAACACGCCTGTCACACCGGTCAGCTCGCTCATCAGGCGGGTGGTCGCCTCTTCCAGCACCTCCCGATCATGATGCGAAACGCGCACGTTGACAGGCGCCCCGGCGGAGACGAGGCTGGAACTGATAGAGATGGAGCGGGCTTCGCGAAGCTCGCCGATCTCCTCTCGCCAGGCCTTCTCAAAATCGCTGGCCGAGAAGTCTCGCTCACCCGCTGGCAGCAGGCTGTACTGAATGTTGGCGACATCGGGCCGCACACTTGCCTGCCCGCCGATTGGTGACGGCCCGCCCTCGACCAGACCAATGGTGGTGTACGAGGCAACCAGAACATCGTCGTATCCCTCCTCCTGCTCGGAGAAACGAGCCAGCGCGCGATCTGCGGCTGTCTCTATCAGTGCCGCAACGTCTGCCGTGCGTTCGACAGAGGAGCCGGACGGCATTTCCAGCTGTGCGGAAACCACGTCGGCCTCTATTTCCGGGAAGAATTCCAGCTTGATAATGCCCGCAGGCACCAATGCCCCGATCACGATCAGCAACGCCAGCGCACCGGACACGACGAGGTATGGCATGTTTACCGCCAGTTGCAGGCCGCGGTCCAGCGGGCCGTCAATAAATGCCTGCAAGCGGCGATCGAAACCCTTCTGCACCCGCTCGAACCATGCAAGAAAGCGGTTTTTCGTGTGCGCACCTGCGGCAGGCAGGTGACTCAGGTGATAGGGGAGGATCAGCAAGGCCTCCACCAGCGAAAGCGCCAGCACGGCGATCACCACCAGCGGGATATCGGCCAGCACCTTGCCGATCGTGCCGCCCACCACCAGCAACGGGGAAAAGGCGACGATGGTGGTCGCCACCGCAAAGATCACCGGCACGCGCACCCGTTCAGCCCCGACGATGGCCGCGCCCACGCCCGACCGTCCGCGCTCGCGCTCGGCATAGATGTTCTCGCCCACAACAACGGCATCGTCCACCACCAGCCCCAGCGCGACGATAAAGCCGAACAGGGAGAACATGTTGAGGCTGGTCCCCGTCAGCCCGATGACATAGATCGCGCCGACAAAAGTCGCGCCGATGCCCAGCGCAGTCCAGAACGCCAGTCGCACATCCAGAAACAGGGTCAGCGCCACCAGCACCAGCACCAGGCCGATACCCGCGTTTTTTACCAGCAGCGACAGCCGCCCTTCGAATTGCTTCGATTCGTCGTTCCACAAGGCATATTCGACGCCGGGCGGACGCACGCGGGCGGAATCTTCTTCCATGAAGGAAATGGCGGCATTGGCAACGTCCAGCACGCGTTCGTCCGACGTGCGATACACGTCTACAAATGCGGCGGGCTGGCCATTGAAGCGGGTGATGAGGTCGTTGTCCTCGAACCCGTCGGTAATCGTCGCCACGTCGCCCAGACGCAGGATCGTGCCATCGGAGCGCGTTCGCAGGATGATATTCTCGAAATCCTGCTGGCTGTAATTTTGCCCCACAGTGCGCACACGCACCTGTTCCCTGTCCGTCTCCACGGAGCCTGCCGGACTGTCGAGACTGTTTTGCGAGACGATGCGAGAAATATCGGTGAGCGACAGGCCCAGCGCCTGCAGCCGTTCCTGCGGCACGTCGATGAAGACCTGATACTGGCGAACCGCGCTGGTGGAGACGTAGTTGATCTGTGGCAGGGCAGCGAGCTGATCTTCCAGCTGGTAGGCAGTTTCCTTCAGCGTACGCTCCGAAACGTCACCGTACAGCGCGATGCGCATCACGGTCTGGCGCGTGGTGTTTTCGCGGACATCGGGCTCTTCCGCGTCCGCCGGGAAAGTCTGAATCTGGTCGACTTCGCTCTTCACGTCGTCGAGCGCGCGGGCCATGTCGGCACCGGCTTCCAGCTCAACCACTACGCTGCCCCGTCCTTCGGATGCAGTGCCGGTGACTTTCTTTACATCGTCAACTGCCTGCACGGCCTCCTCGATCTTCTGGACGATGGATTCCTCCACTTCCTCAGGCGTCGCGCCGGGATAGGTGACAGACACGGTGATGGCGTCCTGACTGGTTTCCGGAAACACTTCCTGGACGATGCTGTTGTAAGCGGCGATGCCAGCCACCAGCATGAAGATCATCAGCAGGTTAGCGGCCACGCCGTTGCGCGCCATGAAAGCGATCACGCCCTTGCGGTCGCGCGCTCTATCTCCGGTCGGGTTGCCGAAACGGTCAAGCGGTGCGTTGCCGCCGCTTTCATCCGAGCCGTTGCCCGCCAGTACGGTCGGGTCACTCACTTGCCGCCACTCTCGCGGACAGACTCCGCCCGCAGCGGCATGCCTTCCACCGGCGTGCGCAGGTTGCTGGTGACAACGTAGCCGGCCTCCCCAAGGGCCGCGCCCGCGACCCAGGCAAAGTCGTCCGTGCGCTGGAGAACATCGACGGGTAAAATCGACAGCTTACCGTCTCGCAGCACCCAGATTTCGTTACCAGAACGCAGCGCGGGGAGCGGAATGCGGGCATACGCACGCTCGCTGCCGCCGGTGATCGTGGCGTTCACAAAGCTGCCCAGAAGCAGCGGCGGACCGGAAGTCATGCTTGCCGCGTCATCTGCAGACACTACCGGGACTCCGCTGCGCATCGGATTGTTAACGCGCAAGAAAACATAAATCGTGCGCGTCTCCGGGTCGAGGATGGGGTCCACCCGATCGACATAGGCATCCCATCTCCAGGTCGTATCGCCATAGTCGAGCATCACCTGTGCCGGTACGCGTCCGCTACCACTGGAGAACAACGAGGGCACCAGCGCCGCTTCCGCCTCTGTCAGGGAAATGCGCACTTCGTAAGTTCCGCTGGCCACAAGGCTGCCAAGCGACTGGCCGGGCTGCACCAGCGTACCGACAGAGGCGTTCTCACTACGCACTATCCCGGCGAAAGGCGCCCGCACCACAGTACGTGACAATGCCAGGCGCGCGTCGGCTAGCTGCGCCCGCGCCCTTTCCCGTGCGGCCTGTGCCGATCGCAACTGCGGCTCACGCGTGGCCAGGGTATTGGGCTGTTCCGCGCCGCCAGTGCCGTTACCCGAAGCGCCGGATCGCAGCCCTTCCGGCGGCAGGATGCGCGCCGCATAATCGTTTGCATCGATGGACCGGTTCAATGCCTCACGCGAGGATTGCCGCTGCGCGAAGCGTTCAAGCTCCGCTTCCGCAATTGCCATCTCCTCCTGCGCTTGCAGCACAGCTACATCCTGCGCAGCGATGTCGGCGCGCGCGCTGCGTACGCGGTTGTTGTAATCGGATGGATCTATGCGGAAAAGCACTGCGCCGCTGGCGACGCGCCCACCTTCCTGAAACGCGGAATTCACATAGACCAGCTTGCCCGCAACCTCCGCCCCCAGTGTCACTTCCTCGCGCGGCTGAACCGTACCCGAGCCGTGAATTTCGATGGCACCTGTGACGACTTCGTAGGCGGCAGTCTGCACCAGCTGCACGCTTTCCTCCACTGCCTGCTCCTCGGGCCGGGGCCGCAGCGCGATCATCAGCGCGGCAATGGCGATGGCACCTGCCAGCAGCATGATTGCCCATCGTGCCTGCTTGCTCATTCGCTCATGTCCTCTTCGAATTCAGGCGGTTGGAGGGTGTCAGGGGAGGCAAACCAGTCTCCGCCCAGCGCCCGGTGGACGCCAAGACGGGCCAGCGCGACATCGCGTCCCGCGCCTGAGAGACTGGCTTCTACCTGATAGAAACTGCGCAAGGCATCGAGATATCCGATATAGTCGCCCACTCCCGATTGATAGCGCCGCGCCTGCAGATCGAGCGTCGCCTGCGCCTCGTCCCGCTGCGCGGCAATCAGGCGATAACGCTGGCGTTGCTCCTCGTAGCTCTCGATCGCTGTCGTAGCTTCGCGATAGGCGTTCAGCACAGCGCTGCCGTATGCCGCAGCAGCCTCTTCATAGGTGGCGCGTGCGGCAGCGATATTCGCAGAAATGCGCCCAGCATCGAATATGGGCGCGACGAGGTTCGCACCAAGCGACAAGAGCCAGTTCTGCCCTATGTCGACAACGTTGGCAGGCGATGCACTCTGGGTGCCCGTGCTCGCTGTGAGGCGAAGCGCTGGAAACCGCTCTGCCCGACGCGCACCGATGCGCTGGCGTGCTGCCTCAAGTCGCGCCCATCGCGCAGCGACATCGGGCCGCTGAGCCAGCAACCCGGCAGGAAGGCCAGCGGGAACCGGATCGAATACGAGTTGCGGCCTGAGCGGCTGGTTCAGCCTGTCAGACACCGTTTCGGGATATTGAGCGAGCAGTGTGGCCAGCCGGCCCTCGGCATTGGTGAGCGCTACTTCGCGCAATGGAAGGCTGGATTCTGCAACGCGAAGCTGTTCACGGACCTGGTAGAGTTCGAAGCTCTGGGTCAGGCCGCGCAGATAACGCTCCTGCGTCCGATCGCTACGTTCACCCAGAATATCAACGGTTTGCAGCGTGTTTTCGATCTGGAACCGGGCATCGACAATATCAAAATAAGCAGAGATCACTTCCGCCGCCGTCGCCAGCTGGATCGCGCGAAGATCGTAGTCAGCGGCTGCGGCGTCAGACCGAGCCGCGCCAAGATCGCTGCGTACACGGCCGAAAAGATCGAGCTCGTAAGCAGTGGCAAGGCCCAGCGAGTACGTCTCGTTGGTAATGCGCGATGGCGCTCCGGGGAAACTCGCGAAGGCACCGCCGGATACTGGTGTATCCGAATAATTGGCCCCGGCGCTGCCCTCCAGCGAGGGGAACGTCCCGGCCCGGGCAACGCGGGCTTGCGCTGCGGCGCGTTCCACGCGGGCGGCGGCCTGGGCAATATCCAGATTGGCAGCCAGCGCGCTGGCCACCAGTTCATCAAGCACCGGGTCTTCGAAACCCGCCCACCACGCTGCCGGACGATAATCACCGGCAGCGTCCACGTCTGGGTAGGCAAGGGGCATGTCGGCGACAACGGCGGGCACATGCGGCTCCGGCGCCAGCGATACGCAGCCGCTCAAAGTCGCGAGCGCGACCGCAGGTATGACACGCATGATCACGTGCCGCCGCCCGCCAGAAGCGCGCGCGCAGATTGTTCAAGTTGATCGAGCAGCATTGTACGCGTTGCCGCATCGAAAGTCGTCTGATTCATCAGGATTCCGAGCGAGGCATGCGAGTGGCGCAGGGTGAGCGCCATGCCGAACAGAAACACGCTGGCGGCTTTGGCTTCACTCTCGCTCAGCTCGGGCCGAAGGATTGCCACCTGTTCAATCAGAGCTTCCATGATCGGAATTATCCTGGCCTGCATAAGCTGGCGCACTTTGGGAGAGGGATCCTGCTGTTCTCGCCCCATGAACAGGGCGAAAGGCGCGCTTGCTTCGCTGAGCATGAACGCCCCTGCCGACCGTATCATCGTGCAGATTGCTTCGATCCGTTGTTCACGCGTGGCATCGCCTGCTGGCCACTGAACGCCGCTTTCGCCCAGGACATCGTTGATATGATCGAAGATATGCTCTGCTGCTGCGAGGTACAGGCCCTCCTTGCCGCCGAAATGATAAGTGATGGAAGACATGGGCGTATCCACCGCCGCGGCGATTTCCCGCGTGCCCACGGCATCGAAACCGCGCTTTCCGAATCGCTCGATGGCTGCATGGATCAGTTTGTCGCGCATCGCGACTGATTATTCGTTCGACTGAACAAATACAATACCCGCTGCCATTCGCGGTAAGATTGCCGCAGCGACCCACAGAGACTGGCGCGGCAACTGACCGGCGTTGTTCAGTCCGCCGGGGCCCCGCCCCCCGCAGTCCAGTCAGTGCTATCATCGGGTGGCTGGAACGCCTATTTCGCCGTCCACCCGCCATCGATCGGCAGCATGTGACCTGTAACCATCGCAGCATGCTCGCTGCAAAGCCAGGCAATCGCATCGGCCTGCTCGGACGGCTCGATCAAGCGATTGATCGGCTGGTTGGGCAAAAGCATGTCGATCACCATTTGCCCCATCTCCTTGCCCGCCTTGTTGTAGCCGTCAGTTGGCACGACGCCAGGGGCAATGCAGTTCACGCGGATTCCGCGATCTGCATAGGATACCGCCGCGAATCTGGTCAGCTGCGTAACCCCAGCCTTGGAAGCGGCATAGGCCGCACCGGCCGCACCGACATAAAGATGCGCAGCCAGCGAGGTGACGTTGCAGATCGCGCCGCCGCCATGCGCGATCATGTGCGCGATCTCATGCTTCATCGACAGGAACACGCTGCGCAGGGTGACGGCCTGCGTGTATTCCCAGCTCTCCAGGCTCTGCGTATGGAAGTCGGGCCCTGCTGCATCACGGTGCCCATCGCCCACGACATTGGCCGCAACATGCAGGCCGCCGAAATCGCGCACGGTTCGTGCCACCAGCGCCTCGACATCTTGCTCCTGCGTCGCATCTGCCTGCTGAAAGGCTACGTCCTGGCCTTCGCCGCGCAGCTTTTCGGCCATGGCTTCGCCCGTCTCGGCATTGATATCGGACAGCATCACCCTGGCGCCGCGCCTTGCGAAACCCTCTGCCGTGGCGGCGCCGATCCCGGCGCCAGCGGCTGTGACAAGAACGATCTTTCCGGAATAATTTTCCATCAGGCTGCATCCCACAAAACATGAAGCTCGCGCGGACCGCGCAGTTGTGCACCAAGAATGCGCGGTGGCGGTGCCTCAGGATCAAGCCGCAGGTTGGGCAGGTCGAGCAGGCAATCGAGCATGGCTTCCATCTCCGATTTCGCGATCATCATGCCAAGGCACAGGTGCGGACCGGCACCGAATCCGACATTGGTCTTGGCGGGCCGGTCAATGTCGAATTCGTCAGGATTCTCGAAAACCGCCTCGTCACGATTGGCCGAGCCCGAGCACAACGACAGCGCCGCGCCTGCGGGCACCGTAACGCCGTGGAACTCGACATCGACCACGGCCTGCCTGGCCAGGAATTGCGATGCAGTTTCCCAGCGCATGCCCTCGTCGATCACCTTGCGCATCAAAGTGCGGTCCGCTCGCACCCGCTCCAGCAGCGCGGGGCGGCTCAGCAACGCCACCAGCATTGATCCGAATGAACGAGTGGTGGTTTCTGCAGCGGCGGGCAGGAACTGGCGTATCAATTCCGTGATATGCTCGTCGCTGAGCCGGTTGCCGCGATCCTCAGCGCGCAGCAGATAGCCGATCAGATCATTGCCTTCGCTTCCTTCCGCGCGGCGCTGGCGGACGATTTCGATCGTATCGTCATACAGCTCCTGCGCGGCGGCGAAGGCGCTGGCCATCGTGAGCCGCGCCTTTTCCGGGTCACGTTGTGGCCCCACCAGAATGCGCATGGCGCGCGCGGCGAATTCCTGCACCCGCTCCTCGTCTTTGGGATAGCCTATGATCTCGTAGATCATCCGCACCGGCAGCGGCAGCAACAGGTCGTCCATCAATTCCGCCCGCCCGCGCGGGGCGATGGATGACACGGCTTCGGCGGCGACTGGCCCGAGCGCCTCTTTCCAATGGCGGATTGCCTTGGGCGAAAACGCCGGGGCCAGCAGGGCCTTGGTGGTCTTGTGAACGTCATCTTCCATCCCGGTGAGCAGAAAACCGCCCAGGAACTGACCAAGCCCTTCCTGCAGCAGGGTGCTGCTGAACGTTTTGCCGTCGCGCAAGACCCGCAGGACATCTGCATAACGGAACAGCGTGAAGACCTGCCGCCCCTTGTTGGCGTAATCGGCCTGCGACGGTACGCCGAAAGCAGCCAGAATATCGCCTTCCATGATCGGCTGCGTGCGCCTGTATTCGCGGTAGAGCGAATGCGGGTCCTCGATCTCGCTGCTACCGAACAATTCGCTGACTGCTGAAAAGTCTTGCTTCAGCTCGCTGCCCTTGATTGCCATTCTCCCGTCCCTCTCAAAACTTCGGCCTGCCCAATCCTGGCGGCACTGCAACATCCTTTGACCTGCCTATTGGCATGTTGTCATCGGGATGCTGGCGGGAGACAGTTCCCCGGTCAGGCCGTGATAATGTGGGCGAAATTCCACATCCACGAGCCGGTAATCAGGAAAGCGGGCAATAAATCGGCCAAGCGCGCTGCGCAGGATCTGGCGCGCCAGTCTTTGACCGATGCAATGATGCGGCCCGGTTCCGAAGACCAGTGTGCGGCGATTGTCGCGGGTAATGTCAAAGCGGAACGGATCCGACACTTCCTCTGGATCGAACCCGGCCGCCTGAGCCGACACATACACCGGCATATCGGCGGGGATGCGGGTGCCCCCAATCTCGGTATCACGGGTACAGAAGCGCACGAAAGCAACAATGCCGGGGCCGTGCCATCGCAGACACTCGCCGATGGCGCCGTCCAGTTTTGCCGGATCCTGTCGAACCGCCTCAAGCGCGTCACGATTACGGGCAAGCAGCATCAAGGCGCCCGCCAGCGTGTTGGCCGTGGTGCCGATCCCGGCGGTGGCGATTGAATTGATCTGGCCGAACAGCTCCGCATCGCTCAGCTTGTCGCCTTGTTCGCGTGCGGCGATCAGGTGGCTGATAAGATCATCGCCGGGATCATCGCGGCGCAGACGGATAATGTCGTCTATCACCTCGCGCACAGCGGCCCCGGCATCGTAAAAGCTTTGCGGTATGGGTTCGCCCGCGGTGTAGGACGGCAGCTTGCCCATTTCGGCAAGCATCGCTGAAAAGGCGTCGCAGTGCGCGCTGGTCAGTCGAAACGATCCTTCCAGCATGATCCGCTGCACCAGATCGGCGGAAAAATCGCCGACAGCATCGAATTGCGGGCCGTTGGCCTCGATCCGGTCAAGCTTTTCGTCGACGATCCGATCAATATCCGCTGCCATGTTCCTGAGGCTTGCGGGAGTGAACGACGGGTTCATCAATCGCCGAACGCGACTGTGCCGTGGACCATCCATCTGCAGCACCGATTCCAGGCCACCGAACATGTCGAACATCTCGTAACCGGGCCGCCTGGGTGGAACGACGCTGAAACGCTCAGGATCGAGATAGACCTCCCGAATGTCGCGCGCGCGGCCGCACATCAGCGACAGGATGCCGTTCTGGCGAATGTAGAAGGGCCGCCGTGATCCCCAGCTTGCGACGAGACCATCGAGCGCATTCTGACGCAGCGTCTCGCTGCCCAGCCAGAGGGGAAAGAAATTGCCGGGTTCCAGGTCTTCAAGCCGGGCGACCGAAACATCGGACGATGATTCGGGCGGCAAAGTCTTGGCAGCGGTCATCATCCACTCTCCTCTGGCCAGCCTCGTTTACGGGCATACCGCAGCCGCTGACCAGCGATCTGCATGCGGCCATTTCGGGCAGGCTACATTGCCATCGCCGCATATTCCAGCACCCCTTGCGCGCAATCAGCGGCCTGCGGGAAAGCGTCCGGGGCAGGCTCGCCCCCGCCCTGCTGGCACGCGAACGCGACACTGGCTGGCCAGGAGTCAAAATAATCTTCCCCCTTTTCAATCTGCTGCGTTATCAAGGGAAAAACAAAAGGCCAGCCGCAGGAAGACAGCCTTCACGGTCAACCGCGGCATGGTGAAAAAAGGGAGAATATGCTGGAGATGTCCAAGCGATTTCTAGACGCCCAGGCGTTGATGGCCGGAGCCTGCGCAAACAGCGGGCTTTCTGATTATCTTGACGAAGGTCTGCGGGAACGCTTCGCCTATGTCATCGACCTGTTCAATGGCTTTGCCGCCATCCCCGAAGACAAGTACGCGGCGGCAGCGCAGCAAGTGCAGGATACGCTGGTCAAACGGCTGCAAGTTGCGCGCGACTGGGCCCGGCACCCGGAAATCCTTGACCAAAAGATCGTGCAGCCATTCTTCGTTCTGGGCAGTGCCCGGGCCGGCACGACCTTCACCCAGATGATCCTGGACCTGGACGAAGGGCACCGCACCCCGCGATACCATGACGTGCAACATCCCTCACCACCTCCGGGTAGCGATCGGGCCGCAGATGCCGCAGCCCTGGCGGAACAGGGCGAATATGTTGAATTCATCTTAGAAAACTCGCCCAGCCTGCTTCCCGCACATCCCTATTTCGACCAGCGCGGTGCAACCGAGGCGGAAGACGAATATGTCTATTCGCTTGATTTCGATCTGGTCTATCCGCTGTGGTATCTCAAGGTTCCAAGCCTGCCGCAGACTATCCCTCCGCGTGACCCGGCGCGCGCCTTCCGCTTCTACCGCCACATGTTGTGCCAGCTGCAATTCAAGCGCCCGACCCGGCGCTGGGTCGGCAAGGGCATTTTGCACCAGTATATGCCCGGTCCGCTGATGCAGGAATTTCCCGACATGGTCGGTTTCTGGCTCCACCGGCCGCCCGAGGAATACATCGCCTCACTTCTGCAATTACTGGAACATCAATACGCCCCGTTCAACGGCGATCTATACGACGTGACCCCGGAAGCGATGGTGGCGCAGCTGAAAATGGGCGTGGACGCAATTCTTGCCGATCCGGCAATTGATGACCCGCGGCTTCATCATATCCGCTTCCGTGATTTCGTAAGCAATCCGGCAGATTGTATTGCCGCCATTTACGATGCGCATGAAATCCCCTTCACCGATGGCTTCGCGGATGCAATCCGTTCCCGAACGACAGACCCTGCCTATCGCGCGGATCGCTTTGGGAAATTTTCCTATTCGCTGGAAAAATTCGGACTGGACAAGGACGCGCTGCGCCGCACCTTCGCCGATTATTGCGACCGCTTCGACATTTGAGAAACTCGCAGCCTAATGCCTGAACCGGCATGGAAGGATCAGGATGCACGAACAAATCGATAGCCACCCCATTCTTGCAACACCGGAACAAAAGCTGGTGGAAGAACGCGCGCTCGCGCTTCTGGCGCGACCAGAGATTGAGGAATTGCGCCAGCGGCTGTCGGCGCAGTTCAAGGCGGATCGCAATGCCAAGCTGATCGATCAGGATGCGCTGATCCGCGCCAGCGTAGAGGCGCATTGCGCCCATGCCTGCCTGACCGCAGCCAATGAAACGCCGCTTGATCCGCGGATTGTCTGGTCGATCGCGCCTGATCGTGAATGGATGGGCCATACCATGCCGGACCACCGTTTCGGACAAGACAATACCGACAATGTCTATCGGCTGGCGGCGATCGATGCGAATGCACGCTATCGGATCACAGGGCGATTTACGCCCGGACGCGAGCCGATTGAGATGGGCATTTGCGCGATGCGTGCGCAGATCGGCGAGAGGTTTATCGCTGATGTATCTGCCTTCATCCAGCCAGAGATGATCGACATAGGCGAGGATGGCAGCTTTCAGATCGCGCTGGATGCCACGCCCACCGAAGGGCGCCGCAATCATCTGTGCATCGCCGAAGCAAGCACCTTGATGGTGCGCGATACGCTGGCGAACTGGGCGGTGGAACTGCCGAGCGCGCTTTACATAGAGCGGGTGGATGCTCCGCCAGTCGACACCTTCGACGCAGACAAGGCTGCTGCACGCGCGCTGGAGCTAGGCACAATCATCGCCGAATGGTTCTTTGAAAAAATCCAGCATGGCATGTTTGAAGTGGCTCCGGTGAATGTTCTCCCCTCGCCTGTGCCCTCGGCCGGGCGTGGTGGGCTGGTAACCCAATGCGCAACAGGCGGATATTATCGGCTGGGCGATAACGAAGCGCTGCTTATCACCGCAGACACTCTGGGGGCGCGCTATATCGGCATGGAGCTGGTCGACATGTGGATGATTTCATACGAATACCGCACCCGCACCAGCAGCCTCAACCACGAACAGGCCGTGAAGGATGCGGATGGGCGTTATCGATGGGTTATCTCGGCAAAAGATCCGGGCGTGCCCAATTGGCTGGACAGCGGCGGGCATTCGATGGGCACGATCCTGCTACGCTGGCAGATGCTTGGTCCCGATGCCCGGTTGGAAGACAGCGTGACGAGCGAGATCCTGCCCTTCGATAGTCTGCGCGATCATCTGCCAGCTGAAACGCCAGCGGTTGATGCAGCCATGCGCGAGAAGCAACAGCAGGACCGATATGCCGGCTATCTCAATCGCCTGAACGGCTGAGAGGAAAAGGCGTGTGAAGAACTCTGCACTGTCACCACGCGGCGTAATGACCCGGACCGAGCGACTTCCGCTCGGTCTGCAAGAGATTGATGCGGCATGGCTGACCCGTTTCCTGGCTCCGCGCTATCCCGGCGCGGTGGTAGAGGCGATGGATCTGCTGCAGCATATACCGGGCCACACCACCAAGCTGCGGGTCAGAGTCACCCTCAATCAGGCGGGCAAGGATGCGGGCCTGCCCGATCAGATGTGCCTGAAAGGCAATTGGACCGGCGATCCGCGCAGCAGCCAAGTGTGCGTCACCGAAGCGCGCTTCTATGGCGATTTGCCTGAATTCCTCAACGTACCCTCGCCCAAATGCCTGATGGCCGATTGGGACGATGATGATGACCCCGCCGGTATTCAGGGCATTATCGTACTGGAAGACCTTATACCGATGGGCGGCGAGTTCAGCCCCACTGCCGCCGCCATGCCGGTGGAAGATGTGCGCAAGGCCATCGTTGGACTGGCCGCTTTGCATGGCACTTCATGGGGCAAGCCGGAACTGGAAGAGATGCAATGGCTGCCGACCTCGGTGGCCGAAGAAACCCCGGTTGACGATTACTGGATGCTGCTGCTCGATATCATTTCAGTGCGCAAGCTGGATGAACACTGGATCTCGATCCTGCCGCCATGGCTGCGTGAAGACCCCGACCGGCTTTATGCCTGCTTCCAGGAATTGTGCGCCCAGGAACGCGCCGATCCCGGCCCGCATTGCCTGATCCATGGCGATGCGCATCCGGGCAATTCCTATCGCCTCCCCGATGGCAATCGCCTGTGGTTCGACTGGCAATTACCAAGACGCGGGCGGTGCTGGCGCGATTATAGCTATTTCGTGATCGGTGCGCTGAATGTTGCTGACCGACGCGCGCATGAAGGCGACCTGCTGGATTTCTATCTGGCGCAGCTGGCCGAACATGGCGTGACGCTGGACCGCGAACAGGCCTGGATCGACTATCGCCGCTGGATCGTGTGGGGCCTGATCGCGTGGATCACAAACCTCAATCCGAATGAACCGTCTGAACCCGTGCTCGACCGCTTTTCACGCGCAGCGGAAGATCTGGACCTGCGCGCGCTCTATTCCGTCTGAGTGCTGACCGGCCCCGGCCTTGCGCCCGTCACGCAGGTTGGGGTGCGGCGTGCTGGCCGGTCATGTGCAGCGCTGCAAGATAACCGTAAAGCATACCCCGCATGTTGGCGATGCCACTGTTGTAGCCGCCGCCAATATCGAGCCAGGCGGCTGAATTTCCGGCCGCATAAAGGCCCGGAATGGGTTGGTCGCTGGCATTCAGAACCCTGCCATCGGTGTCGATCGGGAGGCCCGCGGTTGGCACGCCCATGGTCACCCGTTCAAGCTTCACGGCATAGAACGGCCCGGTGCCGATCGGCCCCAGATTGGGATTGGTCAGGCGCGGGTCGCCGGTCATGATGCGACCCCAGGGAACGCTGCCGCGATCAAAATCCTCGTCCACACCAGTCTCGCAAAAGCCGTTGAAACGCGCGACTTCGGCTTCCAGTCCTGCCGGATCGATGCCGACCTTGACCGCCAGCTCTGCCAAAGTGTCCGCGCTTTCGGCCATGCCTTCGGACAAGGGCTGACCAGGCCAGCTGGGCAGGAAGCCATAAGTATCAAGCATGGCCTGATCGAAAATGATCCAGGCCGGCCAGTTGGGCTGTCCCTGCTCCTGTCCGTCAAACCGCGCGACCTTGGTCGCAACATCGGGATAGAAGCCATCGTTGGCAAAGCGTTTGCCTTGGCGATTGACTGCGATGGAACCGGGCACACCCGGCAGCCACATGCGATGGGATGTCTTGCCATAGATCTCCTCGGCCGGAACCTTGTAGCCAATAAAGATCGGACTTTGCGAAGGCGCGCGTGCAGGCATGGCAATGGCACCGGCTTTCGCCGACATGCGGATATGATCCCCGGTCACACTGGGCGGGGACATGCTGCCCGCTTCCGGCAATGCGTCGAAAGCGCGGACGTAGCTCTCGTTCCAATCATAGCCTCCGGTTGCAAGGACGACGCCCAGCCTCGCGCGGACACGGCGGGTTTCGCCCGATGCGTTGCGCAGTACCACACCGGCCACGCCACCATCGTCGTCGAGCACCAGGTCGGTCACTTCGGTTTCGGCGCGCAGTTCTACGCCGCGCTCCGTTGCCGCCAGCACCTGCGCTGCGGCCAGCCCCGCCCCGGCGCAGCGTTCGCCCTCGGCAAGATGGCGTTGCAGGCAGTCGACAATGTTCTCCCCACCAGCCTTCATGGCAATCAGTTCACTCGAGGTCGTGTAACTGTAGCCATCGCCATAAGGCGAAGTGAGCACCTTGTCCGCCAGTTCACCCAGACGTTCAGCCTTGAACGGCTTGACCTCGATATAGCGGCCCTCCGGCTTCGATCCTTCGACGGCAGGGTAGTAATAGTCGGGCAGGCCGGGGACGACCATCAGCTCGATACCGATAACGTCGGTGAAATATTCCAGTGCCTCCGGCGCGCGCTTGATAAAGGTTTCGCGGCGATCGGGAGTAGAAAAACCCTGGCCGATATGGCTCAGATAGGCCTCGGCGTCATCGTCGCTATCGGCCATCGAATCCGTTTGCAGGTGGTTGGGGCCAAGCCACAGCTGGCCAGAGGACAATGCCGATATGCCGCCAAGCATTTCAAACTTTTCCGCCACCAGCACACTGGTTCCGCGCTCCGCCGCCGCGAGCGCGGCAGACATCCCGCCCAGGCCCGATCCCACGCAGACCACATCAAACACCTCATCCCAGCTCATCAGCTCTCTCCATGCCTGTTTCAAAGCGATCTGCGGCATCGTGAAATTGAGCGGACCTATCCTAGTCTAGGGCAGAACCCCCTCGCCGGTCGCTAATGTCCTGCAAAAGAGGGAAGGAAAGGGAGAAACCGATGTCTGATGACCACGGCGGCACGCTGCTTGCAGTTGGCGACCTGCAATTGATGACTCGCGAACCACCGGCAGACCTGTTCGACGATGCGGCCGGGCGGTTGCGCGCAGCGGACATCACCTTTGGCAATTGCGAATGGCCCTACGCCGAGGAAGCGGGCGACACCCATCCGGTTGAAGCGCATATCAATGATGATTTTGACGGCGGTGATCTGTTTGCGCCCGGACATCCCGATTGCGTGGCGATGTTCGGCAAGGCTGGTTTCGATGTCATGTCAGTGGCCAACAACCACACGATGCACGGCGGATATCGTGCCTTTGCACGAACCATCGCCCTCTTGCGGGAGGCGGGCATTCAGCCAGTCGGCGGCGGCGAGAATATCATTACCGCGCGTGAACCGGTGATCGTGGAACGGGCCGGCCAGAAGATCGGCTTTCTCGCCTGCACATCCGGCTTTCTGCCTGGCGCCCATGCCGGCAAACGCACGCCGGGTATCGTGCCGCTGCGCCGTCATACCTACGCGGAGAACAACAGCTGGCAGGATTGGGGCATCGAACCCGATGTCCGCAGCTTGGTCAACCGCGACGATCTGGGCGCCATGATCGAGAGTATCGAAACACTCAAGGACAAGACCGATCTTGTCGTGTTGAGCTGCCACTGGGGCATCCTGGAACACGAATCCGCCATCGGCGACTATCAGCGCGAGGCCGCGCGCGCCTTCATCGATGCCGGTGTCGATCTGATCGTCAGTCAGGGTCCGCTTCCGATCAAGGGGTTTGAAACCTACAAGGGCAAGGCGATCTTTTACAATCTGGGCAAGTTCGCAATGATCTCGCCGTGGAGCCGGACGGAAACCCCAACCGGCATTTCATCACCGATGCTTGGCGAAACCGCGCGCGGGCTTGCGGTCAGTGCCAGCTTCGCAGCCGACGGCATCACCACGGTCAACTTGGTGCCCGTGTATCTGGGAGAAAGCGGCAGACCGCGCATACTTTCACCCGGCGATCAGTGGTTTGACGATATCCTGACCGTTGTCCGCCAGCGGACCGAGGCAGCCGGATTGAATGGCGAAATTGATTCCGAGGGCGGAGTGTCGCTGACATGAGTTCGGAACTGCAACATACAATCGCCGATCTGCGCGATTGGCTGGCGACCAGGATGCCCGAGGCGCGAAACCTGCAACTCGTCGACGCGTTCGAGCCTGCCCAGGGGTATTCAAGCCGCACTATCCTGTTCAACGCGCATTGGGAGGAGAACGGCGAAAGCCGCCAGCGCGGACTTGTAGCCCGGATACAACGCGACGTTTCGTGCCCGTTGCTGGCTGATATCTTTCACCAGTACCATGTGATGAAGGTCGCCAGTCAGGCGCAGGACGTGCTTGTTCCTGCCCCCCTCTTCGCCCAGAGCGATCCGGCAACACTGGGTGCGCCGTTCTACATCATGGAACGTGTTCATGGGCGCGTTCCATCGGACTTTCCCAGCTATCATGCAGATGGCTGGGTTGCCGATCTGCCACTGGAAGATCGCGCCAGGGTGTGGTGGAACGGCGTTGCCGCGATGGAGCGCTTGCACCGGATAGACTGGAGCGCTTTCACGTCGCTCAATGCCGGCCTCTCCAGCCCGCCCGATGCGCGCTTCTACATACAGAGTTTCATCATCCCCTGGTATGAATGGGCGGCAGACGGACGGACATTCTCCACCATCGAGGCCGGGATCGAGGAACTTATGCGACTGGCCCCGGCCGTGACGCGGTCCGGACTGGTATGGAACGATGCCCGCATGGGCAACACGATGTTCAGCGAGACCGGCGAAGTGTTTGCGTTGTTCGACTTCGAAGTGGCAACGCTTGGCCCGGCACAGGTCGATGTGGCCGGCTGGCTCTACATCGATGAAGTCTTCTCCGAAGGCTTTGGCGTGGCACCCCTGCCCGGGATCCCGCAGGGGGAAGATGCCCGGCGAGGGTTCGACAGGATTTATGGCTATGCCATGCCGGACTTCAGCTATTACATGGCGCTCGCCGCACTTAAACATGCGGTGATTTCGATCCGCGAATATGGCAACGACAAGCGCCAAGCCCCAGCCGAAGACCATGCTCCCTTCGCGATAGAGCGCATGCACAAGTATCTTGAGGAATTCCGCAAGAATTAGAAGTCGGAATGAGGCGCGAAAGGCGATGCTTATCGCGTACGGAGAGGAAATCTGACCTTGAAAAATATCAGCAGTAATTTCGCATCGGCCAAAGGCGGCGAAAGTGATCGACGATATAGCTGGGTGGTGCTTGGCATCCTTACGCTGGTGCAAACATGCCACGGGATCGACCGGGCCATTATCGGGCTCGTGCTGGAACCGCTGGGCCGCGATTTTGATTTGAGCGACGGCCAACTGGGTGTGTTGGCCGGCATAGCCTACGGCTTGTTCTTTGCCATTGCCGCCATCCCGTTTGGCGTTGCGGTGGATCGATTCAACCGGCGCAACATCATGGCTGCGGCACTGACGGTCTGGAGTGGTGCAACGGCATTGTGCGGGCTGGCCACAGGCTTCTGGACGCTGTTTGCGGGTCGCGCGATGGTCGGGGTCGCAGAAGCTGCGGGTTCGCCCACCGGCATGTCGATCCTCAGCGACTATTTCGACAAGAACCGACGAGCGACGGCAATCGGTATCTGGTATCTGAGTTCAGGCATCGGCCTTGCCATCGCCTTTGTCGTCGGCGGAGCCATCGTGGAAACCTATGGCTGGCGCTGGGCATTTGTGGCTGCCGGCGTGCCCGGCCTCCTGCTTGCACCGGTGCTGTTGCTGGTCGTACGCGAGCCGGTTCGCGGCGGCCTCGACGAGGCGGATGCCAGTCCTGCGGCCCAGACAATGGTCGAAGGAAAACTGGGTCAACGGATCCGCCAGTTGCTTTCACGACCTGGCCTTCTGCACTGCATTCTAGCCATCGTTCTGATCGCAACTGGCATTTACGGTATGAGCACCTGGCTCGCGACATTCCTGATCCGCGTGCACAACATCCCCATTTCCGAGGCGGGCATCACCATCGCCATCGCCTATGGCGGGCTGGGTTCGCTTGGCGGTTTTGCATTCGGTTGGGTTGCCGACACGCTCAATCGCCGCCGCGGTGGATTTGAGCCATCACGAACCGCATTTCTTGGCGCGACCATTCCATTCATCACCGCTCTGTCGGGTCTTGGCACCGTCATTTTCGACGACTTCTCGCTAGTCTTGCTGGCAATGATGACCTGCGGGTTTTTCAGCGCATCCTACAACGGCCCGATATATGCAGTGATTGTTCACCAGGCAGGGCCGCGCCTTCGCGGACTGGCAGTCTCGATGGTTCAGCTCGGAGCGAACCTGATCGGCGTTGGCGCCGGGGCATATATCATCGGCGCAGTCAGCGAGGCGGTTGGCGGGACCAGAGGCGTAGCCTGGGGAATTGGCGTTGCCATGGTGTTCGTGATCTGGGGAGGAGTGCACCTCATCCTTGCCGCGATGTCGATCAGGCGTAATGCTGCCAAGGCTGACCGGCAGGCGGGTCTGGCCTGACCACCTGCCAGTATGGATAGCCCTTCAATGCGCCTAGCCTCGGCCAGGGCCCGGTTTCGCGCGGTGATAATTTGCCGTGCGGCCGGGCCTCCTGCCGGGCCTGTCGTCCAATTCCTGAAGTTCCACAATATTGCAGCTGCCCAGTTCTCGCAGGGTAGCAAACCGCCCCGGTGAGAGTTTGGCAGGGCCTTTGCTGCACCGTAGCTTGCGAAAATGAATGTAACCCGCAGTCGTAAGGCAGGCCGCCGAGATCATGAATATTGAATGTGCTGCACGCCATTTATCCTGCCGGGTCTCTATTCATGAAGCCACCGGAACTGATGCACGGCGGCTGAATCCCGGCATCACTTTACCGCTGTCAAAATACTTGCGGTCCCGCCGGGCCTTTCGCTCGAACATGACCACATTCGCGCAATTTCCCAAGGCGTGCGTCGCCGCAGGGCGCGCGAACCGGCTCTTTCACGTGCGCCGGGACTGGCGCTGCGCCAACGGTGAGGCCATGCCCCTGCCCTTGGACAGGTTGTGCATCGGCTCACCCCGCCTTCTATTGCATCTGGATAAACGGGAGACGGCTGAGGATTGCCGGCGATGCCCACTCAGGCCACGAGGGTCAGAGACAGGCATGCGCGGAGAATCCTCAGGCCGGAACGAAATGACCTGAAGGAGTTGATCATGGATCCGCAAGCCCCCGCTCAATACAAGGCCGCAGTCGTCGATCCGAACTGCGTGCCCCGGCCCTACCCGGCTCGTACGGAAAAACTTCCCACAAGCCTTGAACAGGTCGATGCAGCCTGGCTCGGCAAGATGATGAGCTACAAGTATCCCGGCGTCGCTGCGAATGCGATGGAGACGGTGGAACTGCTCAACAGTCACACCACCAAATGGCGTGTGAAAGTGGATTGGAACGATGCAGGCAAAGCTGCGGGCCTGCCAGCAAACGTGTGCTTGAAAGCCAACTGGTCCGGATCGTTCGACAATGTCGATATTCACGCCCTGGAAGCACGCTTCTATCATTTCATGGTGCACGAAATGAAGGTCCCGACCGCAAAGTGCTATTATGCCGACTGGGACGATGATGGCAGCGCACATGGCTTCATTGTGCTGGAAGACCTGATCCAGCGCGGCGGAAAATTCGGGCACAGCACCGATGCCAACGGCGTCGACATGATTATGGACAACCTCGAAGGTCTGGCCAAGCTTCACGGCAGCCTTTGGGGCAGCGACAAGATCAGCCCGGCCAATGCACCATGGCTGCAAACGCAGATGGATACGCCATGCGACAGCGATCAGGTGCGCATCATGTGGCAGTGGATCGAAGCCAACCTGGAAGATCCGGCATTCTGCGAAGTCGCGCCACAGCATTACCTGGATGATCCGCGCAAGGTGGAGCGGGCATTTGATCGGCTTGGCGAAATAGAGCGGGCCTATGATGCACCCCATTGCATTGTGTTGGGCGATTGCCACCAAGGCAACACCTACATCCTGCCGGATGGCGAGCGGCTGTGGCTGGACTGGCAGCTGGTTCGGCGCGGTCGCCCATGGCGCGATCTCACCTATTTCGTGATCGGCGCACTCAGCATCGAGGAACGGCGCAAGCATCACAAGGACATGGTGAAGCAATACCGAGAATACCTGATCGCCACCGGGGCGCAGGGTGTTCCCAGCTTTGAAGAGGCATGGGAGCAGACGCGGCTTTTCGTAATGTACGGCTTGCAGGCCTGGGTCGCCAATCTGGATGCATGGGGCCAGAACGGCGTGCCCATGAACGAACGCTTTTTCACCGCGGCCGAGGATTACGGCACTTGGCAACTTCTGGGAGAGTGACGATGGGCCTGGTTGAAGGAAAAGTCGCCATCGTCACAGGTGGCGGCGCCAACATCGGGGAAGCCTGTGCCAAAATGCTGGCATCGCATGGTGCTTCGGTCGCCATCGCTGATATCAACGAAGCGGGGGCGCAGCGCGTTGCCGCAGAGATTGGCGAAGCTGGCGGCACCGCAATTGCACTAAGGGTGGACCTGGGCGATGAAGCCAGCGTTGCTGCCATGGTTGCCGCCGTGGCAGAGGAGTTCGGCCGCATCGGCATCCTTCACAACAACGCCGCGAATACCGGCGCAGAACAGATGCTGAAGGATGCCTCGCTGGTGGAAATGGACGAGGCTGTGTGGGACGCCGCCTTCGACATCAACACGCGTGGCACCATGTTTGTCACCAAGCACGCCGTGCCGCACATGATTGCCGCTGGTGGCGGCTCCATCATCAACACCAGTTCAGGCACCTCGCTGTCCGGCGACCTTCTCAACCCCGCATATGCTGCGTCGAAGGCGGCGGTGAACGCGCTGACCCGCAACACCGCCGTACACTTCGGCCGCAGCAACATCCGCTGCAATGCCGTGTTGCCGGGGCTGGTGCTGAGCCCCGTTGCCCGCGCCCAGATGACCGAACAGCAGCTCAATATGATCCAGCGCCACGTGCTGCTGCCGCGCGAAAGCGTTGCCGACGACATTGCCGGGGCCGTGCTGTGGCTGGCGTCAGACCTGTCTGCCTTTACAACCGGGCAGATCATTTCAGTCGATGGCGGGATCTGCCACCACTTGCCGCATTATGCCGATATGATGGACATGTTTGCCGAGATGCAAGGTTAGGTCAGCGCCAAGCAAAAAAGGCTCCGGGTTTGCGCCCGGAGCCTTTTTTGCATCTGTTCTCATCCCGGTCAGAAATCGGGCATGATCTCGTTGGCGACCCAGTGCTGCCGGCCCAGCCGGGCCTTGCTTGTCCGCCAGACCGGGCGGAGTTGCGGACTGGCGACCAGCCGGTTGTGCAGCACTCGCCAATGCCGATCAGCAGGCAAGTCCCGCCGATCCGGCAAAGGCGGCATTCAATCCCATTGCAGTTCCAGCTTGGGAACAAAGGTGATGTTGCCCACGAAATAGCCTTCCTCGAAGCCATCGGCAAAGCGGAACTGCGGGATGGCCTTCAGGAATTCCTCCAGCGCTGTCTGCAGTTCCAGGCGTGCCAGATGCATGCCCAGGCACTTATGGATGCCACCGCCCAGCGCAATATGCGCCGCCTTCCGGTCGAAGCGCACTTCAGAAGGCGCTTCGTGCATCTTGGGATCCTGATTGGCCACCGGGGTGCTCACCGAAACGTAGTCGCCCGGCATAATCTTCTGCCCGTGAATCTCGATTTCGCGGGAAGCGATCCGGAACGCCGTGACCGGGCCATAGACCCGCAGGAACTCTTCGACCGCGAGTACGATGCGACCCGGATTTTCACGCAATTCCGCCTGCTGCTCAGGATAACGAGCGAGGTGATTGAATATGCTCCCCAGCATCGTGGTTACAGTGTCCAGCCCGCCGATAAACAGGTTGAAGCAGTGGCCGAGCACCTCCTCATCGTTCCATTTGCGACCGTCTTCGGCCTCGAAATCAAATATTGAGGTGATGTAGTCGTCCTTGGGATTGGCGCGGCGCTCCGCAATTTCGGACTTCAGGTAGTCGACCGTCATTTTCGTTGCCGCGCTACGCTCTTCCCAGTCGTTGGTGTGCAGCATCGACTTTTCCCAGGTGAGAAACTCGCCCACGCGTTCCTGCGGCAGACCCAGCAGGTCGAGCACGATGTAGATCGGGAACCGCTCGGAAAATTCTTTGATGAAGTCGCAACTGCCACGATCCTTGAACTGATCGATCAGATCCGTCGCGCGGCTGCGCAGATCACCTTTTAGTGCCGCCATCTTCTGCGGCGAGAATTGCGGATTCAGCGCCTTGCGATAAAACGTGTGCATTGGCGGATCGACTTCGGTGGGAACAACCAACCAGTCCTGCCCGATGCCTTGCGCCCACTGCCCCATTCCGTTCTTTGTAAAGTTGTCCGGATCGCGCAGCATCTCCATCGTATCTTCGTAGCCCGTCAGCAGCCAGCCCGGCTTATCGCCAGGGAAGATGTTGGTCACGTAGGTGATCGGGCCCAGAGTGCGGTGCATTTCGGGGATCAGCGTTTCCTGCGGACATTCCGCGATCACTTCGCGCGCGAAGTATGGAAGTCGCACGGCCTTGTCTGCGGGAACGTGGGAAGGAAGTGTGTCGGTGCCCATTCTAAGCTCCAATTAAAGTCAGCAATCGAAAATTCGCCTGCTGGTTAACCTCGCGGCCTACCAACTTCAGCAAAAGAAACAGCGAAAACAGCCTCCAGCGTCCTGTTTGCTGAAAGCCAATTTCGTGGCCTGCATCGCGGTTTTTCAAGATTTAAGCCGCTGGCCGCTGTTCGAAACAGGCGCCCGACACTCCAAAATGAAACCTGCCGTTTGGTAGGATACGTCACCCCTCCAATCGAGCACCACCTGAAGCCAAAGGGCATCACTTGTCTTCGTGTGTGGCAATAAAGGCACACAAATGCAAGACAAGCAAAAAGCCCGTCAGAACATGAATGTCTTTGTTGCGGGGTAGTCTATCATCAAGCAAAGATACGATAAGCCGATGAAGCGTGAAAGGGCGCAGACCCTTACTTCATTGGACAAAAAAGAACAAAATACCCGTTATTTTGTATATGCTTAGTGATTTCTAAGATTCTTGGGAGGGAAGATCACCAAAGTTCCGGCCTGCTGAGGGCTAAGGCCTGAACTTTAACCCACATAATGACGATAAACCGACGGGCCACAGATAGTGCGCCCGTTAAGAACATAATGAATTGGAGGAGATGACTGATGACACCTAATTACAAACATATCCTATTGGCAGGCGTCGCGCTGGCGCTGCCTGCGAATGCTGCGGCGCAGGAGACTACCGCTTCTGAAGCCCAGGCAGAAAACAATGAGGGTGTTCGCGAAATCGTTGTGACGGCCCGCCGCACCTCGGAAAACCTGCAGCAAGTTCCATTGGCCGTTACCGCGCTGGATCCCACCGCACTTACCGAGCGGCAGGTCGTCGAAGTCGCCGACGTTGGCCGCGTTTCGCCGGGCCTTTCAGTCCAGTCGGGCGGCACGGGTAATGCCTCGCTGATCTATCTCGCTATCCGCGGGAATGCGCAGAACAGCCCGAACTCGTTTTCGGATCCGGCTGTCGGCATCTATGTGGACGGGGTCTATCTCGCCCGTCCCATCGCCAGCAACAACGGTCTTCTCGACCTGGCCTCGGTCGAGGTTCTTCGCGGAACGCAGGGAACGCTGTTCGGGCGCAATACCACCGGTGGCGCGCTCAACATGACAACAGTTGCCCCCAGCGGAGTGTTTGAAGGTTACATTCAGGGCCAGGTGGGCGACTATGAAATGTGGTCTATCGAAGGCGCTGTGAACGTTCCTCTCGCCGGTGATGAACTGGCCGTTCGCGTGGCCGGGCGTTATGGCGAACGCAATCAGGGCTTTGGCCGCAATCCCCTTCGCGAACGCGATGCTGCTGCTGTGGACAGCGATCTGTCGCTGCGCGGAACGATCGCCTGGCGCCCTGCGTCCCTGCCGCTGGAAGTGTCGGTTTCTGGTGATTACATCGACATCGTCGACACCTACAACAACACTGCGCTTGTCGGTATCAACCCAACCGGGCCGGCATTGGCACTGTATTCGGGCCAGTTCACCCTGTCAGATTATCTGCAGACGGACGACGAATTCTACACCACCTATGCCAATCCGAATACCGGCAACCCGAATATCGATGACCAGACGAACTACAACCAGGCGGTTGGCGTTCGCGGCACCATCGAACTCGATCTCGACGCGATCACGATCAAGTCGATCACGGCATATCGCGATTCGGAAACCGGCGACTCGCTGGATCTTGACGGTACGCCTGCACCAATCGGTTCCTATTCATCGGACTACAAGCAGGAGCAGTTCAGCCAGGAACTTCAGTTCACAGGCGACAGCGCCGATGGGCGGTTGCAGTGGATCTTCGGTGGCTTCTACTTCCGTGAAGAGGGTAACGAGCAATCAGCTTCGCGCGTTTTCGCCGACACTGATTTCGGTATCGACTTCGCCCCGGCCAACACCAACAGGGCATCGTTCGTGTCGGAATCCAAGGCGCTCTTCGCGCAGGCCAACTTCGACCTCACCGACGCTCTGACCGTAACCGGCGGTTTCCGCTACACTTGGGACAAACGTTCGATCAACCGGATGGGCTTTATCGGCGGACAGCCCGGCTTTGACAACGTGTTCCTCAGCGGCGGCGTGCCCGTCGTGCTGCCGGCCACGGGTCTTTGCTCTGTCGGCCCCAATGCAAACCTGGTGCCTCCGGGTCCGGACTGTATGGATCCGGTTACCGCCAAGTTCAAATATCCGGCATGGCTGATCAGCGTCGATTACCAGATCAACCCTGACGCGCTGGTTTACGCTCGCTTCGGCGGTGCGGCGCTGGCAGGCGGTCTGAACTCTCGCCCGACACCACCCGGATTCGACGCTTTCAGCCCGGAAAAGGTCAAGGACGTCGAAGTCGGCTTCAAGGGTGATTTTCTTGACGATCGGCTGCGCACCAATCTCGCGGCCTTCTATCTGTGGCGCAACGGCGCGCAGAACATCGTCAATGCGCTTGTCGGCGTCAATCTGACGCAGTTCGTTCAAAACGCCGGTGACGTGCGTTCCTACGGTGCTGAGTTTGAAACCACGCTCATCCCCTGGGAAGGCATGGAAATCGTAGGCGCGGTTTCCTACCTCAACTCCAAGTACGCCGATGGTTCGTTTATCGCGGATGGCCTTGGCGGGCCGGTGGACCGTAGCGATGAATTCGTGCCGCGCGCGCCGGAATGGACGTGGAATATCGGCGCCACGCAGACCTTCGATACGGACTTTGCCGAACTCTCGCTGCACGCTGACTATGCCTACACGTCCTCGATCGTGCAGGACTTTGCTACGGCGGACCTGACCGCTCCTGCATTGAACGACGGCGTCAACGACGCAGCCGAGCAGGCAGCAGCCCTGGCGTTCATCGACACGCAGAACTCGTTCAGCCGTCTTCCCAGCTATGGTGTGATGAACCTTCGCGCCGCTGCGATCCTTCCCTCGGGCCTCGAACTCGCGGTCTGGGCCCGGAACGTCACCAATGAGAAGTACTACAACGCACTCTTCAACGGTTACGGCACCTTCGGTACGGCGATCCGCTTCCAGGCGGCACCGCGGACCTTTGGCGCAACGGTTGCCTATCGGTTCTGACCGGGACGCAGCAGCAATCCATATCGGATTGTGCAAAAAGGAAGGGGGGCGCCACTGGCGTCCCCCTTTTTTTGATCAGACCGGTAATTATGGCCGCGCCAAGATGGCACTACAGTGCTTGCCGACCCGCGGCGGCAGGTCAGCTGTGGTAGGCGCTTGTCGCAGCAGATAGCGGACCCAAATCCACGCCCGCCGCATCGCCCGCGGCAAGAGCGGCGACAACATCCTTGACCATGTAACGGTGGATCTGCTCCAGCATCGCAGCCGGATCGACTGTGGCAAACGTGTTCAGAACATCGCTGGCGCCACTGCACTGCACCAGCGCCTCGGCTGTCGCGGACCGGTCCAGCCCAAGGGCTTCTGCCAGCTTCATGGCGTCCGCTGCGACCTGCACATTCGCTGCGAACAGCACATTGTTTACAAGCTTGATTGCCCGGCCGGATCCGCTGGCGCCGACATGAAAGATGCGGTGTGCAAATGTATCCAGGACGGGGGCAGCGCGCTTTATTGCGTCGCCATCGCCGCCGATAAGCAGGGTGAGCTTGCCCGATGCCTGTTCGCTCTGCTTGCGGCTGAAGCAGGTGTCGAGGATGCTCACGCCTTCGGGCGCAGCGGCGGCGATCTTCTGGATGGATTCGATGGCGCCGGTTGTAAACACCGCCACTACCGCACCCGGTTTGAGCTGGTCGATCACCCCCTCGGGTCCGGTCAGCACTTCCTCGACCTGATCGTCGGAAAACACCGCGATGCACAACACATCGCAATCGTCAGCGGCCTTGGCCACACTGTCGACAAGCTGGATTGCGCCCGCCTTACCTGCCTCGGGCGGGTTTACGTCGAACCCGCGCACTTCATGGCCGGCAGCAGCGATGGTCGTCGCAGTCGGCAGCCCCATCTGTCCAAGCCCGATCCACGCTACCTTCATGCTGAGACCTTTCAAATTCTTCGCTTCTTGATGTCTGGCGGTTCCTTGCGATCAGGCTTGGCGAGCGATCACCTTTCCTTGGGCAGGTTGCCGCAGGCCCCCAAACGATGAAGCACCCCAACGGGAAGAGGGAGAAAATGCCATGACCGATCAGGTCTCGGATCCGGTTTACGACGATGCAGCACTGGCACGCATTCATGCAGAAGTGGAGCGTGTTACCGGCGGCACGATCCAGTCGTCCGAACGTCAGGTTCGCTGGCGTCCGGCGTGGTTTGTGGATGTCGAGATCGACGGTGAAATTCGCCAGGTGCATCTTCGCGGTGACCGGGGCGGCAATGTTGCGATCTTCCCCGACCTCAAGCGAGAGGCGGACATTATCGAGATCCTCTACGCGCACGGCATACCGGTGCCAGAAGTATACGGATATGTGGCATCGCCGCCGTGCATCATTATGGAATCGATAGAAGGAACGCGCGACCTTTCTGACCTGTCTAACGAGGCGAAAAGTCGCGTTGGGCGCGAATACATGCAAGCCGTTGCGGCCATGCACAAGCTGCCGCTAGAGCCTTTCGTGAACATCGGCTTCCATCGTCCGGAGGGCGCAGAGAATATCGCGCTTGTCGGCCTTGAAGCCTACATGCCGCAATACCGCAAAACCAAGGCCCGACCAGAGCCGCTGCTGGAATTCCTGATCGGCTGGATCCGTCGCAATGTGCCGCGTCATCGTGACAAGGCGAGCTTTATCCAGTTCGATTCCGGCCAGTTCCTCGTCAAAGGCGGCCAGATGACCAAGCTTTACGATTTCGAATTCAGCATGATTGGCGATCCGATGGTGGACCTGGCTACCATGGGAATGCGCAATACAATCGAACCCCTCGGTGCACCCCTGCCCGAACTGGTGCGCTATTATGAGGAAGCGGCGGGCGAACCGGTCGATCATGATGCTTTGCTGTTTCATGTGCTGCAATTTTCCCTTCTCGGGACAATGCAGTTTACCGGCACGGTCGCCAAACCTGAACCAAACGATCCACATGCGGTATACCTGCAGTTCGATCTCGCCCTGCGGCGGTCCATCCTGCTGGCCTTGTCTCAGCTTGCAGGCGTGGAACTGCCGGAATTACCCCCGCTGCACGAACGGACGGGCGACAACGCCGCCTTGGTCGCCAAACTTGCCGATACGGTATCCTCGATCGCGCCGGCGGACGATTTCGCAGGCTCGCAAAAGGCCGCGGCTTTGGAACTGGTGGAGTGGGTGTCGCGTGCAGATGCCTTGCGCGCAGAAGTCATCGCCAGCGATATCGCTGACGTCAACGCTGCTCTGGGTACGGGTTTCACCGACTGGCCGAGCGCCGAGGCTGCCCTTGAACAGCATGTGCTGGAGGCTGGACCTGAAGAGGATGCAAAACTGATCACCCTTCTCGCCCGAATTGAAGGTCGGCGCTTGCAGGTGTTCGGTCCCACTTCCATCGGCAAGGCCGCGTTGGACGTGCGCTTGCCGCAAACCCGCTGACCGACGCAAAAGTCAGCGGGTTGCGCCGCTAATCCTCGCCGGTTTTTTCGCGGCAACGACGATAGGCGGGACGTTGTTCAACCTTTTCGACATAGGCCGCAATATGCGGATAGTCGGACATGTCGACGGGCGTGAAATGGCGCGTCGTTGTAAAAGGGAACGTCATCATGATGTCCGCAGCCGAAAAGCGTTCCCCGGCAAACCAGGGAACGCGGGAGAGATGGCTGTCAGCGTGACGCAGGAAGTGTGCCGCACGTTCGCGTGCATATTGGCGTGAAGGGTGATCGAAATCGATCCCGCCATATTCAGCCATGATTTCACGCACCAGTTCGGGCATCATCGAGGACTCTGCGAAATGGAACCAGAACAGGTAATCCAGATAGTCCTTGTCGGCCGGCTTCCGGGCTAGCGCGCCGTCTCCTTGCGTGGTTGCGAGATATTCGATCACGGCCCCGCTTTCGGCAAGAACATCATCGTCGACGCCGATCACGGGCGATGAGCCCAACGGATGCAGGGCCTTGTAGGCGGCTTCGGCAGACATCGTCTCAAGCCGCCTGTACAATTTCAGTTCGTAAGGTGCGCCAAGCTCTTCCATGAGCCAGACAGCGCGGTCCGACCGCGATCTGGCAAGGTGGTGGATGGTGATTTTAGCCAATTCCCGTCTCCCGTGATGATGATGCTTGCCATGCGCACTTCCCACGGCAGGCGCGAATACGAAGGTAGAACCCGAAATGGGAGGCGGGCCTATCGTTGGAAAGGCCCCATCGATACCCTCCCCGCCCAGCCTCGGCCGACCACAAGGGGAGGACTTTCATCGTGGCTACTGACGACACCAGCTTTTCCGCAGCCTATGGCTGCTGGGCAGTGATTTCAGGAGGTTCGGACGGACTTGGTGCAGCGTTTGCTGAGGAAATTGCAGCGCGCGGTGTAAACCTTGTTCTCGTGGCACGCAGGCAGGGACCGCTCGATGCGCTCGCCGCAGAGCTTGAGGCGCGCCACGGCATCAAGGTTCGGACTGTGTCGCTGGACCTCGCCGAGCCTGCGGCTGCCCGCCGGCTTGATGAGAGCACTGCAGACCTGGACCTGGGTCTGATAGTGTTCAATGCCGGTTCCGATGCCGGGGGCGATTTCTTTCTCGATCCTTCCTATTCGCAATGGCAGTCACTGCTGTCGCGCAATATCAACTTTCTCACCGAAGCACTCTACCTGTTCGGCCGCAGGTTGCGGGCAAAGCAAGGCGGCGGCATGATCGTTGTCGGATCGGAGGCGGCCTTCGGCGGCGGTGCACGCGGCGCCCTGTACACTGCGACCAAGGGCTACGCACTGAACCTGGCGGAATCGCTGTGGGCGGAGTTGCGCCCTGACAATGTGGACGTGCTGACCTTGCTGTTCGGGATTACAGACACGCCCACTTTACGACGCGTTCTGGCGCGCAAGGGAATCCCGATCGAGGCGACTGGCGCCGTACCACCGGCGCAGCTGGCTGTGGCGGCAATCGAGGCACTGGGAACCGGCCCGGTCCTGAACTTTGACGAACTGCCCGGCGACGAATCCCTGACCTCCGCTAATACGCGCCGTGACCGCGTCATCGACGTCAGTAATAAACTTGCCGGATTTCACGCCGCTTCAGACTAGCGCGCCACGCAATAGAAAGGGGGCCATATTTGGGAATGGTGGCCCTAACCAAAGACAGGATTGCGCAACGCGCTTCCGTATAGTTTTGCCTTAATACAAAAAAGTATAAATGGGAGGATAGATAATATGCCGTTGGGCTCAAAGGCGCGTGCAATTTGCGCGGTATCAACATCGCTTATCGCTGTTGTGGCGGCTCCGTATGGGGCCATGGCGCAGGACAGTGCCTCTGATCAGGCTCAGGAAGACAGCGACGCAAACATCAACGACACTATCGTTGTTACCGCTCGCCGGACCTCGGAAGACATCCAGTCCGTACCTGTTTCCGTCACCGCGTTCAGTGCAGAAACCCTGCGCCAGGCTTCGATCAGCGACACCCAGGATCTGCTCGTCAAGACGCCCGGTATCTTTCTGGCCGGATCAGGCGGACGGCTCAACTCCAACTTCTCCATACGCGGGCAATCGAAGGCTCTGGCCGGAAACAGCGCCCCTGGTGCTATCAGCTATTTCGCTGAAGTTCCCCAGCCGACTCTGGGGTCGAGCATCCCGACCTATGACCTCGCATCGGTACAGGTTCTCAAAGGGCCGCAGGGAACACTGTTTGGCCGCAACACCACCGGCGGTGCGATCCTGTATTACCCCACCGCGCCCTCTTATGATCTGAGCGGTTATGTCTCAGCGTCCTACGGCAATTATGACGCCTACAGCCTGGAGGGCGCAATAAATTTGCCGCTGGTCGCCGACACGGTGGCCTTGCGCGTTTCCGGCCAGCTTCAGGAGCGTGACGGATGGACGCGCAATATTGGATTGGGCGACGACCCCAGCGATCTGAACACGCGCTCCGTACGCGCATCGCTGCTTATCGAACCGGGCGATACCATCAGCAACACAACAATTTTCGAATACTTCAAGAACAATTCAACCGGCGGCGCCTCGATATTGTACAACGTGTTCACCGGGCCCAGCGCGCTTTCGGCCACTGGTACTCTCAGCGGCGCTCTTAACCAGCTCGCCCTGCAGCAGGCGCGTGGGCCCCGAGTGACCGAATCCGACGTTGATGCATTCGAGCGCGCCGAGAGGGTTGGTCTTACCAACCGCACGGAAATAGAGTTGAGCCCCGGGTTCGAAGTGGTCAATATTTTTGGCTATCGGAAAACCAAGGTCGACTACTTCTCCAGCGTTGATGGCCTGCCGACCCTCATCTCGGACGGTACGGGAGCGATCCCGGCCGGCCTCCCGGTCACAGTTGTTGGCGGACGGCAGACATCGGATGTGGAGCAGATATCCAACGAGCTGCAATTCAAGGGCAGTCTGCTGGACGGCAAGCTCGACTGGCTGATTGGCGGATTTTATCTCAAGAGCGAGCCGAAGGGACCATCGGGCACATATATCCCTGTCTTCATCCTTCCCGGCTTCACCGATGCACGGTTCAACTACAGTTTCTACGAGGAAGAGAGCAAGGCGCTCTTCGCAAACGTCAATTATGCGCTGGACGGCGTCGTGGACGGACTGAGTTTCAACGCCGGTTTCCGGTACACCTGGGACGAGATCGAGGCCTGCGTAGGCGGAGGGATTTCTCGAGACCCGTTCGCTACACCGCAGGATTGCCGCAACGGCGCTTCAAATATCCTGGACAGCAGCGTGAACCAGACATCGTCTGATGCGCCGACATGGACTCTCGGCCTGGACTGGCAGGTAAATCCGGACCTGTTTCTCTATGCCGTCACGCGGCGTGGCTACCGTGCCGGGGGCATCAATACGCCGACTCTGGGCGGTTTGCTGGCACCCCTCCAGTCGTTCGCGCCGGAGAAGGTAACGGATATCGAAGCGGGCATCCGCTCCGATTTCCGCGCTGGCGATGTGAGGATGCAGTTCAACGCATCACCGTTTGTCGGCTGGTACAACAACGTGCAGGTGCCGATATCGGGCCTGAACACCAATGCTCTTTGCGGATCGGGCCCGGGTGGGACAAATCCTCCGGGCTCTTCGCCCGATGGCGATTGCGACCCGAACAACGATCCCAGTGGCGGGACATTGCTGGTCAATGCGGGCAAGACCCGCGTAGCCGGTATCGATCTTTCGGCAGGCATTTCCCCTGTGGCAGGTCTGTCCTTCAACGCTGCTGCCTCGTTCCTCGATCTCAAGTCTCGCGCGCTCACCGTGCCAGATTTCCTTGTGGGGTATCTCGCGTCGGACGAAGTTCCGTTCAATCTCGTTCCCAAGACGACGGTATCGGCCGGAGTTCGCTGGACGCTACCGGTGCCCGAAAACATCACCGATGCCGTGTTCAGCGCGGACTATTACCATTCAAGTTCGGTCCGATCGTCAGATGCCGTGCTGCCCGCTTACGACCTGGTCAATGCGCGGCTTGATCTGAACGACCTTGGTGGAAGTGGCCTGGATCTCGGCTTCTTCGTGCGCAATGTGTTCGACAAGGACTATCTTGCTTCGTCCAACGTCGGTTCGCGGGCGCTGGGAATCCTGAGCGGTTTCTATGGCGCACCGCGCACCTATGGCGTGGATGTGCGCTTCCGCTTCGGGGAATAGCTCTCCGATGATGGACTACAGCTAGCTTTGGCAGGTAGCTTTGCGGATCGCTGCGCCGGACAAGACGGCATGGCTTCCGCGGGCTAACTTGCCAAGGCAGGCAAAAAGGGGTGATTGTGGTCGAACAGCTGGGCAGCATGGCCGGCACCGACCACATCACCCCTTCTTTTTACCAAGGGCCAATGCCGCGATAACCCGGCTGCAACGTGCGCTCTGCCTTTTCCACCACCACACCTGAGCGGGTCGATCGGCGGCAGCGGTGCGGCGTTGTGATAAGGCGCGTGAAGCGGCCGCTTGAATCTGCGGGAAAGCCGGGCGCAAATGCCCTCTAGTAATAGACCTCCATACGGCCGCCATCGACGAGCCAGTATTGCCCGGTGATGTAGCTTGCGCGGGCCGAGCATAGGAAAGCGCACAGGCTTGCCACCTCATCCGGGTTGCCAAAGCGTTTCATGGGGATGCGATCGATCAGCCCGTCGATGAATTGTTCGTAGGTCAGTCCCACATCCTTTGCGCACTCGCGAAAGAATGCCTCGTAATTCTCTCCGGTATCGATGAAACCTGGCGGAACCGTGTTGACGGTAATGCCGAACGGAGCAAGCTCGTCCGCTACACTGCGGCTGAGGCCGAGGCCGGCGGGCCGCAGCGTATTGGCCAGGGCATAGTCAAAACCCAGAGTGGCAGCGCGGGCCGGCAGGCGGCCGTGCCCTGAACCCACCGTGACAATCCGCCCCCAGCGCCGCTCCTTCATGGCCGGCGTGACAGCACGCACGAAGTTGGCAAAACTCAGGACAATATTGTGAAAAGAGGCCTCAAGATCGGAGTCGTCGTAATCGGTAAAGCGGCCTGGCGGGGGCGCAACAGGAGAGAACACGGCAATGTCCGGTGCACCGAATGCAGCCCGCGCACCCTCCATCATGGCGGGATAGGAATCCAGCTGGGTGAGATCGGAAGATACACCCGCGGCCTGGCCTCCCGCATTCTGGATGGCTTCCACCGTCTCGTCGATCTGCTGCTGTCCGCGCGCCACCACCACGGTTCGGCATCCATTCCTGCCAAGCTCTTCGGCTATTGCGCGACCGATCCCATGGGATCCGCCTGTCACCAGTGCCACCTTGCCTTCTATTCCAAGATCCATTTTGCTCTCCCATTCCTCGCCCGGAAGCGTGCGGATGCCGATGCCGTCAATTCGCCCCAGTCGGGTATGGCTTTTCAACCGGTAAGTCGGATGTAGGGTCTGGTTCGTTCTGCCAGACCGGCCAAAGGGTAGGTCTCGCAAAGATGCCGGCGCTACATCAAGGCTCTAACGACTGTGGGAGATTTTATGGCGCGTCTGGCAAACAAGGTGGCGATCATAACAGGTGCTGGCAGCGGTATCGGCCGCGCCAGCGCAAGAATGTTTGCCGAGGAAGGTGCCATTGTCGTCGTGGCGGATATCGTTGCCGAGACGGCAAAGGCCGTCGCGGACGAAATTACCACTGCGGGCGGACAGGCCGTCGCGATGACGGTCGATGTCGGCGAGGCCGATCAGTTGGCCGCCATGGTTGATGGCACGATCGAAAAGTTCGGCCGGATAGACATCCTGTTTAACAACGCCCTGTTCGTGAACGCAGAGATGGCGATGCGCGATACCGATTTCCTCACGTTCGATCCGGAAATCTTTCAGGCCAATATGCGAGTCAATGTGCTCGGCGCCGTGATCGCAAGCCAGCTGGCCATCCCGCACATGCTCGAACAGGGCGGCGGCTCGATTATCTCGACATCATCCGGCAGTTCCATGGGCGGCGATATCACGGCCTACAGCTATGGGTCATCGAAGGCCACGCTGAACTGGTTTGTGCAAGCTATCGCGGCGACTTACGGCAAACAGGGTATTCGCAGCAATGCGATCCTTCCCGGCCCCACGCAGACGCCCTCGAAAATCAAGTGGTCTACGCCGGAAATGGACGCGGCTTTCATGGATGTGCTCAACACGCCATTCATTGGGGAACCCGAGGATATAGCCGCTATGGCGCTGTTCCTGGCATCCGACGAATCGCGTTACGTCAACGGCCAGCTGTATCCGGTCGATGGCGGTCAGAGCTGCACCGTTCCCTTCATCAGCGTGACCCGCAAGATGAAGGGCGACGCCTGAAGGAGGAGAGGCAAGACATGGGTAAGAAACAGGAAGATTTCATCCGCGAGTTCCACGATGCATGGGGCGACGGTACTGCAGAGACGAAGCCGGATATCGAGAAAATCCTCTCGATGATGGCAGACGATGCCGAATGGCAGCTTTGGGTTCCAGGTGGCCCGGTGATCAAGGGCAAGGATGCCTTGCGCAAGGAGATCGAGCACCAGAGCAAGATCGCCACGCACAACAAGTGCAACGAGGTCAACATCCTCTCGAGCGATACGATGGTAATGCAAGAGCGTTCGGATACCGCCTATATCATGGGCAAGTGGTGCCCACATCAAATGGTGGCGATCTACGAGTTGGACGGTGACGGCCGGATCCTCAAATGGCGAGAATATCTCGACATGGCCGACCTCACGCAGAAGATGGGTGTCGGCGAGGATTTTTCCGGTACCGAACAACTGCAGACCCCCGCATAGGCGGGTTCTGACTCTTTCCGGTCGCGGACATGCCTGACTTTATAGCGAGTTAGGCCTGTCCGCCCGGCGGGAAACGGGCCTGCCAAAGCGGCTCACCACAGCAATACCAGCAGCGCGATGCAGACGATCACAACCCAGGCCTGAAACAGCCATAAAAGCACCAGCGGCGCATGGCGAAGTTCCATGAATTCGCGGCCGACGGCCAGCACCTTGGCAAAAGCGATGACGATCACCAGCGCACGGGCAATCGACTCGCCGCCCAGGATCGTAGACTCAAACGATACCAGTGTCGCGGCCACCAGAAATAGCCAGACCCATGTAATACGGTCGATTGCCAATCGCATCGCGGCACCTTTCGTCTAGATCAGATAGAACAGAGCAAACAGAACGATCCACAGCAGATCGACGAGGTGCCAGAACGCCCCACTCCCTTCGATCAGCGCGGTTCCGCCTTTCATCCTGCCGTCGCTTTGGAAGCGGCTGGCCGTAAAGATCAGCACGCCCAGGCCGATCAGCACATGCAGCAGATGAATTGCAGTGAACATGAAGTAGTAGATGAAAAATTCGTTTGTATTGAGGGTGATGCCGGCAGAGATCTTGGCGCCATATTCGAACGCCTTGACGATCACGAAGCCAAGGCCAAGCGTGATCGCACCAAGCACATACAATCTGCCGCCAGGCAAATCCTTGCGCACCATGGAAACAGCGCGGGCGACGAACCACGAGCTGGTGAGCAGGAACAGGGTGTTGAGCAGGCCCAGGCCACGGTCGAGCGTGGCCTGGGAGGTTTCGAACACGTCCAGGTTGTTCATGCGAGCTATCGCAAAGGTCACGAAGAAAACCGCAAAGACGAGCAAGTCGCCTCCGATGAACACCCAGACCCCTTCTTCGCCTGGGAGGTGGCGTTGCCCGGCACTCTGCCTGGGCCGGTCGTCGCTTGTGGTCATGCCTGTCCCAGCGCGTCCCGCTTGATTGCCCGCATCATGGCCCAGATCATGATATTGAACCAGATGCCGAACACCACTGCAGGCATCCAGAATGCCAGGAGTCCGTTCCAGGCGAATGGGCCGACCTTGAACAGGCAGATCACGCATCCGGGCAACAGCAGCACCCCGGTCCAGATGTTCATGTATCCGACCCAGCGCGGCATAACAGGATCGGCGCGCTTATCGCTCAGGATCGCTGCGCCGGTGATGATATTCTGCACAAAGGCCGGGATCGCGGCACCCACGAAAAGGAAAAATCCCAGATCGGTCAGAAGGTTCGTTATCTCGGCGGAATAGTTTGGCCGGAAAGATGCGGCCATGAAAAACAGCCCGGCGAAATACAGCGTCACAAACCCATAGGCCAGGATCATCATGAAGGCATAGGTCCATGGCGAGGACGGCCCCTCGATCTTCTTGAGCAGAACTGCAATGGCAGCGCCAAACAGAAAAAACAGTGCCGAAGCGAGCTGAAGCAGGATCGAGCCGATGAAGACACCGGTCGCATTCTCGGCGAAATAGGCAGCAATTTCGGCAGTCGGCGTGTCCGGCGCGAAGGGCGGGAACAGACCCGCAACGGGCCAGATACCGATGAACAAAAGCGTTCCGGCGATCCCCCCCATGATCGTGCAAATCCGCATTGTCGCATGTTGCATGCTTGCCCCCTCCTTCAAATCTTATGGTTTATCGGACGCGGGCATGATTGCAGCGCCCTCTATCAATGCAAACCCACCTTTCGGCAGGGGTGCCGGCAGGCGGCGAGCCTGCGGTTTTGCAAGCGCCGGGATTCGAGCGATCGTCGCCTGATGCTTTCTCGTCGTTCAATGATGGCGAATGCCTCCGGGTCATCGTCGAGGTAGCGATCACACCAGCGGTAATCGGTCCGCCGTGCTAGGCCGGGCTGATCCAGCGTGGGCACTTGCAAACGATGGTTGCCTGAATGCGCACATGCCAAATGCAACCGCTTGTTACGCGGCGGCCGAGCAGATAAGCGCCGGGAAACATGAATTTCACAGCAATCGCGTTTGAACTCCTCGCTGCTATCAGTTGAGATGCGGCGGATGAGGTCTGGCAACAGACGCCCAGGTTTGACCGAATATTGAAGGAAGTGCCCGATGAGCGAAGCAGTTGGCAAGACAGTACCCGATTCTCCGGGCCCGGCATTCAAGGATGCCATGCGGCGATTGGCTGCCACGGTTACGATTGTGACGACTGCGGCGGAGAACGGCGATTCCTACGGCATGACCATGACCGCAGTCACATCGCTCAGCATGGAACCGCCCTCGCTGGTCGTGTGCGTCAACCGCGGCGCCAGCATGCACGAGGTGCTGGTCGGCACACGCGATGCGGAATTCTGCGTCAACCTGCTGCGCTGCGGGCATGAACCCGCCGCCAATGCCTTTGCCGGGGCAGCGGAGCGCGAAAAGCGCTTCGGCACCGGCGATTGGCAATATAATGAAAACGGCACGCCCTATCTGGCAGACGCGCAAAGCAATTTGTTCTGCACCGTCAACGCCGCACTTACCTATGCCAGCCATTCCATCTTCGTGGGCACCGTCACCCGCGTATTACTGGATGGCGATGTGTCACCGCTGCTTTACGCCGATGGCCGCTATGCGAAGCTAAGCTGCGAATAACGGCCTTCAGGGGAGCTGAATTGGATATGCGGGGCCGCCTAGAAGGCTGTCCCGCAACCAATCTCAACCGCATCCGCGGTGAAGGTTACAGCGCCGCTGGTGGCCCCGAACTTGACGATATCGGTCATCATCACCGCCGCATGTTCAGGCTCAAGATAGGCATCGTTCAGATCCTGCAGCGATGCAAAGCCAACATCAGCGCACATGCCCATAAACCGCTGGCTGGCGATACGCAGGCCCGGCGTCGGGATGCCGTAGATTGCCCGGTAGCTGAGCATATAGGACATGAACTTCTCAAACCCGCTGAAGAAGTCGTTATGTTCGTAAACCCAGTAATCCTGCGCCGCCTCAAGCGCCATATCAGGGCGTGACTGGCCAGCCACGATCCGTTTCACATTGATGCCCGGCTTGGTAAAATCATCCACCACATGGCCGATCCATGCAGCGCTTGCCGCACTGTCGATCAGTTTCGGGCCCAGGGTCTTGATCGCTTCATCCGCAGCCAGCGCATTGGCGGTGACGACTGCCGCGGGCAGCGTATCGAACCACAGTTCTGCCACACCGTCGAATGTGTCATCGGCGATCCACAGGAACTCTTCCGGCACAGTCGCAAACGGCAGGTTGAGGACATAGGACCGCACCGAACGTTCCACATGCGGATTGGCCTTGATCGCGGCGGTCAGTTCTCCCCGCCAGCCTTCGACAAAGGTCGCCCGGTCAATGTCGGCGGCGCGGCGCATGAAAATCGTCAATCGGAACATTGTATCAATGCCTCTCTCATCGGCCATGCCCTTATCCTTGGGCTGGCCCTACTGGGTGTTTTCTTGCGCGCTTATTCCGCCGCTACGGAAAACGGGCTGCGGCCATGGATCGCGGCTTTGACCACGGCCGCATTATGGCGGCACGGGGTTTCCTGATCGCCGAACATGATCGTGTCGATCGCGCCCGATTTCATTGCCCGTTGCTGGCGTCCGCATGATGAATTGTCTTCCATCAGCGTGTCACGGTTGAAGGCCACCGTGTAATGCTGTGCAAATTCCTGCCGCAAGCTGGTGGGCGGGGTGAAGTAATAGCGCGCTTCCCAATCGGTTTCATTCTCCGATACCGGCCAGAACCGGTGCATCCAGCACCCATTGGCACCGGCATTGAGCTGGACATTGGGAAAATGCACCAGATTATCTGCCGCCCATATTTCAGACCGTTCGCCAACGGCCCCGTCAGGCGGCAGGAAGCCCGAAGGCGGCGCATCGGCAACCCCTGCACCATCGGGTGTGGAGACGACCTGCGCCGAAGCCATAAAGGCAAATTTCTGCACGGCCCGATCATCGGACAGTTCAAATGCCGGATTGATCGAGGTCGACCATGTGCGGTGCGGGCCAAGCGGCTGCCATTGCAATGGGTGGCAAAACGGGTTTTCCGACGATGACAGCATCGAGCTGACCGTGCGCGCATGCAAAGCGCGGATATGGTAGCTTTCGCTTTGCGCTTCCAGCAGCAGCTTCCAGTTACACGGCAGCCGTTCGCGCATCTTTGCCTGATGGGTGAAGCGGGTGAATGGAAGATCTGCAAAATGGGCGGATACCGGCGCCATGAACTCCGCCAGGCTCTGCGCCGGATCGGTGGCCAGGTTGATGAAGACAAACCCTTCCCACACATCCAGATTGATCGGCCGAAGCCCCGATTCCTGCTTGTCCAGGCATGGGAAACCCTGCTCGTCAGGAACGCTCTTCAGCGTTCCGTCGGCGGCATAGCTCCACGCGTGATAGGGGCAGGTAAAGCGGGTGCCATGTCCTGCCTCTTCCATCACCAATTGCATGCCGCGATGCACGCAGACATTGTGGAATGCCCGCAATTCGCCCTTGGCATCGCGGGTAATCAGGATCGATGTGGAATGCATCTCCAGATCGCGCACGATCCAGTCGCCCGGATTTGGAATGTCGGAAACGTCCGCAATGTTGAGCCAGGTGGAACGGAACAGTTCCGCTTCCTCGGCAAACCTTTGCGCATCGACATAGGCTGCAACATCCACCTTGCCGGTGCGCATGATGGCATCATCGGGCAGGGTCGATCCGCGCCCCAGATCAAAGGGTTCAATCGCAAATTCGGGTAACGGATTCCACATCATCGTTCCTCCTGCCATTGGCCTTAGCCGGCGCGGCGCTGGTCCATCGCACTGGTGAATTCACTTTCAACATCGGCCACATGGGCAAAATGCGCGCGGATGCCGCCATCCACCGCAATCACCTGCCCGTTGATGTACCGGCCATCGTCAGACGCCAGCATCGCAACCACCCCGGCGATATCTTCCGGGCGGCCGATCTTCGGGCTGAGCACATGGCGCATCAGCACGTCGAAACGTTCTTCGCCATTGCTGGCCTCGGCTGCTGCGGTCACCACAATGCCCGGCGCGATGGCGTTACAGCGCACGCCCTGTTTGCCGTATTGGGTTGCCACATACATGGTGAAATTGTTGATCGCCGCTTTCGATGCGCCATAGGCCGGGCGATAAAGATCGCCTGTCAGCGATGCGCCTGAACTGGTGTTGATGATGGCCGCATTGCCTGTTTCGAGCAGTGCGGGCAGCGCGTATTTGGTGGCCAGCATCGTGCCGCGCATATTGGCGTGAAAGATGCTGTCCCACAGATCGACTTCCATCAGATCGACCGCCATATCTTCGTCCAGATGGCGCTGGCGCATATCGGCGGCATTGTTGTGCAACGCATGCAGCGCGCCAAACTTGTCCAGCGTGGCAGCGATCATCTGTTTGATGCTGGCTTCATCGTTCAGGTCCATCTGCACGGCGATGGCACTGGCCCCGCCATTGCTGATGTCATGGGCGACTTCTTCTGCGCCAGCCTTGTTGATATCGCCCAGCACCACGTTCGCGCCTTCGCTTGCCAGCCGGCGGGCCGTTGCCGCCCCGATCCCCGATGCGGCACCGGTGACGATTGCGGTTTTGTTTTCCAGTCGCTTCATGTGCATCCTTCCGCCTTTGCCGGCCTTCTGGCCTGGCAATCATTGTTCAAATCATCAGTGCAATGAGGGTTTTTCCCCGCCATTCACGCGGATATGGGCCCCGCTCATATAAGCCGCCTCTTCGCTGGCGACGAAAGCCACCGTCGCGGCCAGTTCTTCCGGGCGGCCCATGCGCCCTGCCGAATTGGGCCATTTTTCTGCGATCAGCCGCCGTTCGATCACTTCGGGGTCGGTTTCCTCCCACCCTTGCGCATCGGCCATCATCTGAAGATTGCCGGCCATGGTTTCGGTCAACACCGAACCCGGGCTGATCATGTTCACCGTGACCCCGCAATTGGCCATCACGCTGGTCAGGTTGATCATTATATTGGCCAGCGCCGCCTTGCCGGGCCCATAGGCAGGAAAATCGGTAATCGGCGCGAAATAGGCGCTGCTGCCGATCAGGATTATCCGGCCCCAGCCGCGTTTCCGCATGCCCGGCGCAAAGGCATGGACCAGCCGCACCGCACCGCCGACATTGCGATCATAGCTGCTGACCCATTCAGCAGGCGGCACGCCAAACCAGTCTGGCGAAAACGGGTTGGCATCCCCGGCATTGCAAACCAGAATATCGATCCCGCCCAGCGCCGCATCAACCTGCGCCGCCATGCTGGCCACATCATCATCGCTGTCCAATGGTCCAAGCACGGCCATTGCCTCGCCGCCTTGCGCCTTGATTGCCGCCACCACATCATCCGCGCGTTCCTGATTGCGGCCATGCACAACCACCGTGGCGCCGCTGGCCGCAAACAGCATGGCCGTGGCGCGGCCAATGCCGCTGGTGCTGCCGCTGATAAGCACGCGTTTGCCGCTATGATCAAACTTCGTCACGGGCACGCTCTTGTGTCATGCCTGCAGCTGCCTGATTTGGCAGGCGTTCACCTTCAAACGGGCCATCATTATGCAGGTAATGATCGACTGCAGCGGCGAAAAATCGCAGCAGCCCTTCGTTTTCGCCAAATTGCTGATGCGTCCGGGCGCCCATTTCAAACCCGCGCTGTTGTTGTGCGGTCAGTGCAAAATCTTCTGACAGGACATCGCGCGCAGCCGCAGCTGCCCAGCTGGCCGTAAATTCCTCGCGCAGATTGGTGGGCACTGCGCCGGAATAATTCCTGATTTCGGCAAGCGTGCGCCCGGCCTCAAGCGGCCAGAAGGTCATCCACAAATAGCCCCCGCCCAGCGGCTGCAGGCAGATATTGGGGAAGATGGTGATTGTCTCCACCCCGAAATTGGGGATCTGAATACGATTGATCGATGGATGGGTGGCAAAATCACGTTCCGGACTGTCACCCTTGGATGGCATCACTGCTGGCGCCATCTGGCTGATCGCCCAGGTCTGCACGGAGGATTTCGGCCGCCAGTCAAAATTCCGCTCGCTCGTCAGGGTGCTGTGCGGCCCGAACACCTGCACATCATAGAAGTTGAAAGTGGGATTGCCCGAATTAACGATCTGCGGCGTCAGCGTGCGCGAATGGGCACTGGTGATGTGATAGCCTTCTGAAAACGTGTGCATGCACGCCTTCCAGTTGCCCGCAACATCGTAATCGCTGGTGACGTGGAACTGATAGCGGTCAAACGGCAAGGTTTCATGCAATTCGCCCAACCCGCCCAGAAATTGCGCCAGGCTCTGCTCCGGCTCGTCTGCGAAGTTGACGAAGATGAACCCGTTCCAGATATCCAGGTTAACCGGCACCAGCCCGCTATTCGCCTTGTCCACGCAAGGGAAATTCTCCTGCGCCGGGATGCTGCGCAATTTGCCATCAGCCCCGTAAAGCCAGCTGTGATAGGGGCAACGGAAGGTGGCCGAAGTGCCCTTTTTCTGATGCACAACCGGCACCCCGCGATGGGCGCAGGTGTTGTGGAAGGCGCGCACCACATCATCCTTGCCGCGCACCACGATCAGCTCTGCCTTCAGCGTCGGCACTTCGCGCAGCATGAAATCGACCGGGCCGGGGATCTCTTCGACGCGACCGATCATCAGCCATACACGGCGATAGATCCGATCCACCTCTGCAGCATAGATTTCTGGCGAGACATGGCTTTCAACAGTGGCCGTGCCCTGCGGCAGGCCAAGATCGCTGCCGGTGGTCCAGTGTTTTGCATATTCGTTCATGGCATCGTGTCCCGTCTGAGTTCTGGCCGCCTGATCCTTCCTGATTCCGGCTGATCCTGGCCCGTCGGCCTATCGGTTCAGCACAGCATTGCGCCATCAACCATCACCTCGGAGCCAGAAACGTAGCTGGCTTCATCCGAGGCCAGGAACGTGACCACGCGGGCGCATTCATCCGAGCCGCCGGCCCGCCCGAGCGGGATCAAATCCTTGGCATTGTCGCGCACCGACTGCACCAGCGAAGGCGTGTCGATCGCGCCGGGGAACACCGTGTTCACCCGAACATTGAACGGCGCCAGATCCTTGGCGGCCAGCCGCGTCATCCCGCGCACTGCCCATTTGGACGTGCCGACCGGGAAATATCCGGCCAGGCTGGTGGTCGCCAGACCAGAGGATATGTTGACAATGGCTCCACCGCCTTGCTCCTGCATCGATGGCAACACCGCGCGGATACCGAAGAAGCTGCCCATGAAGTTGATCTCCATGATCTTGCGCATGTAATCGGTTTCAATCTCGTGGATGCCGCCATAGGCGCCTACGCCGCCATTATTGATAAGCACGGTCGGCGGGCCGAATTTTTCGCGGGTTACCTTCACCACTTCGGCCCATCCAGCCTCGTCCGATACGTCATGGCGCATGAAAGCAGCAGCATCACCGATATCGGCGGCCACTTGCTGGCCCAGTTCCTCGTTAACATCGGTCAGCATCACCTGGCCGCCTTCTTGTGCGATGATGCGCGCTTCCATTTCGCCCATCCCGCTGGCTGCACCGCTGACGATGGCAACCTTACCCTTGTAACGGTCCATAATCCGGCTCTCTCCCGCTTGCGCCAGTTGTGGGCGCCTGGGCAGGTGTATGCCTTGCAGCGGCTGGTGTTGCCATCGCTTTGATTGGAAGAGCACTGCAACCTAAAATGGACCACTCGCAAATCGGCGCTGTCCCTTGGCTGGTTTTGTCGCCTGAATTCAGGCAAGGACGGTGGTGCGATGAACAAACAATCAGACACCCTAGAAGAAACCAGCTCTATCGAGCGTATCGTCGCAGCTGCGCAGGAAAGCTTTGCGACCTTTGGTTATGAGGCTGTCAAAGTGCAGCAAATCGCAGACAAGGCCGATGTCAGCGCCAAGCTTATCTATCACTATTTCGGGCGTAAGGAGAACCTTTACCTCGAAACGCTCTACCATATGGCAAAGAGCTTCTTCGAAGGGTTTGATCAGGGCGCGGCCGACCACGAAGATCCGATTCGAACCATTCATGATTTCGCCTGGCGCTTTACCGATTTTTACCTGACCCACCCACATACAGGCCGCCTGATTCTGGATCAGGTGCTGCATGCCGGGCAGCAGATAACCCGCAGCCGTGCGCTGGAACAGCGCCGCGATGAAATGCTCGAACCGCTGCGTGCAGCCATCACCGCCGGGGTGGCCCAGGGCAAGGTCAGGCCTGGCCTTTCAGCCGAAGGCCTGTTTTACCATGCACTGGTCGTGGTGCTGGGTTACGGCACCGTCACCTCGCTGCTGGAACCGCTGCATCTGGATGTTCCTGAACTTTCCGGGCAACCGGAAATCAGGCAGATAGTGGCTGATTGTGTTGTGGCATTTTCCCGGCCAGAGCCACTGCAGGCACCGATGCCAGCCGGGTAAATGGCCCGATATCAGATCCCGTCGATTTCCCGTTCACCGACAACCGACAATCCGTACCCTTCCAGCGCAACCAGCGAATGGCTGGTATTGGTCAACAGGACCATGTCACGCACGCCCAGTTCGGACAGAATCT
>MDTG01433272.1_pt1 | contig 48162 bp, 48 predicted proteins | sample 811421 | NCBI WGS metagenome assembly MDTG01 (sample SAMN05326645, study PRJNA326480) | marine metagenome | isolation source: seawater | place: Pacific Ocean: South East | collected 2011 | reverse complement strand
TTATAAACCTGGAAAATTTTTAAATGCTTCTTTAGACAAAGCTAGTGAAGAAAATGAGAGAAATTATTTCAAAATTAAACTTAATCAAAGCCAAGAAGAAATAGTTTTAGTCCAAATTGCAGGATTAATCGCTCGAAGAATAGTTTGTGATGTTGAGCAAGGGCAAGAGCTTAAACAAGGAGATCGAATAGGAATGATTAGATTTGGTAGTAGGGTTGATTTATATTTTAAAAATAAAAAAGTATTAGCTAAACTCGGACAAAATGTTGTTGCTGGTGAAAGTTTAATTGCTTCAATTTAATGGAACAAAATAAAAAATTTAAAATAGTATCATCAAAAAAAACTAGATATCTTTTACCTAACATATTAACTTTAGGAGGAGTCTGTTTAGGTATCAGTTCCATAAAATTTTCAATAGATGGAAATTTCAGCCTTGCTGTTACCTTAATTTTATTGGCAGCAATTTTAGATGCATTAGATGGAAGGATCGCTAGACTTATTAAAGGAACATCTGATTTTGGAAAAGAGCTAGACTCGCTTACAGACTTTGTAAGTTTTGGCATTGCTCCAGTTCTAATATTATATTTCTGGGAACTTTCTAATTACGGAAAACTTGGGTGGGCCATCGCTTTAATTTACTCTGTTTGTTGTGTTTTACGATTAGCTAGATTCAATCTGACTAAAATAAGTGATGAAGAAAATTGGAAGAATAATTTTTTTGAGGGAGTTCCCTCACCTGCTGGAGGCTTATTAATTCTTATGCCGCTTGTATATGAATTGAGTGATCTAAATTTTAATTTTAATATCAAAATTCTATCACCCTATCTGACTATTTTAATAGCTTTACTATTAGTTAGTAAAGTTCCAACACTTTCTTTAAAAAAAATATCTATATCATCGAAGACTACTGTTTTTTTATTATTAATGATAGGAATGATTTTTATAGCGTTATTATTTTATACGTTTCAAACTCTTCTTCTTTTTAGTCTTATTTACTTAGCGTCCATTCCAATAAGTTTTTTTATTTTTAAAAGCCAGCAAAAAAAATTTTCAGCGAAAATATCAGATGAAGATCATGAAGATATTTTGTAATGAAAAAATCAAAACGTGTTAAGAAAAGCAATAGTTGGAAGATCAAACAACACAGAGATCAATTTTTTAAAAAATCAAAAACTCTAGGCTACAGATCAAGAGCATCTTTTAAATTAATTGAACTAAATAAAAAGTTTAAATTCATAAAAAAAAATTGCCATCTTCTTGACCTTGGTTCTTACCCAGGGGGATGGTCACAGGTAGCTAGAAAAAATATAATTAGCGGAAAAATGCTTTCTATTGATATTAAACCTATGAAGCCAATTCCCAATGTAAAATTTCTTAAAAGTGATATTTTTAAAGAAGAGACAAAAGCTACAGTCAAAAAATATTTTCTAAATAAAATTGATGTAATTTTGTCTGATATGGCAGCCGACACAACTGGTAGCAAATCCCTTGATTCGATAAGAACCAATCAATTATGTGCTGAGGTGATTAATTTTTCCACAAAAATCCTTAAACCAAAGGGTGTATTAGTTTCCAAAGTGTTTATGGGCGAAGACTTTATTGAGGTAAAAAATTTAGCTCAAGCTTCTTTTGAACAAGTAAATTTTTTTAAACCTGAGTCAAGTAGAAGTGAGTCTAAAGAGACTTATTTACACTGTAAAATTTTAAAGACTTTATAAATTTTAAAAATTGTATATAAGTTTATATGGGAACAATTAATGAGTCTTTAACCTTTGACGATGTATTGCTAGTCCCGCAATATTCTAGTGTTTTACCGTCGGAAACAAATGTAACAATTAATCTAACAAAAAATATAAAATTAAAAGTTCCGTTTTTATCCTCTGCAATGGATACAGTCACTGAGTCAAAAATGGCAATTGCTATAGCCAGAGCAGGTGGCATTGGAATAATACACAGAAATTTTAGTATTAAAGATCAATCAAAAGAAATAACAAAAGTAAAAAAAAATAATTTTCTTGTTGGAGCAGCTGTTGGTACAGATAGAGATGATGTTAAAAGAGCAAAGTCATTACTAGACCATGGATGTGATTTAATAGTAATCGATACTGCACATGGACATAGTGAAAAAGTTCTTAGGACTCTGTCAAAACTAAAAAAGATTAATAAACTTATTCCAATATGCGTTGGAAATATTGCAACCGGCGAAGCCGCAAAAAAATTATATAATTCTGGTGCGGATATAATCAAAGTAGGTATTGGACCGGGTTCAATTTGTACTACAAGAATAGTTGCAGGTATTGGCGTTCCGCAAATTTCAGCAATTATGGAAGTAAAAAAGTCTCTTAAAAAAAAAAAGATTAAAATTATTTCAGATGGTGGAATAAAATTTTCAGGAGATATTGCTAAGGCTCTTGCCGCAGGCGCAGATGCTATAATGATGGGATCAATATTTGCAGGCACTAATGAAAGTCCAGGAAATAAATTTAAACTAAATGGTAAATTTTATAAACAATATAGAGGCATGGGATCTATTGGCGCAATGTCTTCTGGGTCTGCTAATAGGTATTTTCAAAAAAACTACAAAGATAAATCAAAATTTGTTCCAGAGGGAGTGGAAGGAAGGGTAGAGTATAAAGGCGATGTTTCAAAAATAATTTATCAACTTAAAGGCGGTTTACAGTCATCAATGGGTTACATAGGAGCTAAAAACCTTAACCAAATTTCGAAAAATGCAAAATTTATTAAAATTACAAAAGCCGGTTTCTATGAAAGTATGGTACATAGCGTAGAAATGACTGATAAGAATATTAATTTTAAATTATGATCAAAAGATGTTTAAAAATAATTTTAATAACTTGTATTTTTCCAAATTTTTTACTAGCTAACACTCAGTTCTTTCAAGAGGGATTAAATCTTTTTGAAAGCAAAAAGTTTAATGAAGCAAAATTTAAATTTGAGCAAGATATTGTTTTAAATCCTAAAAATGAATTATCATATTTATATTTATCAAAAATATTTAAAAAATTGGATGAAAAAGAATTACAAGAACAAAACCTAAATACAGTAATATTACTAGACCCTAAAAATGAGGAGGCTATCTATAATTTAGCTAAACTTAAGTTAGAGTCCTCAGATTACAGAAATAGCAAAGAGTTAAATAATAGGTTATTAAATTTATGTGATAAATTTTGCGTTAAAAGCAAAAAATTAAAATTAGAAATTGAAAATTTATCAAAAAAGTAAATGCAATTTCAAAATATTAAAGAAAAAATTTTAATTATTGATTTTGGATCTCAGGTTACAAAATTGATTGCTAGGCGAGTGAGGGATTTTGGCGTTTTTTCAGAAGTCATCACCCCTAAAGAATTTAAAAAAATTAGATATTTCAAAACTATTAAAGGCATTATTCTTTCAGGCGGACCTTCATCTGTGAATAATATGAATTTTGAGAGTGTGCCTAAGTATATATTTTCATTAAAGATACCAATATTAGGTATATGCTATGGCCTTCAACTAATCTCCAAATTGTTAGGGGGCAAAATAAAATCCTCTTATAAAAAAAGAGAATTCGGTAGAGCGTTTATTTTTAAAGAAAAAGAATCTCTACTGACAAAAAATTTTTTTCGATCAAAGAATTGTGTATGGATGAGCCATCAAGATGCTGTAATTAAATTACCAAAAAACTTCAAAAATATAGCCTATACCAAAGACTCTAGACTAACAATTATTGAAAATACCAAAGAAAAAATTTATGGAGTGCAATTTCATCCTGAAGTAACCCACACCGACAATGGAAATCAAATATTCAAAAATTTTTTATTTAAAATTTGTAAAATAAAAAGTAAGTGGAATATTGCTAATCAGAAAATCATACTTATACAAAATATAAAAAAAATTGTTGGTAATAATAAAGTCATTTGTGCTTTATCAGGCGGAGTAGATAGTAGTGTTGTTGCGCTTTTAGTAAATAAAGCTATCAAAAAAAATCTAATTTGCATTATGGTTGATACTGGCTTAATGAGAAAAAATGAATTTAAATATACTTACAAAATTTTTAAAAAAAAATATAAATTAAATCTTAAGTTAATTAATGCATCAAATATTTTTTTAAAAAAATTAAAAAATATTTCAAATCCTGAGTTGAAAAGAAAAATTATTTGGAACCTGTTTATCAAGGTATTTGAAAAAGAGGCTCGTAAAATTAAAAACGTTAAATTTTTAGCTCAGGGAACACTTTATCCAGACGTTATTGAAAGTAGATCATCAACAGGCAGTAAATCTTCTAAAATCAAATCTCACCATAATGTGGGAGGTTTACCGAAAAAAATGAACTTAAAATTGATTGAACCTTTAAGAGAACTTTTCAAAGATGAAGTTAGATTTTTGGGTAAATCTCTAGGGCTTGTTGAAAGCATATGTTATAGGCATCCTTTTCCAGGTCCGGGTTTAGGAATAAGAATAATTGGAAATATAACACCTGAAAAAGTAAAAATTCTTCAGGAAGCAGACTATATTTTCATAAATGAACTCAACAAAACCAAACTTTATAATAAAATTTGGCAAGCATACGCTTCACTTTTGTCAGTTAAAACTGTAGGTGTTATGGGTGATACAAGGACTTATGAATATACATGCTTATTAAGAGCAGTAACATCCGAGGATGGAATGACAGCAGATTATTTCTCTTTCCCTAAAGAATTTTTGGATAACATTTCAAATAAGATTATAAATAAAGTGAAAGGCATTAATAGAGTTGTTTATGATATAAGCTCGAAACCTCCAAGCACCATTGAATTAGAATAGAAGCTAAATATGAATAATAAAATAAAAAAAATCTTAAGAAAAAAGGGAAAATCAAAGATAGTAAGTTTGACTGCATATTCTAAATCAGTAGCGAAATTGCTCGATAAATATTGTGATATCGTTCTTGTAGGAGATTCAATGGCGAATGTTTTATACGGTCAAGAGAATACTCACCAAATATCGTTACAAAATATAATTGAGCATAGTCTAAGTGTTAAAAAAGGTTTAAATAAATCTTTGCTAGTAGTTGATATGCCAAAAGGGAGTTATAGAAACAAGGTCATTGCAAAAAAAAATGCTAAATTAATTAAAAAAGAAACCAAATGTGATGCAGTCAAGTTAGAAAATAATAAAGATAATTCTAAGATTATTAAAGAACTTGTTACTTCTAAAATTCCAGTAATGGGTCACATTGGTTATACACCTCAATTCAAAAAAAAATTTAAAGTAGAAGGAAAAACACATAAAGAAATAAAAAGACTTTTAAAAGAGGCACTGAAAATAGAAAGTGCAGGTGCTTTTGCTATTGTACTTGAATGTGTTTCGGAAAATTGTGCGAAAGAAATAACTAAAAAGCTCTCAATCCCAACTATTGGCATAGGATCATCAAAATTCTGTGATGGACAGATATTAGTTACAGACGATATGCTTGGGTTGAGTGGTTTTTACCCTAAATTTGTAAAGAAATATGTTTCATTAAATAGAGTTATTGAAAAAGCTGTAAAAAAATATAGTAGTGATGTCAAATTAAGCAAATTTCCAAAAACTAGAAATATATACTAATGGAAGAGAATTCAGATCAAAAAATCGAGTTAAAAGATAGAATTGTTTTGTTCCTGAAGAAAAATAAGTTTAAGCTAATAACTTTAATATTTTTTATACTTATTATAATATTTTTTTTTATATTTATAAAGATCCAAAATGAGAAAAAAGGTAATTTAATCTCAGAAAAGTATATTACAGCAGGTCTATATTTGTCGTCTAATGAAAATGAAAAATCTAAAAAACTCTTCGAAGAAATAATTCTTAGTGAGAATAAGTTCTATTCAATTTTAGCATTAAATTCTATTTTAGAAAAAAACTTAGAGAAAGATGAAAACAAAATTTTCGAGTATTTTGAGATTGTCGAAAAATTGAAAATAAATCAGGAACAAAAAGACCTTTTAATGCTTAAAAAAGCTTTGTATCTTATAAAAATGAATAAAAGCGAGAGAGGAGAAGTAATTTTAGAAAAGCTTATTAATAAAGAATCAAATTTCAAAAAGTTGGCAGAGGAAATACTTAATAGGTAAATTTTTAGATGAGAATATTTCTTTTTATTATTTCTTATCTCACTTTGATAAATTGCTCCTTTGATACAAAATCTGGTATTTGGAAAAACCCAAATTATCAAACAGATAATATAGATCCACTAAAAGAATTTGAAACTGTAATTTCAACAAAAAACCAATTTGCTGAAAAAATTAATATAAATGAAAATTTCAGATTCAATTTACCAAACCAGATACCAGGTTTGAATTGGAATGAAATTTTTTATAACAGAAATAACAATTTAGATAATTTCAAATTTTTTGGAGAAAATAAGTTAAAATTTAAAAGCAAAAAATTAACCAAATTTAAAGCAAGTAAAAATATTTTTTACTCTAATGGAAACGTTATTTTGAGTGACTTAAGGGGAAATATAATTGTTTTTTCTATTAAGTATAATAAAACAGTAAATAATTTTAACTTTTATAAAAAAAAATTTAAAAATACTAATATTCAACTCAATTTAATAATAGAGGGTGATATTATTTACGTAACGGACAATATAGGCTATCTTTATGCTTATAATATAAAAAAAAATAAAATTATTTGGGCAAAAAATCACAAGATTCCTTTCAGATCTAATCTTAAGATTTTAAAGAACGAACTTATAGCAGCCGACCAAAATAACAATTTGTATCACTTTGATAAAAATAATGGAGATACAATGAGCGCTATACCTACTGAAGAAAGTGTAATAAAAAATCTTTTTGTAAACAATCTGTCAGTAGCAAACGATAATATAATTTATTTAAATACTTTTGGATCTATCTACATGATAATAAATAATAAAATAAGTTGGTTTTTAAATTTAAATAGATCAACAGATCTAAATCCATCAAATTTATTTTTAGGTTCACCGGTAGTTAACTTAAATGATAAAATAATTGTTTCATCTTCTGACTCACTCTATGTCTTAAATGCATTTAACGGATCTATAATTCATAAAAAAAATTTTTCATCGTCAATAAGACCCATAATATTAAATGATTATCTATTTTTATTAACAAGAAATAATTTTCTGATCTCCATGGAATTACAAACTGGTAAAATACTTTATTCTTATGACCTTAATGAAAAAATTGCTGCGTATTTAAACTCAAAAAAGAAAAAAGCAGAATTCAAAAGTTTCTATGTAGCAGGTAATAAAATTTACGTATTTCTAAAAAATTCTTACTATCTTAAATTAGATATTTCCGGAAAAATTGAAAAAATTAATAAGCTTCCATCTGATATTTTTACTGACCCAATTTTTATAAACGACACAATCTTTTATCTTAACAAAAAGAATAATCTTTTAATTGTTAATTAATTATTTGATTTACCACTAAGGAGAGATAATTGTTTGATCTTTAATCCATTTAAGCTATCTGTAGGTTTAATTGGATAATCACCTGTAAAATAGTGATCACTAAATTGTGGATAATTATTATTTCTATCTTCTCCAGTCAAAGCTTTATACAAACCATTTAAACTTAAAAATTTAAGACTTTCAGCTTGAATGAGCTTGCACATTTCTTCCAAACTTTTATTATTGGCTAACAGCTCCTCTTTAGTTGGCATATCAACTCCATAATAATCTGGATATTTAATTTCAGGACAAGCAATTCTTACATGAACCTCTTTAGCACCAGCCTCATAAAGCATTTTAACAATTTTATAACATGTTGTTCCCCTCACAAGAGAGTCATCAATTAAAATTATAGACTTATTTTTAACTATAGTTTTCGTTGAACTCAACTTAAGTTTTACACCTAAACTCCTTATATTTTGAGATGGTTCTATAAAAGTTCTGCCAACATAATGATTTCTAATTAAACCTAGTTCAAATATTTTTTTCGATTGTTGAGCAAATCCCAAGGCCGCTGGTACCCCTGAGTCTGGAACAGGAACTATTAGATCTGCGTTTAAGTCAGTTTCCTTCGCAAGTTCCGCTCCAAGACTTTTTCTGAATTCGTAGGCGCATCTTCCGTCAATTAAACTATCAGGTCTAGCAAAATATATATATTCAAATACACAAGGTCTTGATTTCAATTTTGGAAAAGGCTTAACACTTTCCAATTTTTTGTTTTCAATATAAACAATTTCACCATTTTCAACTTCTCTTACAAATTTAGCACCAACAATATCTAATGCACAAGTTTCCGACGCAAAAATATAAGAATCTTTAAGTTTACCTATTATCAGAGGTCTAATTCCTAAAGGATCTCTCACACCAACTAATTTTTTATTTGTCATTAAAATTAAAGAATATCCGCCCTGAATTTGAAAAAGAGTATCAATTAATTTATCCAAAAACTTTTCTCTTTTAGATTTTGCTATTAATTGAACGATTGTTTCAGTATCACTCGTAGTCCTAAAAATTGCACCTTCTTTTACTAGAGTTTCCCTTAACAATAATGCGTTAGTTAAATTTCCATTATGTGCTACGCTTAACCCTCCAATATGCAAATCAGCGAAAAAAGGTTGAATATTTCTCAAAGAAGTTTCGCCTGTTGTAGAATATCTATTATGACCTATAGCAAAATTTCCGGGTAATTTCATGATGGTATTTGGATTTGTAAAGTGATCTCCTACAAGTCCCTGCCTTTTTTCTGAATGATAATTTTTACCGTCGAACGATACGATGCCACATCCTTCTTGGCCCCTGTGTTGTAATGCGTGAAGACCTAAAGCCACTAATGTAGCAGCATCTTTGTAGTCTGATATACCAAAAATACCACATTCTTCACGTAATTTGTCTAATTTAAAGTTTTTCAATTTTTTCTTTCGTATCTAAAAAATCCTCGCTTGATGGAAATTCCTCAACCAATATTTCGCTTCCCTTATTTATTAAGTAAAATGAATAAGCCTCCTCTGCTGATATACCCCAATTCTTGTAAGGATAAAACCAATTTAATATAGAAAATAAACATATAGAAACAACATATCCTTTGAATATTCCAAAAAATATACCAAATGTTTTATCAATAGAACCTACACCAGTCCAAGTTACAGCTCTTCCAATAGCTTTACCTATAACAATTGTTGAAAAAAGTGTTAAAAAAAATATTATAGTCCCAAGACCCACACTATTGATAAATTGCGACTCAATGTAATCACTTACAGTTGGTTGAAGCTTAGGGACTAAAATTATAGTAACTATGGTCGATAATACCCATTTCATAAATGAAATTAAACTTAAAGAAAAACCTTTAAAAAAACATTGTGTAATACAATACATAAAAATAATAATTACTATCGTATCAAAGATATTGAAATTATTTTTAATTGCTAAAAAAAATTCGTTATTCATCTTAACCCAGTACCTTTTTGTCAAAAGGTTTAAAAATTAATATCAATTTTGGAAGTAAGGTTAGTACTGATATCATTGCTAATAACATAGCAATACCGGTGAAAACACCAAAATAAATTGTCGGTATGAAGTTTGACAAAACTAATATAGAAAAACCAAAAACAATTGTGATGGATGTATTTAAGATTGCTATACCTACTGTGCTATGACACTTGTCTAAAGTCTTGCTATAATCGTTTAATTTTTTAAATTCTTCTCTGAATCTATAAATATAATGAATGCTATTATCAACTGCTATCCCTATAGTTATGGCAGCTATAGTAATAGTCATCATATCCAAAGGTATTTCCATTAAACCAATTATTCCCAAAATAAAAAAAGCGGCTATGAAATTTGGAACTATTCCAATAAACGATAATGTAGTATTTCTAAATAAAATAAAAAACATTAAAAAAATTCCTAACAAAACTATACCGAGAGTAAGAATTTGAGATTTAAATAAACTTTGCAACAAATTATTAAAAAGTATCAAGACTCCTGCTAGCTTGAAATTTTTCTCATCAAATCCTAATTTTGTCTCAATATCAGAATTAATTTTTTTTATTAAATTATCTCTTTTCAGATTTTCTAAAGAGTCTTTTATTCGTACAGATATTCTTGCCTCGTCTGCTTCAACCGAAATATAGGGAGAGATAATTTCATTTTTTATTTCAGTCGGTATTTTGCTATATAATACTGCAATCTCTAAGCTTTGTAATTTTTTTCCATTTAAATCCTCTGCGACCCTTAGAATTGAACCAAATGATAATACTTTTCCTATTTCAGGAAGAGTATCTAAATAATCGTGAACTTTGAGTATTTTATCCATCTTATCCCTAGTAAACCAATATTTTGCTTTATCATCCTCTTTTTGATTGTCTTCATCCCATTCCGAAAATTCATCGTCACCTTCAGATTTCTTTTCTTTAGGTGGAAATTTTAAAATCACATTTAGAGGCGTAGTACCCCCCAGATCTTCATCTATTTTTTTCATACCCTTATAAATCTCAGTTTCTTTATCAAAATAATTTATGAAACTATTTTCTACCTCTAGTTTTGAAATTCCTATAATACTGAAAATAATTACTAATAAAGTTAACCCAAAAAGAGAAAAATGACTTTTTTTAGCAATAGTACCGAGTGTTTTTGTAATGAAAGATTTTTCAGTATCTTTTAAATAAATTTCGCTATTATTAGAAAAAATATTAAGCAATGATGGCAATAATAAAAAAGTTACTAATAATGACACTAGCAATCCTAAAGTCATCATCCATCCAAAATCAATTATTGGTTTTATACCACTAAATATTAATGATAAAAATGCGCAAATAGTTGTTAAAACAGTGTAAAAAACTGGAAGCATCATCTTTGTACTTGCCTCTAAAACAATTTCTTTATTATCAATTCCAGATCGATCTTTTTTTAATTGTAAGAATCTTACAGTGACATGAATATTCATTGCCATGTTAAGAATTAACATTAAAGCAATAAAATTCGACGAAATAACCGTGACCTTCCACCCGATGAGACCCAACAAACCTACCATTATCAAAACTGAAGTTAGACAACCTAATAGTGGCATCAGAACCCATTTTATATTTCTAAAAATGAACCAAAGGGTAACGACAATAAAAATAAAAACTCCTAAACCAAAAACTATAATATCACTTTTAATAAAACTCATCATGTCGTCAGCTATCATCGGGATACCACCAAGATGAATCTTTGCATTTTCGCCATACTTATTAATTACATCTCTTATCTCTGAAATATTCTGATGATTTCTTAAGTTATAAAGATTTTTATATTTCTCGTACTCTTTTAAGAACTCTGAATAATTTTCTTTTTCTTCAGATGTTAAACCTATTTCTTCAGCTTGGAAAAAATACTTTTCTTTAATCTTAATGTATTCGGCAAGTCTTTCATCTTTCTTCAAATAAACAACAATACCTGAAGTTTTTCCATCTTCACTAATTACATAGTTTTTGTAAATTGGACTATTAAGTATTTCTTCAAAGCCCCTTTCTCTATCAATTTCTGGATATGCTAAAGTTTTATAATTCTTTAGTCTGTCCATCAAGCCTTCATCTGTACTTTTAAGAAGAGGCACGTCTATAATAGTGATAACGCTATCTACCCAAGTAAGTTTCTCTATTTTTGATTTTAATAGTTGTAAATTAAGAATTGTCTCTTTTTCAGTAAAACTAGAAACAGGAGTATAGGTGAGAACTAAAAAATCTTTGGAACCATATCTTTCATTCACCTCTCTCAAATATTTTAAATCTTTATCACCTTCTAAAAGAAGCGCATCAGAAGACGCATCCAACTTAAAATTTCTTGCATGATATAAACAAAAAATACATACAAAAATTATTAGTAGAATTGTAAATTTGGAAAAATCTGTAATAATTTTTTTGTAAATCTTAGATAACATCAGCTAATTTCAGATATATCTTAATTTCTTTATAACAAAAGAGAAAATTGGCTCTAATTTTTGCTTAAATCTTTGAATTTTGTATATATTCCTTCAAATTCTACTTTTACTGTGCCAGTAGGACCATGCCTTTGTTTTCCTAATATTATATCTGCTAAACCTACAACGTCATTCATTTTTGACTGCCATTCAGCATGCTCTATTGAACCCATTTTAGGTTGTTTTCTTTCTAAGTAATATGCTTCTCTATAAACAAACATAACCACGTCTGCATCTTGCTCTATTGATCCTGACTCTCTTAAATCAGCAAGTTGAGGCTGTTTATCGTCTCTTTGCTCAACTGCCCTAGATAACTGAGATAAAGCTAAAACTGGAACAGATAATTCTTTTGCTAACGCTTTTAAACCTTGAGTAATTTCAGAAATTTCTTGCACTCTTCCCTCATTTTTACTCAAGCTAGATCTCATTAATTGTATATAATCAACAACAATTAGGCTTAAGCCAAATAACCTCTTTATTCTTCTTGCTCGATTACTTAAAGTTGCGATAGTGATAGCTGGAGTTTCGTCAATAAACAAAGGTAGATTATAAATATTTCTTGATGTCTCTATATATCTATTTATTTCTTCCTCAGTTACTTTACCCTTTCTAATATCATCAGATTTAATTTTTGCTTGTTCAGATAATATTCTAGTTGATAATTGTTCAGAAGACATTTCTAAAGAAAAAAAAGCTACAGAAGATTTTTTTTGCTGTTTTAAAATATGTTGCGAAGCATTGTATGCTATGTTTGTGGCTAAGGCGGTTTTACCCATTGAAGGGCGGCCTGCTAGAATAATTAAATCTGATTTGTGTAAACCGCCTAATTTTTCATCTAATTCTGTTAAACCAGTTGGAACCCCAACTATTCCTTGGTCATTTTGCATTGCTAAAGTTGCCATCTCAATTGTTTGATCTAGCGCTTGATTAAATTTTAAAAAAGATTGAGAGAAACTTCCCCTTTCAGCTAAATCAAAAAGTGACTTTTCAGTACTTTCAATAATATTCTCTGCATTTTGCTCATCTGAATTTGCGTTTAAAGTATCAGTATTTAATTTATCTGAAATTAAAACTAATTCTCTTCTAAGATACATTTCGTGAATAATCTTTGCGTAATCAACTGCTTGTTTAGTTGAACTAGAAAACCTAGTAAGTTTTACAAGGTATTCTGTTCCACCTACTTCATTTAACATGTTGTCTTTTTCAAAATAGTTTTTAAGAGTTATTGGATTTGCAATCATCCCTTTATTATTTAAATTTTCAATAACTTCATAAATTTTTATATGTGCTGGATCATAGAAAATTGTAGAATTAATAATATTTGAAATTTCGTCGATAATATCATTATTTACGAGAATTGATCCTAGCAAAGCTTGTTCTGCCTCTATATTTGAGGGTTGTTTATTTTCTGAATTGTTTTGAAGTGATTTGATTTCTTTCACTGTTATATCTTAGGTTAAATAAATATCTGTTAAAGCAAAAAGTTACGCACTTTTTTATCAGCTCTGTGGAAAAGTTACTTTGATTGTATCTTACCTATTTTTATAGAAATAACAGCTTTCACTTCAGCATGAAAATTGATATCTACTTTAAATAAACCAATTTTATTTAAATTTTCTTTTAAAATAATTTGAGAAGGGCTGACTTCTGCTTTTACTTTTTCTTTGATCAAGTTTGAAATCTCTTTCGGCTTTATAGAGCCATATAGATCCCCGTTTTCTTTACTTTCTTTATTGAATTCAAATTTTTTATTATTAATTAATTTAGCGATTTCTTTAAATTTATTTTTTAAATTAGTATTTTTTTTGTTTAATTCATCCTTTTTCTTATTTACATATTCAAGATTAACCTTATTAAATCTTAAAGCTTTTCCTTGTTTGAGTAAAAAGTTTCTACCGTATCCATCTCTCACTTTAACTTTGTCTCCAATATTTCCTAAATTGATTATGTTTTCTAAAAGAATTATTTCCATCTTATATTAATCCTAAAATTTTTGCCTTTTTAATTTCTCTAGTTAATTTTCTTTGTTTGTTTAAAGAAACTGATGAAATCTTAGAAGAAACTATTTTTTTATTCTCTGAAACATACTTTCTTAATAAGCTTAAATTTTTATAATCAATAATTGGCGCGTTTTTAGTTGATAAAGGACATTTTTTAGAAAATTTAACATCATTTTTTTTAAAAAGACTCAATTGACTTAATGAGCTGCTACCTCTTTTCTGAAACTTTTTATTTTTTCTTTTCATCTTTTGATTTAGATTTACTAAAGTATTCTATATTTGTATCTAACTTTTTATATTTAACTATAAGATTCCTAATTATTGACCTATCAACTTTGATTTTTTCTTTAATTAAATTAAGCAGATTCTGATTTGCCTCAAATTTAAAATGTATGAAAAATCCTTTGTTGAAGTTTTTAATTTTATCAGCAAAATCTATTAATCCCCACTCTTCGATTTTAACAACTTTTCCTGAATTATTTTTTATTAATTCGTTATATTTATTTTTAATTTTATCTAATTCAGCCTTCGGTAGATCTTGTCTAACAACTAATGTATTTTCATAAAAAGCCATATAATAAATGAATTATTTTAAATTATTGTTTGTAAGGGAGGTTTTATACTATATTAAACGAAGATGGCAACCATTAAAAATTGCCTAAATATATAAATTATGAATGCAATTATATTTCCTGGACAAGGTTCACAAGTTGTTGGAATGGGAAAAGATTTTTTTAATAAATTTGATTTAGTTAAATCTATTTTCAGCGAGGCAGATGAAAAGTTAAATTTCAAAATATCAAAATTAATTTTAGAGGGGCCAGAGGAACAATTAAAATTAACTCAAAATACCCAACCAGCTATTCTAGTAGTAAGCTACTCAATTTTTTCAGTGCTTAAAAAGGAATTTAAATTTGATTTTTCTTCGACTAAGTATTTCGCAGGTCACTCGTTGGGTGAGTACAGTGCATTAGTTTGTGCTGAGTCATTAAATTTTCATGATGCCTTATATTTGCTTTATGAGAGAGGTAAGTCTATGCAAGAAGCAGTCCCGGTAGGCAAAGGGAGTATGATAGCGGTTTTAGGAACTTCAATTGATGATCTCAAAAAAGAATTAATCGAATTCAAAAAAAATAATCCAAATACAATTTGTGAAATTGCTAATGATAATGCTAATGGTCAAATTATTCTTAGTGGAGAAAAAAAAAGTTTAGATTTATTTAGAGATATATTAAAGAATAAAAAGAAAAAAACTATACCATTAAATGTAAGCGCACCTTTTCATTGCAGCCTTATGGAACCTGCTTCAAATTATATGAAAAATAAAATAAATGATGTGAAATTTTCCGAGCCTAAGTTTCAAATTATAAGCAACGTTTCAGCTGAGCCAGAAAATAACCCAAGTAATATAAAAAAATTATTAATTGATCAAATATTCTCGACAGTTAGGTGGAGAGAAAGTTTAATAAAAATGTACAATCAAAAGATTGATAATTTTATTGAAATAGGTCCTGGAAAAGTTTTATCAGGTATGGCAAAAAGAACTCTTAAAGATATAAATTGCTTTAGTCTTAATACCATTGATGATATGAAACTAATTAATGAGTCTGAAAAATAAAAAAATTTTAATAACAGGTTCTACAGGTGGTATAGGCTATAGCTTAGTAAAAAAGTTCAGTGTGCGAGAATCTAAAATTTGTGCTACCGGAACTAATCAGGAAAAATTAGAAAAATTAAAAAGTGAATTTAAAAATATCGAGATTTTGAATTTTAAACTTAACGAACACGAAAAAATCGAAGAATTTATTAATAACGTAAGTGATAAAATTGGAGGTATCGACGTATTAATTAATAATGCTGGAATAAATTTGGATAACTTATCCATAAGACTTTCAGAGGAGAATTGGAAGAAAGTTTTGGACATTAATCTAACTGCAACTTTTTTAATGTGTAAATTTGCTATTAAAAAAATGTTAAAAAATAAGTCAGGAAAAATTATCAATATTACATCAATTGTTGGCCACACCGGCAATTTAGGCCAAGCTAATTATTCAGCTTCAAAAGGAGGAATAGTATCCTTTTCAAAAAGTTTAGCCATAGAATATGCAAAAAAAAATATTAATATAAATTGTGTTTCCCCTGGTTTTATACAAACGGATATGACTGAAAAAATAAATGAAGAATTTAAAAAAAAACTAATAGATAAAATTCCAGCAGGTACCCTAGGAACAGGTCAAGATGTTGCTAACTGTGTAGCTTTTTTAGCATCCGAGGATGCTAATTACATTAATGGCGAAACCATTCATGTTAACGGCGGAATGTATATGTCTTGACAATTCTTATTAATAATTTATTAAGAAATTATATAATTACGAAAGGAATTCATGTCAGACGAAGTAAAAAGTAAAATAAAAAAAATAGTCGCAGATCACCTAGGCATAGAAGAGGATAAAGTTACAGAAGAAGCTAGTTTTATTGATGATCTTGGAGCAGACAGTTTAGATACAGTTGAATTAGTAATGGCTTTTGAAGAAGAATTTGGTTCGGAGATTTCCGATAGTGAGGCTGAAAAAATTCTAACAGTTGGTGATGCAATTAAGTTTATTGAGAGTAAATCAAACTAATACCTTTTAATTTTATTGAGTAATGCGCAGCGATGGAGATAATATAATGGTAATTTTATCGTCCCCGTCAGGTGTGGGTAAAACTACGTTAACAAAAAAAATACAACAAAAAAATCAGTCATTTAAAATATCCGTATCGCATACTACTAGAAAACCTCGATCAAACGAAGTTGATGGAGTTGATTATTTTTTCATTAAAAAAAATGAATTTGAAAGGCTAATTAAGGAAAATCAATTCTATGAACACGCAAAAATTTTTGAAAATTACTATGGTACTTTAAAAAAAAACGTTGATGAATCGATTATTAACAACGATATTATTTTTGATATAGACTGGCAGGGCACAATACAATTATCAAAAATTAAAAGCCTAAACCTCGTGAAAATATACTTAATAACTAAAAACAAAGGTGAATTAAAAAGAAGATTACTCAGTAGAAATCAAAACACATCTGAAGAAATAGATAAAAGGTTTAAGTCGTACGAAAAGGATATAAAACATTGGAAAGATTATGATTATATTGTTATTAATGAAAATTTAGATGTATGTTTCAGTCAAATAGAAAAAATTATTCACTCTCATAAAAAAAGAAAATTACCGGACTTCAATTAATTCTGCAATTTTATAATAAATCTCGGGCTTTAATTCTGAGGGCCTAGCTTGTAATGATATTTGCGGAATTTTACTTATCTCATTTTTAGATAGTATCTTTTTAATATTTTTATTTATCATTTTTCTTTTATTTGAAAAAAGAATATTAGTTACTTTTTCCAAAGTACTTATATTTTTTATATTAAAAAACTTGTTTTTTTTTGGCTTAAAATGAATAACTATTGAAGTAACTTTTGGTTTTGGAAAAAAACAGTTTTCTGATACTAAAAACTCTTTACGACTTTGTAGCCTATAACTTGTTAAAATTGAAATTCTGCTATAATTTTTTGTTTTATATTTTCCTAAAATTTTTTCACCAAGTTCCTTTTGAAACATGAATATTAAGTCTTTAAACTTTGGCTCCCAATTTTTAAATTTAATGATTTTCACTAAAATCTGTGAAGAAATATTAAATGGCAAATTACCAAATATAATAGCTTTATTTTTTACTAATCCCTCTAAATCGAAATCAAGAATATCTTTATTAAATATTTTAATTTTTTTATCCTCTGAAAATTTGATCTTCAGATCTTCTACTAAATTTGAATCTTTTTCAATTAACGTAAGGGATTTTGGTTTTTTTTTTAAAATTTCCTCTGTTAAAGCTCCTTTACCAGGCCCTATTTCGACTATATCTCTATTTTCTATATTAGTTAAACTAATTATCTTATCAATGATATTTTTATCAATTAAGAAATTTTGACCCAGAGATTTTTTTGCATATCTCATTTTTAAAATTTACCTAAAAAACTTATACATTCTAATAAACTTGATGGGTCTGACTTATTTTTTTTTATTAAATTTTTTGCAGTTCCATGATCTGGTGAAACTCTTAAATACTTAAGCCCAAGTGTAATATTAATAGCTTTAAATCCAAATATAGTTTTGAAAGGAACAAGAACTTGGTCATGATACATGCCCACAACTACATCAAATCTTTTAAAATCTTTTATAAATAATGTGTCAGCTACAAAAGGACCACTTACGTTTATTCTTTTATTTTTTAATCTTTTTATTGTTGGAATAATAATTTTTTGTTCTTCAGATCCTATCTTATTTTCTGAATTATGTGGGTTTAAACCTAAAACTCCTATTATTGCTTTTCTCTGGTGAATCTTTCTAAACCATTTATCAATTGTTTGTACCTTTTTAAAAATTATTTTTTGACTAATTTTTTTAGATACATCTTTTATATTAATATGAGTAGTTACTGGGCTAACGGCAAATTTTTTGTTCCAAATTAACATTACTTCGGAATTATTTTTAATCTTACATTTAGAGGCTAGTAACTCAGTAACACCAATATTTTTCTTGCCAAGTAATTTTTTATCTATTGGACAATTAATTAAACCTGAGACGTCTGGCCTTAATGCTAATAGATGTGCAAAAGATAAGCATTTAGAGACAAATTTTGAGGCCTCATTTTCTTTAACACCAAAAGGGTCTTTAAAGCTCAATCCAATGTCTAAAACTTTAAAAGAACTGTCCTTTAAATTTACATTAATATTATCTATTTTTTTTATCTTAATTTTTGCGTTTAGTTTTTTAAATTGTTTCTTAAGAAGATTAATATTAGATATAAAGACAATTCTATTTTTTAAAGCAGTCTTTAACTTTACCCAGCTTTTAACAATTATCTCTGAATTAATACTGTTAGGATCTCCTGAGATTATTATAATTTTTTTTTTCATTTGTACTCGATAAGTAAATTGTTTCTCAACTTTGATAGATAACTCCCTGAGTATAAATTAAATAATTCATTTTTTTTTTTATTAATAAGATTTTCTCTTAAAGTATCATAATTGATATTTTGAGCTTTAGAAGATCTTTTGTCTATTAATTTTAAAAACAATACATCATTTATATTTTCTATTGGCGGAGATATATCTCCAACATTTAGTGAAGATATAATTTTTGAAATCTGATCTGATAAAGATGCAGCATTTAACCAACCTAAATCTCCTTTTTCATAAGCTGAAGATGACTCGCTGTATCTTAATGCAGTATCATCGAAGCCATTTTCATCAATTTTTTTATTTATAAATGAAATTTTATTTTTTTTGTCAGTTTCATTATTAAATGAAATCAAAATTTCAGATATTCTAAATTCTTCGATTTCTAATCTATTTTTTTTAATTTTATCTATTTGCTTATCAATCTCTTTTTCATTTATCTTAACCTTTTTGTTATACATTTGAAAAATAAATTGCCTCCAAGTAACTTCAATTTTTATATCTTCTTCAAACATTTCATAATTTAAATTATTTACTTCAAATTTTTTTTTAAGTTCATTGATATTATTTGAAGATACGGCAAGTAACTGACTCAAAATATTTGTTTTATTTATATCAATATTATATTTTTCGAATTCCTTTCTTTTAATTCTTGAATTAATCAAGGAGTCTAGTGCAAGTTTTTTATTTTTATTAATATTATTTTGATTTACTTCTTCATTTAATAAAATCAAATTCGTCAATATTTTATTTTTGAGTTCATAAGATGTAATTATTTGATTATCTATTTTAACTATAATCTTATTTTCATTGGCAAGAATATTGGAAAAAAATAAAGATAGGATTAAAAATAATAAAACTAATCTACTTACCATATTTATTTAATTAATTAAAAGACGGTCCATTAATACTTCCAAAAGGCACTAACGTAATTTTAAACATTAATGAGTTTTCAGACTCTATCTCAGAGTCTGTATAAAATTCTCTTCTATAAACAAGTCCTGCTCTTAAACAATCATTCATATACTCATAACTTAAATTATAAAATTCCGAAGAGTTTGTAACTAAATTTCGTTTTGTCTCAAAAGATAGAAGATTATTATTTTTATTTATTAAATCGATTTTTGTTTTAAAGTATTCTTGATCTCCTATATGTTTTTCTTCAAGTATATAATCAAAATTAAATTTGAAATTTTCATAATTAATAGTTGCGCCTATTTCGTTATAATTAAAGTTTTTATAATTCTGGTCTAAAGAAAAGTTATATTTTAAATCTATATTTTCATTAAGTTCTAACTTTGTAGAACCTACTAAATCTGACAGTTTTTCGTTCAAACTTGAATTATCAGGCATTTTGTCATTTTCTTCAGCATTGATCACTTGAGCAATAGAAAAATCAAAGTTACTATTATTTCTTTTAATATTATAGTCTAAACCGATAGAAGTACTTAAACCAGTTTCAAAATTATTAACACTGTTTAATCTATTTAAGCTAAATGCATTTACAGTATCAAGCCTTAGGCCAGATTTCTCCAATCTCATTGCGCCAGGAGCGTATCTAAGTAACAACTTAGGTTTTAAAAAATGCTCAGAAAAAGAAGTAGTTTTTTGTAAATTTATTTTCGCTAAATATCCTAAAGCTCCATAAAATTCGCTTGTTGAGTCCTCTTTATAAATATCAATATTTTTAGTCTCATAATTAATATTCTTAAAATTACCTAAAAATTTACTCATAAATCCTGATTTATGTTTTATATCTTTATAATTCCAAACAAAATCATTTATCAAAAAATTACTAAATTTATTTGTATCATAACTATTAACTTTCAGATTTGTTTGTAGATCTAAATTACCTAAATTATTGTTACTAAAAAGATTTTTATCAAATAATATTTCAGGAAATATATATTCGTATTTATCTTCATAATTATCTTTTAAAGTTTCATATACGCTCGCATTAAAATTAAAAAATAAATTGTCATTTTCTTTTGTGAAATTAATAGAATTTTCTAAAGTATCTTGATTAAAATCCACTAAAGTTGACTTAATTTTATAAAGTTTCAAATATTTGTCATTCGAAACTTTTTGACTTGTAATTGTTAAATTACTAGAATTATTTTTTTCCCCATCAAAGTTTTTAGTAAATTTAGAAAAAAAATGTGTTTTTTTCCCTGCTTGTTTTTTTGCTGTGTTTTTTTTGTATCCATCAGTATAGCCAAAATCGGCTAACAAATTTGAATTCCTAAAAGCTTGGTGATACTCACCTGAAAATAGAGGGTTTTCTGATCCGTAAAACTTATTTGTTAAAGTGAAATTTTTATCTTTGTTAATTGCCCAAAAATAAGGAATTGAGACACCTGTCCCTAAATTCTTTGAATCAAAAAAAGACGGTGTTAAAAAACCTGATCTTCTTTTAACAGAGGGATCAGGATGAGAAAGTTTAGGGAAATAAAAAATTGGTACATCATAAATTTTTATAACTGCATTATCGTAATATATAGTTTTTTTTTCTTATTATGAAGCATCTTTTTTGCTTGAATAGACCAGGGCGGGCATTTATCGTTTTTTCTATAATCACATAAAGTAAAAATACTTTTGTTAAAAGTATTGTTATCATTGTCTATTTTTATTGAATTTGAAAAAACTCTTGGTTTATTTCTATCATTTATTTTAAAATCATTTTGATTTATAAAAGCCTTTATATCTGTTCCAAATATTTCCTTATTTTTAGTGTCAATATAGATTTGCGAAAATTTATATGAATTTTTCATTTTATCTTCAATCTCAATAAATCCAACTGATTTAAAAATATCCGACTCAATTTGATATTTAAAATTATCTAAAAATATAATATTGTTATCTTGATCAAATATTTTTGTTTTTTTTTCTGATTGAATTAAATTTTTAGAATTATCAAATATTATATCTTCACTCTCAATTATATATTTTTCTGATGTGATTATTTTTGTAAAACCTTTGCTTTTTAAAATTTTTTTATTTTCATCGTACTCAGCAAACTCAGTTTGAATTAAATTATTTTTAATATCTTTTGCAATGACGTTTTTTTTTAAAATAATATATTTTTTTTTCTTATTGTATTCTGCATAATCACTTTTAATCTCATACCCATTTTCTGTTTTAATTAATACATCATTTTCAAAAATTGATTTCGAAGAGTTTTTGTCGATGGAAATAATTTTTGACTCAATATTTAAATTTTCTGCTTTGAGTGAAGTAATTATTGAAAAAAACAAAAAAAATAATAATAATTTATTTTTCATTTATCTGTAAAACTCCCACTAGCGTAAAAAAACTTAAAGCAATAATAGGTGACCAAATCGCTAAAATGAGTGGTATACGGTCTGTTTGACCCAATGCTAAAGATAAATCTTTAAAGTAAAATATTAACACGCTTAAAATTAGACCAACAACTATAAATCGAAAATTATTCGATTTTTTTAATGTATTCATTGTAAGTATTGCTGCTAAGCCAGTCATTAAAAGTAAAAAAAAAGGCAAAGTTAACATTGAATGTAGGCTTTGATTTAAAAAAATTCCATTGTATCCACTGCTCAAAAGCTGGTCATAATTTAAAATTAAATCTAAAAAAGAAAGTGTGTCAAAATTTTTGAATAAGCTGGTAATTTTATCGTGATTGTAAATTGAGAGAATTTCATAGTTTTTGAATTCTTTACTCACTAAAATACTGTCCTCAAAAGAGTAAATTATCACATCCTCCATATCCCAATTATTTTCTTTAATATTCACTATTTTACTTGTTATTTTTTCCTTCAAATTAAATTGTTTATCTAAATGGAAAATTGTTACATCATTTAAATTAAATCCATCAATCTTAGAAGCAGAGATAATTCTATTAATATTTTGATTTTTTATGTTTTCTTTTATCCATAGACCATTTTTATTGAATGTTACCAGATGATCAATATCACGAGAATAATCTGATTTGGTTTTTTCATAATATTTTGCCATAGCCGAAGTTATCGGATTAGCAAAAATTAAAACAAACCATCCCAAAATAAATGATACAGATGCAAGTATAAAAAAGATTTTAATATTGGAATATCCAAACATTTTTAATGTTAAGAGGTCTTTATTATTTCGAATTCTCAACATAAACCACATACTTGAAATAAAAATAATAAAAGGCAGAATTTTTATTATCATACTTGGAATAAATATACTAGTTAACATTAAGGGTAGAAAAATACTTACATTCAGATTTTTGAAAAATTCAATTTCTTCAAATAAGTTTAAGATTACTCCAAAACAAAAAAATATTAAAACTATAACTAAAAAAGTTTTTAAAAAATTTTTTAATAGATAATTTATGATAACTTTATTCATTTTTTACCTCTTTTGAAAAATTTAAGAATAAAATAAAGTAAATTAAAGAGAGTAAAATTAAAGGCAAAAGCATATAAGTTATTCTTATAAAATAATTTATACCAGTGTATCTTATAAAAAGTTCAGTTGATAATAAAATCACAAAAGCATAGGAAAAAATAAAAATATCTTTAAAAAAAAATTCTTTTCTACGAATTAATAAAAATGAACAAATTAATGCGATAACAGGAATATATAGAGGAAGTATTATTCTTCTATTTAAAAGAGGAATTATTTCCTCTTTAACTTGATCACTACAAATAGTTCCATTAAAAGAATTTTTTAAAAAACAATTTACAAGTTTTAAAGTTGATGTCTCTTGTAATTTTGGTTTTTTAATTGTAGTAGTTGCTAAATCACTTAGTTCAATATTTAACTGCTCAAAAGTTATGACTTCATTTTTTATATTATCTTTTTTTGATGAAATAATTTGCCCATTTAATAAAAACATATTATTCTTCTCGATCATGCCACTCTCAGCTATAATAGTTGTTTCATTTGTATTTGATATATTTGGAGACAATCCTTTTAAATTATTCCCCTTGTCGTTTATAAAAATATTTTGAATTTTATTGCTAACCTTTTTTTCAACTAAAAAAGTAAAACCTTTAAAAGAGTCACTAAATTGTTGTATTCTTATAGTTGGTAAAAAGGAGTTTAAATTATCTTGGCTTAGAAGACCTCTAGATTTATTAAGCACATAAGGAGTTATGAAGGTGGAAAAAACTAAATATAAAATTGATATAATCAAAGAAATATAAAAAAATAGATTTACAATTTGAATTTTCTTTATTCCTGATGTCCATAAAATTATAAATTCATTATCCTGAAGATGCTTAGTAATGAATATTGATATCGCTAAGAAAAAAGATAAAGGTATAAATTTTGGCGCTATACCAAAAAGATTAAAAAAAGAATATTGGAAATAGGTTAAAACAGGGTAACCGCTATTAACAATTAAATCCAAAAAATTAACAGCTCTTACAGTCAACGCAATTATAGAAAGCCCAAATAATATCACCAAAAAGGTTTTAAAAATTTCGTAAAAAAAGTTTAAATAAATTTTGTTTTGAAGCATTTGATTTATCGTATATAAATAATGCATCCATAAATTAAATTCAACTAATGGTTTAACTATGATCAATTTCCCCATTGAAATAAGATATAATTGGACATATATACCTTTGAACTATAACAAAACACATTGAAATTATGTCTTTAAAAATAAACTACCAAAAAAACCTAGTTATCAAATCTTCTGCTAATCTTTTACTGTTTTGTTATGAAAAATTTACGATTGATAATTTTAAAAAATATTTAAGCAAAGCAGAATTTTCTTACATCAAAGATATACTTAAAACTAGTGATATAAAAAAAAATTTACTTATTTTCGAAGAAAGCTCAAAAAGAAAAATAATCTTATTATTAATAAAAAAAAATCATCAATCTTCAGATTTTGAGAATCTTGGTGCTGAATTTTATAATCGAGTTAATTTTGGTAAAAATTGTAATTATTTAATTGTTTCTGATAGCATTTTGAATAACAAAAATGAATTTTTAGGCCATTTTCTTCACGGCGCAAAATTAAAATCTTATTTATTCAACAAGTACAAAACTAAAAAAAATACAAGAGAGATTTCTTTGAATATATTAGGAAGCAAAAATAAACCATCCTTTAAAAAACAAATAAAATTTGAAGCTTTAGAAAAAGGGACATTTTATGCAAGAGATTTAGTTTCAGAACCAGGAAATGTTTTACACCCAGATGAATACGCAAAAAGAATTAAGTCTTTGAAAAAATATGGATTAAAAATAAATATTTATGACGAAAAAAAACTAAAAAAGCTTGGTATGCATGCTTTATTAGGAGTTGGTCAAGGTAGTATGAGAGGGTCTTATTTGGCAACTATCGAATGGAAGGGAGCAAAAAATAATTCTAAACCTCTTGCGTTTGTTGGTAAAGGCGTGTGTTTTGATACTGGTGGCTATTCATTAAAACCAGCAAAATTTATGGAAGATATGACTTATGATATGGCAGGTTCAGCAACTGTAGTAGGTTTGATGAAAAATTTTGCTTTAAGAAAAGCTAAAGTAAATGCTGTAGGTGTTGTGGGCCTTGTAGAAAATATGGTTAGTGGTAACGCACAAAGACCTGGTGACATAGTTAAATCTTATAGCGGTAAAACAATAGAAATCTTAAATACAGATGCAGAAGGAAGACTAGTTTTAGCAGATGCTTTAACTTTTACTGAAAAAAAATTTAAGCCTAAATTTATAATTGACTTGGCTACTTTAACCGGAGCTATAATAGTTTGTTTAGGGTCAGAATATGCGGGATTGTTTTCAAATGACGATACGCTATCTGAACAAATTTATAATGCTGGAGAGAAAGTAGAGGAAAAAGTTTGGAGAATGCCATTACATAAAAATTACGATAAACTAATGAATTCTAAAAATGCTGACGTACAAAACATAAATTATGTAGGAGGCGCAGGATCTACAACTGCAGCACAATTTTTACAAAGATTTATTTTAAACAAAACTCCTTGGGCTCACTTAGATATTGCAGGTATGGCTTTCTCAAAATATGGAGGAGCTTTAAATTCTGCAGGGGCAACTGGTTTTGGTGTTAGACTATTAAATCAGTTGGTCGAAGAAAACTATGAGTAATGTGGAGCGAACACTCTCAATAATCAAACCTGATGCTGTAGAAAGAAATCTTACTCAAGAGATTCAGAATATTTTTTCAAAAAATAACCTTAAAATTGTAGAAAGTAAAAAAATTCATATTACCAAAGAAGAAGCGGCAGAATTCTATAAAGTGCATCAATCTAAACAATTTTATAGCGATTTATGCTCCTATTTATCCTCAGGTCCTATTGTTGTAATGATTTTAGAGGGGGAAAATTCAGTTACCATAAATAGAAAAATTATGGGAGCAACTGATCCAAAAAATGCAGAGGATAACACAATAAGAAAACTTTACGGATTGTCTATAGATAAAAATTCAGTGCATGGATCGGACTCAATTGAAAATGCTAAAATAGAAATCAATTTTTTTTTTAAAGACTAGATATTTCTATAGATTTTAATTATTGCCTCAGGAAAAACATTGTATTCTAAGTTTTGAGTTTTTCGTTTAAGAGATATTTCATTATCTTTAGGTTTAATATAAAAGCTTTTTCTTAAAATTATTTTTCCTGCATCTAAATTTTCTGTGACCGCATGAACAGTACAGCCAGTCATTACTTCTCTATTTTTGAGAATTCTTTCAAAGGTATTTAACCCTTTAAATTTTGGTAGTAATGATGGGTGAATATTTATTACTTTTTTTCCAAATTCTTTTAGAAAAGACTTTGATAATATTTTCATATAACCAGCAAGACATATTATAGAAATATTGTTTTCTCTTAAAATTTTTAAAATTTTTTTTTCAAAATTTCTTGATTTTGTGTCAACCAAATGTAATCGAATAGAATTTTTTTTTGCAATTTGCAAACCTAATGCTTTTTTATTATTACAAATTACAAGCTTGATTTTTATTGGAAAACTATAATCTCTAGCTCTCTTAAGTAAATTTTTTAAATTACTACCTGTACCTGAAATAAATACACAAGCATTTTTTTTTACCATATTAATGAATTAATCAGGTTTATTTGTTTTTTACCTTTTGAGATATATCCAATTTCATAAGGTTTATATTTTTTTTTAAAAAAACTGACTATTTTCCTCACATTTTTTTTTGGAGCAATCAAACAAAAACCTACTCCGCAGTTAAAAGTTTTTAACATTTCACGATCAGAAATATTTTTTTTTTTTAACCATTTAAAAATTTCTGAAACTCTTATTTTTGACAAGTCTAAATTAATTGAAAAGTTTTGAGGAATAGATCTTACTAGGTTCTCTGTCAATCCACCACCAGTGATATGGGCAGCTGAATTAATTAGGTTATTTTTTATCAAATTCAAAACTTCAGATGAGTAAATCTTTGTAGGTCTCAAGAGCTCTTTTTTAAACTTTGTACTTATATTTTTATCTTTAATTAAACTTCTTACTAAAGAAAAACCATTCGAATGTAACCCATTAGACGGGACAGCTAAAATGATATTTTTATTTTTAACTTTTTTTTTACCTAAAATTTTTTTCTTTGAAACAACACCTACACTAAAACCAGCCAAATCAAATTTATCAGATGAATATGTTCCAGGCATCTCTGCAGTTTCACCACCTATTAAGTCGCATTGAGCTAAACTACAACCCTTGTAGATGCCTTTAATAATCTTTTTAGATTTTTTCAGATTCAATTTACCCATTGCCATATAATCTAAAAAAAATAATGGTTTTGCACCTTGTACTATTAAATCATTTACACACATTGCAACTAAATCAATACCAATAGTGTCAAATTTTTTAAATTTATTTGCTATCTCTAGTTTTGTTCCAACACCGTCTGTACAAGAAACAATCACTGGGTCCTTTATATTTAAGTTACTTATGTCAAATAATGAGCCAAATCCTCCAATAATATCTTTTTTAAATGGATTTTTCGTTTTTTTGACATTTTTCTTAGATAAATTTGATATGTGTTTTACTAATTTATTTGCTAATGAAATATTTACACCACTTTTTTTGTAACTATTTTCTATTTTTTTCATCAATAAAAATGATATCTAAATTCTAATGAAATTAATTAATATTATTATTCTATTCTTTTTTTTAATAACAGGAAATGTTTTATGCAATCAAAATATTTTTAATGTTAATAATATCGAATTAGTTAAAAAGACTAATATCTCAAATGAAAAATTAGCCTCCAAAGCAATACGAAAAGGTTTCAATGAGCTATGTGAAAAAATCTTACTTGAGAAAGATAAAAAAAAATTGGTAAATTTAACTTCAAATGAAGTTAAAGAATTAGTATCATATTATCAAGTTGTAAATTTTAAAAAATCGGAAGAAAAAATTATTTTTAATATTTTTTTTGACAGAGAAAAGATTCACAATTTATTTCATTTAAAAAACATATCATATTCTGAAATTTTAAATAATGAATTATACTTACTTCCAATTTTAAGTAAAAATAATCAAATATTAATTTATAACCAAAATTATTTTTATGAAAACTGGAGTAATTTCCAAAATGAAAAAGAAGTTATAGAATTTATTTTACCTATTGAGAATATTGAGGTTATTCAAAAAATAAATGAATATGAAGAGAGTTTACTTGATTTAAAACTTGAGGAAATTTTTAGGGAATATGAAAAGAAAAATATCGCTCTTGTTTTGATTGAAGAAAAAAATTCTAAAATTGAGAAAATATATTTGAGATCTAGAATATTAGGAAAAAATATAGATAAAAATATATTGGTAAAAAATCATGAAGAACCTCAAAAAGATCGATATGAAAAAATCATTTCTTTAATAAAGAATGAGACCACTAAAATAATAAAAACTCAAAATCTTGTAGACGTAAGAGTTCCATCGTTTTTAAATACTAAAATAGTTGTCAATAAAAAAAATAACCTTGTAGAACTGAATAGTAGACTAAAAAATATTGATTTAATTGATAATATTTTTATTCAAGAATTTAACAATGAATATGTATTGATAAAGATTAAATATTTAGGAAAATTAGATAAAATAGTAAAAAAACTTAAAGAACAAAAAATTATTCTCCAAAACATTGGTGATGAGTGGAACTTACAAATTTTATGAGCCAATTAGTTTTTAAGTTTCCATTTAAAACTAAATATTATGATAATGATTTTTATGTTTCTAGCAATAATTTTTCAGCTTATAAACTTATTGAAAACTGGCCATCTTGGCCAGGTAAATGGCTAAATATTTTTGGTGTTCCAGGTTCTGGAAAAACTCACTTGTCTAAAATTTTGGAAAAAAAAATTAATAAAGTTGCAATTATAGAAGAAAAAAAAATTAGTGAAAAAATCTTAGATGATTTACACGAAATAGATTGTTTAATTATTGAAAATTTTAAAAATGATATCAATCAAAAATTATTATTTTCTATATTAAAACAATCAAAGCAATTTGATAATCATTTATTAATAAATAGCATCATTCCTATTAATAAACTTAATTACAATCTTAAAGATTTAAAATCGAGAATTAATAGTTTTGTTTTTATAGGCATAGAATTACCAACCGATGAATTATTAAAAGTAATAATTTCAAAGTCATTTTCAGAAAAACAAATAAGTATAAATCCAAATATTGTAGAATATATAATTAAAAATGTTGATAGATCGTACGAGAAAATCTCAAAATTTTTAAAAGATATTGATGAATTGTCTTTATCTTCTGGAAAATCTATAAATATTAATTTAATAAAAAAACTACTAAATAAATGAATAAATATAGAACACATACTTGCCAAGATTTAAACGAGACAGATATAGGAAAACAAGTGACCTTATCAGGATGGCTGCATAGAAGAAGGGATCATGGAAATTTACTTTTTTTAGATTTAAGAGATCATTATGGAATAACTCAATGCGTAATCGAAAATAATAACAAATTTTTTCAGATATTAGAAAAATGTAAACCAGAGTCAGTATTAAAGATAATTGGAAAAGTTTCAAAACGAGCAACGGGTACAGAAAACGAGGAATTAAAAACTGGGAAAATAGAGATTGTTATTGAAAAAATTGAAATCTTATCTGAAGCTAAAGAATTACCAATCCCTGTTTTTGGAGAACAAGATTACCCTGAAGATATTAGACTTAAATACAGATTTTTAGATTTGAGAAGAAATGAAATGCATAAAAATATTATTCTTAGATCAAAGGTCATTTCTTTCATAAGAGAACAAATGATTCAGCTTGGATTTTTAGAATACCAAACTCCAATTTTAACTTCATCAAGTCCGGAAGGTGCTAGAGATTTTTTAGTGCCGAGCAGATTAAATCCGGGAAGATTTTATGCACTTCCACAAGCACCTCAACAGTTTAAACAATTAATAATGGTTTCCGGTTTTGATAGATATTTTCAAATTGCGCCGTGTTTTAGAGATGAAGATGCTAGAGCTGATAGAAGCCCAGGTGAGTTTTATCAATTAGATCTTGAAATGTCTTTTGTAGAGCAAGAGGATGTGTTTGAAGTAGTTGAAAAACTAATGCTTAAATTATTTAAAAACTTTTCTTCTAAAAAAATGACTTTTGAAAAATTTCCAAGAATTCCATATGATGAAGCTCTTAAAAAATACGGAACGGATAAACCAGATTTAAGAAATCCACTTGAATTGTGTGATTTCACAGAAATTTTTAAAAGAGAAGACGTAAAATTTGATATTTTCAAAAAATTAGTTCAAAAAGGATCTATCGTCAGAGGAATAGTTACAAAACAGACTAAAAATAGACCACGTAGTTTTTTCGACAATATTGATAAGTGGGCGAAAGAACAAGGCGCATCTGGATTGGCTTATTTTACAATAGAAAAAGATGAAGTTATTAAAGCTAAGGGTCCTATTGGAAAATTTTTTAATGAATCTTCTTTGAATGAAATAATAAAAATATCTAAAGCTAAGGTAGGCGATAGTATTTTTCTTGCTTGTGGAAAAGAAACTGAGATATTAAAAATTTTATCATTAGCAAGGGATAAAATTGCTAAAGATTTAGAGCTTATTAAAGATAATCAATTTGCTTTTTGTTGGATAGTTGATTATCCGATGTTTGAAACTGACGAAAAAACTAAAAAAATAGTTTTCAGTCATAACCCTTTTTCAATGCCTCAAGGTGAATTAGAAAAATTAGATTTTCAGAATCCCTTGGGAATTCGGGCTTATCAATATGATATCGTCTGCAATGGAGTCGAACTTTCATCCGGTGCAATTAGAAATCATATCCCAGACCTAATGTACAAACTTTTTTCCGTTGCCGGATATAGCAAAAAAGACGTTAATGATAAATTTAGCGGAATGATTAATGCACTTAGTTTTGGAGCACCCCCTCATGGAGGAATAGCTCCAGGTATAGACAGAATTGTAATGTTATTAGCAAGTAAAGAAAATATAAGAGAAGTCACTTTGTTTCCAATGAATCAAAACGCTCAGGATCTGATGATGCAAGCCCCATCAAAAGTTGAAGACAAGCAATTAAAAGAGCTTAATATTAAAATTGACAAAAAAACCTAGTTTTTGGTTTTTAAATTTATTCTTACGTCGGAGAGATCTATAAGTTTTTCCTCTAAATTGCTCCTTACAAATCCTTTTGATGTAATATTTTTCACTATCTTCAGGAATTTGTCATCAGTTTCATCATCGGATAAGCTCTTGGTGCTCGCTATTGATGGAGTATGAGCCAATTCCTCTTTTCCAAGATACGAAATTGCTAGCTCTCTAAATACATAGTCTAAAATTGAGGAAGCACTTAAAATTCTATCATTCCCTATTACATTACCAGATGGTTCAAATTTTGTATCGATAAATGCATCAACGTATTCTTCTAAAGGAACTCCGTACTGCAGGCCTAATGATATAGCAATAGCAAAATTATTCATCATAGCTTTTACCAACTCACCTTCTTTATTTGTATCAATAAAGATTTCTCCAATCTTACCGTCATCATATTCACCAGTATGAAGGTATACCTTATGATCTCCAATTTGAGCTTTTTGAATATAACCTTTTCTTCTGTCAGGCATTTTAAATCGTGATTTATTTTTGATTTTTACATTTGAAATAAGCTCATCTTTTATTTCAGCTTTGGAGTTAATTTTATTTGTTATTTTCGAGTTTTTATCTCTGGCTAGCTCAAAATTTTCTTTTTTTACGTCTTCTTTATCGCCTAATTTTTTAGTTTTTCTATTATTAAGCTTTACATCTATTACCTCTACTTTGCCGTCATTTCTTTGATCAATCTTTGAAAGTTCTGCGTCATTTAGATCACCTAAAGTGTGAACTGTTTTAAAAGTGCAAGTATAATATGTTTCTACGATAAATTTTTTCATAAATAATTGGAATCTAATTAATTAAGATATATATTAATTAATATTAGTGTCTATTATTTAATAATACACTTATGAATTGTGTGGATTTAAAATTTCAAATATGAGTTTAAGAGTAATTTTTACATGGTGGAACAAACAAACCTTAGGAACTTTTCTTAAAACTTTATTTACTGGAAAATACGTAGGCAGAGATGAGTTTGGAAATAAATACTATAAAAACAAGAGAGATGAGAGGTGGGTGATATATTCTGGAACTATAGAGGCTACGAAAATTACATCTGATTGGTACTTGTGGATGCATCATACGTTAGACAAAATTCCTACTAAAGCAGACCAAAAAATTTACTCATGGCAAAAAGGACATATCGAAAATAAAACAGGCACTAAAGATAGCTATAAACCTATTAAAATTAAAAAAGATAGTATCAAAAAAAAATATGAAACTTGGAAATAGATTCATAACAATAAAAACATTCTTTATTTTTTTTTTCTTTCATCAATTTATTTTTGCAGAAGAAAAAATTTCATCATCTCCACTATTAAATTTAGAAAATATAAAGCCTAGTTTTGAAGAAATAGATAAAAATGAGAATTTTTCATCAAACACTTTTATTCAAGAGAAAGAAAAAAAGATAGTCAACAAGTCCTCTCACGCTATTCTGATCGGACTTGACAAAATTACTGCAAAATCATCAAAAATAAAAGTGAACTTAAATGAGTCAAAAAAATTTGGACCCTTAGAAATAAAGATTTTAAAGTGTGGAAAAGTAAAAGTTAATAACATTTTAGATGATGTAGCTTATATGCAAGTAAAAGATTTAAGTAAAAATGAAAATGAAAAGGTGTTTATTTTCAATGGATGGACATTTTCCTCTGACCCAAATTTAACTCCCTTTGATCATGCTATTTATGATTTACAATTGTTAAATTGTTATAATGTCTAAAATAATTTTTCTTTTGCAAGCCAATTAGTATCAAAATCAGACTCAATAAATTTTTTATGATTTAAAATTTTTTTATGTAAATCAATTGTTGTTGTTATACCCTCTAATACAAATTCATCCAAAGATCTTAAAGTTCTCTGAATAGCTTCAGTTCTATTTCTTCCTTTACAAATCACTTTTGCAATTAAACTGTCATAATATGGAGTGACTTTACAACCTTGAAAAACTGCACCGTCAACCCTTGTTCTAAAACCAGAGGGTTGATGACATACACTAATAGTTCCAGGACTAGGTTGAAAGTCCAATGCAGGGTTTTCAGCATTTATTCTGCATTCAATCGAATGTCCCCTTGGTGTAATATCATTTTGTTTTAAAGCAGTGTCGCCTGTATATGCTATCCAAAGTTGTTCTTTAACAATATCAATACCCGTTTGAACTTCTGTGACAGGATGTTCAACTTGAACTCTTGTATTCATTTCTAGAAAATAAAATTTTCCGTTTTCAAAAATAAACTCGACTGTACCTGCACCCTCATAATTTATTCTTTCTACCATCTTTACTGTTTTTTCTAATAAGTCCTTTCTTTGTTCCTCATTTAAAACAGGGCTTGGTGTTTCCTCTATAAGTTTTTGATGTCTTCTTTGTACTGAACAATCTCTTTCGCCAAGATGAATTGTTCTATTTTTTCCTGACATAATTTGAACTTCAATGTGTCTTGGGTTTTTAAAATATTTTTCAATATACAATTCATCATTACCAAAATACTTCTTTGCTTCAGTTTTAGCTGTGAGAAATGATCGTTCAAGTTGACCTTCCTCCTCTACGATTTTCATTCCTTTTCCGCCTCCACCACCAGCAGCTTTTATTAAAACTGGAAAACCTATTTCTCTACTAATTGACTTGGCTTCAGTTAAAGACTTAACCGCCCCCTCAGAACCCTCGATTACCGGCAGTCCGTATTTTTTTGCAATTTTTTTTGCCTCTATTTTGTCACCCATTTGGGAAATTATTTTTGCATTTGGACCGATAAATTTTATTCCATGTCTATTTACAATTTCAGAAAATTTTGCATTTTCTGAAAGAAAACCATATCCAGGATGAATAGCCTCAGCTCCAGTTAAATCCACAGCTGACATTATTGAAGAAATATTTAAATAACTATTTTGAGGTTGATGCGAACCGATGCAAACGCTCTCGTCAGCTAGTCTTACGTGCATTGAATCCTCATCTACATCTGAGTGAACGGCAACAGTTTTAATGCCCCATTCTTTACAAGCTCTAATGACCCTAACGGCTATTTCGCCTCTGTTAGCTATCAAAACTTTTTTAAACATTCACTCTATTTTAAAATTATTAATGTTTGACCAAATTCTACAGGCTGACCATCTTGAACAAGAATCTTTTTGACTTCACCATCACTAGGACTAGGAACGTGGTTCATAGTTTTCATGGCCTCAACAATCATAATGGTTTGACCTTTCTTAACTTTATTTCCTAGCTCAACAAATTTTTTTGCGCCCGGTTCGGGAGCCAAGTAAGCAGTTCCAATTATTGGAGATTTTACTCTAGTTCCATCCGCTGTGTCTTGATCGCTCAGAACGGCTTTATTCGGAGAAACTACAGAGCTTGTTTTTGATGGTTCAATACTTTTTGACGCTTTTGAAACTTTAACTTTAGTTTCTCCTTCTTGATATTCTAGTTCGGTAAGATTAAATTCTTTAAGATTATCGACTAATTCTTTTATTAACTTTTTATCGATTTTCATTTTATAAATTCTTTCATTGCTTTCAAAGCCATTAAGTAACCATTAGACCCAAAACCACAAATAACTCCTTGAGCTACTTTGCTTATTAAAGATTTATGTCTGAATTCCTCTCTATTATAAATATTACTAATATGCAATTCAATAATAGGGATTTTAAGAATTTTTAGAGCATCGTGAATAGCTACAGATGTATGAGTATACCCTCCAGCGTTTATAATTAAACCATGTTGAGAGTTTCTTGACTCATGGATTTTATTAATTATTTCTCCTTCAATATTTGATTGAAACAGGGATAAATCTATCTCATTTTCAGTAGAGTATTTTTTACATTTTAAATTGATTTCATCTAATGTAAAATTCCCATATTGTTTTTTCTCTCTTTCGCCTAAAAGGTTGAGATTTGGACCATTTACAATTATAATTTTTCTCATCATTAATTATTAGTATCATTGATTAACTGAATTATGGCAAAAATACAATTAAATGGAAAAAAAATTACAATAAAATCAAATTTTTCAATATTCGATTTAATCGAAAGATATAAACTGATCAATAAAAAAATTGCTATAGAGTATAATGGTGAAATTATACCAAAGATATATTATAGAAAAACAATTTTAAAAAATAATGATAAAATAGAAATTGTTCATTTTATTGGCGGTGGCTAATATGAAAAAAGATATTTTTAAAATAGGAAATAAGATAATTAATTCTAGATTAATAGTTGGAACCGGCAAATATAAAAGTTTCTTAGAAACTGCAAAAGCAGTAAAAGCATCAGGCGCTGATATGGTTACCGTTGCTGTTAGAAGAATTAATATTATTGATAAAAAAAAACCAATTTTATCTGATTATTTAAATCCAAAAAAAATTATATTTTTACCCAATACTGCTGGATGCTATAACTCTGATGAGGCTTTAAGGACATTGAGATTGGCAAGAGAAATGGGAGGCTGGAAAATCGTTAAACTAGAGGTGTTAGGAAATAAAAAAACTTTATACCCGAACATGATCGAGACAATTAAATCTACAAAAGTTTTGGTTAGGGAGGGTTTTAAAGTGATGGTATATTGCACTGATGATCCTATATTAGCAAAAAAGTTGGAGGATAATGGTGCAGCAGCTATAATGCCGTTAGCATCTCCTATCGGATCAGGCCTTGGAATTCAAAATAAATTAAATATATCTCTAATAATAAAACAATCTAAAGTTCCAGTAATAATAGATGCGGGAATAGGGACTGCATCTGATGCCACAGTTGCTATGGAAATGGGATGTGATGCAGTTTTAGTTAACAGTGCTATTGCTAATTCAAAAAAACCTATTTTAATGGCAGAGGCTTTTAAGAGTGCAGTTATTTCAGGAAGGCAGTCATTTTTAGCTGGACGGATGAAAAAAAACTTACTTGCTTCTCCAAGCTCGCCAAAAAAAGGTTTAATTTGACTTTTTCCTTTTTCTTCTGATCCAGAGAGTCTTAAGCTTCTTTTTATTTTTTAAAGATTTTGGTTCACTTTTTAATTTTTTTGTTTCTTTTTTTTCAGAAACTTTCTTTTGTGCTTTATTTAATTCAATAACGTTATTTACATGTTCAATAATATTTATTTTCTTTTTCGATTTATTTAACAATTCAATTTTATGTTCGGGTATTATTAAACTTCCTTCAGCCAATAATTCAATTTTAATTGAATATTTCTTTTGAAAATATTTTACTTCCTCAGATAAATTTTTATCAATGAAAAGTTTGATTTTTTCAGGTAAATAAGACCTAATTAGTTTCACTTTTTCATTAAATGCTAATAATTGAATCTTCTTTAACATTTTTTGAGAAAATGACCCTATTGATAACTGTGTTTCCCATTTGATTGAACCTTCTCTTAGCCTTTGTCTTGTCATCTCTAAAAGGCCGAAATTACTAATTTTTCCAATTTGAATCCTTGCTCTGTCTTTTCTAATACTTTCTCTCATTTTTTTTTCAACAGTTCTTCTATTATAAAAATTAATCATGTCTATAAAATCTATCACAATCAAACCTGAAAGATCCCTTAATTTTATTTGATGAGCTATTTCCTCGGCTGCTTCTAAATTAGTGTTAAGAGCTGTTTTTTCTATATTTGTCTGCTTAGTTGATTGCCCAGAATTTATATCGATAGATACTAAAGCCTCAGTGGGATTTATAACAAGATAGCCCCCTGACTTCAGTTTTACAGTTGGTTCAAAAATATTATTTAAATCTTTTTCGATATTTGCGTCATGAAAAAGAGGAATTTTACCTCTATATTTTTTAATATACTTAACATTTTTAGGCATTAATTCTTTCATAAACTTTTTAGCCTTTTGATAGGCCTCTGTTCCCTCAATATAAACATTCTTAGTATCGTTATCGTAAATATCTCTTAAAGTTCTTTTTATAATATCACCTTCTTCATAAACTAATGATGGAGCATTAGAGTCCAAAGCTTTATCTTTAATTTCTTCCCAGGTTTTTAATGTGTTCTGAAAATCTTTTTCGATTTCATTTTTTGTTTTGTTAGCACCAGCAGTTCTTACAATTACACCCATGCTGTTAGGAATATCAATTTCATTCAAAATATTTCTTATCTTTTGACGATCAGAAAAACTAAAAATTTTTCTAGAAATACCACCACCCTTTGGGGTATTGGGCATAAGAACCATATATTTGCCTGCTAAAGATATAAAAGTAGTTAATGCAGCACCCTTTTGACCTCGCTCTTCTTTCATAACTTGTATTAATACAACTTGACCAGGTTTTATGACTTCTTGAATTCTGTAACGTTTAATACCAAATGAAGTTTTAATTTCATCTCTATATTCCTTTTTTTCTTTTTCCTCGGTTTTATTTAAAACATTATCTACCTCAGTAATTTTATTTTTTTCATCTTCAGTGTCCAAAACTTTTTCTTGTGTTTCAATGTCTTGATTATTTTCCAATGTTTTATTTTTGAGACTCTCTCGTATTTTTTCCTCAGCTATACGTATTTTTTCTTTATCCTCAGAGGGCACTTGATAGTAGTCTGATTGTATATCATTAAATGCTAAGAAACCGTGTCTTTCTCTTCCAAAATCCACAAATGCCGCTTGTAAAGAAGGCTCGACCCTACTGATAGTCCCTAAATAAATGTTATTTTTAAAATTTAAATTGTTTTTGTCTTCAAATTCATATTCCTCAATTGAATTATCTGATTTAAGAACAATGCGTGTTTGATTAGGATGCGAGGCATCAATATATAAATTTTTTTCCATTTTATTTGAATTCCTTTAAATTTTTTGAAATCTGTATTTTTAAAATTTGTCATAATTACATTTTATATGATTTTCTGTATAAATACACATAATTTTAATTTAGCTGCCTAAAGAAAGTCTAAATTTTTATTAATAAAAAGGTTAAATGCTTAAATTTGTCAATTTTTTAGTAAAATTTATATTAATTTTTTTAATTGTTACAATTATATTTGGTTTTTCAACACTTTGGTATTTTTCAATTGGATTACCTGATTACAAAAAATTATCCAATTATCAACCTCCTATATCTAGTAGAGTTTATTCAGCTGACGGAAAACTAATTGCCGAATACGCAATTCAGAAAAGATTATTTGTACCATTTGAGTCAATTCCAGATAAAGTGATAAACGCCTTTCTTTCTGCTGAAGATAAAAATTATTTTAGTCATCCAGGAGTTGATGCAAAAGGAATTATCAGGGCTACTATTAATAACATTAAAAATATATCACAAAATAAAAGATTAGAGGGAGCTTCTACAATTACTCAACAAGTAGCTAAAAATTTTCTTTTAACTAATGAGGTATCATTAAAAAGAAAAATTAAAGAAGCTATTTTAGCTTTCAGAATTGAGCGCGCATATTCAAAAGAGAGAATTCTTGAATTATATTTAAATCAAATTTACTTAGGACAAGGCACATATGGAATAGCCGCTGCTAGTTTAGAATATTTCGATAAATCTATAAAAGAATTAAATTATCCTGACTCAGCATTACTTGCAGCTTTGCCTAAAGCGCCAAGTAAATATAATCCTTATAAATTTCCAAAAGTAGGAAAATTTAGAAGAAATTTAGTATTACAAAATCTGAAAGATAACAATTTTATTTCTGAAAATGAATTAGAAAAATATAAAAAAACCAGTTTAAATCTCAAAAAAAGAAAAATAGAAATTGTAAACGAAGCTAATTCTTATACTGAAGAGGTGCGAAGATCAGTGAAAGAAAATTACGGATTTGAAAAATTGTACTCCCAAGGTTTAAGTATTAGAACGCCTCTAAATATTAATTATCAAATTAAAGCCATAGAGTCTTTAAGGAAAGGTATTGAAAATTACGATAGAAGACACGGGTGGAGAGGTTCATTAACAAATAAAATTAAAGATAAAAATTGGGAAAAAAAAATTAAAAAATACAAACTAGACCCAACTTTAAATTGGAAATTTGCTGAAATAATAGGGGTAAATGATAATAAAGTAACAATTAAAATTTTAAGTGATTTTGAAATAACAAACATAAAGGGAGATATAAGTCTAAAAAATTTAAAATGGTCTTTGTCTGGAAAAAAATCAATTTCTGAAGTTCATAAACTTGGAGATATTATCCTAGTTAAAAAAAATAAAGAAAGTTGGCAGCTTAAGCAATATCCAAAAGTAAATGGAGGTATTGTAGCAATTGACCCTTACAATGGTGATGTTAAAGCTTTAGTTGGAGGTTTCAATTTTAAATCAAGTGAGTTTAATAGAGTAACTCAAGCAAAAAGACAGCCAGGATCTGCCTTTAAACCAATCGTTTATGCCGCTGCATTAGAAAATGGATTTTCACCGAATTCGATTATTTTAGATGCGCCATTCGTAGAAAGCCAAGGGGTTGGGCTCAAAAATTGGAAACCAGAAAATTATGGAAAAAAGTTTTACGGACCTACGACTTTAAGAAAAGGAATCGAGTTTTCTAGAAATTTAATGACAGTGAGAATAGCGAAAATTTTGGGCTTAGATAAAATTCTAGATTTGTCAAAAAAATTAAATATTTACGAAGAAATTCCAGAGTTACTGTCAGTTTCACTTGGAGCAGCGGAGACAACTTTAATTAATCTAACAGCTGCATATGCTCCCTTTGTTAATGGAGGAAAAAAAATTGAGCCAACTTTAATTTCTAGAATTCAAGACAGAAGAGGTAAAACTATTTTTAAAGTAAGCAATAGAGAGTGTAAAGGTTGTGACAAATTTATAAATCAATCTTCAAGTTTACCGGAAATACAAAATACTAATCAAAAGGTAATGAGTGAAGAGACAGCATATCAAATGAGCTATATTTTGAATGGGGTAGTAAAAAGAGGAACTGCAAAAAAACTTAGATCATTGAAAGTTCCCCTTGCTGGCAAAACTGGAACTACAAATAAAAATTTTGATGCTTGGTTTATTGGATTTTCATCAAATTTGGTAATAGGTGTTTATATTGGATTTGATAACCCAAAAACTTTAGGAAAATTTGAAACTGGATCAAAAGCAGCTTTACCGATTTTCAAAAATTTTGTAGAGACAGCCCTTTTTAAAGATGATTTTAGAGAATTTGAAATACCTGAAAAAATTTTTCTTACATCATTAAACTATGACACAGGGTTAAAATCATCTCCTGGTGATAAAAATGTTATAATTGAGGCTCTTAAAACAAGAGATATTAACAACATAAATAATAATAATTTAATATCAATAAATGATCGTGATAGTTTAGTTAAATTTAGGCAATTTTACTAATGCAAAATTTTGAAAATAAATTAGCTTCTGCTGAAAAAATACTCAAAAATATTAGGGGGTATCTTTGATAAAAATAAAGTTGAAGAAAAATTAAAACACATCGAGAGCAATCTTCTAAAAGAAAACTTTTGGAAGGATAAAACTTTTGTAAAATCAACAGTAAAACAAAAAAAATTATTCGAAGATATTTTATTTACTTACAAAAACTCAGTCAAAGAGATTAATAATATAAAAGATTTATATAATTTAGCATCATTAGAAAATAATGAAGAAATAAAAGATGATTGTATTTTCAAAGTTGAGGAAATTAATAAAGAAATAAAGAGAAGTGAAACAAAATGCTTCCTTTCAGGAGAAAATGATCATTTAAATATTTTCCTTGAAATTCACGCTGGAGCAGGAGGAACAGAGAGCCAAGATTGGGCTGATATGTTGAGGCGAATGTACTTAAGATGGTTTGATAAAAAAAAATATAAATATAATATTGTAAGTGAACACAGAGGTGAGGAAGCAGGTATAAAATCATCTATAATTAAGATCGAGGGAGAATATCTTTATGGGTTACTAAGATCAGAGTCTGGAGTTCATAGATTAGTAAGGATTTCTCCTTTTGATAGTGGAGCAAGAAGACATACGAGTTTTGCAAGTGTTTGGGTCTATCCTGCTGTCGAAGATGATATCAACATAAAAATCGATAACAATGATTTGAGAATTGATACATATAGATCTAGCGGAGCAGGAGGCCAACACGTTAACACAACTGATAGCGCTGTAAGAATAACTCACTTACCTACAAAAATTGTAGTGCAATGTCAGAACGAAAGATCTCAACATAAGAATAAAGAAACTTGCTACAAAATGCTCAGATCGAGATTGTATGAATTTGAAATGCAAAAAAGAGAAGAAGAAAACCAAAAAGAACTAAGTACAAAAACTGATATAGGGTGGGGTCATCAAATAAGATCATACATATTACAGCCTTATCAATTAGTTAAAGATCAAAGAAGTAAAATTGAAAACACTAATCCATCTAGCGTACTCGACGGAAATATTGATGAATTTATTGAGGAAGGAATTAAAAATAGATAATGAAAAAATTATTTTTATCTTTTTTTTGGGTATTTCTAATATTACTAACTTTAATAATTTTTACTTTATCAACGGTAGGTATAACAACTGAAAGATTTAACAGTTTAATTACAAAAAGAATTAATGAAACAAATACAAATATTGATCTAAAATTAAGTTCTGTAGATTTTAGATTGGATATAAAACAATTTAGTCTTTTTTTAGAAACAAATAATCCTAAAATTAGTTATAGAGAATTATCTATCCCGATAAAAAAAATAAAAGTTTACATAGATTTTATTTCAATAATAAAAACAAAACCCAAAATTTATAAAATCAATTTTTCTTTCATTGATCTTAACGCAAATTCACTCAAAGAAATTTCAACAATTTTAAAACCATCAAATTTTGCTAGTTTTTTAAAAAATAAAGTAAAAAGTGGAAAAGTTAACTTTCAACTAGAATTATATTTAGATAATTCAAACTCATTTGAGAATTTTATAGCTCGAGGAGATGTAATTGATCTTAAAGCAAATATTATTGACGATATTAACATAGAAAATACAAAATTTAATTTTTTTGCAGATAAAAGTGATATATTGTTAAAAAATATTCAGAGCAATGCAGGTCCTATTTTAATTTCTGATGCTGATATTAAGTTAGAATTATCACCAACTCTATCTATAAATACAAATTTTAAAACAAAATTTTCATATCAAGAAAATATACCAATTATAAAAAAATTTTTAAAACGTTTCGCCTTTGAAAAAAATATAAAAAAGATTGAAGCTGACTTGACTAATAACCTTCAAATTATATTTGATGAAACTTATAAAATAAAAAAATATAATTATGAAAATAGCGGCAAGATATTAAGTGCTATACTAGATTTTAAAAATTTGAAAAATGAATTTTTGAAAGAAAAATTGATGAAAATAAATTTGATAAATACAGATTTTAAAATAAACATGAATTCTAATTATGATAATTTTGTGAAATTATCAGGAAATTATTTTTTAACAGAAAATAGAACTTTGCCTATTAGCTTAATTAGCAACTTCGACAAAGATAAAATAAACATAGAATTGAACACCGATTTTGACGAATTTATTAACTTGGAATTTTTAAACTATAAAAAACAAAAAAATAATATAGCTAATGTTTTTTTAAAATTGGAAAAAAAGAAAGAAAAAACAAAAATTGAAAAATTTCAATTTAAAGATGCGGATAATATCATTTCTGTTGAGAATATAAAATTAAGCAAAAATAAGATTTCTTACGTCGATAAGATATCTGTTAAAACAAGAAAGGATGGTAAAAAAAATAATGAGTTTTCAATTTCTCTTAAAGATAAAATTTTAATTAGAGGATTAAAATATGATGCAGAAAGTTTAGGTAAAATTTTAAGTCAAAAAAAGAACAACGATTATTTCTCTAATATAAGCAAAGATATTGAAATTGAACTAAAAAGTATAAATACTCCAATATCTGAAAAAATTAGTAATTTTAAACTTTTAGGTCGAATTGAAAGAGGGAAATTTACAAAAATTTCCTCAAAAGGTGATTATAGTGATAATAAATTTTTAGATATTACATTGAAAGAAGAAAAGAATAGTAAAAAAAAATATCTTGAAATTTATTCTGATTTAGCAAAACCGCTTTTGTCTGAATACAGTTTTTTTAGCGGATTAGCAGGAGGTAAATTATTTTTTACTTCTGTAATCGATAAAGACACATCTTTATCAAAATTGATAATTGAGGATTTTAAAGTAGTCAACGCTCCAGCAATTATAAAATTACTTTCTTTAGCAGACCTTGGAGGTTTGGCAGATTTAGCAGAGGGCGAGGGCCTATCATTTGAAGTTTTAGAAATAAATATGGAAAAAAATAACGGTATTTTAAAAATATCGGAAATACTAGCTTTAGGTCCAAGTATTTCTGTAATTATGGAAGGATATCAAGATGAGTCAATTACAAGTTTGAGAGGAAATTTAGTTCCGGCAAAAACTCTGAATACTTTAATCTCTAAGATACCTGTCATTGGAGATATTGTTATTCCTAAGGAAGTTGGCGAGGGACTATTTGGAGTAAGTTTTAAAATCAAAGGACCTCCTGGCAAATTAAAAACTACAATAAATCCTATTAGAACTATCACTCCTAGATTTATTCAAAAAATAGTGGATAGAAATAAAAATTCTAAATAATTTTAATTATGTAATGTCTTTTTTTGCCACAGGAAATTTTAAGCCTGTTGTTTCTGAAATCTTCAATTTTTAGAATTTTATTCTCATCATTTACAATTTTATCGTTTATTTTAAAACCACTACTGTTTATTAATCTTCTTGCTTCATTTTTTGAAGACATAACTTTATTTTTTTTAAGAAACTCTAGAAGATTTATTCCCAAATTTACTTCTTTTGACTTAACTTGAATTTCAGGAAGACCTGTACTTAGACCTCCATCTTTAAAAGTGTCTTTAGCTGTTTGTTCAGCTTTTTTTGACTCTTTTTCTCCATGAAGTATTCTAGTTGCTTCATTTGCTAGAATTATTTTTATATTATTAATATTTTTTTCATTTGTGAAAATTTCATTTATCTCCTCATTTTCTAATTCAGTAAAAAAATTTAAAAATCTTTTTACATCTCGATCATCAACGTTTCTCCAAAATTGCCAATAATCATATGCAGAAAATAATTCTTTGTTAAGCCAGACTGCCCCGCTCTCTGTTTTGCCCATTTTTGCCCCAGAAGCTAAAGTAATCAAAGGAGATGTTAATCCAAAAGAATCTTTTTTTAATATTCTCCTTATTAAATCAACACCATTAACTATATTACCCCATTGATCTGAGCCGCCGATTTGTAAAATACAATTCTTATCTTTAAATAATTTAAAAAAATCAAAAGCTTGTAAAATCATATAATTAAATTCCATGTAACTAAGTGATTGCTCTCTTTCTAATCTTAGTTTTACGCTATCAAATGTAAGCATTTTGTTTATAGTGAAATGTCTGCCTATCTCTCTTAAAAAATTGATGTAATTTAATTTTGTTAACCAAACTGCGTTGTCCACAAATATTGGCTTAACTTTTTTATTAGATGAAATTAATATTTTTTTAAAAACTTTTTTTATACTAGAAATATTTTTTTTAATTTGCTTTTGATCTAAAATTTTTCTTGTTGAATCTTTTCCTGATGGATCTCCAATTAAAGTCGTTCCTCCTCCCAAAAGTATAACAGGTCTGTGACCATGCCTTTGCATTAATTTTAGTATCATTATCTGCAATAGGCTTCCGACATGAAGGCTTTCAGCAGTACAATCAAAACCTATATACCCTAAAATTGATTTTTGGTTACACACTTGTTCAAGTTTAGCTAAATCAGTACATTGATTTAGATAGCCACGCGCCCTCATTTCAAGTAAAAATTTATTTTCCATAGCAAAATTAGCATAAACACTATTATACAAAATTTGTTATAAATAAATAAAAATATGAAAGAAAAATATAACTCATTAGGACTGATGAGCGGAACCTCCGGAGATGGTGTAGATGCTTCACTAATTAATTCCAATGGAATCGATCAATTTGAGTTAATTAAAGAAAAATATTTTGAATATGACACGAATATTTATAGAACAATTCATGATTTGAAAGAAAAAATCCACAGCCCAGAAGATCTAAAAAAATTTTCAAAAGATATATTAGATTTAGAGAGAAAAATAACCATATTTCATGCTAAGGTTACAAAGGAATTCAATCTTAAGGGCCGTGAGGACCTAATAGGTTTTCATGGACAAACAATTTATCATAATGCAAAAGAAAAGGTCTCAAAACAACTAGGTGACAGTGTTTTATTAAAACAATTAACTCAAAACAAGATAGTCCACAATTTTCGAAATAATGATTTAATTAATGGAGGTGAGGGTGCGCCTTTATCACCATTATTCCATCAATTAATTGTAACTCAAAAAAAAATTGAGTTACCAGTTTGTATTCTAAATATTGGAGGAATTTCAAATCTAACAGTTGTAAAGAAGCCTATAGACTCATCAGAATTTTTTAGTCAAGATATTGGACCTGGAAACTGTCTGATAGATAATTGGGTAAGAAAAAATTCTAATAAAAAATTTGATATAAATGGAAATCTAGCTCAATCTGGAAAAAAAAATGAGATAATATTTGAGCAGGCACAAGAACTTTATAATAATAGAGTAAATAAAAATAAATTATCTTTTGATACAGGAGATTTTGACATTTCTTTTTGTAGAGGCTTATCAATCGAGGATGGTGCCGCCACACTTACAGATTTTACTGCAAGTTTAATCGGTGACTCAATATATTTAATTTCAAAAAAATATAATTTTAAAAAGATCATATTATGTGGTGGTGGTAGAAAAAATAAGATTCTATTAGAATTAATTAAAAAAAGACTTCCAACTGTCGTAAAATTCGAATTAATAGACAACTATGGAATAAACGGTGACTTTGTTGAGTCCCAAGCTTTTGCTTTTTTTGCAATTAGGACTTTAAAATCACTTCCAATTTCTTTTCCAAACACTACTAAATGTTTTAAGCCATGTATAGGTGGTGAAATAATTTAAAATTATATTAATGCTGTTTTTTCTTTAATGTATTTTTCTATTTCTGAAGACAATTCTTTTTCTTTCTCCTTAAAAAAATGATTAGAATTTTTTATTTTTGAAAAATTCACTTCAACACCTTTTTGACTTTTAATTCTGTCATCGAGTTCAATTATGCTTTCTTTAGTCACTAATTCGTCATTCTCGCTATAAATTACTTGTCCGGAAGTAGGACATGGCGCAAGAAAAGAAAAATCATAAACATTAGGTTGTGGTGATACTGCTATAAAATTATTTACCTCTGGTCTTCTCATAATCAATTGCATACAAATTAAAGAACCGAAAGAAAATCCAGAAACCCAGCATTGGCTATAATCTAGGTTCTGCCTTTCAATCCAATCGAGCGCAGCAGCAGCATCAGATAACTCCCCTTGTCCATTATCAAAAACTCCATCACTTTTTCCTACCCCTCTAAAATTTACTTTAATCACTGAAAAACCATTTTCCATGAATATGTTATACATTAATTGCACAATTCTATTATTCATCGTACCTCCGTACTGCGGATGTGGATGTAAAACTATTGCGACTGGAGAACCAAATTTTGGATTTTTAAAATATTTTGCTTCTAATCTTCCAGCCGGTCCAGGTATAAAAATTTCCAAACTTTTCTGTTTCATACTTGATAATGATTACTATTAAAAAAAAAAGTACAGAGTTATAACATGTTTTTATGCGACAAATATTATTTTTTAATCCTGACTGAAAAAGTAGGAATTCTCTTAAAACTGTTGTAAAACAACGTAAATTATGAAATTAACTAACAAAGGTAGATATGCCGTGATGGCAATGGCTGACTTAGCAGTAAATGCTAAAGATGGCCCTATAAGTCTCACAGAAATATCCTATAGACAAAATATTTCTTTAGCATATTTGGAGCAAATTTTTTTAAAACTTAAAAACAATAAACTTGTTAAAAGTTCAAGAGGTGCCAATGGAGGTTATGTATTAGAAAAATCTGCATCGGAGATAAAAATTTCAAATATTATTAATGCAGTTGATGAAGAGGTAAGAACACTTAATTGTAAAAAAAATTCAAAAAGAGGCTGTAATAATAAAAGCGTTAAATGTATTACTCATAATTTATGGGATGAATTAGACCAACATATCAATGGTTTTTTTGAAAAAGTAAAACTACAAGATCTTACAAAACAAAATAAAATTTAATGAAAAGCGAACAATTAAAAAGCCAAGAGTATAAATACGGATTTACCACTGATATTGAAAATATAAAAGCACCTAAAGGTTTGTCAGAGGAAACTATAAGATTTATCTCAAAAATTAAAAAAGAACCTAAATGGATGTTAGATTGGAGATTAAAAGCATATAGGAGATTAAAAGTATTAAAAGAGCCTAAATGGCAAAAGCCTAAGTATCCAAACATTAATTATCAAGATCTCTACTATTACTCAGCTCCAAAAAGTATGAAAGATAAACCAAAAAGTTTAGACGATGTTGATCCAAAACTTATTGAAACTTATAATAAGCTTGGCATACCGCTTAATGAGCAAAAGAAACTAAGTGGTGTTGCTGTTGATGCAGTGTTTGACTCAGTTTCTGTTGCAACAACTTTTAAAGGTGAACTTGATAAAAAGGGGATAATTTTTTGTCCTATTTCTGAAGCTATTCAAAAACATCCAGATTTAGTAAAAAAATATCTAGGATCTGTTATACCCATTAGTGAT
>MDTG01336676.1_pt1 | contig 48177 bp, 46 predicted proteins | sample 811421 | NCBI WGS metagenome assembly MDTG01 (sample SAMN05326645, study PRJNA326480) | marine metagenome | isolation source: seawater | place: Pacific Ocean: South East | collected 2011 | reverse complement strand
TCCATGTCTTAAGACAAAGTACCATCGGCGCAGAAAGGCTTGACTTCCGAGTTCGGAATGGGATCGGGTATTACACTTTCGCAATAATCACCAGGCAAGTTCTAATACTCAAAATTATTAATATTGTAAAGTATTTTATTATCTTAATTAGAGGAAAAATGAGTATTTTATTATAATTTGTAATTTTAATATTACTATTTTTTACTATTTTTAATTAAAAAGTTTTTAATGTATTTGGCTAAGTCTATTTTGCCTTTTCTTGCATAAATTTTATTTTTTAAATTTATTTTAGTTAAAGCTGAAGCAAATCTCTCTCCTTTTCTTTGCGGCAAAAATTTTATTTTGGAATTAAACATTTTGGCTACTTCTAAAATAGAATAATTCTTTTTATATGAAATGCTATAATGTTTGCATTTATTAGTTTTCCAGGCTTCAAAGCAAACTTTTATTGTATCATCAATATGCGTAAACTTTCTTGTCTGATTGCCTGGCTTAACTACAGTTAATGGTCTTTTTTTTTTGTATTGGTTTTCAAAAATACCTATTACTGTAGCCATAGTCCCGGTCTTTATTTGATAAGGTCCATATACGTTATAAAAGTAAACTATCTCATATTTAAAATTAAACCATTTTTTTAAATTTTCTAAAAATTCCAAATTTTTAGCTTTTGAAAAAGCATATGGTGATAAATTTTTATTTTTGTTACTATTTCCTAGAGCTGCAGAAGTGGCCGAATAAATTAATTTGATTTTGTTTTCAAGACAAAATTTAAAAACTTCAAAAGATCCTATTGAATTTGATTTTAAACACTTGTCAAAATCTTTAAAACTTTGATAAATTCTAGAAAATTCTCCAAAATGAAATACAGATTTAATTTTAGTTTTATATTTATGTAATATTTTTTCTATATTTTGTGTATCACCTTTCAAATACACTACTTTGCTATTTTTAATATGGTTTTTTTTAGTACCACTAGAATAGTTGTCTAAAGATATAATTGTATAATTAGTATTAATTAATAGATATTTTATTAAATTAGTTCCTACAAAACCTGAGCCACCAGTTACTATTAGATATTTTTTTTTCATAATTTTTACTTTAAGTTATAAATTTTATTTTTTAAATAATAATAAAGTCCTATCGGAAAAGAGTAAGTTATAGCTAACCAGTTGTTAAAAAAACTTCCAGATGGAAACAATGGCATAAGGTTTATTAAATTTAAAATAATTACACTATAAAATAAAAACTCATATTTATTATAATTTTTTTTAACTAATGTTTTAAAAAAATCTTTGGCCATTAGAATATAAATACATAGATAAATAAAAAATCCTATTAATCCAGTTTCAGAAAGCAACTGCATGGAAAAATTATGGGAATGGGTCGTGCAACTATTTTCAGATAACTTGTATTCTTTATTGTTGCAATGCTTTCTAAACATTTTTGGCCCAACACCAAAAATAGGATTGTCTTTAAAAATTCTATACGAAGATATGTAATGTTCGGTATGAGTTCGCGTAAAAATATAATTAAAGTTTTCAGAATTAGATAATAATTGATCATATACTCTTAATTTAATTTTTGGTGAAAAAGTTAAAAAAATACTTAATACAACAATTGGTAAAACCATAAAAAGTAGTTTTATCCTGATTTTATTTCTTAAAAAAATAAATAGTAAAAAATATTCAATAAAAAAAATTATTATAGCTGTTTTTTCTACAGATATTATAACTGTAATAAAAGTAGACAAACTCGTTAAAGAGAAAAAAAGATTAAAATTTTTTTTTGTAAAAAAATACATTAATCCAATTAAGATTGGATAAAATTTAATCATAAATCCCCCTAAAATCAATTCATCACCAAAAAAACTACTAATTCTTATTTTATGAGGAGTTACCATTCCAAAAATATTATATGTGAAAATTTTTTGAAAGCTTGAGTCTAAAAATAGAATTATAAAAGAAAATAATAATACATAATATAAATTCTTTAATAACTTTTCGTTATTATGCAAAGTTATATAAATTAAAATAGAAAAGATGATAAATCTAAAATACAGCGAAGAACTCTTAATAGAATAAAGAATATCAATTGATAAAATTGATGGGATAATTGAATAAATCCAAAGGATAATAAAAAGAATTAAAACTTTGTCTTTATAAATAGGATAATTAATCTTATTTTTTAAAGCCAGGAATGTTATAAAAGAAAAAAATACAATAATTTCTGGGATCACGGGTCCAGAAATTAATGCCAAAGGAAGCAAAATTATAAAAAAACTATTTATTTTTAATAACTTATCTTTTTCCATAATCAACTTTTACAAAAAATTATTAAATAGATAAACTTCATAAATAATTTAAATATTAATAGCAGTAATATTGATAAAATTACATAATTTAAGAATTTTTTTTTGTTTAAATTCCAATATATCTTATTTTTTAAATATTAACTTTAATTTTAAATTTATAATATTTGTGTTTTTATCAAAAATAAAAAAAATTATAGATAATGTAAGTTATTGAAGTTGCCTTCTCTTTAATATAAATATATTTTTTTACAAATAAAATTTTGCTCGACTTTCTTTCTAAATCTATTTAGTCTATATTAATAGACAATGTTGGATCTAATTTTTTCTATTTTTTCGTATTTAATAATCTTTATCTCAGTAATATATTTATCCAGAAAACTTAAATTTTATGATTATCCTAACAGGAGAAAATTACATAAAAATAAAATTACCAATACTTCTGGGATAGCTCTTTACATTTATTTAGGCATCATGGTATCAACAAATGAATTTTCTTATGAAATAGAAACAATTATTGTTGTAGGTTCTGCTGTAGTAATAACTGGTTTCTTAGATGATAGAACTAATTTAACCCCAGGTGTAAAATTAGTATTGATTTTTTTACCTGTTAGTTATCTGATTTTAAATGGATATCAAATGGAAAATCTAGGAACTTATGAATATTTGAATAGGATTGATTTAGGAAAATTTGGAATTATTTTCACTTTTTTATCAGTTGGATTGTTGCTTAATAGTTATAATTATATTGATGGTATAGATGGACTATTATCAAGTATTACAATAACAGGAATATTGTATTTAATTTTTCTGGAAACTGATCAACAAATTATTAAACTGTTACAATATTTTATAATCGCATTATCTATAAATTTAATATTTAATTTTTTGTCTGGATCAAATTACTTTAAAACATTTCTGGGAGACTCGGGTAGCCTTTTTATAGGTTTTTTTATGAGTTTTTTGATAATTTTTATGTTTAAGTTCAGAGATTTTCATCCAGCTTATTTGATTTGGGTATGCTGGTATCCAGTATACGATTTTTTATACGTTACATTTTATAGAATTTCAAAAGGTGTCAAATTCTACAAAGCAGATAAAAAGCACCTTCATCATATAATTATTGAAAAATTTAAAAAATCACACCTTAAAAGTTGTATACTTATTAGTATATTAAATATTTTTATTATTACTTTAGGTTATTTGACCGCTCATTATGTTGGAAAAATTTATTCACTTGTAATGTTTATTTTATTATTTGTTGTATTTTGGTTTATAAGATATCGCTTCCAAAATTGAGAAGAGTAAAAATTTACAATAATTAATTATAAATCTTTTCATGAAATCAAATCTAAAGTAAAAAAAATTAATTAATGCTTAACAAAAAATTGCGGCAATTTTCTAATATTTTTAAATATTAGGGTAAAAATTGAGCAAAATATCGCAAGAAAAATATTTTTTGATTTATAAAAATTAAAAATTATTTTTAGATCTTGTTGTTTAATTTTTATTAGATTGGAAAATTTATTACTTACTCCTCCTAATTTCATTTTAATAAATACTTTTGGGATATATGCTGCCTTAAAATGTTGATTAGTAGTCATTCTTAATGACCAATCATAATCAGCACATATTGAATAATTTGTATTGAACTGTCCATTTTTATTTAAGAAGTCACTTTTAACAAATATTGTTGGTAAGGGAATTGACCACCCAAAAAAATGATCAAATAAGTTTAAATTATCATAAAAAAATATCCCATCCTTTTTTTTTGTTAAATTTCTGTATAGTTTAGAATTCCAAAATCTAACTGCTTTATCATTTTTATTTACATATACTAAGTCTGTAAAAACTACATCAACATTATTTTTTTCAAATATTTCTGAAACTTCATTAAATACATTGTCTGAATAATATTCATTGTCAGAATCCAAAAAATTTATAATTGTATTTTTATTATCTTTTGCAAAGTTTATACCCTTATTGTAGGCAAAATATAAACCTTCGTCACTTTCTGAAATAATTTCTTTTTTAATTTCAGTATTTATATTATTGACTATACTTACAGTATCATCTTTTGAGTCTCCATCGATTACATGCCAATGCAATTTTTGCTTAAAATATTTTTGATTATTTAAGGAGTTAAAACAATTTAAAATAGTTTTTTCAGAATTATATGAAGCTGTTATAATATAAAAATTCAATTATTTAACTTTCTAATATCTTAACCATTTTTTTAATTTCTCTTATATTTATCAAAAAATGGTTTGGTAAGTAAAACCCATATTTATGAACAATATTTGCATTTATCAAATTACCATTATTTAGCGAATGACTTCTAAAAAAAGGCTGCTTCTTCAGCGATCCACTTACTATAGGTCTGCACTCGATATTATTTTTTTCTAAATTTCTAACTATTTCTTTTTTTCTTTTTGATATTATCGGATAACCCATATTTGAAATTACTGAATTTTTTTCAGCTTTGGGTTTCCAATAATCATCATTTATAAATCGCTTAAAATAATTAAAATTATTAAATCTTTTTTTTGTAATTTTTTTTATTTTTTTTAATTGTAAAATGCCTAAAAATGATTGCACTTCTGTTGGTCTTAAGTTAAATCCTCTGTAATAAAAAGTATATTTTGAAGAAAATTTGTCAATTTTATACTTCTTCATTAATTGATTTTCATATTTTTTTTCCATATTCCTAGACCATCCATGTGATCTTATAGAAAGTAAACAATTATAAAAATCTCTATTATTTGTAGAAACCATTCCACCTTCAATCGTAGATATATGATGCCCAAAGTAAAAAGAAAAAAAAGAGCAAAAACCAAAAGTTCCTAATTTTTTTTTGTTAAATTCTGATCCAAGTGACTCACAAGTATCTTCAATCAACATAACATTAAATTTTTTGCATAATTTAGAAATCGCTTTCATATTTGGCACTAAACCTAAAACACTTACTAGCAATAAAGCACTTGGCTTATATTTTTTAATTAATTTTTCTAGTTCTTCTAATGAAACTGATAAATCATTCAAATTACAATCACACACTATAGTTTCATAACCAAGAAGAGCCAAAGATGAAAAATCTGTAGACCAACAAATAGCAGGTATTATAACTTTATTATTTTTAAGAGCATTCATTTCTTTAAGCGTTTGAAAAGTGGCAAGAATTGCTGAAGATCCTGAATTTAAAAAAACAGAATATCTTAAACCTAGCCATTTTGACCATTTTTTTTCAAATTCAAGTGTCTTGTCGCTCATGGTAAGTTTTGGATTATTTTTAATCCATTCAGATAAAATTTTGAGTTCCTTGCTATCTATTGTTTCAGCTGCTAGTTTTATTTTTTTCATAATACCAATTAATTGTTTTTTTTAATCCATTGCTTAGATTAGTTTTGTTTGAAAATTTTAAATTTTTTTTTGCAAAATTTATATTAAAATTTTTTTTATGTATTCCACTTTCGATATCTTTGTCCCATCTTATTTTGCCATCAAATCTCATTATTTTTTTAATAGTATTGGCTAAAAAATTTATTGTAACAGATTTACCTGTCCCAATATTTATTCTATTTATTTTATTGGGATAATTAATACATTTTATTAATGCATCTGCTGCGTCATCAACATATAAAAATTCTCTCATTTGTTTTCCGGTACCAAAAAGTTTTATATATTTTTTATTATTTTTTTTTGCTAAGGCAATTTTATTGATTATTGCAGGTATAACATGACAACTCTTTTCATTAAAATCATCATTTGGTCCATATAAATTCATAAATAACAGTTGAAGATGATTAAATTTGAATTGTTTTTTATAAGCATCGCCTTGTACCAACATCATTTTTTTTGTGAAAGCATAGGGGGCGCTTGTTGTCTCAGGATAACCATCCCAAATACAATTTTCAATTAAAGGAAATTTTGCTTTTTTTGGATATGAGTCTATTGTTCCAGCTGAAATAAATTTTTTAACTTTATATAACATAGCCAAGTGCATTAAATGCGAATTCATTATTATATTATTATAATAAATTGATCCTTGATTTTTTATATTATAATACAGTCCACCATGATCAGAGGCTAGGTGAATAACACAATGTATATTTTTAATTTTTAAAAATAACTTTTTAATATTTTCATAATAAAAAAGATTATATTCTTTTCTCGAAGGACAAAAAATTTCATAATTTTTATTTTTAATTAAATTTTTTATTAATGATTTTCCTAAAAATCCATTTCCTCCAGTTATTAATATTTTTTTTTTCATTATTTTTTAAATTGGTAGGTATAATTTTTTCAATAAATTTTTTTATTAGATTTTTTTATGATTTACAACGTTATAAATTATTGAAAGCATCGTCAAATTTGCAAAAAAGAACAATCGTAAAAACAGTTTTACTACAACCCCAAACTCAAATCCTAACCCTATTTGAGATGACACAATCCCAAATATCAGTTCACTAACTGCTAGATTTCTTGGAGTAATTGGAATTTGATCCAAAAAAGAATTCATCACAAAAAATAATACAATCACTGAAAAACTTAGATTTATATTCAAGGATAGAAACAATAAATATATTACCACAAAAGAAAGGATGTGACTTATAAATCCATATGAGATCAAAAAATGAAAAAATTTACCTTTATTATAGTTTAAAGGAGATAATACGATATTACTTAAAAGTTTAAAAATTTTTAATAAAATTTTATTTTTAAAATTAATATAAATATATTTTTTAAAAATATGAGGAATTATAAAAATGCTTGAAGATACTAAAAATCCAAAAAAAAATATTATAAAAACAAAATTTTTTAAGATTTCGTAACCAAATATAAGTATTTCGATAGAATAAAGTAAAATAAGAAAACATAAATAAAACCATGCTAAAAATAGTTTTATGTTAATAAAATCCTTATATAACAAACCAAATTTATTTAATTTATATGCTTTATAAAATAAACCAGAATGCGGCAAAATTATACTTAGCATTTGACTGTTAAAAAAAATTTTTGAGTAGTATCCAAAACTAATTTTAATATTTTTTGTGTGTAAAAAAGTTTTAAATTGAATAAAAATTTGAACAAAAATTATTAAAGTGGATAAAATAAAAATAAAAAATATATATTTTAAGTCTACATCTTGAAATATTTTATAAATATTTTTTTCATTAGATATATTTTTATAAATTAAAAAACAGCTTAATGTAAATAATAAAAATTTAAGTAATAAAATTAAATTATTTTTAATTTTAAAATTTTTAGTCATTAAAATTTGCCTCAATAAAAATTTGAGTATTTGCAATACCTTTAAATAAATTAAATGGTGAGTAGGTAATTTTATTTATAATTATGCCTTCTACTATTAAAAATTGTATGAATTTTTTATAATTAAATCCTATATGAGAATCATTATAAGGAATATTTGGTCTATCAATATGAAAATAAAATACACTTTTTATCAAATTTTTTAAATTTGTTCCTTGGTGTGTTTGATTTGTCAAAATCCTAATCAAATTTTTTAATAAACTTGATAAGCCAACTTCAATTGGAACTGATATAATTAATTTTACATTTTGCTTACCAGCTTGTTTTAAGATATTTAAAGTTTTTTTGCACTCTTCTAATGTTAGATGTTCAAAAACTTCGTTGATAGAAATTAAATCAAAGAAATTTTTGTTTATTTCTTCACTTTTTTCAAAAATTTTAATGTTACTAAAATTTTTAATGTTTACATTTAAATTTTCTCTCATTTTTTCGACAGGCTCAAACAAACAAATTTTTTTTTTTGAAACATTATGTAAATATTTTATTATCTCACCATCACCGGTCCCATAATCTAAAAATGTATATGGATTATATTTTTCTATTAATTTAGAAGCTACTAAAAACCTTTTTTTATGTGAAAATCTTTTTAAAAAATTCTTATTAGAAGAAGTAAGTTTGGAATATTCCATTTAAAACTTAATATTTTTTCCAAACTTCTCTTTGAACTTTGTTAATATATCCTCCAATTATCTTAACAATTTTTTCAGAAAAATTGTTAACATCATAATCTCGAACTATTTTACTTCTTTTAAAATGCTTAATGTTTTTTATATATTTATAAATTTGATCAATGTCTAAACCCGTTAATTGTGTCACAGCTTCTTCATCGGCCTCGGGACGTTCATGAGTTTCTCTAAGATTTACCGCATTAAAACCCATAATTGATGCTTCTTCATTCAATGTTCCAGAATCTGATAGAACAAGTTTTGAGTTTACTAATAACTTACAATAATCGAAATAACCAAAAGGTTTTAAAAATTTAATTTTTTTTGATTTCATCGAAAATTTTGATTTGTTTATTCTGTCTCTCAATTTAAAATGAGTGCTTATTATAATTTTATGTTTAAAATTCTTTTCAAGACAACTCAATAAGTCCAAAAAGTTTTTTAATTTATTTGGGGAATCTAAATGTTCCTCTCTATGAAATGAAATTATAAAGTAATCACTTTTTTTCAGGTCCAGTTTTTTCAAAATGTTAGATTTATTAATTTTTAACCTATTTCTTTTATAAATCTCCATTATAGGACTTCCAACTTTAATTATATTTTGAGGGGGAATATTTTCTCCAATTAAGTAATTTCTAGAAATATCACTATAAACTAAATTAATATCTGATAGATGATCTACAATCTTTCTATTAATCTCTTCAGGTACTCTTTGATCAAAACATCTATTTCCCGCTTCGATGTGAAAAATAGGAACTTTTAATCTCTTTGCAACGTAAGCAACCAAAGCTGAATTTGTATCACCTAAGATCAATACAGCATCTGGCATTTCTGTTTTTATAATTTTTTCAACTATTATGAAGTTATCAGATATTTTGGCTATAGCTGTTTTACTTTTGTTTTTAAAAATATAATCAGGTTTTCTAATATTAAGATCTTTAAAAAAAATTTTATTTAATTCATATTCAAAATTTTGGTTTGTATTCACTAATATTTGATTAAAATTTTTATCTAACAATTTGATTGTCTCAGATAATTTTATAAACTCTGGTCTAGTTCCGGCTATAGTTAAAATTTTTATTATTTTGTTACTCATTAAATTTTAAACTTTTAATAAATTTTTTTATATCATATTTTGATAATATTTTTGTTGTACTTGAAGTATATTCTATTTGATTATCTACTTTTTTATTTCCTTTAAAAAAATAATTACTATAGTTTAAATCTCGATTATCATTGGGTATTTGAAAGAATTTGTTGTGCTCCTTAGCAATAATTAACTCTTCTTTTGAAACAAGAGTTTCATGTTTTTTTTCACCATGTCTAGTGCCAATAATAATATTTTTTATTTTTTTATTTCCATATAGCTCCTTGATAGACTCGGCTAAATCGACAATTTTACAAGCACTAGCCTTCTGTACAAATATATCACCAGATTTTGCAAATTTAAGTGCGGACAAAACTAAATTTACAGACTCGTCTAGCGTCATAAGAAAACGTGTCATATTTTTATCAGTTATTGTTATTGGTTTATTTTTTTTTGCCTGCTGAATAAATAAAGGTATCACCGAACCTCTAGAAGCTGCAACATTGCCATATCTGGTTGCACAAAAAGTCGTGGAGCCATCTGAATAAATTCTTGAATTGGATCTCATAAGTTTTTCTGTAAGAGCTTTTGTCATGCCCATCGCATTAATAGGATAAACAGCTTTATCAGTACTCAGAAGAATACATTTTTTGACTTTATTTTCATAAGCAGCTCTCATTACATTATTTGCTCCCAATGTATTCGTTTTTATTGCTTCCAAAGGATAAAATTCACATGATGGCACTTGTTTTAGCGCTGCAGCATGGAATATATAGTCAACTTTTTTTGTAGCATTATAAACACTATTGTAATCTCTAACATCACCAATAATAAATTCTAATTTTTTTGAATTATAAACATTTCTTAATTCTTCTTGTTTTTTCTCATCTCTACTAAAAATAATTATTTTTTTTATATTTGTATTAAACAAATACTTTACCATCTGTGTACCAAAAGATCCTGTTCCTCCAGTAATTAAAAAGCTTTTTTCTTTAAAAATTTTTTTCATAAAAATTTTTATTTTCTACTATCATAGTTTTCCAATTTGGGGACTTATATCCCGTAATTTGTCTAAATAACATTGAATTTAAACTTTTATCAACCTTTAATAATTTGCATTTTTTAATTTTAATTTTTTTTGAATAAACTGTATTTATGGTTCTTAATAAACTATATTTATCTATTTTTGGACCACCAATATGCATAATATTTTTTAATTTATATTTTCTTTTGATGAAATAATTATAAATTATTTTTGATAACTCTAAAGTAGTTAATCCGGAAAAAAAAGCTTTGCAAAAACCTTTAACAACAGTAGATTTTTTTTGGGATAAAAACCATTCCAGCAAACCAAAACTTGATTTAATTTCATGTCCAATAATTGATGTTCTTATTACGGTTGTTAAAGGAATATTTGTTTCTCCCATCTTTTTGGATAATCCATAATTATCAAGAGCATTTGGTAAATTTTTTTCGGAATAATTTCCTTTTTTTCCATCAAAAACACAATCAGTACTAATATGCAGATATTTGATTTTTTTTTCTAAACATTTTTGAGCAATAATATGTGGCAAAATTGAATTAATATAAAATACTTCATTTAAATTATTTTTTATTTTATGATTAATAATTCCTACACAATTTATAACAAAATCTGGTTTAACTTTATCAACTATTCTACTAATAGTTTCATTTTCAAGCTTTTTACAAATGATTAAATTTTTTTGACGCTTTTTAAAACAATTTTTTCTTAAAACTCCAAAAACATAAATATTTTTTTTCTTCAAATAAGTAAATAATATTGACCCCAACATACCAGATATACCAAAAATCAAAATTTTTTTTTTCATATAACTTGATCTATTGATTTTATAAAAGTATTAAATATTTTTTTTTCAGAAAAATTATTATTAAAATATTCTTTTGCTTTTTTGCCATAACCTTTAAATTTAGAAGATTTTCTAATTTTATATAAATAATTAATTGAATTTATCATTTGTTTTAGATTGTTATGTCTAACTGTAATACCACATTTGGAATCAACAATTATTCTTTTACTTTCTCCATTTATTTCAGCTAAAATAGGTTTGCCACAATACATATATAATTGTAATTTAGATGGAGCAGTAAAATTTAATTTTTTATTTTTTTTTAATGATAAAAATAAAATAGAGGATTTATGTATAGTTTTTTTTAGCATTTCATAATCTATATAATCATGAATAAAAAAATTTTTTAAATTTTTTTTATATACTTCTTTTTTAATATTATTTTTTTCTACACCCTCGCCAAAAAAATGAAAATAAATTTCTTTATTTTCAACTATTTTAGCGGCATTTAGTATTGTGTTAAACTCTTGAACAATGCCCATGTTTCCAAAATAACATATATTAAACTTTTCTGGATTAAAGTTTTTTATATCTATATTTTTTTTTGTTTCAAAATTTCTATTTATTAAATTCGGTAAATAGACGATTTTTTTTCTTGAAATAATCTTTTTAAAATAATCATTATATTTTTGTGATTGCGCAAATATAATGTCACTTTCTTTATAAATATATTTTAAAATAATATTTAAAGCCCAGATTAGAATTGGCTGACTTTTTTTATTAACTTCTAGAGCAGAAGTTAATATATCTTGTAGCCATAAAGACATTTTTATACCCATTAACTTTTTTAATACGATACCTAGTAAAGCATGAATTACTGGAGATGGTGCATAAACAAATATATGATCAAATTTTTTTTTTGATAACATTGGAATATAAAAAAAAGAAAAAAAAATAAATGAGGTATAATTAAAAATCCTCATTAAATAAGACCCATTTCCTCTTGGAATAATCGGTACTCTATAAATTGCACTTTTTTTTAAAAATTTTTCAGATTGAAAACTATACCAATTATAGTTTTTGTAGATTTTACCCCCAGGGTAATTAGGTTTTCCAGTTAAAATTGAAATTTCAAATTTTTTTTGAATTAACTTAATAAATGAATTTATAGGAAAGTTTTCTGGCCAAAAATTATTTGTAATTAATAATATTTTTTTTTTCATTTAATGTAATTTTATAAAGTAATCTAAAAGTTTTTTTTGAACAATCATTCCAATTAAATTTATTTTTAAGTTTTATAATATTTTTTTTATTTATTTTTTTTCTGCTAATCTTATATAGGCAATTCGCAATACTTTTTGAAGAATTTGGATTAAAATAAAATGCGTATTTCCCTAGAATCTCTCTAAATATTGGAATATCAGAGCATGCTACTTTTAAACCACTTAGAGCTGACTCTAATAATGGTAAACCAAAACTCTCACACTTGGATGGATAAATAAGAAGATTATAATTTTCAAATATATAATTATAGTCTTTTTGTCCTTTGTATTTAATAATTTTATTTAAACCATTTATTTTTTCAATTTTATAAATTACTTGTTTAATTTCTTTTTTATTACCAGGACCATATAAGTCTAAAGAAAATTTATTTTTATTTTTTAAGATTGAAATTGCTTCTATTAATTTTTTATGATTCTTAAACTTTTGAAAAGAAGATGGAAAAATAGAAATTATTTTATCTTTTCTATTATTTTTTATAAATTTTTTTTCAGCACCGTGATAAATTATACTAGATTTGTATTTCATATTTTTATCATATAATTGAAAAATTTTTTGAAAATTTAACGATGGAAATATTACAAAATTACTTTTTTTTGCAGAGTTTAAGAATAGCAATTTTTGAAAATAAAATTTAATCCTTTTGAATATATTATATTCTTTAATTATTTCTGGATAAAACGGTAGTATATTTTGAAAAAATACTACCGATGTAGTTATTTTTTTTAAAAAAAAACCACTTAAATAAAACATACAATTAACTTTATTTTTTTTAATAGAATTTTTAAAAAAAAGTAACTGCCAGAAAAATCTAAATAATAATTTTCTATCAAAATTTTTATTATAAATTTTTTTTATTTTTGAATTATATTTAATATTGCTTAAAACTTCTTTATTTCCCCAAATTATAATTTTATCAAACTTTATATATTTTCGTTGATTTATTATATTTTTTAAATGAACTATTCCACCGCCTCTTATGTTTATTGCATCAATACCTAAAACTATTTTCATTTTTATATTATATAATCATTTAACGTTATCTTTTGAATCACTTTATTTTCATAATAACATTTAAATTAGCAATATATTTTTTTAAACTTGAATTTTTTATTTTTAATTATAGTAATGTTTATTTTACCAATTAACATGTTTTATATAAAAAAAATAAACTATCAGAATATAAATATTTTTAATTTTTTTTTTTTAATTCTTATTTTTCTTCCCAAGATTGATTTAATTTCAATACCGGGTTTTTGGCAAGGAATTAGATTTGATGATCTGATTATAGCATTATATGCGATAGCATTATTAAAATATAGAAAGGATATTGTTTACTCTGATAATAAATTTTTTAAAGGTTGGTTTTATTTTCTTTTTTATTTGCTAATTTCTAATCTAATAGCTTTGCTACAAGGATTATCAATTGAATTTATAATGCTACTAAGAGTTTTAGAATATTCTATACTTCTAATTTTTATATATAATCAAAATTTAGATTCAAAGTATTTAAAAAAAATTATTAAAGTTTTTTTAGTTTTAAATTTATTAATTGTTGTCTTTCAAAAATTGGGGTTAATTGGTACAATTTCTTCTGTAGGTTATCAATCGGTAAGTGCAGAGTCAGATGCAAGAGCATATGGTTTATTGGGTGGTTCATGGGAGCTTGCTGTAATATCTTCATTATCTTATTTTATATTAATTCTTGTAACAAATAGTAAAAAAGAAAAATTTTTATTTTTATTAATTACCTGTTTTTTACTTTATGTGGCTAATTCAAGAATGCCAATTGGTGCTTTTATAATCTCTCTTATAATAATATTTATTAATTCATTAAAAGATAAAATTTACCAAACATATAAATCTAAATTTAATTATTCAATTTTTTTATTAATCTTAATGTTATTTATTTCAATTGCTATATCAGTAAATTATTATGATCCATCGATAGATGTAATTAACAAATTTAAAAATTATTTAATTCGATTTGATTTAGAAGGTAATACAATTTTTAAATTAATTAGTGACTTAATCCTTTATAATGAAGTACCTGGAAGAAAGGAATTTTATCAATATGATTTTTCTTATTGGTCATTATTGTATAGGCTTGAGCACTGGTCAAATCTTTATGAAATTAATTTAAGTAGTCCAGTTTCATTTATAACCGGTTCAGGACTCAATACTATTTACACAGACTCTTTACTGATTAGAATTATACTTAATTGTGGAATTATTGGCATCATAATAATAGTTATTTTTACATTTCAAATCCCAGTTTTTATTTTAACTTATCTGTTTTTAACCGGATTAACTTTGGATTTATTTGTAAGTATGAAAATTTTTATCTTTACTTTGTTATTAATTAAGGCATATAGGAATCATGCAAATTACAGTAAATGATTTAATTAAAGAAATTATTAAAAAAAAAAAAATAGCATTCATTGTATTTATAATTTCTATAATTATTTATCCAATTCAATATTATTCTCTAAATAAAGATCGTTATGATATAACTGTAGTAGTAAATAATTACGATAACCTAAGTGAAGGAGATATTATTCAATCTAAAATTACAAATCTTTTTAAACAAGATATATTTAATGTTTATTATTCAGACGATTTAAATTGTAAAGCTTATAAAGGTTTGGAAGGCTACGAAGGATCGACTGTACAGTGTATAGTCCGAAATATTCATGTAAGTATTTTAGAAAAAAAAATTAAAGAAATTACTAACAATTTGGAAAATAGATATATTTCATCTTTAGAAAAAATGAAGTTGTTTACTAGTGATATAGCTAACTCAGAAAGTAATTTTATAAATAAAAAAGAAGTTACTAAAGAAGAGCTTGATATAATTATAAATACCGAAATGGAATTAAAAAAATATTTAAAATTTTCAACAATAATAAAAAAACAAAGGTTTAATGTAATAAAATTTCTATCGTACGCAATAATAATAAATTCTTTATTTATTGGCTATGTAATAGTTGTCCACCCCAAACTAAAATAATGAAACTGATTTTCCAATCAATTGAAGAGGAAAACCTCCAAAATCTTGCTTAAATTTTGCAACGTTATAATTGTAATTAAAATCTAATCCTCCCATATCAAAGTACTTTAAATTCCTTTTTTTGCTTTCACTTATGGCTCTAAATAAAATTTTGTAACTCAAATTCTCAATTTTAAAAGATTTATCAAAGTAACCTGCCAAATAAGTTGCTGTATCATTTAGCTCGGCAATTAAAACTCCACCTAAAATATTATTTTCTTTTTCTGCATAATAAATATGAAGTGCTTTTTGATTAAATAAACTTAATATATATTTATTTTCTAATCCTTTATACTTTTTTTTATTTTGTTCTTTTTTTAGTAATTTCAAAAATATTTTCAACTTGCCTATATCTTCAGATTTAGAGATGGCAATCTCTTTGTCTATAAATTCTTTATTTAAAGTGTTTCTAATTTTTGGTGAAAAATCTAATTGTATTTTACCTAAATCATAACTAAGATTTATTATTTGAGTATTCCATGAATTTTTTTTTAAAAAAGTTAAGATTTTAACCATTGAAGTGCTTTTTATAGATTCTAAATATAACTCTGGAGAAAAGATAAATATATGAAGATTTAATTTTTTAAAATATTTATAAATCCTTAATGTTGCTAGAATCTTTTCTTTAATTTTTATATCTTTTATAAATATTGGACCCCTATTTAGAATAGAAATTTTAAAAATAAGAAAGTCAAAATATATAGTTTGAAATGCTCCAATAATGTTATTTGAATATTTGATTTCATAATAATTTGATTTAGCTAAAGAGTTAATTTCTTTCTTTGACTCATGATGTTCAACAGTTTGTAATAAATTTACATAGTTTAATTTATTTAGTAGTTTTTTGTATTCTAAATTGCTAATTTTTTTTATAAAAATTTCACTTATTTCCTGAGAATAATTTGAATCATTTTTGTTAAATTTACTATTAATTAAATTTACGTAATTCAAATTTTTTAAACTATGAATTGGTAAAAATAACCTTGATTTTCTAAGTTCATTTGCAAAAGAGTTTGCATTAATTTTTACCTTTGAATTAAGGTCTGGCCAAGTAGAAACTGGAATATTGTTAGATTTTAAAAATTCATAACATTCTTTTATCTTTTTATGAATATCTTCAATAATAAAACAATATGAGTTAAAACTTTTTTCAAAAATTAAATTTGAATTTTTAATTTTAAAATTATTATAAAATAAATTGTTCCATATAATATATGATCTTTTTCTAATATTCTTTATATTTGAAATCTTTTCTAATTGTGTATAAAACAATCTTTCAGACATTAAATCCGGATAAAAACTTTCAATTGAATTATCTCTTTTATCTATATCAAAATTTTCAATTTTAGGTTTAATATTTAATAGATTTTGAATAATTTTTTTTAAGAACCAAATAATAAAATCTATTGAAATTTTTTTTTTCCTTTTTTGTTTTTTTTCTAAATGATCAATGTAATTATTAAAAAAATCATCTTTTATTTTATTGGGTCCTTTTGAATTAACCAATAGTATTGCACCTGACAATGTCCCTAGGAATTTATAAGGGCTATATAATATGATATCTCCAAATTCTCTATTACTAGGTGGCAATATACAATGTGTAGAATCTTCAATAAGATAAATACTGTTAATTTTACAAAAATCAAAAACTTTTGAATTTGTACACTTTTTTCCAAAGTAGTTAACCGAAATTAAAATATCTATGTCATTTGAAATAACTTTTAATTTATCTAAATCAATATTATCATTTGAGTCTATTTCATAATAGATAACATTGACCATACTATTTTTTATATATTTTAAAGCGTAGTCACAATAATAGCTAGGGACGCCAAGGTTTATCTTTCTATTTTTTTTTTTTACTAATATGTGAACAAAAAACAGAGATCGACCAACTTGATTTTGATAATAACTTATAATTATTATTTTTTGCATAAAATTGTTCAATTAACTTTCTTTTTTTTATAGGAAAAAAAATTTTTAATAAATCATAAATATTTGGAACATTTGAAAAATACATTATTAACTATTCATTTTTTTAATTTCAAAAAAACACAATTTAATGGTTATTACTCATAAATTTATTTTTCTTAAGATATAAAACATCAAAGCATTTGGTTTCTTTAAAAAAAAATATAACAATCTTAAAATAGTATTATATTTTTTTTGTTTTATAATTTTTAGTATAAATATATCAACTTTATATAACAATAAAATTTTAGGCCAAATTTTTTTAATGTTTTTATCATCAATATTTAAAACAAATATATGATAAAAAACTAATCTTAACATATTTTTTTTATGCCAAAAAATTTTTGATGTAAGGCTTTGATCATTAATGTAATATGTTCCAAGTACTTTATTTAAATACAGAAACCTTCCATTGTTTTTAGCAATATCAAGCCAAAAACCATAATCTTCAACCGATATAAATTTTATATTTTCAAGAAATTTAATATTATTATTTTTAACAAATTCAGAATTAACAATTGTAGCTGATGTTGAACAAATATTGCCATTTAATAAAAGGTTAATGTACAAATTTTTTTTGTATTTTTTTTTATTAATAATTCTTTCATAAACACCATTTTTTAAAATTTCTAAGTGATACAAAATATCAAAATTATTTTTTTTGATTACTTTATTAAGTTCCTCAATTTTATTATGACTCCATTCGTCATCGGAGTCCAAAAAACATAACCATTTTCCTGATGACATTTTCATTCCTATATTTCTGGGCTTAGCTGGACCTCCAGATGCATTAATGAAAAAAAATTTTAAATTAATTTTTTTTTTGTCATATTTTTCTAGATAATCTATTGTTCCGTCTGTTGATCCATCTACAACGATGATGGTTTCAAAATTTTTTGTAGTTTGGTTTTCAATAGATCTAATTGCTCTTTTTAGAAATTCTAAGTTATTAAAAGTTGGTATTATAATTGAAAAGTCTAGATTCATGATAAATTGATTATTAAGTTTTTCCATTTTTTTAAACTATTATCTAACATCAAAATATTTTTTGCTTTTTTTAAGTTTTTTTTATCCTGAATAAATTTATACATTTGATCTGCATTATCGACTTGGTTTTTATAATTATTGTCTAAAGGATTTAAATTTAGTAAGTCATTAAACTTCATAATTCTATATTTTGCATTGATTATAATGCAATCAATTATAGCTGAGGTACCATTTGTACAAATAATAAATTCATAATCAGTAAAACTGTTTTCTTTAGTATTGTCTAAAAAATTAATATCCTGATACTTTTCACTAAGCTGCTTCAATTTTTTAAATGAATTAGTTGGATGTGGTTTAAAAAAAATTCTATTTTTTTTCAATTTTTTCGTTATTTTACTGAATTCTAATAGAAGCCTTTCATTTTCCAAAAAATTAATATCGCCAACTAATAAAACTTTATTATTTTTTTTAGCCTTCTGTCCTTTTAAATGATTATATCTTAACGCTTCTACGACAAGACATTTATTTCTAGGATAAAAATTATTTACTGCTGTATTTTTAAATTTTGTACTATTAAACAGATAATAATCAGGATTTTTACTTTTGCTTATAAATTCTTTTTTAGTTTTAAAATATCTTAAATCCCAAAATCTAATTGTTGAATTAATACATGCAATCAATTTACCATGATTATACTTTCTCCAAAGTTTTATCAGACACTTTTCCCAGCTTTGATTTTCAAATAAAAAAAATCCCAACTTTTGCTTAGGCATATTTTTTAATAATTCATCAATTATTTTTATATTAAATATGTTGTATATAAGAGAATCTCCACAAAATGACTTATATAAGTCTTTTTTTAAAAATTCGTAAAAGTTACATTTTGATATGTTGTAAGTTTGAAAATTTTTTTTAAAATCAAAAAATAATAGAACTTTAAAATAAACAAAAGTATATTCAAATAACAAGAATAAAATGCTACTTCTCTTAATATACGAGTTTAATATTAAATGATTTTCATACTGTGACCTATTAAAATCTGTTAGTTTTATTTTTGCTTCATTTATTGTCTTAACTTGTGATGATGGTACAAAAAAATGAAACCAATTTGACCTCAGATTATTTTTTATTAATAATTTATTTAAACTTCCCCATAAAAAAGATTGATATTTTTTTGACGATGGCTTGCTAAAATGCACAAAATAAGAAAAAAATGTAATATTTTTAAAAAATTTTTTTTGTTTATGTTTTTTATAATTTTTTATAATAAAAAAAAAATAGAAAAAAATACCCCTCATAAAATAAACAAATGAAAGCTCTCTTCCTTTAAGATAAAATCTATCATTAATTGTAACTTTTTTTTTTTTGCAGAGTTCCTTGATCGAAAAGAAAACATCCTTTCTATTTCCAAGATATTCAATTTCATCAATGTTCTTTTTTGTAACCAAATCTTCTAATGCTAATAATTTTAAACAATCGTAAATTCTATTTGACTTGTATACATTTTTTTCGCTTATCAAACTTAATTCAGCCAAATTAATACCTGCAAAGTTTAGATATTTGTTGTCTCTTGAATTATTTTCAGAAAATATATTTATAAATTTTAAAAACTTTTTTCGTAAATTTACTTTATTTTTTTCAACTATATTATCAAAGCTATTTTTTAAAAATTTTGAAGAAGACCAAAAAAATACTTCGGTTTTTTTTTTATATAAAGTGGAATATTCATCGTAAATTATTATTTTCATTTTTTTTATATTGAAAATTTTTTTACACAAAGATAAAATTTTTATGTAATTTATTCTAAAAGTTTCAAAACTTTTGGAACATCTTCTGGCACATCAATATTTTCTACTTCTCCATCTATTATATTAATTCCTAATCTTTTGTTATTTTCAATTATTCTTAACATGTCTATTGACTCTAACATTTCAAGTTTGCTTTCGCCAAATTTTTCATAATTTTTAAGTGATTCATGACTCATTGTATAAACACAAACCATTTTATAATAATCAATATGATTCTTTGTTTTTTGAGCTGAGGGTATGCTCTCTCTAGAAATATATATAACTTCATTATTATTATCCCATATTATCTTAACTCTATTTGGATCAGTGATTTCACTCTGTTTAATAATTTTTTGAGCCAAGGTAGTTGCAAAAAGTTTTTCATTTTTCTTCAAGTTACTTATAGTTTGAGAAATCATTTCAGGTTTAATTAGAGGTTCGTCTCCTTGAACTGTTACCGTTATATCTGATGGTTCTTTTGAAGCAGCTTCTGCAATTCTTGACATGCACATTTCATGATTTTTAGAGGTCATTATTACTTTTGCACCAAATTTATTGCTTTCTTCCTTAATTTCTTCATCACAAGTTGCTATAAAAACCTCGTTTAATTCTTTACATAATTTTGTTCTAGTCCACACATGTTCGATCATTGATTTGCCATTTAACTTAATTAAAGGTTTGCCAGGAAATCTAGAAGATTTCATTCTTGCTGGTATAAAGGCATTAATTTTCATGCAATATTAGAATTGTCCTCCATTGGAGTCTATTAATGCGCCAGCAATATAGCTGGATCGATCAGATACCAAAAATTCTACAACAGATGCTTGCTCGTCCGGTCTAGCAATTCTTCTTAGGGGGATTGTGCTATTTAATTCTTTTTCAATTTTTGGTGTAATAAGCTGTTTTAACATTTTTGTCATCGTTTGCGACGGACAAAAACAATTTACATTAATTTGCCATGGGGCAACTTCCGCGCCTAACTGTCTAGTAAAACCTAACAATCCAGATTTGCTGTAAGCGTAGTGCAAACCTGATGTTCTGCCTCTAAACCTTCCAGCAATTGATGATACATTAACAATTTTTCCATATTTCTTTTTTTTCATATGAGGAATCACATATTTGCAACATAAAAAAGTAGATGTTCCATTATTTTTGTGTATCTTTTCCCAAGATTCTAGTGATGTATTTTCAATTCTTCCAGGACCAGTAACTCCCGCAGAGTTTACTAAAATATCAATTTTTTTAAACTTAACTAAAGTTGTTTTAACAAGATTTTTAACACTTTCTTCATCTGTTAAATCACATGAAATTGCTAATATTTTACTTCTATTTTTAAATTTCTTTATTGCTGAATGGACTTTTTGAGATCTACCAACTATAACAACTTTTCCGCCTTTATCATATATTTTCTTTGCTACTTCAAAGCCTATACCAGAGGCGCCTCCTGTAATTATGGCAATCTTATTTGAGAATTCTTTTTTTTTCATAATTAGTTATTTGGATACATTAGTATTTTTATAGCTTTTCTATTTTGTAACAATTTAAAGTTACTTTTCCAATCATCAATACTTGTTTTTTTTGATATTAAGTCTTTAAGTTTTATTTTTTTTTGTTTTAAAAGTTTAATACATTTTTCCCAAATAGCATAGTTGTGGCTAAAACTACCCTGCAATTTTATATTTTTTCTTACTATTTTGTCTAAGTTAAGTTTAGATTTTTTCATAAACCATCCAATTTTAGTAATTTGGCCGTTAGGAGATACGATATTTAGTGCATTATTTACAGTTTCATCAACCCCGCCAACTGTATCTATGACTAATGGCGATCCCTTTTCCCTCGTTAAATTATTAATATAATCAACATAATTTTGTGATGACTTAAAAGTTTTAAAGGCTCCATTTTTTTTTGCAATTTTTAATTGCAAGTTATCATTTGCGCCACCAACAACTATTACTTTTGCTTTTTTAAATATTGCAAACTTAAGACAAATCAAACCTATTGTTCCTGCTCCAATAATTGTAACCAGATCACCTTTAGAAATAGAACTATTATTAATTACAGCATTATAGCAAACGCACATTGGTTCAATTAATGCAGCCTCTTCGAATGAAATATTTTTTGAAATTTTATGTATGTATTGGATTGGAACTTTAATATGCGATGCAAATGCTCCGTTCATTGTGCCTCCAATATTTTTTCTTTTTTTGCATAAATTGTACATCTCACTTTTACAAAAAAAACATTTTTCACAGACTTTTTCTACGGTTTCACAAGTAACTCTGTCTCCAACTTTAAAACCAGATAAATTATTTGATGGCAGCTTATAAATACTGCCAGAAAATTCATGGCCCAAAACGTAAGGAATTTTTTTTTTACTTAATTTAGAGTTGAAATGTTCTATATCTCGTCCACATATTCCAGAGTATTTTACTTTAACAATGGCATGCTTTTTAGAACCACTAATTTTAGGAAAATCAACATCTTTAACTTTAATTTTTTTTGGACTTTGTGCAAATCTTACTAGGGCTTTCATTGATTATATACTACTTAAATATGATATGCTTTTTCTGAGTTCTCTAAGCTCATATTTAACTATATCGGATGGTTTTAATTTTTTTTCCCACGGTATTTTTTTAAGTTTTTTAGCTTTTTTTTTCATTTTATAAAAAAATAATTTTTTCTTGTTTACATTAAATTTAAATGTTTGCCAAAAAAAATATTTGTTACCTAATATCTCTCGGTTATCCAATGCTCCAAGTTCAATAGAATAAGCTATATTGGGACAATTTATATTTAGATATTTTAATACTTTTTTTATATTTACATTTCCACTGCCTATGGGGCATCTAGATAATAAAATGCCATTCCTAGATGATCCAATTTTATAATCTTTAATATGAACATTAATTATATTATTTTTATTTTTCATTGCAAATTCTAATGGATCTTCACATGAAGCAAGTGCATTACCTATATCAAAATTTATACCAACAATATTTTTTCCTGCTTTATTAACAATGTACTTTAGTTCCTCAGAATCAAAATCTTGATGGTTTTCTATTGCTATTTTTAAATCATTTTTAATTAATATTTTTTTTAAATTTTTTAATTTTTTTATCAATATTTCAATATATTTATTCCAATTTTTTTTTTTCCATCTTTCTGAAGATAAAATATTTGAACCTTTGACTCTAATAATTTTAGAATTTAATGTTTTTGCAACAATTATTAATTTTTTTATTTCAACTAAATCTAAAGGTTTATCTCCATCAACTACACAAAATACTTGATTTTTAATTAAATGTTTATTTAAATTTTGCAATTCATTTTTTGTTTTAAAAAATCTGAAATACGGAAATTCAATTCCTGATAATCCTAGTTTATGTAGAGATGAAATTATACTTTTAATATTTTTTGGATTCGGATTTAATGGATAAAATTTATTTTTTTTATAACCAAGAGTGTAGCCTATGGAAGAGGCATTTAATGCAAAGTTACTTTTATTTTGCATTAATTTGATTTTAAACCTTTAATCATATTAAAAATTGTATTTCTATGAACATTTGATACTTCTTCATATGTGTTAAATGCATTATGACTGCTAAAAATACAATTTTTTTGTTTAAATAATAAATTTTTTTTTTTTGGAGGCTCATTTTCAAACACATCTATTCCAGCTCCCTCAATTTTTTTGCTTTTTAAGGCATTTATAAGTGCTTTTTCACTAACTACAGGTCCTCTGGATACATTGATTAAAATTGCTGTTTTTTTCATCAATTTAAATTCTTTAGAATTAATTAAATGATATGAAGACTTATTTAAATCTACACATAAAACAATTATATCGCTTTTTTTTAGTAGATATTCTTTTTTTACGATTTTAATACCTAATTTTTTAATTATATTATTATCAACTTTTTTTATATCATTTCCAAGAATGTTCATTTCAAAACCTTTGCCATTTTTTATAAATTCTTGACCAACACAACCGAGTCCTATGACGCCTAAGTTTTTTTTATAGAATAATTTACCTGATTTTTTTGTCCATCTGCCATTTATAATATCTTTGTGAATACTATACATATCTCGTGAAAGATTTATTATCATCCCCCAAGCAAGTTGCGAAACACTCTTTGAGAATGCATTAGGAGAATTAAATATTTTTATTTTTTTCTTTGCTGCAAATACTTTATCTATAGAGTCGATACCAGTTCCCCATTTTGAAATAACTTTAAGTTTAGCAGCTTTTTTCAAAACATTTTTTGTAACCTCATCATCGCTACAAATTAAACCATCGTATTTATGTATTATATTAATAAGATCTTTTTCTTTTACAACTGGATTCCTTATAAATGTATCATAATCAATTTTTTTTTTTTTTAATAATGCTGTATATTTTTTTAGCTCCTGAAACATATGATAGCTAGAAATTAAAATTTTTTTATTCATATTTATTTTTTAAGTTTTTTATTATTTCATTTATTCCAGAAGATAATTTTATAGATTTTTTTAATTTAAAATTTTTTCCCTCTTTTACTTCATATGTATATGGATTAGTCTTGTAGTGGTAATTTGAAACTTTTTCTTTGTTAAAAAATATTTTATTTATTCTTATTTTGTTGGCTATTAGCTTAATCACACTTTTAACTGATACCTTTTCTTTTCCCTCAATATTAAAATATTCGCAGGTATACTTTTTTTTTAGAATTTCTGCACAAATTTTTGCAGCATCTTTTACATTTATATAGCATCTTATTTCTAAGCCATCTCCTTCTCTCTCTATTTTTTTATATTTAATACCTTGATATATTAATTTGTGTATAGAGTTAAAATTATTTGCTCGCGATCCATATAGGGAACCAAATCTTAGAACAATATAATTTAAATTGTACTTTTGGCTATAATCTTCAATTAACGATTCGCAGGTTCTTTTAGTTGTACTATAAAATCCACCCTGTTTACTTCGAGCATATATACTTGAAGCAAATATAAATTTTTTTATGTTTTTGTTTGTTTTTATTGCTTCTAAAATATTTGTTGTGCCATTTATATTATTATTTATTGCTTTTAAAGGATTCTGATTTGATTCATCAATATCTGAAACTCCAGCAAAATGAAAAATAAAATTCTGATTTTTAGAAGCGCGATATACGTCTTTTGGATTTGCTATATCACCTATTAGCATTTTTTGATTTCTTTTTATATACTGTGATTTTTTTTTATCAAATATCGTAACTTTATATCCACTATTGGTCAATTCATCACATATATGACTGCCTAAAAAACCACTACCTCCAGTAACTAAAACTTTTTTATTCTTTGAATTAAACATTTGTATTTATTAACTATAAAACTGCTAATTTATTTTTTATTTCCTTAAATATCATGAATTTTTTTAAATGTTTATAAACATATTTCGTTATGATGCCACCAGTTAAGTAAATATTTGATATTTTTTTATGAAATATGTTAATTAATTATTTTGTTAGATTTTCTGTTTTTGGGAAATACATTATGGTAGTTTTATACAGTGCTTCTATAATTATAGAAAATATTAAAGTTGAAACTATAGTATTTGTAAAAAAAGGAATGGCTAAGATATAACATAAGACCAGTCCTTGAAATGTATATCCATAACTTCCTAAAGCCCAAACACCAAAATTAGTAAAAATAAAAAAGACTAATCCACCGAGCAATGCACCTGAAATTCTATGATATACATTCTTTTTGAGATATTTGGCGATAAAGCTTATTATTAAAACACTACCCCAGGTAAAAAGTGTTAAATTGTGAAATCCTATAAAAAAATCAGTAACTACAAATGCAAAAAGCAAAGCTGGTACAAATCTTAAACCCAAAAAAACTGGAATATAAAAGCTTAAAGCTAATAGACTAGTGAAATTTGGTGGATGCGGAATAAATCTGCTTGCAGATAATGCAATAATTATTCCCAATGTAATTTTAAAATAGTTTATTTTGCCGTTTTTATTCATTTTTTATATCTTAAAAAACTCGGGATAAACCAAAATCATATGTCCTTCCCATTGATGAGTACATAAAAGCTTTTTCATAATTATTATTGAATATATTATTTATTTTTAGATATAAATCAAAGGTATTAAATAATTTATATGTTGTTTTAAAATCTGCTAAAAAATAATCATCCAAAATTACATCATTAAAGCTGTTATTTCCATTCCCATAGTCTCTGACTTCATCGGTATAACTTAGGGAAAAATAATTTTTTATATTTTTTTGAGTTTTGTACATTATTTTTGATGATATAGCGTGCCTAGGAACCCTAACCATTGCTTCATCTATACAACTACCACTACCTACATTTGGGTCATCACAATCTGCTCCATCATAGGTATCACTGTAATTATAATTGAGAGAAATATTAAAATTATTAGATGGTTGCAATAAAGCTTCTATTTCCAATCCTTTGGACTCAATTATAGCACTCGTATTCATCACTTTCCATGCATTAGATTGCCAACCCTCGAGGGCATCTTCATATTCTATTTTATAAACAGAAATATTTAAATCAGTATTAAATTTATTAATTTTTGTTTCCAATCCAAAATCAATACTTTTACTTTTTTCAGGTTTTAAATCTTCTTTATTTTGAACAACTGTTCCATAAAAATAATCATATAAAGTCGGATATCTTAAACCAGTTCCGTAAGTTGATCTAATTTTAGTATTGTTATCAATTTTATAAGCCAATGTTGCTCTTCCTGTATTATGTGATCCAGCAGTGGTATGGTCATCTCTTCTCAATCCAAAGGTTGAGTAAACCTTATTTGTTATTCTAGACTGAAGATCAATATACTGAGAATAAATTGCCTCATCACTTTCCAGGTAATCAGTTGGCCAATCTTTTTGAAATTTAGCTCTATCAAATTCATTTTCTAATCCAAAAACTATTTTATTATCTAAATCAAAATTATATTCTCCAAAATAATTTACCGAGTCTCTATATCCATAATAGTTTTTTGAAGTATTGGTGAAAGTTTTGGTTGCTCTCTCTATTTCAGTATAATTATAAGAAATTGAGTTTTTTAAATTACCAATTTGATTAATGTATTTTAAATTATAAGATATTTCATCGTCTTTCGTAGAATTATTAGAATCTGTTCTTCCAGAAGTAACCTCATCATAGTTTAAAAAAGAGTCACTATATCTTAAACTTCCCTCAAGAAAATTATTCTCACTAATCAAATATGAATAATTCGCAATTAAACCTTCATTATCGTAACTATCATTATCATTGGTAGATTTTTCATCATTCATCGCAGAAATTCCATCTGTATTAAATTTATTAATTCCAAAGTAATAACTATATCTTTCATGGTTATTTTCGATTGAAAAATCTATGTTCTCAGTTCCATTTGACCCAGATGTAATTTTTATTTTTTTTTCTCTGTCTTTCCCTTTTTTTGTAATAATATTTATAACGCCGCCTATAGCTCCACTTCCATATATTGAACTATTTGAGCCTCTTAAAATTTCTACTCTATCTACTGAACTTGCCATTATATTTGACAAATAAAATGAATTATCTGAAGAAGATGGATCAGACATTTTAACACCATCTATATATACTGTTGAATATCTCTTCGGTAATCCTCTCAACTGAATGCCACTTACAGTTCCAAAACCACCTGATCTAAAGTAATTCATACCAGTTGTGTTATTATTAATAATATCTCCTAAGAAAAATTCTGCTGACTCGCTAATAGTTTCTCTATCTATTAATGTAACGGATGTACCTACAGTACTATAAGATTGATTTGTTTTACTAGGAGCTATAACTATAACTGGTATATCTTTGGCATAAATATAAGAAAATGAAAATATTTTTAATAAAAATACAGAATATAAAAAAATCTTTAACATAGCAAAAACATTTCTCCCTTTCTTAATGCCTCTGCTAATTTTTCATCGTAGAACTAGACTTTTCCTGGCCTTCATTCAACAGCGGACTATATTGGGCGGCACTCGGACTTGAACTTTGTTCTTACCGTTGCAGGAACAGTCAATGATTTTCACATTGTTCCCCGCCAAGATTCAATACAAGAATTGTTATATTTATAAATATAAAAAAATCAACTAAATTTAATTCTATCTTCCTTTTCTCAATTCAACAGTTTCATCGTTATCTGTAATGTTAACAACTTTCCTTAAAGAGATTTCAGGCAAATTAAGCTTTCTATTAGATTTAAGAGTCATCTTGATGCTCCATAAAATATGTTCAAATATCAACTTAAAATACCATTTAATATTTTGAGACTCTTTATATGCAATAATTAAGGCTAGAAAAGGATACGTATATTTATTCCAAGGAAACAATAATCTCAATCCCTCTACTATTCTAGCTTCTTTTTGAAAATTATAATTCTTATTTTCAAAATCGTTATCAATAAATTTTGAAAGTTCCTTTTCAAGAGTGCTGTTTAGTTTTAGTTTAAATTTTTTGTTTAAAACCATACAAATTATACCATAGACTATTTTATGCTTTGGAATATTTAATTTTAAATACTTTTTTGCGTACACTCTCCAAGTTTTCCAATTTATTAGATGTCTCCAAGAAAAAACTTTCAAAAGTGGCTGTTTAGTAAAATTTATAAAATGATCATTGTCATAAGCATCTTTATCACTGATACTCAGTAAATACTTTTCTTCATCATCAATATTTTTTCCTATAAAGCCATGCTCTCTTGAATATTCATACAAAGGAGTTCCTGGTAATGATTGGGCATAATTTGTACTGACAAGAAAATCTATTTTGTTCCTAAAAGGTCTAGGATAATAATCCATAACATTAATCAAAAAATCAACTGTTTCATTTATTGTTTTATCTGTTTCACCAGGCATACCAATCACCAGTTGGATGACGGTTAATAAGTCTGCGTCATATGTTGCTTTTATAGCGGCTATATTCTGTTCTAAAGTAATTTTTTTTTCCATAACCTTAAGCATAGTTGGGCTGCCTGATTCAATACCAAACATTACACTTTGACATCCATTTTCTTTCCATTGTTTTAGCATCTCATAATTTATTGTATGTGCCCTTACTCCACCTGCGTTCCAAGTTAAATCTAAATCTTTAAGTGCTTTGACAAGGCTCAATGTTTCCTCTTTATAAGATCCAAAATTTTCATCACCTATATCAATATGGCTTACTCCATATTTTTCTTTTAAAAGCTTAATATGATCTATAATACTTTGTTGAGGGCTAACTCTATATCCTTTTTCCCATCTATGACAGAATGTACATCTTGCAACACATCCTTTGGCCACTACAACTGTTGCAGCTTTTTTTTTTTTAATTTCTTGAGAGTCAACTTCATAAAGTTTTACAGCTTGGTGTGATATAAAATGATGCAAAGATTTATCTTCATCTAAAATTGTAAAGTCAGGTCTTTCTACTAATGGTGCTGGTAAAGGTTTTTCATATCCAGTAAATTTAAATTTATCTGTCTTATCTATAAAAGTTATTCCCTTAATTTTTAATAAATCATCATCATTTAATCTATTCTCCTTAATGGCTTTAACTAAATTTTGAGATATTATTTCTCCATCTCCAATTACAGTATAATCTACTTTCGCCTTTCTATGAAGTATTTCAGCACTTGCTGCTAAACCACCTCCAACGAATACTTTTGTTTCAGGTTTAATTAATTTAATTTTAGAAGTTAAAAATTTAGTATATTCATAAGCTGTTGAAACAACAGCACTAATTCCTACGGCATCAAATTTATTTTCTTCAAAATATTTAAATACATCATCTCTTGAGTATCTATGAAAATCAATATTATAAAATTTAACATCTTCTTTGGCCAATATTTTTCTTAATGACATAATGATTGCCATAGATCCAAAAGGAGGAAAATTTGTTGGCTTGGGTCTTATAGGTGTTGTGACAATTGCAATTTTCATTTTTTTTAATTTTACTTATCAAAATTTCTAAAGCAATCAATATTACCTTTTAGTCCTTTTTTCATTCTTTTTTAAAAATTCTGCAATAATAAACTCTTTTTCAATGTCAATATCAATTGATGAGAATGGATTCATTAAAAATGTTTTCACACTTTTTTTAAACATGAAATTTTTTTTATAAATTTCTTCTGTTTTGAAAATATAAATAGCTCCATTAATAATGTAGGAATCTTTTTTATTTTTATTTTTTTTATATTTTTTAAGCCCTACCTCAAAAGATTTAAAATTTTTTTGCTTATTTAATTTTGCAATCCATTCTAAAGGTTTTAGTATTTTATTTATTGATATGACTCCAGTATCATTGGTTTTTAATTTTTTTAAACATTCATCAATGTGTTTAGAGTGTCTTAATGGCGAGGTAGGTTGAAGCATAATTATATAATCAAACTCATATCCTTTATGTTTAACATAATTAACTGCATGTCTCATTACATCCCAACTATCTGCTATTTTCGTAGATAAAATTTTGGGTCTTTTAATAATAAAATCCGCTTTATATTTTTTTGCCTCCTTCAAAATTATAGTTGAATTAGATGTAACTAATGTTTTGTCTATAAAATTAGATAATTTTGATGCTTTAATTGACCAATAAATTAATGGTTTTCCAAGAAACATTTTTATATTTTTATTTAATAACCTTTTACTTCCAGATCTTGCGGGGATAATGCCTAGTATTTTTTTATTTTTCAAAATCACAATTTAATTTCTTTTAATTTATTTATAACTATATTCCACGAAGAAATTTTTTTAGGATATACCGATGACAAATAGTTTAAAATATATTTTTCATATTTTTTTTTATTATATTTATAACTTATTTTAAAATTTGGTTTATTATTAATAAAATTTAATATTGGAACTCCCAAATTTTTACTTATTGTATTTATAACTTTATTTTTTACCTCATAATCAAAATATTTTTTTGAAAAATTGTGAACTATTAACATTGGCTTTTTATATAATACTGCTAATTGATGAGCATTACTATAGTTTAATATTACAAGTTTTGATTTTTGAATTTCTAAAGATGTGTCTCGTGAAAAGATATATTGAGGTGAATTAAATTTTTTTTTTAAAAATTTGAAACCTTCACTTTTACACCTAGGATGTAAGCAAATTACTATTTTGCATTTTTTTTTATTGTGAATATCATCCAAGAATATTTTTAATTTATTGTAAAATTCTAAAAAATTTTTTTTATTTAGATATCCTTCTTTTGTGACATAAAATTCCCTATGATATAAAAGATTTTGATCCAAATATACAATTTGATTAGCTTTTATTTTTTTTTTATTTTTTTTTATTTCTAAATATTCGTTATAATCTAGACTACTAGATAAAGTAACTGAGTTGTTAAATTTTTTTATTTTCAGCTCTTGCCTACCTGAAATAAAGGCATAATCTGAGTCAACTCGAAATAAATTGTTAATCCTTCTACGCAAGTTTCGGAACGTTGATGCAAATATTTTTAAAATTTCAAAATTTTTTAAATATAATAAAAATTTTTCTTTTACATTTAATAAATGAAAAGATGTAACAATGCTGGTTGAAATATGCAGTTTGATACATCCACGAAAGCTCAAAATTTTTTGAAAAAGATTAAATATCAAGCTATTATATGAAGTTAAGTCTATATAATAAAATTTTTTATTTTGTTCACTTTTTAAAAAAAAAACAAAGTCTTTGATTGTCTTAATATTAATAACCTTTATCTTTGATTTAAATCTATACTTATGGTCTCTTTTGAGAAAATAATTTGAAAGATCGACATATACTGGCTCAAAACCTTTTTTTAAAAATAAATCAAAGCAAAATCTATCATAATTAAATTTTTCAATTGGTTGACTTAAAAAAAAAAATATTTTTTTCACTTCTAATAATTTTATTTTTCTATAATTCTTATAAAATCACTTATTTTTTTTAGATTAAAATTGTTATTAATACTAAATTTTATTTTAAATTCTTTTTCTAACAACATAATGAATTGTAAATGTTTTAAGGAATCCCAATGCTTTATTTTGGAAATATCGCTATCTATATTTATATTTTTAATGCTAAAATTATTTATAAGAATCTTCTTAATTGTTTCTAAACTATTTTTATTATTTTTCATAATAAACAATTTTAGAAATATTTGTTTTACTTAAATTAACAATTGATGCTGCAAATGAAAAACCTGCCCCAAAACCTGCTATTAAACAATTATTTCTTCCGCTATGGTTAAATTTACAAATTGTAATAGGGATAGATGCTGAACTTGTATTTCCATATTCTTGAATTGAAAATAATCTTTTTTTATGAACAATTCCTAATTCATCATATATTTTATCTAGCATCATCTTGTTTGCTTGATGAAATATATAATAATTTATATCTTTTGAATCAAATTTAGATTGAGCTAGTACCTCTCTAACTAAAACTGGAACATTTGATAAAGCAAAACTGAAAACTTCTTTTCCATCCATTTGAAATTCAGGTTTGCCAATCTTATCTCTAAAACCAGATCCTTTCAAAATTAATTTATCAAATCCAGTATTACCACTACCAATTTTAAAAAAAGATTTTAATCCCCTTTTTTTTTCTAACAAAGTAGCAGATGATCCATCGCCAAAAAGTAATTGATTTGAGAAATCTTTATCATTGATAGTTTTTGACATTGTATCTCCTACTAAAAGCAGACCATATCCCTTGCAATTTCTCATAATTGTCATAGCCACCCAAAGTCCATAAACATAACCTGAACAGCCAAGATTTATATCAAAAACAGCACAATCTTTTTTTAATTTTAATTTTTGATGTATAATATTGCTGCATGATGGCATAAGATAATCTGGAGTTTGTGTTACACATATTAAACAATTAATTTTATCTTTTTTAATAGAATTTTTTTTGATAATTTTGTGTGAAGCTTCTATGAATAAATCGACAGTGGTTACATGATCTTGAGCTCTACGAGAACTTTTAACTCCAATAACCCTCTTTACCCTTTTGACATGGTCATCTTCTTTTACTTTATTTTTTTTCTTGGGGATTACAGATAATATTGACTGGATGTGTACATCTTGAATTTTAAAAAACATAATTATAAATTAAATTAAATATCCACCATCTAGTACCAAATTAGTTCCAGTAATCCATTTACTTTTATTTTTATCAATTAAAAAATTAAGGCAATTGAACAAATCTTTATCCTCTCCAAAGCCAAGGGGGTGTCTATTTTCAAGCTCCTTTAATTGTTCAGAATTTAAAAAGTTTTTAACCTTTTTACCCATTCCTTTATTGATATGACCTAAAACAATAGAATTTACTCTTATCTTTCTTTTACTAAGTTCAATTGCTGCAGATTTGACCAAATTATTTAAAGCTGTTTTTGAAGCTGAGTAAAGAGATAATCCTTTATTGCCTTGAAAGGATGAAACAGATGAAATTGTAACAATACTATATAAATTTTTTGTAATATTATTATACTTTGTAAGTTTTATTAAGTTTAGAAAAGAATAACAATTAACATTAAAAAAATCTTCAAATTTACTTTTTGGAATATTTTGAATTGTGTTAAAACCATGAATACCATTAAAATGAATAATTGAATTAATCTTAATTTTTTTTTTTCTAAAATAGATGCAATATCTTCAATGTTTTCATTTTTATCCTCTATTATTATTGGCTTAAAATTTTTTAACTTTTTCGAAAATTTTTCTTTATTTGAGGTTATGCAAACTAAATTATTTTTTTTTGACAACTCCAATATAGTTTTGAAAGCTAGTTCAGAACCAGATCCTGAAATTAAAGTTGTATGTTTCAATTTATTTCTTTCACAAATGTTTTAATTTTATTTATTTTTTTAATATCATAAGTATATTTTTTTAGAGAGCTACTTTTTTTTGATAATTTAAAACCTAAATCATCATAAATTTTACTTACAAGTAAATTTTTTTCAGATTTTTTGTAATTTCCTATTATCGCATTTATTTCATTTTTTTTACAGAAACCAATTAAATAATTCAATATAAAATTTTCTAAAGATCTATTTAAAACTCTGCAGCTCATTACCCAACTATCTATTTCTAATTTATCTTTATTTTTTGTACAAACCATTAAAGAAATAATTCCATAATCAGAAAATTTATCTTTAAATGAAAACTGAAAGCTAATCTTATTATTTTTAATAAACCTTTCAATGTCCGAGTAACTATATCTAATGGTAGTTAAATTGAATTGATTTGAACGCTGAAAAAGCTGCACAATTCTATCAATATTTACTTGTTTAAATTTAGATATTTTTACAGTCATTTTTAAAGACTTTAAATAATCGTCTATATTATTAAATTTTGTCTTTAATGTTTCTCTTTTAAAATTAGAGATATAGCTTTGAGATCTTTTTAAATCTTCCTCACTTAAATTTATGAGATCAAAAAAATAATTTTCTTTTATATATTCGCTGTAATAACTTGGATCATCAGGTAGCTCTGGAACAGATACTTCAGGCAAGTAGTTTCTGACTAACTCTCTCTCTACAGGAGAGTCGTCAATAAAGACAAAAGAATCCAAACCAAGTTTAAGTTCATTTGAAATTTCTGCAATATTTTTTGCTTTATTTAGCCAATTAGCTTTAATAGAGACAAAATCATTTATTTTTAAGAGTAGATTTTTGTTTTTTTTAAAAACATTTTTTACGTTATCAAAAGAATTTTTTGAACAAATAGCTAATAGTAATCCGCGAGATTTTAAGTTAAGCAAAAAATTTTGATATTCTAAATATGCATTACCAATAGGAGTATCGGTACCAACCTCTATGCCTTCAGGGCCGTCATCTCCCAAAACTCCTCCCCACAATGTATTATCTAAATCAGTAATTATAACTTTTTTAGTTTTTCCTAAAGATATGGCAACCAAATTAGAAAATATAGAAAAATAATAATATGCATAATCATACGAAAAAGGAATTTTTGCTAAAAAGAATTTATTTTTCTCTAAAATTTTATTTAATCCAAATTTAATAGACAAATTATTATTATCTAACAAATAAATTTTTTTTTTTTTAACTATATTATCAACATTATCATTTAATTTATGGATAAATTTAATTTTATTTTGTGGATAGAGTCTAGTAAAGTTGCCAAGTTCAGAATTTGTAAATTCACAAAAGTTGCTTAGGAAAATTTTTGAAATTTGAAAATCTTTTAGTTTATCAATTATACGATTAATATATTGCATTGTGATTTCAACGTCTTTATTCTGATATCTCAATTTATCTTGAAAAGTGGTATATGTTTTGAGTTCTTCGTTATTACAATAAATTAAGGCTACATCAATATTTTTGAGACCTTTTATTTTTTGTTCAGTCAATATACTATTATAATCTCTGTAAGATATTTTAACTAAAATTTTATTAACCACAAAACTTCTTTCTACTAATTTTTTAAAAACCTCAAAAGTGCTATTAGAAATTATTAAAAAATTAATTTTTTTAAATTTAAACTTCATGCTTTTGGCTATTAGAAAATCATAAATTTTATTACTATTAGCCTCATCAATTTGATAATACTTTAGTAAATTTATTAATTTATCTAATTCGTTGTTTTTTTTAAGTTTTTCAACTTCTTTATTTTGATCTTTAATAAAAATTTTATTTATATTCACAACTAACTAATTTTAAATAATTTAAGAATCTCAGATATGGACCTACACTTGAGGTATTGGTCTGGGTTAATTTTCAATTTTTTAAACTTACTTTCTTTTAATGAAATTAATTCTAAAACTTTGAGAGAATCAAAATTTAATTGATCAAGACCAGTCTTTTCATTAATTTTTTTTTCAAATATTTTTGAAAGCTCATTAAGAAATTCGTTTTTTTTCATATACAATTAATCTATAACATTTTATATATTATTATGAATAAATTTATTATTTTTTATGGTGGTTCTGCAAGTATTGAGGTCATAAATTATATGTTTGATGCAAAAATTTGTAAATATGAGGATGAATTTTATTTTTTTGACAAGCAGATGTCAGAAAAAAATAAAATGTTTTTTAAAAAAAAATTAAAAAATATTTTATTTGTTAATGAATTATCAAAATTAAAAAAAATCAAAACTAAGAATTGCATCATAACATCTGGTAATAATAATTTGAGAAAAAAGGCTTGTGAGATCATAAAAAAATTAAAACTTAAACCCATAAAGGTTATTCATCCGACAAGTTATGTAAGCAAAGACTGTAAAATTTCTGATGGTGTAATTATTGCTCCTTTTGTTTCGGTGGCCCCCTGTTCAGTCATTGGAAAAAATACATTTTTAAACAGCTACTCTTCTTTAGGTCATCACAGCAAGATTGGCGAAGGCAATATACTTTGTCCATATTCTACGATAAACGGAAATAGTATTGTGGGTAATTTTAACTATTTTGGGTCTGGATCAATTATAAATTCAAATATAATAGTCAAAAATAACTCAAAAATATCATCAAACTCAGTTTTAAGATCTAATATGGATTCGAACTCTTTAGCTCATGGAAATCCTGCAAAAATTACTAAACTTTATTAATTGAAGTTGTGGTGAATAAGAATAATTATAGAAAAATGCCAAATAGCCAACTAAAAAACAAATTTGAAAAAGATGGTTATTTATTATTACCACTATTCAAAAAAAGAAATCTTAATGAATTAAAGAAAAACTTGGCAATATTAATTAATAACTCATATGAAAAAAATTCTTTAATTAAGCAACATAATTCGAAAAACGTCGATGAGACTATTCATAAAGGAATGATTAATCTTGACAAAAAAAATCATAAATACTTATCTGAGATATATGATATTGTCAGTAAGTCTACTGACTTTTTAAATCTTTTGATAAATAAAAATGTTTTAAAAACTGTTAAATTATTACTTAATTTGCAGAGTAAAAAAAATTTATTAATTAACTCTACGACTATAAGAATGGACCCTCCGGGTATTAATAAATTTACATACGGATGGCATAAAGACGAAAATACTAATATACCTGGATCAAATTTTGTTCAACTTTGGGCACCACTGTTTAATAGAGTAAACAAAAAAAATGGAGCATTAGAAATTGCCCTTAAAAGTCATTTAAATAATGTTTCAACAAATAAAACACTTTCAGAAAGAAAAAAGCTTGGTAAAGATAATAGAACTTCATATCAAAATACAAAGATTTTAAATGATAAATTTAAAAAAAAATCTATTGAAATGGATATAGGTGATGTTTTAATTTTTAAAAAAAATTTATTGCATAGAAGTGGTTTGGCTAAAAACAAATCAATGAGATATGCGTGCACCTGCTTTTACCATGACATAAATAACAAAAACTTTAGATATTTAAAAATAGATAGAAAGTAAATTATTACAATTTAATTGCTTCATCAATTTTAAAATTTCTTTTTGCTTTTTGCTTAAGTAATTTTTTATAATAACTTGGTTTAACTCCATTTCCAGGTCTTTTGAGCATCGTATTTTTTCTTGTAAAAAGAACACCTTTTTTAATGAATTCTTTTGCATGAACTGATTGTCGTGTAACTTCTCTTGCTTGTTTTTCAATATCTAAACATTTTTTTTCATATTTTCCATAAGCTTTATAATAATTCTTAAGGTTAAATACAAAATTTCTTAATTCGTTCGTATCAAGACTAAGTTTATGATCTGGCCCTTTTAACTTTTTGCTGAGCGTAAAATGCTTTTCAAAAGTATTGCAGCCCAGATTAAGAGCAAGCGCAGATGCAAACTGATCCTTAGTGTGATCAGATAATCCAACTTGCAAATTAAGTTTTTTTCTAAGAAATAAAATTGAATTTAGATTGACTTTGGTAATTGGAGTTGGGTATGAACTAACACAATGAAAAATAACAATATTGCTTCTTTTGGTGCCGTTTCGTGTCAATGTTTTTATAGCATCTTTAATCTCTTTTAGATTTGCCATACCTGTCGACAGAAATATTTTTTTGTTATCTTTTCCAACTGCCTCTAATAACGGAATATTAATTATATCTGAGCTTGGTATTTTTATATAATCAAAGTTATATTTTTTTGAATCAATGTAGTCCAAAGCTGAAAAAAAGCTTTGCATAAACTTAATTTTTTTTTGTTTTGCTCGCTTTATTAGAATTGGATAAGCTTTACTCCAGTTGAGGTGAAAATCTTTAATCATAGACTTTTGATTTTTAAGACGCTTGGCTTTTTGATAATCCACCAAAGGAGCTTTTGAAGAAGCATTTTCAGGATTTGTATGCTGAAACTTTACAAAATCTGCGCCCGCTTCAGATGCGGCATCAATTAATTTTAAGGCAAGATTTATCGATCCGTTATGATTTACTCCAGCTTCTGCTATTATTTTAATATTTGATTTTTTCATTATTTTATTTATTGCGTAACTGCTTTAATCTATATTGAAATTGTTTCATATATCAACTATATAAAATTAATGAGTGTATTTGTATCTACTTGCTGTGTAAAAAATAGGAATGTAATAGAGTGCTGTGATACATTGATAAATAAAGGAATTAATTCGATTGAGCTTTCTTCGGGAAAATACTCACCTGATACAAATCAGTATCTTAAAAATAAAAGTAAATTTATAAATTTTCAAGTACATAATTACTTTCCTCCACCAAAAAAATCCTTTGTTTTTAACTTAGCTTCTGAAGATAAAAAAATCCAAAGATTAAGTATTAACTTTGCCCAAAGAGCAATAATGCTTTCTAAAAAATTAAATAGGCCATTTTATAGCTTTCATGCAGGATACTTGGTTGATCCTAAACCGAATGAACTTGGAGGAAAAGTTAAAAATCAGAAGCTATTTAACAGATCTAAGGCATTAGAAAGATTTATTAGAAATGTTAAAAAACTTTCTAAATTTGCTAACAAAAATAATGTCAGCCTTTTAATTGAAAATAATGTTCTGCAAAAAAAAGAATTTAATACTTTTAAAAAAAATTCTGTTTTAATGTCTGATCCAGTAGAGATGATGTATGTAATGAAAAAAACACCAAAAAATATAGGTTTACTTCTAGACTTAGCTCATCTCAAGGTATCTTCTAACTCTCTTAAATTTAACCTTGTAAATGCCACAAAAAAATTAAAAAAATATATTCGTGGTTACCACTTGAGTGATAACAATGGTTACGAGGATAGTAATAAAATAATTAATAAAAATACGTGGTTTTGGCCACACATAAAAAATAATTTGGATTATTATTCACTTGAAATATATAATTACGATATTAAAAAAATTATAAAAGCCTTAAATCTAACAAAGAAAAAACTAAAAAAGTGAAAATCGCTTTAATTACTGGTGTCAGTGGACAAGATGGATCTTATTTAGCAGAATTTCTTTTGCAAAAAGGTTACAAAGTTCATGGAATAAGGCGATACTCAAGCACAAATACTATTAAAAACTTATATGGAATAGTAAATAATAAAAAATTAAATAAAAATTTTTTTCTTCATTATGCAGATGTAACTGACACGGATAGTATTTATAGGGTTATCAAAAGTGTTAAACCAATTGAAATTTATAACTTGGCGGCTCAATCACATGTGCACGCCTCTTTTAAAGTTCCGGAGTATACTTCCCAAGTAGATGCTGTAAGTCAATTAAGGGTAATCGAGGTAGTAAAGCAATTAAATCCAAAAATAAAAATTTACCAAGCTGCTACAAGCGAATTATATGGAAACAGTAATAAAAAATTTCAAAATGAAAATACTCCATTTGATCCTGTATCGCCCTATAGTACAGCAAAATTATATGGTTTTTATATTTCTAAAGTTTACAGGGAGGCATATGGCATGTTTATTACTAATGGTATCTTATTCAATCATGAATCACCAAGAAGAGGGCCAAGCTTTGTAACTAAAAAAATAACTGAATCTGTAAAAAAAATTGTTAATGGTGAAATAGCATATATGTCTCTTGGAAATCTAGATTCAAAAAGAGATTGGGGCTATGCAAAAGAATATGTTGAAAGCATGTGGGTAATGCTTCAACAAAAAAAACCAGACGATTTCGTAATAGCAACTGGAAAAGTCTATTCAGTAAGAAATTTTGTTGAAGAAGCATTTAGAAATGTAAACATTAAAATTAAATGGAAGGGAACTGGTGTCAATGAGTTTGGCTATGACATGAAAACAAAAAAAATCTTGGTAAAAGTTGATCCATACTATTTCAGACCTAATGAACTGAATTATTTAAGGGGAGATTATTCGAAATCAAAAAAAATACTTAAATGGAGACCTAAAGTTACTTTTAAGGAACTTGTGAAAATAATGATACAAGCGGAATTCAAAAATTAATCCTTTATGAAAATTCCTGTAGCAAAACCATTTGTTGGAAAATTAGAAAAAAAATTTGCAAAAGATGCTTTGGACAAAGGTTGGATTTCATCTAATGGAAAATATATTGATAAATTCGAAACAGATATTAAAAAAAAATTACAAGCGAAAAATTGTGTTACGTGTTCAAATGGAACAGTGGCCTTGGTGATGGCAATGAAAGCTTTAGGAGTAAAATATGGAGACGAAATAATAGTTCCAGACTTAAGCTTTTCAGCGACAATAAATTCTGTGATAAATGTTGGAGCCAAACCTATAATATGTGAAATTGATAAATCTACTTGGTGTATTGATCCTAAAAAAGTTATAAAAAAAATAACAAAGAAAACAAAAGGAATAATTTGTGTACATTTGTATGGAAATCCATGTGACATGGATCAACTTTTAAAAATTAAAAAAAAATATAATTTATTTTTGATAGAAGATGCGGCAGAATCTTTTGGGTCAAAGTATAATAAAAAATTTACAGGAACATTAGGTGACATTGGATGTATTTCTTTTTTTGGAAATAAAACAATATCAACAGGAGAAGGTGGATGCTGTATTACTGACAACTCAAAGCTTTATGAAAAACTATTATTAATGAGGAACAATGGGTTAGATCAAAATAAAAGATATTTTTCTAAATTTCCCGGTCTTAATTTTAAAATGACAAATATTCAAGCTGCTATTGGTTATGCACAATTAAAAAATTCAAATCAATTTCTTAAAAAAAGAATTATAATAGAAAAACATTATAGTAAAAAATTTCGAAAAATTAAGTGTTTCGTAAGACAAAAAGTATTAAATAATCATAAAAGAACTGAATGGCTTTATACCATGATACTCGAAAAGTGCGATATATCAAGACTAATGAAGTATTTGCAAAAAAATAATATAGAAACTCGAAGAGTATTTTATCCCTTTCATCAAATGCCAATTTATAAAAAATATATTCCAAAAAAATTTGATAGATCAAATTCTAATTATGTTTTTAAATATGGATTATCATTACCAACATTCTTTGAATTAAATAGAAAACAAATGGATAAAGTAGTAAACAAAATTATGTTTTTTTTAAAAACATAATTTAATTAGTTAAATCAAGAACATTATCACAAATTTTCATTACTTCATTATCATGAGATATAATTATTATAGTTTTCTTATCTTTAAATGAAACAACTATATCTAGTATTTCTTTTTGAGATTTTTTATCTAAAGCATTTGTTGCCTCATCTAAAATTAATATAGGTTTTTTTGAAATAAGTGCACGGGCAAAACCTATTCTTTGTTTTTCTCCACCTGATAAATTTTTACCATTTTCTTGAAGATATAAATTTAGGTCATTTTCACTTTTAGCAATTTTATCTAACTTTAATATTTTAAGCAAATTAAAGATTTCACCATCATTAATTCCACTATCAGTGTTGTTAAGCAAAATATTATTTTTAAGAGTGTCTTCAAAAATAAATATATTTTGTGGAACATAACTAAATAAATTTCTCCATCCAATTGTATTAATATTTACTAAATTATTATCTAAAAATATTTCTCCAGATTTTGGCTTTAGCAGACCAACAATTATATTTATCAAAGTAGATTTACCACTTCCACTTGGACCCGAAACACCAAGTATTTGGTTTTTTTTAATTTCAAAACTAATATTATTTATAAATTTTTTTTCTACATTAAAATAAAAAGAAATATTGTTAAACGCCATTTTTTCTTTGTAAATGAATTTTTCATTAATTTTTTCATTTGTATTCTCATAATTTTTTTTACTACTTTCAGCTTTTTTAATTTCGTTGATGATCACTTCAACTGAATTTTGACAGTATTTCATCGAGGATATTGCAATTAAAATCTTATTCATTGAAGGTATCATTCTAATAAAAAAAATAGAGAATACAGAAATTAAAATAAATAACTCTTTTTTATCAGTACTAGTAAATTGCATTGATAAAATAATTATTAGAATTGTTAACAAAAGAAAAATTTCTAGAAAGATACGAGGAGTTTCGCCAACAAAACGTTCTTTTTTTATATAATCATAAAAACTATTTTTATTTACAAAATCTCTAATAAAAGTTTTTTCTAATTGAAATATTTTCACTGTCATAAATCCTGAAAATACCTCTTGAAGATTTTTTAATCTTAAATTTTCAAAATATTCCCTTTGCTTAGACCAATTAGATACAAATTTTTTAGAAAATAAATAAAAAGCCAATAAGGATATTGTTAATAAAATAACAATACTTAAAGTTATTTTAAAATTCACATAAAATAAAAAAAATAATATTGATATGAGAAGAATTGCTTCTGTAATTAATATTATTAATGAAAAAAGATATCTTCCATACAGCATTGCTTCAGAAGTAAGATTTTTTATTATTGTTGGAGTTTGTAAAAAAAAGATACTTGAAAAATTTAAATTAATATATCGTGTGTATAGTTTTTCTGAAATATTTTTTGTAATCAACATATTAACGTTATGCCTGTAGTAAGCTATAATTAATAAAACAATATTTTTTAAAATAAAAAGAGCTAAAATTATCAATAGTGATTTTTCTAAACTTAAGCTTAAAAAAATTGCATCTATAAAACCATATATCTTTGCAAAGCTTAAAGAACTAAAACTATCAATTTCTACAAAATATGCCAGAATAGGAATTAGCATACTGATTGAAAGTATTTCTAAAACTGAAGAGAATATACTCATCGGAATAAGATGCATTAATTTAGATACAACTTCTTTATCAAGATAAAAATTTTTTTTATCTTTCTTGAAAAAAAATATATTTAAATCTTTTAACAAATTCCTAACCCTTAATTAAATTTACTAATTTATTATTTTGAAAATTATAAATAAGATTATCTTTGCTATACTTAAGAACAATTTCTCTCCAATTATTATCTTTAATTAAAAGCATATTGTTTAAAATTTTAGAAACAGTTTTATAATCGCAATTATTTGAATAAAAAATATCATTATTTATATATTTTTTCGGCCACCCAAAATGTCTATCATTAAAACCAAAATCTGGTTGTCTAAAAAAGCATGTTTTATTTCCTCTAGATAAAGACTCCATTCCCATTGTAGACCAAACATTTACTACTATTTCACTCATGTCCAATATTTTATATGATTGTTTGCGATCTTTAGCTTTATAAAAATTCCATTGATAATTCCGTCCAAAAAACCTTTTAAAATATTGATATTCTTCATGTGAACCAGTTGAGGATAGAACTCCCAATTTAAGATTATTAACTTTACAATATTTTAATAAATTAGGTAATAGTTTATATAGATTCAAATTTAGTTGTTTCCATGTCAAAAAAGTTTTATCAAAATGTTGCATTTTTTTTTCTTCAGGAAAGTTTCTAAACTGAGATAGAAATAATATAGTTTTTTTCTTTTTTATTTTGAATATACTAAAATTATTATTTCTGAAACAACCTACGCAATGCACATTTGATAAAATATGCTCTTTATATTTTTTTTTAATTGAGTTTCCAAAAACTAAAATCTCATCACATAATAAATTTTTTTTTAAGTCTGGACTTCCAAATAGGTCCATAAAAACATGTCTTGATCCATTTTGAATAGCAATAAATTTAACTTTTCGAAAATACTTTTTTAAACAATAAAACCTAGTATTGTTATCAACGCATGTTATAACTTTTGAAGCTTTTGAATATTCTATGAAGCTAGATGTATAAGCAATAATTATACCCTCATTAATTAATATTCTCAATAAACGATAAGAAATTAAAATTCGTAATATAATAAAAATATTTGCTTCTTTTTTTAATAATCTCAGGTTGATGATATTAACTTCCTGATTTTTAAAAATATTAAGAATAATATCATCTACAACATCAAAAAAAATTATTTTTGATCTTTTAGGAATATTAAATTTCATTTCTTTGATTTCATCTCAGCTTCTATCATAATGGACACTAATTTATCTAAATTAACTTTTGGTTTCCAGGAAATTTCTTTTTGTATTTTTTTTATTGAAGCATATTTTTCTAAATTTAAATAATTTTCATTTTTTTTTTTATAATTAATCTTACTTAAAGATATATTCATTTTTTTCATAACTTTATTTGTAAGCTGCTTAACGCTAATGGATTTGCCTGTTGCGATAATAAAGTCTTGAGGTTTGTTAAGAGACATAATTTTAAATACAGCATCCATATAATCTCCTGCAAAGCCAAAATCTCTCACTGGCCTAGGATCTTGTAAAATAATTTTATAATTTTTAAGATTTTTTAATTTTATAGCTTCTGTAATTAAATATTTTAGTAAAAATTTTTTTTGTCTATATGGTGATTCATGATTGAAAAATATCCCATTAACTGCAAAAATATTATAATTTTTTCTATATGCAGTTACCAAAAAATGACCTGCTGATCTCGCTATTCCATATGGATTGGTAGGAAATATAGAAGAGTTTTCATTTATTTTATTTTTAGTATATTTATAAATCTCTGAAGAAGATGCGTTAAAAAATTTTATTTTTTTTCTTTTTTCATTTTTTACAATTTCTAGAAAATTTAATGTTATATCTATTATTGACTTGAAAGTTCTTTTTGGCTTAATCCATGATATTGAAGGATCTGAAACAGCTGCCAAGTTATAAATATGATTTGGTTTATATTTTTTTACAATTTTCTCTAGTGATGTAAAAGAATAATTAGTTTTCATAACTAATAAATTTTTTTTTTTAAAAGAATACTTTGTACTAAGACCTACTACAGTATATTTTTTATTAATTAAAAGTTTAGATAGATAGATTCCATCTTGACCTGTAATACCAGCTATTAAAGCTAATTTTTTAGAGCTCATTGTCTACAGAGTATAATCTTTTAATATCTTTCTTAAAAGCTAATCCGCCGTGGATATGGCCTTGCCAAGTTTCTAAAACGACAATTTTTGAATTTTGTTTCATTATGTATTTAAATAATTTTGTTTTAAAAAGTCTACCTGTGCCTAACATCACTCCTTCCCCATATATTCCTTGAGCGTCAGATAAGTGAAAATGTTGATAAATTTTAAGATTTTGGAAAAAAACTTTATCTGGATCAATATTATAATAATTACATGACAATAAAAAATGGCTTGTATCAAGGCATATTTTTAAACCAATTTTATTTAAAAATTTTAAATCAGATGGATTTGAAAAAATATCTAATTTTTCAGATCCACCAAAATACCATGCATACACCGGGAGCCATTGGGGTATAATTTGAACTTTATATATTTTTTTTATTTTTTTAATAAAATTAAAAATTTTTAAATAAAAGTCTTCCCTACTATATCCTTTATCATTTTTTGATATACTTATAATTAGTTTTGTTTCTTTTTGATTTGCTGATGATATATATTTACATATTTCAATACATTTTTTTAAAATCTGAAGACTTCTTTTTTTAACAGTTTTATTTTTTGAAAATAAATTCAATATATTATTTTCATCAACATAATCTGGGCAATGAACAGAAAATAAATTGTTTTTTAAAAAATTTATTTTAATAGAATTTTTCTTGAACGAATTTACATCTTTATATGATAAATGTAATTCGTAATATTTTCCCATAATTTCCTGATTAAGTTTAATGTAATCATGAGGCCTAATTGGAATAGATAATTTTTTTTTATTAATAAATAATAAATGTTTCTTTGAAAGTTTTAATTCATTAAAAAGATCTGAGGTTAAGGGTGTCTTTTTTTTCACATTTTTTTTTATTTTTGTGCCTAAATATTTATGAAGACTTAGATCATCTATTCCTATCTTTGGCTGTGACAATGTTAAAAATTTTTTCTTTAAAATTGCACCTGAGCAAACATCTCTATTGAATACATATGAACTTCCTAGATTTTGAATATTAAGTATTTCGCCTTGATTTACAATTTTTGGCGATTTATTGTTGTCAATAATATTTAAATTTTTGCAATAATAATTTAATAATTTAAAATCTTCCAATTCAGAACTTGAACTATGATCTAAACCTTGTGATTTAACATTTAAAGTTATATGTCTTTCTATAAAATCAATTCTCTTTGATAAGACATATATACAGTTAAAAATTTTATTCTCATGGCTTGAATAGCCTATTAAAAAATTTTTAAATTTTTTTTTTAATATGTCTATAAAGCCTAAATTTGAATTAACAATATTTACTGGATAGTTTGAAACACAGTGTAGCAAAGCTACTCTGTTAGAACTATTTTTAGGAATATTGTTTATTATTTTTTGAATCGATGAAAGAGTTCTGCCTCCAAATGAAATTAAAGTTAATTTTTTTAAATCAAGCACTTTCTTCAATAAGTCAACGTTGTCACTTGCTGCTGAAGGTATCTTATAAAAATCAAATTTAAATCTTTTAAAATCCTTTATATCACTTGATGTAAAAAAACTAATACCTGAATTTAAGTTTAATTTTTTTGCATACAAGGTCAATTCTTTAATTTTACTTGGAGATAAATAATTTTTATTTATTTCTTTATCTATTATTTCTTTTCCAAGTTCTGTTTGTTTTTTACTGTTAGAGAAATAAGTATTTAAATTTCTATATTGAAATTTTATTCCCCAACTACCACTTTCATGAGCCTGATTAATCAGTTTCTTACAAGTTTCTATTGATCCATTATGATTTATTCCTAATTCACATATAACTTTTGTCATGTTTTTTTTATAATTTTTATTGAGCATTTAATTGTATCAGCTTTTTTTCTGCATCAACGAAATCTTTTTTTGTATCAATATCTATTGATTTTTTTGACGACATTTTATAACAACCAATTTTACCAAAAAGCCTATTTTGGTATTTAAAATATTTTTTTACCTTAAAAATGTAAAATGCTCCATTTTCTATAAAATAATCACCAATTTCTTGTCTCATTGGTCTATTGAAAAGATCGTAGTTTAAAGGTTTTAGTTTTTTTTTTTTACTCCACAAAAATTTTTTAAAAATATACCCTGAAAACATACTATCAAATTTTCCTTTTATATATTCTTTAAATGCTTTTTTTAAATCTTTTGCAGCTAAGAGAGGAGAAGTCGCTTGTATTAAACAACAAAGTTTGTGACTTTTAAATTTATTTAAAACCTCTGTTATCACAATTTCTGTTGGAGCTGTGTCGCTTGAGCTATATGAAGATCTTTTAAAAAAATATAATTTGTTTGTTATGATGTTATGAAGTGAAGTTTTTTTTTTTAAAAATTTAATATAATTATCACTATCGGTAGCTATTACTATTTTATCAAAAATCTTAGCTTTTAAAGCTAAATTTACGGAATTCAAAACCAAAGGTATACCGTTAAAATTAAGAATATTCTTATTTTTCAAACCTTTGCTTTTAGATCTAATCGGAATTATACAAATCACGCTTAAAGTATCAATATACTATATAACTTTTGATGTCAGAAATAATATTAAATTACAAAAAATTTTTTTCAGTGCATAAATCAAGCCAATTGAGCTATTAGTACTGGTCAGCTACATGCGTTACCGCACTTCCACACCCAGCCTATCAACGT
>MDTG01193299.1_pt1 | contig 48223 bp, 41 predicted proteins | sample 811421 | NCBI WGS metagenome assembly MDTG01 (sample SAMN05326645, study PRJNA326480) | marine metagenome | isolation source: seawater | place: Pacific Ocean: South East | collected 2011 | reverse complement strand
GTCCGGGCCGCTGGCGATCACGCAGCAGACATCCGCCGGCGGACGGCGCTGCGCTTCCATCCGCCCGGGTTCTGCCATGCAGGGGCCTATGTCGTCCCCAGTGGCAAAGTACCAGTCCTCCTGGAACACGGAATCCAGATTGCGCACCACCGGACCGGCCAGGCGGCAGGCCAGTTCGCGCCAATTATCCGCATAGACCGTCCCGATGTTCATGCCGCCGGTGATGGCGACGGCGCCGTCGGCGACCAGCAGCTTGCGGTGATTGCGGAAATTGAACGTCGGCGCCCAGGGCCGGAATCGTGCCGGGAGGAACCCGGCCACCTTCACGCCTGCCCGGCGCAGGCTGCGAGCGCGCCGCCGCAGAAACCGGCTACTGCCCATGGCATCCACCAGCACCCGGACCCGAACGCCGGCTTCGGCCCGCTGCGCCAGGGCGTCGCCGATCTCGCCGCCGAGCGCGTCGTCCTCCCAGATGTAGAACAGCAGCCGGATCTCGCAGCGGGCTTCGGCGATGGCCTGCCGCAGGGCCACGAAAGCGTCGGCCCCGGTGCCGAGCAGCGTCGGCTCGGCGACGCCGACCGGCGGAAACACGCCTTCCGTCCAACGGGCGTCCGGACCGGCGAACGGCACCACCTCCGCAAGCGCTGCGTTCTGCCCGTCGACTCCCTCGACCGGCTCGCAGCGGCGGCACAACCTGCTCGAGGCTTCCCGGCGCCGCCGCCGCGGTCGCGCCAGATGCATCCGCCCCAGCAGCCACCATGCCAGCACGCCGACATACGGCAGCGCCAGCAGTGCCAGCAGCCAGCTCAGCGCCGCCAGGGGCCGGCCGCTGCGGGACAGCAGCACGGACGGCACGGTGGCGACGGCCAGCAGATCACCGACGACTACGACCCAGATGGCGACGCTGCCATCGAACACGGCGCCGAAGACGAGCGACAGGATCGAGTGCACGATCGATCAGGGTGGCAGAGCCCGGGGCGGGCGGGTCACCAGGTAGATGCCGGCGAGGCTGAGCAGAATGCCGCCAATGGCCAGCGGCGACACCTGCTCGGCGAAGAACAGCCCACCCATCAGCAGCCCGAAAACCGGGGTGAGAAAGGTGAACACGTTGAGCTGGGTCAGCCTCGCGCGCTGGAGCAGGTAGAACCACAGCACGAACACCGCTGCGGTTCCGAGCAGACTGAGCACCAGCAGGCTCCAGAGGAACGGCCAGCTCCAGCGAATCGCGCCCGGGTCCTCCGTCGCCATCGCCAGCATGCCGAGCGGCACGGCGCCGACGACGAATTGCCACCCCATCGCCCGCAGCACGTCCACACGCCCGGCGATGCGTTTGAGGATGACGTTGCCGACGGCCACGCCGAGCGCGCCGGCAAGCAGGTAGAAGACGCCCAGCGGGCCGCTGCCGCCGGATATCCCCGGCAGCCCGATGAGCACGATCCCGCCAAAACCGGCGAACAGACCAAGCCGCTGTACCGCGCGAAGGTGCTCGTCGAGCACCACCCAGGCCAGCACTGCCGCCAGCAGCGGCTGGACGTTCGCCACCACGGTGGCAATTCCCGGCGACACCAGCGCCCCGCCGTTGAACATGCCGACGAACCCTAGCGCCGTGGCGAACAGGCCAACGGCGGCCACGGCGGCCATCGTGCGCACGTCGGCGCGCAGCGGCGGGCGCCGCAGCAGCGCCGCCAGGGCCAGCAACACGCCACCGGAAATGCCTGCCCGCAGAGTTGCGTAGGTCATCGGTGGGGCGGCCTCGAGGCCGAGATTGATCAATGGAAAGCACAGCGCCCACAGAAACATGGCGGCTACCGCGCCCGCCATCACCCAAGGTCGCATCCGGGAGCCCGCGTCTTCGCTCACGATTTCGCCTCGCCAGCGTCCAGCAGCCTGGCCGCGTCGCTGGCCATGATGCGCGCTTCGTCGACCGGAACGACCCACGCGGCCGCCCCGCTGCCGGCCGCACTGATCTCGCAGGTCACGCCCGGCTCCACAGCGCCGTTGCGCGCCGGATCCAGCAGGATGCCTGCCCAACTCACGCCGTCGAGGAGCCGGGCCCGGATGCTCGGCGCGCGCTCGGCGATCCCGCCGCCGAAAATGATGACATCCAGACCGCCGAGCACCGCCAGGTACGCGCCGATGTACTTGCGCGCCCGGTGGCAGAACATGTCGACCGCGAGCCGGGCGGCGGCGTCTTCCCGGCCCAGAAGCTCGGCCATGTCGCCGCTGCCGGCCACGCCCGAGAGCCCGGAAGCGTGATTGAGCATCCAATCGATCTCCTCGATCGAGAACGACCCGTCACGCGCGAGACGCAGCACCACGGCCGGATCGACGTCGCCGCAGCGGGTCGTCATCATCAGCCCCTCGAGGGGCGAGAAGCCCATGGAGGTCTCGACCGGCCGCCCCCCGAGCGATGCCGTCACCGAGCAGCCCGCGCCAAGCTGCAACGAGATCACTCTGGCCCCAGGCGCCGCGCCCGGTACCCGCGCGCGCCATTGCTCGAGCATCGAGCGGTGCGCGAGCCCATGAAACCCGTAGCGGCGGATGCCCAGCCGGTCACACACATCGGCGGGCAGGGGGCAGTTCGCGGCCTGCTCGGGGAGGTTCGCGAAGAATGCGGTATCGAACACCGCGATCTGCGGGACGCCCAGTGCGCGTGCAGCGCGAATCCAACCCAGCGCAACCGGATTGTGCAGCGGCGCCAGCGACCCGAGGCGGGCGATCTCGGCCTCGACCGCGGCGTCCACGACACATGGCGACCGCAATCGGTGACCACCGTGAACGACTCGATGGACCACGGCTCTCGGGAGGAGGCCGCCGGCCCCGCGCACCAGCCGCCACAGAACGTCCGCATCCGGTGCCGGTGCCGGCGCCAGGTGCTCCTGTGCCAGGGGCGCCTCCGCAGGGTCTGCGAACAGCGCGAGGCGCAGAGAGGAGCTGCCGGCGTTGACGGTCAGCAGCGACGGGACAGCGCTGCCATCGCTCATCCGGGATCATCCATCGGGCTGGCCGCGGCGAGTGCCTGGCCGGCGACGGCCTGGCGGAAGCCGGCGAGCTCCTGCTCGTTCAGGGTTTCACTCGCCAGCAACGCCGCGGCGCTCTCCTCGAGCACCGCACGGTGCCGTGTGAGCACTTCGCAGGCGCGCTCGAAAGCCTGCTGCACCAGCCCCCGCACGGCCTGATCGATTCTCTCCGCGGTGGCGTCGCTCACTTCGAGGTGCGCCTGTGCATACCCGCCGTCGCCCAGGAAGCGGGGCGTCGGCTCCTGATAGGCCACGTGGCCCAGCGCGTCGTCCATGCCGTAGCGCGTCACCATGCTGCGCGCGATTTCCGAGGCCTTCAGCAGATCGTCGCCGGCTCCGGTGGAAATCCGCCCCAGCATCAGGTGCTCCGCCGCGCGCCCGCCGAGCAGCACCGCCATCTTGTCGGCCAGTTCCTCCCGCGTCATAAGAAAACGCTCTTCCGTGGGGCGCTGAATGGTGTAACCCAACGCGCCGATGCCGCGGGGGATGATCGACACCTTGTGCACCGGATCGACCCCCGGCAGCGCCATGGCGACCAGCGCGTGCCCCATCTCGTGGTAGGCCACGGCCTTGCGCTCGTTCGGGTTGAGCAGCCGGTTCTTCTTTTCCAGGCCGGCGACGATGCGCTCCACCGCGGCCGTGAAGTCGTCCAGGCTCACCGCCTCGGCACCGCGCCGGGTCGCCAGCAGCGCCGCTTCGTTCACCAGGTTGGCCAGATCCGCGCCGGTGAAGCCCGGCGTCAGCGCGGCGATGGTCTCGAGATCGGCATCGTCGGCGAGACGCACCTTCTTCACGTGGACCTGGAGAATGGCGGCGCGGCCGTGCTTGTCGGGCCGGTCCACCAGCACCTGCCGGTCGAAGCGCCCGGCGCGCAGGAGCGCGGGGTCGAGGATCTCGGGACGGTTGGTGGCAGCCAGCAGCACCACGCCCGAAGTGGGGTCGAAACCGTCCATCTCCACCAGGAGCTGGTTCAGGGTCTGCTCCTTCTCGTCGTGGCCGCCGCCGAAGGCGCCCTGCACGCCGCGCGCCCGGCCCAGCGCGTCGAGCTCGTCGATGAACACGATCGCCGGTGCCTGCTGGCGTGCCTGCTCGAACAGATCGCGCACCCGCGCCGCGCCGACGCCCACGAACATCTCCACGAACTCGGAACCGCTGATCGAGAAGAACGGCACGGCGGCTTCGCCCGCCACCGCCCGGGCGAACAGGGTCTTGCCGGTGCCCGGCGGGCCGACCAGCAGAATGCCTTTGGGGATGCGGGCACCCAGCCGGCCGTATTTGTCCGGCTCGCGCAGAAAGCTCACCACCTCCTGCAGCTCCTGCTTGGCCTCGTCCACGCCGGCAACGTCGGCAAACGTCACTTTGGTGTCCTTCTCGACGTAGACCTTGGCCTTGCTCTTGCCGACCGACATCATTCCGCCGGCGCCGCCGGGACCGTGCATCCGCTTCATGGCGAACGTCCAGATGCCGAAGAACACGGCGATCCAGATGACCATCGACACCAGCGACCCGACCCAGCGGCTCTCCACGCGACCTTCGTAGGTGACCCCGGCGCGTTCGAGGTCCGCGACCAGCGTGTCGTCCTCGACCCGGGTGGTGACGAAACCGTGACGACCGTCGCCCGTGCGGCGCAGCGCCTCGATCTTCTCCGGCGCGAGCAGATTACCGAGGCCGTCCGTGCGCACCGTGCCGCGGATGTCCGCGGGACCTACACTCAGATCTTCGAGCTGACCCGCCGCCAGCAGCTTCTTGAAGTCGCTGTAAGGGAGGTTCTCGGAATGACCGCCGAGGTAGCTCTGGGCAACCAGCAGCACCAGAAACGCGGCGAGTACGTACCAGACGGAAAACTGCTGCGTCTTGTCGAGCTGCATGGGCCTCACCCGACCCAACGCCGATGGAAAAAGTTGTAGAGCGGCGTGTACACCAGGCCCGCATACACTCCGTACAGAAAGCTCTCCACCAGGCCCAGGACGAATCCCCACCAGGTCAGCCATTCGAAGGCCGGCAACACCTGCTCGAGGAACGCGTGCATGTGCAGGGCATCCGGCGTCACCAGGCCCCAGATCACGCACACCACGAAGGCGATGGCGGCCCACGTGCCGAGCGACCAGGTCACCACTTTCCAATTCAACATTTCAGACTCCCGATTCGCTGTCGTTCACATTTCCGCCGGGTCGACGTCCCGCCCGTGCGGCAAGGCCACCAGGCGCTCCACGGTTTCCACCGACACGATGCCCGCCGCAGCGCCAGAGCCCTGGGCGCTATCCGCCAACGCACCGATGATGTCGTCCACACGCGCCTCACTGGCATAGAGTACGACCCGCACGTTGTTGCGCATCAGGTCGCGTCGGAAAAAATTCGGATGCTCGCCGTAGCCGCGCACGTGCTCAACGGTCACGCCGGGCACGCCGCAGCGCCGCAGGTTCTGCTCCAGCGTATCGAGCAGCTCCAGCGGAACGATGGCGGTGATACGTTTGATGCTCATGGGACGGTCTCCGATGCGCTGTCGTCAGGGGGCGGATCGAGCAGCTCGCGCAGGGCACCGGCGAGCACTTCAGTGAGATCGATGCGGTTGCTCGGGTGCGGCACCGTGTTCGCGGTAACGATCGTGCCGGCACCCGCGCGCTTCAGGGCGGCGTAGGCGTCACCGGCGAACAGGCCGTGCACGCCGACGCACACCGGTGCCGGGTACCGCGCGCGGCGCAGATGCGTCACGGTCTCGATCATCGTTCCTGCGGTGGACACGATGTCGTCGACCAGCACCGGGGTGCGGCCCGACCATGGCTCCAGAGGCGGCACCTCGATCTCCACGTCACGATCCCCCCGACGGGTCTTCGACAATACCACGTGTGGCGCCCGGGCCAGGCCAGCCACGTCGCTGACCCACTGCTCGCTCTCGCTGTCCGGCCCGATCAGCAGCGGCGCGGTGACGTGGTCGGCGATCCACGAGGCAACCGCCGGCGCCGCGTGCACCACCCGGGCGGGCACCCGATAGAGCTCAGCGAGCGAATGATAACGATGCAGATGGGGATCCACCGTCACCAGCCCATCCGCCAGGGCGCCGAGAAAGTCCGCGAACACCATCGACGTGACCACTTCGCCCGGGCGAAAGCGCACATCCTGGCGCATGTAGGCAAGGTATGGGGCAGCGAGAACGATCCGCCGCGCGCCCCGGTCCCGCAGGCCGCGGACCGCGAACAGCAGCGGCAGCGCCAGTGCGTCCGGCTGTGCCAGAGTCGCCGCCAGGACCACGTCGCGACCATCGCAGGGGCTGTCCACCCGCACGTACGTCTCGCCATCCGGAAAGTGCCGGATCTCCATTCGGCCGCGCTCGGCGGGCAGCACCCTGGCCAGGCGCGACGCCAGGGGTTCCTGGCCCGGCATCTCGAACAGCAACGGCATGCCGCTCACGACCGAACCTCGCGGTCTGCCGGGTCGATGCCCACCAGATCAGGGTGACGGCTCAGGTACTCGAGTGCGTACTCCAGCTCGCCCGGCGTTTCGGCATGCACCCTCAGCACCGGCTCGCCGGCCGCCACCCGGTCACCGGCGCGGGCCAGCAGCTCCACGCCCGCCGCAGGGGCCTGGGGCGCACCCGCCAGCTTGGCGAGCCGGGCCAGCCGACGGTTGTCGATGGCGGCGATGCGCCCCGCGCGGACCGCCACTGCAGGCGCCTGGTGCGCGGCCACCGGCGGCGTGCGCAGCCCGCCCTGGGCCTCGCAGATGGCCTGAAACTTGCGCCACGCCCGACCGTCGTCCAGCGTCTCCAGGGCATGCTGCACACCCTGCCCTCCCGCGCAGACCGCGCCACGCTCCAGAATGGCACCCGCCAGCGCGGCCGCTCGGGCACGCAGATCGGCCGGCGCCGATTCGTGCCCCTGCAGCACCGCCAGCACGTCGCGCGCTTCCAGGGCCGGGCCGATGCCACGGCCCACCGGCTGGGAGCCGTCGGTCTGAATGACATCGACGTTCAGCCCCAGCGCCGCGCCGGTGCGCTCGAGCAGCGCACCCAGCCGCCGCGCCGCATCGCCGTCGCGGACCTTGGCGGTCGGCCCCACCGGCACGTCGATGAGCGCATGGGTGGATCCCGCTGAAATCTTCTTCGACAGCACCGAGGCGACGAGCTGAGCCTCGCTGTCCAGGTCCAGCTCGCGCTCGACCCGGATCAGCACGTCGTCGGCGGGGCTCAGGTCCACCGCCCCGCCCCACACCAGGCAGCCGCCCTCCTGCTCCACGACCCGCCGCATGTGGCTCAGCGACAGATCCACCGGGGCCAGCGTCTCCATGGTATCCGCCGTGCCAGCGGGTGAGGTGATTGCCCGTGACGAGGTTTTCGGCATCACCAGCCCGCAGGCCGCCACGATCGCCACCACCAGCGGCGTGGTGCGGTTGCCCGGCAATCCGCCGACGCAGTGTTTATCGAACACCTGCGGGGCATCCCAGGTGAGCGTCTCGCCGACTGCCACCATGGCGCCGGTCAGCGCCACGATTTCGTCAGGTGCCAGTCGATCGCCCACGCAGGCGGCAAGAAAGGCGCTGAGCTGCACGTCGCTGTAGCGCCGTGCGGCGACGTCCCGCACCAAGGCTTCGATGTCGGAGGCGGCGAGCACGCGGTCGAACAACTTGGCACGAACGTGGCCGAACGACTCCACCGGATCGGCGTGGCTCACCGCCAGCGGCGACTGGTCGGTCAGGTCGAGCAATTGCCACGCGGATTCCGACAGCCCGGCTTCACCGCTGACGAGCAGATGCTCGGCGACGACGTTCAGCGTGGCGACGATCTGCCGTGTCGGCGTCGACAGGCGGACCCGGGAACGCGACTCGAAGCCTTCCGAGCGGCATACCGTGCAATCGCGGCGCATGTAGACGACGGGCTCCTGATAGGTGTCGATGCCCATGCGCCGGGCGCGCAGCACGTTATGGCGGGTTTCGGCGCCCACGCGTGTCCGGGCCTCGATCATTCGCTCCCCCGGTGCTCCAGGGTGAAGCCGCACTTCTCCAGCAGGGAAAGCCACGCCAGCGCCGGTTCCCGCTCGTCGACGTGACCGAACCGGCCCTTGCCGCGGCGCAGAAACTCGTCCGCGAAACGGATCACGTGATCAAGATGGACCCAGTGCCAGCCGCGCGGCGCCCGCTCGCCGCGGGAGGCGAACAGGACCATCCGCACCGAGTGTCCCAGGGTGCTCTGGGCCCGGCCGCGTTGCAGCAATGCCCGCACCAGACCGGGCGCCTCTTCGGGCAGGCAGCAACCGAACCGGGCCAGAGCCGCACCCAGCACCAGCGGGTCGCGCGTGGCCGGGTTGGCGAACGCCCGGCCCTGCTTGATCTCCGCCACGATCATGTCGGTGCCGTCAGGCGGGCAGGCCAGAGCCGGGTCCGGGGCGTCGGTGACGGGGCCTCGGACCTGCCGTCCGGCTTCCGTCTTTTCGCGCGCCTTGCCGCGGCCGAACCGCACGGCCAGCATGTCGAGATCCGTGAGCATGCGCGGCGCTTCGTCCTGTCGATTCTCGATCAAGGGGTACTCGGCCGCCGTCAGGTAACCGTTCAGCCGCAGATAGGCCTGAACCAGGTGGGTCGCTACGTCCATCGCATCAGCCGAGCTCGACCGTGCGGCCGAGCTCCGGCACCTCGGCGGGCCAGCCGAATTCCTGCACGATGCGCCGTTGCAGCGCCGCCTCTGCCGGCGCGTCGCCGTGGGTCACGAACACCTGGCGCGGCGGCGGCGCCCCCACGGCACCCGCGAGCCAGTCCAGCAGCTCATCCGCGTCCGCGTGGGCGGACAGCGAGCTGATCTCCGCCAGCTCGGCGTTCACCTGCAGCGTGCGGCCATGGACCCGGACCTGACGGGCACCGCCCAGCATCGCGGCACCGCGCGTGCCCGCCGCCTGGTAACCGGTGAACAGCACGGTATTGCGGGCGTCCTCCAGCCAGGCTCGAAAGTGGTGGAGGATGCGCCCGCCGCTGGCCATGCCGCTCGCGCTGACGACGATCATGGGACCCTGCCGGCGATTCAGCGCCCGCGACTCGTCGGCGCTGTTGACGTAGCGGGCGACGCCGCACATTGTCCGACAGGCTTCCCGGCTGAGCCGGTGCTCGTCGAGGTGGTCACAGAAGATGTCGGTGGCGTCGATGGCCATGGGACTGTTCAGATACACCGGCACATCGGGCAGCCGGCCGGTGTCGCGCAGTCCGGCCAGCAGGTGCAGCAGCGTTTGCGCCCGCCCGACGGCGAACGCGGGAATCATGACGACGCCGTGGCGGCGTACCGTGCGCGCAATGACGTCGTGCAGGATCTCGTCCGGCGCATCCGGCGGATGCGCGCGATCACCGTAAGTCGACTCGGTGACCAGCCAGTCCGCTGCCGTCAGCGGCGCCGGCGGCCGCATCAGCGGGTCGTTGGCCCGGCCCATGTCGCCGCTGAACACGAGACGCCGGCCATCGAGGTCGAGCGCGAGCCACGCAGCGCCGAGGATGTGACCCGCCGGGTGGAACGTGAACGTCATGCCCGACGCCACGTCGACCGTTTCGCCGAACGCAACGGGCCTCAGCAGATCGAGGCTGGCGCGCGCGTCTGCCTCGTCGTACAGCGGCTCGACGGCGTCTTCGCCGAGCAGTCGCTTTCGCCGCGCGTACTCGGCATCCTCCTGCTGCAGGTAGCCGGAATCGGGCAACAGAATCCCGGCCAGCGCTGACGTGCCTGACGTGCAGTACACCGGACCGGTGAAGCCGTTCTTCCACAGCACCGGCAGATAGCCGCTGTGATCCAGATGGGCGTGGGTCAAGATCACGGCGTCGATGTCCGACGCGGCCACGGCCAGGGGCTCCCAGTTGCGCCGCCGCAGCGTTTGTGGCCCCTGGAACAGTCCCGCGTCGATGAGCAGTTTCCGACCCGCGCACTCCAGAAGATACTTCGATCCGGTAACGGTGCCCGCACCGCCCAGGAAGGTGAGGCGGGGCGCTGGGGGCCTTACTTCAGCCATGGTCGAACGTCTCCCGGGACCTGCGCCTCGGCACGAAGGCCGGCGTACGCGCCATGTAGCGCCGGTACCGGTCACCGTGCTCCTCCAGCGCCGCCTGCTCCTCGTGCCGTGCCAGGCGCACGTACGCCCACACCAGAATGGGGAACATCACCAGCGTCGGCAGCGTCGGCCACTGCAGCAGGAACCCGAACATGATGACCACGAATGCCACGTATTGCGGATGCCGCATGCGCGCGTAGAGCCCATCCACCGCCAGCTCGCCGGCCTGTTGCGCGCTGTGCAGCACGCGCCAGGCGGCGGCCAGCATGATGAACCCCGCGAAAATCAATAGGTTGCTGAGGATGTGCAGCGGATCGAAGTGGGGGTTGATGTCCCAGCCGAGCAGCGTGTTCCAGAGATGCCCGGCATCGTGGCTGAACAGGTTGGTCTCGGGAAACCGGGACTGCAGCCATCCCGACAGCAGATAAATGGTGAGCGGAAACCCGTACATCTCCGTGAACAGCGCCACCACGAATGCGGAGAAGGCGCCGAGGCTGCGCCAGTCCCGGGGGCTCTTCGGCTTGGTGAAACTGAACGCAAAGATGATGAAGACCGCCGAGTTGAGCACCACCAGGGTCCACAGACCGTAGCCGTCACCGCCGTGCATCAGTCGCGCTCCCGGCGATGGTCATGATCGGGCTCACCACCGCCATGGCCGCCGTGACCGCCGTGGCCCCCATGACCGCCGTGGCCGCCATGCATGAATATATGCATCAGGGGACACAGCAGAAAGATCAGAAACGGCAACGCGTAAATGAAGTGCGCCCGATGTTCGGTGAGCAGAAAGTAGGTCACCGCGCCGATCAGCCCCAGCGCCGCCAGTCCGTTCGGGGTGAGCCAGAAGTTGCGCTTGCTGCCATCCGTGGGGGACTTGATCATTGCACGATCACCTTGCCGCGAAACATGCCCATCTGGCAGGAGAACTCGAATTCGCCGGGCTCCTGGGGCAGGAACTCCACCGGCACGACCTCGCCGGTCGGCAGCTCGGCGGTCCTGCCGAAGTCGGGCAGCGTGACCCGCTCCGAGCAGCTCGCGGTCTCCTCCCGGCGGAAGTTGAGACGTACCGGCTTGCCCCGCTCCACCAGAATCACGTCGGGCGTGTAGCCGCCTTTGACCAGGATCATCGCTTCCTGGTAGCCGGAGCTCGCCAGCGACGCGCGGGTGCCGCTGGCACGGTTCATCCAGAAATACCAGACGATGAAGAGAATGGCTCCGATCCCGAGAGCGGTCACGAGCATCCGGTCAGGGGTCATGCGGCACCTCCTGCGGGTTGAAAATAGCGCAGCCGATTGGCGTTGGTTACTACCGTGACGGAGCTGAACGCCATGGCCGCCGCGGCGATCAGCGGCGACAGCAGCAGCCCGCTGAACGGATACAGCAGACCCATGGCGACCGGGATGCCCAGGGTGTTGTAGATGAAGGCACCGAACAGATTCTGATAGACGTTGCGCATGGTGGCTCGGCTGATCTCCATGGCCGTGACTAGACCCTGCAGGCTGCCTTTGATCAGCGTGATGTCGCTCGCCTCGATGGCCACGTCGGTGCCGGTGCCGATGGCCAGCCCGACGTCGGCCTGGGCCAGCGCCGGCGCGTCGTTGATGCCGTCGCCCACCATGGCCACCGTCTTACCTTCGAGCTGCAGCTTCTGGATCTCGTGGGCCTTGTCCTCGGGCAGAACGTCCGCAAGCACCCGCTCGATCCCGACCTGGCGCGCGATGGCCGCCGCCGTACGCTCGTTGTCGCCGGTGATCATCACCACCTCGAGCCCCAGGTCGCGGAGCGCCGTGATGGCTTCCCGGGAATCCTCCTTGATCGTGTCGGCCACCGCGACGAGCCCCACCGCGGCACCGTCTACAGCCACGAACATGGGGGTCTTGCCGGCCTCGGCAAGTCGCTCCCAGTGGGTGGTGAGATCACCGATCTCGATGTTGCGGTCGCGCAGCAGCTTGGCGTTGCCGAGCAGCACGTCACGGCCACCCACGGAGCCACGCACGCCATGACCGGGGACGGCGTCGAAGCCACTGACCGCGGGCAGTTCGAGGCCGCGCGCCTCGGCGCCCCGCACAATGGCCTCGCCGAGGGGGTGCTCGGAGCCACGCTCCAGGGCCGCCGTGAGCGCCAGCAGGTCGTTCTCGGCCACAGCGGCCGTGGGCACGACGTCCGTCAGCTCCGGCTCGCCCTTGGTAATGGTGCCGGTCTTGTCCAGCACGATGGCGTCCAGGCGCTTGGCCGTCTGCAGCGCGTCGCCCGAGCGGATCAGAATGCCGTTCTCGGCACCCTTGCCGATGCCCACGGTGAGTGACGTCGGCGTCGCCAATCCGAGCGCGCACGGGCAGGCGATGATCAGCGTCGTCACCAGCACGATCATGGCATAGACGATGCGCGGTTCCGGCCCGACGTTGTACCAGACCGTGAACGACGCGATGGCCAGAATCATCACGGCCGGGACGAAGTAGGCAGACACCTGGTCCACCACGCGCTGGATCGGCGCCTTGGAGCCTTGCGCGTCCTGGACCATGCGAATGATGTTGGCCAGCATCGTGTCCTTGCCCACCTTGGTGGCGCGGAACTTGAAAGACCCGGTCTTGTTGATGGTGGCGCCGATGACCTCGTCGCCGGCCCGCTTTTCCACCGGGATCGACTCGCCGGTGATCATGGACTCGTCGACGCTGCTCGACCCCTCGACGATCTCACCGTCGACGGGAATCTTGTCGCCGGGACGCACGACCACCGTGTCGCCGGCCACGACTTCTTCCACGGGTATGTCGATTTCGGCGCCGTCGCGCACCACACGCGCGGTTTTGGCCTGCAATCCGACCAGTTTCTTGATGGCTTCCGAGGTCCGGCCCTTCGCCTTCACCTCCAGGGCCAGACCCAGCACCACGAGCGCCACCACCACCGTCGAGACGTCCCAGAACACCTCCGCCAGCGCCTGCTCCGGAAACCAGCCCGGAACCGCCACCGCCACCGCGGAATAGAGAAATGCGGCACTGACCCCAGCCGCGATCAAGGTGTGCATGTTGGCGGTGCGATGTTTGAGCGCGGCCCAGGCACCGGAATAGAACTGCGAGCCCGACCACACCAGCACCGGCACGGTCAGCACGCCCAGCAGCCCCCAGACCAGACGGCGGTTGTCGCTGCCCATGGGCATCCACTCACGCAACCCGGGCACGAAATCGGGATAGCTGAACAACATGACGGGAATCGACACCACGGCGGCGAACCAAAACTTACCCATGAGCTGTCGGTACTCGGCGTCCTGGGCCGCAGCGTGCCGATCCATGCTCGCCTCGGAGGCTTCTACCGCCGGCTCGAGCGTATAGCCGCTGTCGGCCACCGCACGCTCGAGGCCGGGCAGGTCGACGAGCGCCGGGCGGTATTCGATGTCGGCTTCACCGGAGGCGACGTTGACGGCGGCGGAGAGCACGCCGGGCGTCGCCGCCAATGCGGCTTCCACCCGGGACACGCAGGAGGCACAGCGCAAGCCGCCCACGGCCATCCGCACCCGGGTCGAGCCGGGCACATAGCCCTCCGCCTGCACGGCATCGGTCAATGCCCGCACCGGGACGCGCTCCGGGTCAAAATCCACGGCCGCGGTCCGGCTGGCGAGGTTCACCGTCGCCCTGGGCACACCCGGGACGCGCCGCAACGCGGATTCGACGCGACGCGCGCAGTGCGGGCAGGTCATGCCCTCGATAGTCAGGTCCAGATGACCCATCAGATTCTCCACGGGACGCCAAACTCCGATTCCGCCCAAGGGTAAAACCTGTAACTCGCATTCAGGTCAACAGATCGTCGCGCATCAGATCGTCCTCGCCCTGATCGTCCGCCTCGGCCACGAGGTCGATCAGATAGCACAGGCTGGCGTGATCGGGCAGGCGGTCGGGCAACCGACTCCACTGCGCGATGGCGTCTTCCATCCGCGCCTGCAGAGCCCCGACCGCCATCAGCCGCCGGTGATTCTCCCGCGCCCGCAACTGAATGAGGTGGCGGGTCTCCGGACAGGGAGACAGCCCCTGGTCGGCATCAGCCAGAATGGTCCCGACGTCGCTCAGATTGAAGCCGAGCCAGCGCGCGCGCCGGATGAAGCGGACCCGCTGGACGTCGGTGAGCGCGTAGGCGCGGTAGCGATTGCCGCGCTCGCGGGCGGGATGCAGCAGGCCCACCCGCGTGTAGTAGCGGATCACGTGAGGAGCTACGCCCGAGCGCTGTGCCAGTTCCTTGACCCGCATGACTGCGCTGCCGCGCGCTAGGGCCGCCCGAACTCGGCGCGCAGGAACGCCACCAGCGCCCGGGCGTCGGCCTCCGTCAGACTCGGATTACCCCCTCTGGGCGGCATGGTCAGCGGCGAGTTGGCCGATTGCTTGCCGTCCAGGATGCTCCGCAGCAGCACCTCGTCCGTCTGGCTCAGCGGCCCATCCGCGGCTCGCAGCGACGCCATACCGGGTAACACCCCCCGGCCGTCGGGGCCGTGGCAGGCGATGCAGGTCTGCTGATACAGGGAACGGCCAGCCGCCGCCGGCTCGCCGGCGGCGGCCCCCACCGGCACCAGCACGACGATGGCCGCGACAAGCTTCCAGCGTTTGCACATATCAGTTGCTCTCCTGCAGAAATGCCAGCACGTCGCGGGCTTCCTGGCCCGTCAGGTTGGCGCGGACCCGCATGTGCGCCACCACCGCCCGCCACTGATCGTCGCGCAGCTCCTTGGGGTCGCGCATGTTGTGGCAGCGCGCGCAGGTGGCCGCCCAGGTCTGGGCGCCGCGCGCGAACTGCGACGGGTCGTTGCCGGCCGGCGCCGCTGTGCCCGCCGGGTCTGCCGCCGCAGCGGCACCGGTCAAGGCCAGGGCAAGCCCTACCACGGCACACCGGCGCGCCGAGCTATTCGTCCGTTTCATGTCCACGCTCCTCTCAATATCCATAGGCGACCTGCAGCAACCAGCGATCCTCGTCGGTCTCCTCGCCGGCGAGACCGTCGTTGAACTCGTAGCCGAGCTTGAGGATGGCGTTCGGCGTCAGCAGGTAATTCAAGCCCACACTCCACTGCTCCTGAGTCTGATCGGGGTGCGGCGAGTCGAAGTCCGTGTAACGCAGCACACCTTCCCACTTGGCCTCGGCGAACTGGTAGGCGCCCTGCAGATACCAGGTCTCCCACTTGCCGCCTTCCGGCACGATGCTCCCCGCGGCGTCGCCGATGTCCTGCTGCACGTACTCCCCGCGCAGATCCAGCGTGTGCCAGCGATAGCTGAAGTCCGCCCCCAGAACCTCGTAGTCGCGGGCCGGATCGCCCTCGAAATCCAGGCCGTCGTTCTCGACCACCGCCGCGTCGCCGAACGCGCCAGAGACGCCGATCTCCAGGCTCGGCACCGGCAACAGCGTCAAGCGACCGCCGACGACCTTCTCGTCGTCCGGATCACCGGTGAAGCCGTCCGTGTCAACGCCGTGAAGCTCGCCGTCCTCGCCCTCGAGCTTGGGGCCGTTGCCGACGTAGCCGGTGTACGTGACCTTGCTCCGGTCTCCGATCGGCAGCCCCCCGCGAAGCTGAAAACCCACCTCGGCCAGCGGCGCCGCACCATCATGGCCGAAACCCGGTGGCGCCGATGGCAGCTTGTTGATCCACGCCGGATGAATGTTCTGGCGGAAATTGCCGATCGGGCTGACGAATTTGCCGGCACCGAAGGTCAGGTAGTCGTTGACGAAAATGTTGATGGCGCTGTATTCGAGCGCGACGCCGGTGCTGCCGTCCTCTTCGACCTCGACTTCGAGCTCCGACTCCCACAGCACGCGGTCCGCATACTGGAAGTGGAAGATCGGGTTGAAATTGGCTACGTCGAAGGAGTCGGCCCCGTTGTCCTGACTGGCATAGCCGGCCGCGGCGTAGCCGGCCAGGTGCGTCACGGCTCGGGTATTGCGCCACTCGTCGGCCGACCGGCGGGCGCTGTTGGCCGTCTGATTGGCCCGGTCGACGGCAATGCGCAGCGTCTCGATCTGCTGACCCGCGGGCGGCGAGGCTGCCATCTCCTCGCGCAGCTCGGCCAGCTCTTCGGCCAGCGCCGCAGTTCTGGCTTCCAGTTCGCGGATTCGCTCTGCGCCGCAGCCACGGGCCCGGCGGCCATGGCCAGACCCAGGGACGTAGCCCAGAGCAGGCGGGGTCGGTTGCGAGGCGTCATCGTGAGGCTCTCCGTCTTGTGACTGTGCGCCGGAGCATAGAACCTGCTCCCTGCATACAGGTCAATCTTCGGGTTTCCCGTATCCGGCACCGGCTCCGGCGCCCGCCCGCTCGGCCGCCGCGACCTGCGCCTTGACCGCGAGGAAACTGTCGGGACTGACCGAGATGGAGTCGATGCCGCACTCGACGAGAAAGCGGGCGAACTCCGGATGATCGCTCGGCGCCTGACCGCACAGCCCGACCTTGGCACCGGCGGCACGAGCGGCCTCGATGACATGCCGTATCATCCAGCGCACGGCCGGGTCCTGTTCGTCGAACAACCCAGCAAGCGCCGCGGAGTCCCGATCTACCCCGAGCGTGAGCTGGGTCAGGTCGTTGGAGCCGATGGAGAAGCCGTCGAATCGCGCCGCAAAGGCTTCGGCCAGCACCACGTTCGACGGGATCTCGCACATCACGTACACCTCGAGACCGTCTACACCGCGCTCCAGGCCGTGGGCCGCCATTTCCGCCAGCACCCGGTCCGCCTCCGTGACCGAGCGGCAGAACGGGATCATGACGATCACGTTGCCGAAGCCGAGCTCCCGACGCAGCCGGCGGATGGCTCGGCACTCCAACGCGAAACCCTCGCGGTAGCGCGGCGAGTAGTAACGCGCAGCGCCACGGAAGCCGAGCATGGGATTCGCTTCCGCGGGCTCGAACTCCGCGCCGCCGACGAGGTTGGCGTACTCGTTGGTCTTGAAGTCGCTCATCCGGACGATCACCGGGTTCGGATACTGCACCGCGGCAATACGCGCCAGGCCCCGCGCCAGACGATCGACGAAATACTCGGTGCGATCCGCATAGCCCCGGGTCAGGCGGTCGATCTCGCCTCGCGCCTCGGCGTCCGTGAGCGTCTCGAAGTGCGCGAGCGCCATGGGATGGACTTTGATGTGATTGCCGATCACGAATTCCATGCGCGCCAGCCCGACGCCGTCGGCAGGCAACCGCCACCACCGGAAGGCCGCCGCCGGATTGGCCAGATTCAACAGCACCCGGGTACGGGTTTCGGGCACGCGGTCGAGCGCGTGCAGCTCGCGGCGGAATTCCGCCGGGCCGTCGTAGACGTAACCCTGATCGCCCTCCGCACAGGAGACGGTCACCGTTCTTTCGTCGTGCAGAACGTGAGTGGCGTTACCGGTGCCGACCACGGCCGGCAATCCGAGCTCGCGGCTGACGATCGCTGCGTGCGAAGTGCGCCCTCCGTGATCGGTGACCAGCGCCGCGGCGCGCTTCATGACCGGAACCCAGTCGGGGTCGGTCTTGCCCGTCACCAGCACCGCGCCGTCGACGAACCGATCCATCTCCCGGGGGCTGTCGATGACCAGCACCGGTGCGGTCACTATGGCGCCGCCGATGCTCAACCCCGAGACCAGCACCGGTCCGTGCTGACCGATGCGATAATGTTCCAGCGCCGCGTTGTCGCGCCGCGACTGCACGGTCTCCGGGCGAGCCTGGACGATGAACAGCTCGCCCGTGCGGCCATCCTTCGCCCACTCCATGTCCATCGGGCAGCCGTAGTGCGCTTCGATCACGCAGGCCCAGCGGGCCAGCGTGAGGATCTCCTGGTCGCTCAGGACGAACGCTTCCCGCTCCGCCCTGGAGGTCGGCACGTTCCGGGTAGGCGGCCCAGAGTCGGCATAGACCATCTTCTGCAGCTTGCCGCCGCGCCGTTTGTCGATGACCGGGACCACTGCCGGATCGTTCAACAGCGGCTTGAACACCTGGTAGGCATCCGGATCGACGGCTCCCTGGACCACGTTTTCGCCCAGGCCCCACGCCGCATCCACCAGCACCACCCGGTCGAAACCGGTTTCCGTGTCGATGGAGAACATCACCCCGGCTCCGGCCAGATCCGCACGCACCATCAGCTGCACGCCGACGGACAGTGCGACGGAGAGGTGATCGAATCCCTTGGCCTGGCGGTAGCTGATGGCGCGATCCGTGAACAGCGAGGCGAAGCAGCGTCGACAGGCATCGAGCAGCGCCCGCGGCCCGCGCACGTTCAGAAACGACTCCTGCTGGCCGGCGAAGCTGGCATCCGGGAGATCCTCCGCAGTGGCGCTGGAGCGCACCGCCACGTCGACCTCGTCCACGCCGGCGCGGGCGCTCAGGGATGCATAGGCCTGCTCGATCTCCGCCGCCAGGTCCGCGGGCCAGACGCCGCCCAGGATGACCTGACGGATGCGGCGCCCGGCTTCCTGTACGGACATGGAGCTGCCGCGGAGATCTGCAAGCGTCGCTGACAACATCGCTTCCAGACCGTTGTGCGCCAGAAACGCCCGGTACGCGTCCGCCGTCGTCGCGAACCCGGGCGGAACGTGAACACCGCGCGCGCCCAGCTTGGATACCATCTCGCCGAGCGAGGCGTTCTTGCCGCCGACCCGTGCGGTATCGTTCCGGCCCAGAGCGTCGAAGTCCACGATGCGCGGCTGCCCGGTGCCTTGTCCCATGCAGGCCATCTCCAATCCGGCGACCACCGGACGGTACAACGTGAATCCTGCACACAGGTCAACGTCGCGCCCCTCCACGACACCTCGACCTCGCGGAGACCACGGCTCGCCGGTAGAGATCACCTAAGCGCCACTTGACCTGGCACCCGCACACACGTTGTTACCATGGCCGATGTGCCGAACTCAGCCCAAGCACCGACCGTGAACGCCCGCTTCCGCGTTCTCCTCGCCACGAGCGAACTGGCGCCCTGGGTGAAGTCCGGCGGGCTGGCCGACGTGGCAGCCGGTCTGGGTCGAGCGCTCGGCCGCCGCGGCCACGACGTGCGGATCGTCATGCCCTACTACGAAACTCAGTTCGACCCTGCGCAGCCGGAGCGAGTCGTGGCTTCGAGCTTCATCGACGGTTACCGGATCGACGTGCTGGAGGCCCGACTCGGTGACCTATCCGCCTACCTGCTGCGCTGCCCGGCCCTATACGCCCGGCCTGGTACGCCGTACGGCGATGGGGCCGGCGCCGACTGGCCCGACAACGACGAACGGTTCGGCGTGTTCGGACGCGCTGTCGCATGGTTGGCCGATCGCCACGCCCTGCGCGGTTTCGTCCCCGACGTGGTACATCTCAACGACTGGCCAAGCGCTCTGGCGGCGCCGTTCGTCACCGCGCAGCCGGATCGACCCGGCGTGCTGTTCACGATTCACAACCTGGGCTACCAGGGTCTGTTCCCCCGGGAGTCGTTCGACCGGCTGGAGACCCGGATCGGACTGGACCGGTCGTGGTGGAGCCCGGCCGCTCTGGAGTTTCACGGCCGGCTGTCGTTCATCAAGGCCGGACTCGCGTTCGCCGACCGGCTGTCGACCGTCAGCACCGGCTACGCCCGGGAGATCCAGACCGACGAGCTCGGCTTCGGACTCGGTGGCCTGCTGCGCCAACGCGCCGGCGACCTGCACGCCATCGTCAACGGCATCGACACCGACCGCTGGGATCCGGCACGGGATCCGTTGATCACCCACCACTACGACGCCGATCGACTGAGCGTCAAGTCACGGAACAAGGCGTTGCTGCAGCGTGAACTCGGGCTCGAAGTCGAGTCACGACGCCCTCTTGCGGCCGTGATCAGCCGGCTCGTGCCGCAGAAGGGCATCGACCTGGTGGCCGACGCACTGCCGGAGCTGCTCGATCGGGGGCTGCAGCTCGCGGCGCTCGGCAGCGGCGCCGAAGACATCGAGCGCCGGCTGGAGCGCGCCGGCATCGATCATTCCGGCAAGGTGGCGTATCGTGGCGGCATGGACGAGGCGTTGGCGCACAGGCTGGAGGCCGGCGCCGATCTGTTGCTCATGCCGTCCCGCTACGAGCCCTGCGGTTTGAATCAGATGTACAGCATGCGCTACGGGACCGTGCCCGTCGTGCGCCGCACCGGCGGGCTGGCGGACACCGTGGATGCCGCCACCGGCTTCCTGTTCGACGAACCGACGGCGGACGCCCTGGTCCAGGCGGTCGGCGACGCGCTCGACGCCTACGTCGACAGCGAGCGATGGCTCCGGCTGCAACAGAACGGCATGCGGCGCGATTTCTCCTGGAACCGCAGCGCAGCCGACTACGAGGGACTCTACGGAGACCTGTGTGACCGCCATGGCCGCTGATCGGCGCGCCCTCGTCGCGCTCACCGAAGGACGACACCATGCGCCCTTCGATCTGCTCGGGCGCTTCGACCACGGCGATACGACCCTCATCCGCGTCTTTCGCCCCGACGCCGACCACGTCACCCTGACCGATGGGCGGGCGTTCGCGGCCACCGCCGTCGATGGCGTGTTCGAGTGGCGCGGCCGTGCCGCCGACGTCCCGGGGCGCTACCGGCTGCGGGTGCGCCGTGGCCCCCATACCCACGTGGAAGACGATGCCTATGCGTTTCGTGTCCAGCTTCCGGCACGCGAGCTCGACGCCCTCGGTGCCGGCACGCAGATCCGCCAGCAACAGCTGCTCGGCGCACATCCCCTGGTCATGGACGGTGTTGCCGGCGTGCGCTTCGCCGTGTGGGCTCCCAACGCCGAGAGGGTGAGCGTGATCGGGGATTTCAACGGCTGGGACGGGCGCCGTCAGCCGATGCAGAACCTCGGTGCAAACGGCGTCTGGTGCCTGTTCGTGCCTGGGGTTGCAGCGGGCGCCCGCTACAAGTTCGAAATCCGGCAGCGCGGCGGCAGGGTACTGCAGAAGGCCGACCCCTGCGCCGAGTCGTTCGAGCTGCGCCCGCGCAGCGCTTCGGTGGTCACCGCGCCCAGCGCCCACGCATGGCAGGACGACGAGTGGATGGCACGGCGGGCCCAGGCGCGCCCGCTGCAGCGACCCATGTCGATTTACGAGCTCCATCTCGGCTCCTGGCAACGTGCCGACGACGGCGCTTTTCTTGGCTACCGGGAGCTGGCCGAACGGATCGGCGCCCACCTCCGGCGGCTCGACTTCACCCACGTGCAGCTCATGCCGGTCATGGAGCACCCGTTCGACGGCTCCTGGGGCTATCAGACCCTCGGCTACTTCGCACCCACCAGCCGTTTTGGCGCGCCGGACGACTTCCGGGCGTTCGTCGATCATCTTCACGGCCTGGGCATCGGCGTGATTCTCGACTGGGTACCCGGCCACTTTCCCAGAGACGAGCACGGCCTGGTCCGGTTCGACGGCACCGCGCTGTACGAGCACGAGGACCCGCGCCTTGGTGAGCACCGCGACTGGGGTACCCTGGTGTTCAACTACGGCCGCAACGAAGTTCGCAGCTTCCTCACCTCCAGCGCGCTGCACTGGCTGGAGTCCTACCACGTCGACGGTCTGCGGGTGGACGCCGTAGCCAGCATGCTCTACCTCGACTATTCGCGGGAGCCCGGCGAGTGGCGGCCCAACCGCTTCGGCGGCAACGAGAATCTCGAGGCCATCGACTGGCTGCGCGAGCTGAACACCGTGACCCACCGGGAATGTCCGGGCACGGTGATGGTGGCGGAAGAGTCCACCGCCTGGCCTCAGGTTACGCGGCCGACCTACGTCGGCGGCCTCGGCTTCACGCTGAAGTGGAACATGGGCTGGATGCACGACACCCTGGAATACCTGCGTCACGACCCCATCCATCGTGCCTTCCACCACGACCGGCTCAGTTTCGGGCTGCTTTACGCCTTCAGCGAGAACTTCGTGTTGCCGTTCTCCCACGACGAGGTCGTGCACGGCAAGGGCTCACTGTGGTCGAAGATGCCCGGCGACGACTGGCAGCGGTTCGCCAATCTCCGTCTGCTCTATGCATACCAGTTCACCTATCCGGGCAAGAAGCTTCTGTTCATGGGGGGTGAGCATGCCGAGCCCGAAGAATGGTGCCACGACCGGGCACTGGATTGGTCGTTGCCGAACGTGGCCGGGCATGGCGGCGTGGGCGCACTGGTCCGGGATCTGAATCGTCTGTACAGGAGCCGGCCGGAACTCGGCAACGACGTCGACGCCGACGGGTTCGAATGGCTCGATTGCCACGATCATGTCAATTCCACGATCTCGTATCTGCGGCGATCCGGAGACGATCTGCTGATCGTCGCTCTCAATTTCACCCCGGTACCCCGCCCGGGCTACCGGCTTGGCGTGCCGGTCCCGGGCCACTATCGCGAGATCCTCAATTCCGACTCCCGCTTCTACGGCGGATCCGATGTCGGCAATCCGCTCGGGGCCAGCGCAGACCGCGAACCTTGGATGGGCCGGCCGTACTCGCTGACGGTCACTCTGCCCCCGCTAGCCGGCATCGTCCTGCAGCCGGTCTGACGCGGCCACCCTGTCACGAATGCGCCGCGCCAGGTCCGGAGTCAGCGCCGCCGGGTCCACCTGCCAATGCCAATTCCCGGCCATGGTGCCCGGTGTGTTCATCCGCGCCTCACTTCCAAGCCCGAGAAAATCCTGCAACGGTATGACGGCGGTGCGCGCAGGAGACAGCAGGGCTGCATCGATCAGCGGCCACGGCCATTCGCCCGCCGTCTCCCCCAGCTCCGATTGGACGCGGCGTCGTCCCGTCGCGCTAAGCGAGAGATACCAGCCGAAGCTGGTATCGTTGTCGTGAGTGCCGCTGTAAACCACCGAATGCGCCGGGCAGTTGCGCGGCAGATGCGGATTATTGGGCTTGCCGTCGAATGCGAACTGCAGCACGCGCATACCCGGGAGACCGAACTCGTCACGCAAGGCCTCGACCGCCGGGGTGACGACACCGAGATCCTCGGCCACCAGTCGCTCGCGCACGGTAGCGCCCAGGGCCGACAACAGCGCTCTCCCGGGGGCCGGTCGCCAGTGCCCGGCGGCCGCGCTGTGGCCCCGTGGGATGGCCCAATACGCCTGCAGGCCGCGGAAGTGGTCGACGCGCAGCACATCGAACCACTCCAGCTGGCGCAGCACCCGACGAACCCACCAATCGAAGCCTGAAGCCTCGTGCACCGGCCAGCGGTACAGCGGGTTGCCCCAGCGCTGGCCGTCGGCAGAGAAATAGTCCGGCGGAACGCCGGCACATTCCCGGGGCTCGCCGTCCTGGTCCAACTCGAACAACGCCCGATCCGCCCACACGTCTGCGCTGTCGTGAGCCGGATAGAGCGGCATGTCACCCATGACCAGAATGCCTCGATCGTTGGCCGCCCGCTTCAGCCCGGCCCACGCCGCATCGGCCTGGTGCTGCGCCCGGGCAACCCCCGAGCGCGGTACGGCGGTGGCGGCATCGAACTCGATCAACGCGCCCCGGCGGCGGTCGCGCAGGTGCGCCGGCCAGGTCGTCCAGGGCGTGTCGAAAAGATCCCGGGCAACGACGAATCGGCTGACCTCCCGCAGCCACTCCGGCTCACCCACGGATTCGGAAGCCCGCGCGCGCCAGACCCGGGCCAGCCGAGAATCGAGGGCGAAGAGCGATGAGCTGCTGTAGGGAGACTGGTGCGCATCCGGAGGGTTGAGGGGCAGGATCTGCCAGATGCCGATGCCGGCAGAAGCCATGAAGTCGAGGAACCGCTCGTGCTCTCCCGCGGGCACCGAGCGCACCGCACACAGCATCCCTGCGCGCCGCCGGTCGAGCACGTGGCTCATGGCACCGGCGCGTCCAGCCAGCGCATCCGCCCCATCTCGAACGGATGAGCCAGCAACTCGTGGAAGGGATAGAGCCGAACGCGGTAGTGCTGGAGACCAGCATACGGCGGCCGCACGTTCAACGTGAACCGCCAGTATGTGTCTCCCTCTGCCCCTGCTTCTGCCTCGAACGGCACGGTCACCGGTGCGCCACCGTCCGCCCCGCAGTCGAGCAGGCACTCCACCCGGACATCGCCCGGCGTCAGGCCGTTCAGGCCGGCTGCCACCGACAGCTCCAGTGGTTGCCCGTGCGGCAGCACGGCCGGCAGCGGACCTGCAGCACGGACGAAGGTGCCGCTCCAGGCCTCGAGCACCTGCGTCTTCCAGGCTGCCAATGCCTGCGCCGCAGCGCCGTTCGACGCTGCAAGCCGACTGAACCGGCGGACGGCGGGCAGGTAGAAGCAGCGGGCATAATCCAGCACCATCCGCTCGCTGTTGAATGCGGGGATGATCGTGCGCATGGACGCCTTGGCACGGCGCACCCAGGCGTCTGAGTGATCACGGCCGAAGTAGTCGGGCACGACGTCGCGCTCGAGCAGATCGAGCAGGTCCTTCGCCTCTTCCCGGTCCCGGTACTCGCCCGGCAGGTCCGGGCCGTGCGGCGCCACCGCCCAGCCGTTGCTCCCATCGTAAGCCTCCTCCCACCAGCCGTCCAGAACCGACAGATTGACGGCGCCGTTCATGGCCGCCTTGATGCCGGACGTGCCGCTTGCCTCCAAGGGATATTCAGGGGTGTTTATCCAGACGTCGGCGCCCGCCACCAGCAGGCGGGCAAGGGCGAGATCGTAGTCTTCGACGAAGACCAGCTTGCCGATCAATTCCGGCGACATGGACAGCGCGTGAATCTCGCGCACCAGCGCCCTGCCGGGCTCGTCGGCCGGATGCGCCTTGCCGGCCATGATCAGCACCACCGGGCGCGCCTCGTCGCTGAGCAGCCGGATCAGCCGTTCACGGTCATTGAACAGCAGCAGCGCGCGTTTGTAGGTCGCGAACCGCCGCGCGAACCCGAGCACCAGCACGTCGGCCGGACCGGTCAGCCGCGCCAGGACCCGCTGCGTCGTTGCCCAGGCGGTACCGTTGCGCTGTTGCTGTGCGACGACTCGACGCCGCACATCGGTCAGGAGCTGAGCCTTGAGGTCCTGCCGCAGGCTCCAGAAGCGATGATCCGGGATGTCGTCGATGCGGGACCAGAAATCCACGTCGCCGAGGCGCGAGCGCCAGTCGGTGAAGCGCATGTCGAACAGATGCATCCAGTCGGGCGCCATGAAGGTGGGCAGGTGGACCCCGTTGGTCACGAACGTCAGCGGATTGTCTTCGGGCTCGATCTCCGGCCACACGTGACGTTCGGTGGCGGCGGCAACGTCGCCATGGGTCCGGCTGACGCCGTTGCGGCAGCTCGACCCCCGGATCGCCAGCGTGGTCATGTTCAGGCCGGAATGATCACCATTGCGCCCCAGTGTCATCAGCCAGTCAAGGTCGATGCCCTGACCCGCCAGGTAGTCAACCAACTCTTCGCGTACCAACTCCGCCTCGAAAACGTCGTGCCCGGCCGCGACCGGGGTGTGGGTGGTGAATACGGTCGAGGCGGAGACGGCTTCGAGAGCCGCCGCCAGAGACCACCCCTGATTGGCGAATTGTGCGCAGCGCTCGACGATGCCGAAGGCCGCATGGCCCTCGTTGAGGTGCCAGATGCGCGGTTCGACCCCCACTGCCTGCAGCGCACGTACACCGCCGATGCCGAGTACCAGCTCCTGACGCAGCCGATTCCGCGCATCACCGCCGTAGAGCTGATGGGTGACGGCCTTCAGCGGCGGCTCGTTGTCGCCGATGTCGGCATCGAGCAGCAGCAGCGTGGCGTGACCGGCCTTGACCCGCCACAACCGCAACCGGCAGCGACCGGCACCCGTCGGGACGTCGATTCGCAGCTCCTTGCCACCAGGATCGAGAACCGGAACGGCAGGAAGCTGATCGAATTCGGTATCGGCGAACACCGCCGTCTGCTCGCCATCGGCTCCGATCCGTTGCCGGAAGTAGCCGACCCGGTACATGAGCCCGACAGCGACGACGGGCAAAGCCAGATCCGAGGCTGCTTTGCAGTAGTCGCCCGCCAGAATGCCCAAACCCCCGGAATAGAGCGGCAGAGTTTCGTGCAGACCGAACTCCAGGCAGAGGTAAGCGACGCTGCCCGCGCTTCGGGCCAGTTCCTCGAGCTCCGGCGGCGGCCGGCGGCTGCGGTAAGCATCGCACGCGGACTTCGCGCGCCGATAGGCATCCATGAACGAGCGGTCCTGCGCAGCCGCGTCGAGCCGGGCCTGCGCGACCCGCCGCAGCAGCACCTTCGGATTGCCTCCGCAGCGTTCGTACAGGTCGTCGTCGAGCAACCGGAACACCCGCTGCACGTCCCGATCCCACCCGTACAACAGGTCTTCGGAAAGCTCTTGCAGCCCGGCCAGTGCCGGCGGGATCTGCGGTCGGACTTCCAGAGCAAAACGCGTGGATCCCATGACGGCGACCTCCCGTGCGCGGCCTGAGCCGCGATCTACGGCGCCGGATCATAGGCCCGAAACGTCGCCCGGTACAGCCGGCAACGGCATTCGCTGCCGGACACCGCAATGCGACCCGCCTCAGTCCACTGGGACGGTGAACGAGAACTCTGTCCAGCCGCCGTGCGATGCCACGTCGACCCGGCCGCCGTGGGATTCGGCAATGGACTTCACGATCGACAGCCCGAGCCCTACCCCTTCGCCGTCCCGCTGACGGGCCGGGTCGACCCGGTAGAACCGCTCGAACAGTTTCGGCAGGTGCTCCTGGGGTATCGGATCCCCCGGGTTGACGACTGCGACCTTGACGCCACCCGCCTCACGGGAGAGGTGAACCTGGACCGTCTCACCCGACGGCGTGTACCGAAGCGCGTTCGAAAGCAAATTGGACAGCGCGCGCCGGATCAGTCCGCGATCGGCTCGAATCGGCGGCGCCGATCCCGACACAGTCAGCGACACGTTGCGGTCGGCGGCCAGCGCCTCGAAGAATTCGAACAGCTCCTCGATCTCCCGCTGCAAGTCGAGGTCGGTCCGCTCCAGCTCGATCAGGGCATTGTCGCTCTTCGCCAGCCACAGCATGTCGGCCACCATCTTGGTCAGGCGCTCGAGCTCCTCCAGGCTGGAATAGAGCATCTCCCGGTACTCCTGCGCGGACCTTGCCCTGCTCAGCATCACCTGAGTCTGGGTCGTCAGGCTGGTGAGCGGTGTGCGCAGCTCGTGCGCAATGTCCGAGGAGAAATGAGATAGGCGCTCGAAGCCGAGCTCCAACCGGCCGATCATGTCGTTGAAGGAGGCAGCAAGTTCCCGCAGCTCGGCCGGCAGCGACTGCGGATCGAGCCGCAAGCTCAAGCGGCCGGCCCGGATTTGCCGCATGCTGCGGCTCAAATGTCGCAGGGGCTCGTGGCCCTGGTGGATGCCGAACCAGGCTGCGGCCAGCGTGGCGGCGCCGGTGCCGAGCATGATCAGCGCGAGGCTCCGTCGGAAAGCGCCGAGAAACCCCTGGTGAAACTCGGCATCCATCGCGATCACGACGCGGAAGTCACCCGACTTCGCCAACGCCCGTCCTTCGACGCCGACGAGCGCACGGCCGTCGACCCGCTGTATCTCGAGGTCCTGCGGCCGGACCGATGCGATTGCCGGAAATGCACCCGCCGCTGCCGACAGGTCCGGCCCGGGAGAGCGGTAGACGAACCGGCCCTGTGCATCCTCGACCTGGAAGTAAACCCCATGGTGGCCGGAGATCGCGTTGGAAAGCACGGCCGCCAGCCCATTGCCCGTGCGCTCTTCGGCAAGCGCCTGCGCAATGGCTGCATGAGCAACCCCCAGCTCCGCCAGATCCTGCTCGGCGAAGTGCCGTTCCACCGCTGCCAGAATCAGGGCGGCGCTGATCAGCAGGCTGGTCCCCACCGCCAGCGCGACGAACCCCAGAACCCGGCGGGTGAGCGACAGGGGCCCCCGATCACCCCGCACCATCGGCCTCTTCCGCGTCGAGCCTGTACCCCATGCCCCGCACCGTGTGGATCAGCTTCGGCTCGAAGTCGTCGTCGATTTTGGCACGCAGGCGGCGGATGGCGACATCGATCACATTGGAATCGGAGTCGAAATTCATGTCCCATACCTGCGAGGCGATCAGCGAGCGCGGAAGCACCTCGCCCTGGTGGCGCACCAGCAGTTCGAGCAGCGCGAATTCCTTCTGGCTGAGCGCGATGCGCTTGCCCGCCCGAGTCGCCCGGCGCCGCGGCAGATCGAGACACAGGTCGGCGACCTGCAGACGGTCGGCCATCACCGGCGCCGCGCCCCGGCGCAGCAGGGTTCGCACCCGGGCGAGCAGCTCCGCGAAGGCGAAGGGCTTGACGAGGTAGTCGTCGCCTCCGAGTTCCAGGCCTTTGACCCGGTCCTCGACCCGGTCCCGAGCGGTCAGGAACAGCACCGGCACCTGCTTCCCCGCGTCTCGGAGCGCCCGGACGACGCGCCAGCCGTCGACGTCGGGCAGCATCACGTCCATGATGACGAGATCGAACGTCTCGGACACGGCGAGATGATGGCCGTCCAGGCCGTTCCGGGCCAGCATGACGGTAAAGCCCGCTTCCGCGAGACCTTGACGCAGGTAGTCCCCCGTCCGTCTGTCATCCTCGACAATCAGCAATCGCATCGGCGCCACGTCCCGCTGACTTCACGTTCACCAGCCTAAGCCCCAGGTCCGAACACCCGGATGACCGCAACATTACGTCATTGTCATGTGCCGGTCATGCCGCTGACAGCGCGACGCGCCTAGCATCCTGCCAGCGTCAATCATCAGACAGGACGAGGAGTGGACTCAAGATGGTACTCGGCTACCCATTGACCCGGCGCCGCGCTCTGCAGGGGCTGGGGGCAACGGTACTACTGACCGGCGCACCGGGATTGCTGCAGGCGCGTGCGGGCAGCACGCGACTGGGAACGCCCGTGGAGATCCGTGGCCGGCAGATCGACCTCGAGATCGCCGAGACGCCGGTCGACTTCAACGGCATCTCCCGCCTGGCGACCACCATCAACGGCTCCATTCCCGCGCCAACGCTGCGTCTGCGCGAGGGCGACGATGTAGTCATCCGTGTTACCAACCGCCTGTCGGTCGCCACGTCGATCCACTGGCACGGCATTCTGCTGCCGTTCCAGATGGACGGCGTGCCCGGCATCAGTTTCAGCGGCATCGCGCCGGGTGAAACGTTCACTTACCACTTCAAGCTGCGCCAGAGCGGCACCTACTGGTACCACTCCCACAGCGGTTTTCAGGAAATGACCGGGATGTACGGGGCGCTGATCGTGGAGCCGCGGGCCGGCGAATCGATCCGCACCGACCGGGACCATGCCATCGTTCTTTCCGACTGGACCGACGAGGACCCGATGCGGGTCTTCGCCAAGCTGAAGATCCAGAGCGACACCTACAACTTCAATCAGCCCACCATCGGGGACTTTCGGGAGGACGTCTCCGGCATGGGGCTCGGCGATGCCTTCGCGAAGCGCCGGATGTGGAATCAGATGCGCATGAACCCGACGGATCTCGCCGATCTGTCCGACGCGACCCTGACCTATCTCATGAACGGCATGCCGCCGGGTCAGAACTGGACGGCCCTGTTTCAGCGCGGCGAGCGGGTGCGCCTGCGTTTCATCAACGGGGCGAGCAACTCGTTCTACGACGTGCGCATCCCCGGCCTGAAGCTGACGATCGTCCACGTCGACGGCCAGGACGTGGAACCGGTCACCGTGGACGAGTTCCGCTTCGGCCCGGGGGAAACCTACGATGCCTTGGTCGAGCCCAAGGACGACGCATACACGATCTTCGCCCAGAGCATGGATCGGACCGGCTTCGCCCGGGGAACGCTGGCCGTACGGCCCGGGCTCGCGGCGCCGGTACCGGCACTGGATCCGGTTCAGTGGCTCACCATGGCAGACATGATGGGCACGATGGGAGCGATGGGTGCGATGACCGGAGACGCGACTGGACATGGCAGCGCCGGGCACGGCGCGACAGTCGGTCACGGAAACCACGGCGCCATGGCCATGGACCACGCGCACCATGCCATGTCGCGCGATCCGCTGGCACGGCCTTCACAAACCGTGCGGCATGCGCGCTCCGAGTACGGTCCCGCGGTCGACATGCGGGTCGACACACCGCGGACCAGCCTGGACGATCCAGGCATCGGCCTGCGCAACGTCGGCCGGCGGGTGCTGACCCTGGCCGACCTGCGTTCCCGGCCGGAGGTGCTCGACGATGCCCGGTTTCCGACGCGGGAGATCGAGCTGCACCTGACGGGCAACATGGAGCGCTATAGCTGGTCGATCGACGGCCTGGAGTTCGGCAAGAGCACGCCCGTCTCCATGCCCCAGGGCGAGCGGATCCGGGTGATCCTGCAGAACGACACGATGATGACCCATCCGATGCACCTGCACGGCATGTGGAGCGAGCTAGAGAGCCCGAACGGCGAGCTGCTGGTGCGCCGCCACACGATTCCCGTCCAGCCCGCGCAGCGCATCAGCTTTCTCACCACCCCCCACGACCTCGGCCGCTGGGCATGGCACTGTCACCTGCTGTTTCACATGGACGCGGGCATGTTCCGCGAGGTGGTGGTGGCATGAGCAGGACGACCGTTGCGTTCGCGTCGCCTCCGGTGATCGCCGTTGTGGTTCTGTTTTCCGGGCTGGCGGCGGCACGATCGCCGGGCATGGACCACGCCGCCATGGGGCACGGCGACATGCAGATGCAGGGCGGCAGCCCGCCCGCCGATGCGCGCGACCCCCACGCCTACTCCGACGGCTACACGCTGACCGAGGGACCTTATGCCCTGCCGGGCTCACAACGCCTGGTCCTCGCCGACGAACACCGATTCTGGGCCGTGCTGGGAGACCGGCTGGAGTACGACACCGAGAGCGACAGCGGCATCTACGACCTGCAGGCCTGGTACGGCACCACCTACAACCGCCTCACGGCCAAGCTCGAAGGCGACGTGGCCGACGGTACGCTCGAGGAGAGCCAGAGCGAGCTGTTCTGGAGCCGCGCGTTCAGTGGCTACTTCGACACCCAGCTCGGCCTGCGCTTCGACCAGTACGATGACGGCAGGAATCGCGAGTGGCTGGCATTCGGGGTCCAAGGCCTGGCCCCATACTGGTTTGAGCTCGACTTTACAGCGTATGTCGGCGACGGTGGCCGGACCGCCCTGTCGCTCGAAGCGGAGTACGACGTGCTTCTCAGCCAGAGGCTCGTTCTTCAGCCGCGCGCCGAGCTGAACGCCTACGGTAAAGACGACGCCGCCAACGGACTCGGGAACGGACTCTCCGATGCCGAGTTCGGCGTGCGGCTTCGCTACGAGTTCTCGCGTCAGTTCGCGCCGTATGTCGGCGTGGAGTGGAGCAGAAAGTTCGGCGACACCGCCGACTTCGCGCGAGCCGCGGACGAATCGGTTCGCGATACCCGGTACGTCGCCGGTATCCGGTTCTGGTTCTGAACCGGCATCAACCCCGCAACACACAAGCAAGGAACCCGACATGAAGACCACCTGCTTTCGATCGCTGGCCGGCGCGGCCGCCCTCGGCAGCGCCGCGCTGCTGTTCAGCGGGATCGCCGTTGCCCACGAGCCGGAGAAGCATGCCAAGGACGCCGAGGCACCCGACTGCGCGGCCATGATGGACATGAACGCCGAGGAGATGGATCAGGACGATCCGGTCGTCCAGGCCATGATGGAGCAGTGCCGGGGCCACATGGATGCCATGGACCATGGCAGCGGATCGGACGGAACCTCGGACCACGCGGAAGGACACGGTGGGCAAGAGCCGTCCCAGCCTTCGCAGCACGAGCACTGACGAGCGCGGACACGGAACGACCGTCCCGACACGATAGCGACCGCGCGCCACGGAGTACGCCCATGCCCATCCGAAAGACTCTGTCCTGTCTGAGGTGTCTTGCAGCGACCGCCGCCGTGGTGCTGCTGGCAGGCGCTGCCTACGTCTATCTCGGGCTGTACCCCATCGGCGCCGACGTTCCACACAACGCCGCGACCTACTGGCTGCTGGAAACCGTGCGCGAGCGCGCCGTGGCGCGGGCGGCGCGGGACATCTCCGTTCCCGGCGATCTCGAGGCGTCAGCCCGACTGTTGTCCGGCGGCGCCGACTACAACGACATGTGCGCCGGGTGTCATTTGCGCCCGGGCGAGAACCAGAGCGACTTCTCCCTGGGCCTGTATCCCGCTCCACCCGATCTCACCGAGGCGCACGACACGCACGGTGATCCGGCGAGCCGCGACCGACGCCGCTTCTGGATCATCAAACACGGAATCAAGGCTTCCGGGATGCCTGCCTGGGGGCCCGGTCACGACGACGAGCGGATCTGGAGCATGGTGGCGTTTCTCGACCGTCTACCCGACCTGACGCCACAGCAGTACCAGATCATCACCGCTCGATCCACGGGCAGCCAACACTGACCCCCACCGCGGGGCTCGATTCCGTCCGGGGGCGCCGCGAGCCAACGCCAACTCGACAGGAGCGATGAATATGCAACGACGAAATCTGTTCGCCTCGGCGGTGATCACCGCCATCGCCGGATTGGCCGGCAACCTGCTCTACGCGCCGTTTTCGACAGCGGCCGAGCCGGTGATCACCGTTCACAAGACGCCCTGGTGTGGGTGCTGCGGGAGCTGGGTCGAGCATATGCGCGCCAGCGGTTTCGAGGTCACCGTGCGGGAGCACGAGGACCTGTCCCCCGTGCGCACCCGCCTCGACGTACCGCAGGCGCTCGGAAGCTGCCATACCGCAGAGGTGGACGGTTACGCGATCGAGGGACACGTCCCCGCGTCGGACATCCGGCGGTTGCTGGAAGAGCGTCCGGCCGGCGTCCGCGGACTGGCGGTCCCCGGCATGCCGGCCGGTTCCCCCGGCATGGAGATGGGCGGCCGCCAGGATCCGTTCGACGTCGTCGCCTTCGGCCAAAAGGGTACGCGGGTCTTCCAATCGCACCGCCCGTGAAGCGCGCCCGGCCCGGGGATTGACCTGAAACCCGCATACATCTCCTAACGTGACCCTGGTGTCGGGTACGCCATCCGCTGCGGCACGGCACGAACGCTGCGGCAAGGCAATCGAACAGGCGAGGTGCACCATATGCAAGTGGATGAACAGCTCGACAGTGACATCAGCATCCGCATCGGCGGAGACGCCGGCCAGGGCGTGGAATCCAGCGGCGCCGGCTTCTGCAAGGCGCTGGCCCGCGCCGGCCTTCACGTCTTCGCCGCGCAGGACTACCGTTCGCGGATTCGGGGCGGCCACAATTTCTACCAGATCCGCGCGGCCACACGCCCGGTGGCCGCACAGCGAGTTCCCCCGGATCTGCTGGTCGCCCTGACCGCAGAGACTCTCGACGTTCATCTGGAACAGCTTCCACCCGGAGCGGGCGTCATCTACGAGGAGTCGCTGCGACTCGACGAGCGCATACGGTTTCGGCCCGATGCGGCGCAGATCGATGCGAAGGGGCTACGGCTGATGCCCGTCCCGCTCCTGAAGACCGCCGCAGATCACGGCAGCCGGGTCATGGCGAATACCGCCGCCCTGGGCGCGCTCGCCGGGGTCACCGACTTTCCGCTGGAACGGATCATGGAAGTGATTCGCGAGAATTTTGCGGCCAAGGGCAGCGAGGTCGTCGACGCGAACCTCGCCGTGGCCGCTGCTGCGCATCGGGTGGCACGGGAACGTCACGCCGATTTTCCGCACCCCATGCCACGAGGCGACGGCCGCGCCCGAGTGCTGATCCGCGGCAATCATGCCTTTGCGCTCGGCGCGCTTGCCGCGGGCTGCCGTTTCGTCTCCGCCTACCCTATGACGCCGGCCACCTCGATCATCGAGTACCTCGCGAGCATCGCCGCCGAGTACGGTGTCGTGACCAAGCATGCCGAGGACGAAATCGCGGCCGTGTGCATGGCGATCGGCGCCGCGCACGTGGGCGCGCGAGCGCTCACGGCAACATCCGGCGGCGGCTTCGCCCTGATGACGGAAGCGCTGGGCCTCGCGGGGATCACGGAAACGCCGCTGGTGGTCGTGAGCGTGCAGCGCGGCGGGCCGTCCACCGGGATGCCCACCCGCACGGAGCAGTCCGATCTGTTGTTCGCGCTGCATGCGTCGCAGGGGGAATTCCCGCGCATCGTGATCGCGCCGGGCAACATCGAGGAGTGCTTCGAGGCCGGGGCTCGCGCCTTCAACCTGGCAGAGCGTTATCAGTGCCCGGTGATCGTGCTGAGCGACCTGCTGCTCGCCAGTTCGCTGCAGACAGCCGAACCGGAGACCTTCGGTACAGACAGAGTGTCCATAGACCGCGGCGCGCTGCTCGCGCCCGGAGCGCCGGCAGGGGCTGCGGCGGCACACCGGCCCGCCTCCGGGGCCGATCCCGCGGGACCCTCACCGGCACGGAACCACCCCTGGGAAGCCGGCGCTTACCCCCGCTTCGCCGTGACCGACACCGGCATCTCGCCGCGGCCGCTGCCGGGCGACCCGGCCGCGGTCTTCACCGCTACCAGCGACGAGCACACCGAGGACGGTCACATCACCGAAGAGATCCATACCCGCGCCCGCATGATGCGAAAACGGATGCGCAAGGAGGACACGGCCCTGCGCGACGACATCCGGCCACCCAATCGCTTCGGCCCCGGGCAGGCCTCGCTCACGCTGGTCTGCTGGGGCTCGACGACCGGGGCGGCACGCGAGGCGGCCGCCCGGCTCACCGCAGCCGGCACGCCCTGCGCCGTGCTCCAGTTCCAGGACCTCTGGCCGTTCCCGGCGGACGCAGCCGCCGCCGCCTTGGACGCTGCCGGGCTGACCATCGGCATCGAGCAGAGCTACACGGGCCAGCTCGCCAAGCTGATCCGGATGATGACCGGCCGGGCATTGGACCGACAGGTACTCGCCTACGATGGACGGCCTTTCTCGCCCGAGGACATGCTCACGGCCGTGCAGCGCTGCCTGAACGGCGAAATACAGGTACACGTCGAGCCGGGGGAGCCTCCCCTCCCGTTGGCGACGGAGGTCGGCGTCAATGTCTGACATCACGGTGAAGGACTTCGATTCCTGGGTAAAGCCAAGCTGGTGCCCCGGCTGTGGCGACTACGGAATCTTCGCGGCGTTGAAGCATTCGCTCGCCGAGCTCGGGGTCGCGCCTCACGAGGCACTGGTCGTTTCCGGCATTGGCTGCGGCAGCAAGCTGCCGGACTACATGCACGTGAACGGACTCATGACCATCCACGGCAGGCCCCTCGCGGTCGCCACCGGCGCGAAGCTGGCCAATCATGCCCTTACTGTCCTGGTCGTCGACGGCGACGGCGACGCCTACGGCATTGGCGGCAATCACTTCATTCACACGGCGCGACGCAATCCGGACATCACCCACATCGTCGAGAACAATCAGATCTATGCGCTGACGAAGGGCCAGTATTCACCGACGACACCCCAGGGCCGGGTGACGACCACCTCGCCAGAGGGCGTGATCGAGCGGGCGGTGAACCCGGTGGCCGTGGCGATGGCCATGGGGGCGACCTTCGTCGCCCGCGGCTTCGCCGGCGAGCCGAAACACCTCGCCGGTCTGATCGAGGAAGGTATCCGCCACCCGGGCTATGCCCTCATCGATGTGCTGCAGCCCTGCGTCGTCTTCAATCGGGTCAACACCTACGCCTGGTACGGCGAGCGCGTCTACAAACTCGAGGAGGCCGGCCACGATCCGTACGACCGCGCCGCGGCGCAACGGGTCGCGGCCGAGTGGGACGACCGCATCCCGATCGGCGTGATCCTCCGCGAGGACGGCGCGCCAAGCTATGAACGACAGGTGCCGGCCCTGAACGCAGGACCGCTGGTCGAGCGCTCCCTGACGGACGTCGCCGACATCGGGGCGCTGTTGCGCCGGTTCATGTGAACGAGGGGAACGCGGTGAACGACGAAGATCTGGTCCAGGCGATCCAGAATCGGGCAGGCCTGCGCAGCGCCGACGAGGCTCGGAGGCTCTTCGAGGGTGTGCTCCAGGCGCTGGCATACGTTCTCCCCGCGGAGCAATGCGACGCCATCTGTGCCTGCGTGCCGGAGGACGCCGCCTGGTGCCTGCGCTGCGGCCCCGCCACGCCCGACCCGCTGATCGACAGCGACGTGTTCGTCGGTTGGGCCATGGCCTCGGTCGACGCCACCGGCGCTCCGGACGAGACACTCGGCGGCGCGGATCCGCTCGCCGCTCTGGCCGCCGCAGAAGTGCAAGCCCGGGTTCGGGTGGTGCTGGAAGCACTGTGGGAACGGCTCGAACCGCCGTCACGAGCAGGGATCGAGGGATGCCTGCCCGGCGGCATCGCCGAGATGATGAACCCCGGCAGTTCCGCAACACGGCGGGAACACGACGAAGGAGATCGGTGAGCATGGAGCCGTCGGCACAGATCCTCCCGGAAGATGGGGCCACGATCGATTCGCTCGATGCCTATCGGGCGCGAGGGGGCGGCGAGGCGTTCGAGCGAGCGCGCGCCAGCGCGCCGGAAGCGGTCATCGAGGAACTGCGGCGGGCCGGACTGCGAGGGCGCGGCGGCGCCGGTTTCGAGACGGCGGTCAAGTGGAGCACGGTTCGGGGCGATCCGGCACCGATCAAGTTCGTCTGCGCCAACGGTGCCGAGGGAGAGCCGGGAACGTTCAAGGACCGCCACCTGCTGAGAACGAACCCCTACCAGGTCATCGAGGGGCTGGCGATCGCCCGCCACGTCATCGGCGCCGAGCGCGCCTACCTGTGCGTGAAGCGCCGGTTCGAGCCGGAGATCGCTGCCGTTCGCCGGGCGCTGGAGGAGTTGGCCCGCTTCTCGGAGATGGCGGCAGCGATCGAACTCGTGCTCGGGCCGGACGAATACCTGTACGGCGAAGAAAAGGCGCTGCTGACGGTCGTAGAGGGCGGACCGGCGCTGCCGCGCGTACTACCACCCTACATCCACGGCTTGTTCGCGCCCCCGTACGACGGTCGGCAGCCCGAACGCCACCATCCAACCGTCGTGAACAACATCGAGACGCTCGCCCACGTCACTCGGATCGTGGGCAACGGCGCCGAACAGTTCCGCCGCTTCGGTACCGCAAACACGCCGGGCACGATGCTGTTCACCGTCTCGGGCGACGTGCAGCACTCCCTCGTCACCGAACGGCCACTCGGAACGACGCTCCGGGAACTGATTTTCGAAGTGGCGGGCGGGCCGCCACCGGGGCGCGAGCTCAAAGCCGTCATGCCCGGCCTCGCCGGAGCCGTCATGACGGCAGATCGACTGGACACGCCGCTGTCCTTCGAGGCCATGCACCAGGCCGGTTCCGCGCTCGGCTCGGGTGGCTTCGTCGTCTACGACGACCACGCCTGCATGGCCCACGTGGCGTGGCTGTGCTCGCGCTTCCTGCACGCCGAGTCGTGCGGCCAGTGCCCGCCCTGCAAGCTCGGCTCGGAGCGGATCACCGAGCGTCTCGAGAGATTGCTGAACGGGTCCGGGCATCGCCGCGACCTCGACGACATCACGGCGACGCTGGCCTGGGTGCCGAATGGCGCACGCTGTGGTCTGGCAACATCGGAGGCGCTGGTGGTGGGCAGCCTCCTTCGCGCCTTTCCGGGCGACTTCGACGCTCATCTGCGCGGTTCTTGTCACTTGCGACACAACGACATCCTGCCGAAGATCACCGACTACGTTCCGGGACACGGCTTCATCTATGCCGGGACGCCTCACCGCCCTGGCTCTACCGACGGATAGTCAATGACGACTGCTGTACCCGACAGCGATGCGCCAGGCACCACGACGCATGCCGCGGCCCCTGATCAGCGTCTTCACGCCGCACCGTCCCGCCCGATCTCGACCGTCGCAGCATCGACGTAGTCGTGGCGTGGAACAACCAGGTTCGTTGGGGCCGGTACCGCCTTGTAGACCCGCCCGGCAAGATCGAACATGGACCCATGGCACGGGCAGAAGAAACCGCCATGCCATGGCACGCCCGAAGGCCCGTCATCCGGCCGGGGGCGAAAGTCCGGGATGCATCCCAGGTGCGTGCACAGGGCCACCAGCACCAGATACTCGGGCCGGCGCGAACGAAACGGGTTGGCCGCATAGTCGGGTTGCTGCGCATCCACCGTGGATTCCGGGTCCCGCAATCGGGCCAGCAGGTTCGGCTGCTCCAGCGCCGACAGCATGTCCGGGGTTCTTCTCAGTACCCAGACCGGGCGGCCGGCCCATGTGGCCGTCAGCAGCTCGCCGGGCCGCAAGCGGCTGATGTCGAGCTGCACCGGCGCCGCCCGGGCCCGCGCTTTGGCGCTGGGCGACCAGGACCGAATGAAAGGCACGGCGGCGGCCCCGACACCGACGCCGCCGAGAGTCGACGTCGCCGTGATCAGGAACTGTCGGCGGCGCCGGCCACGCTCCGAGCCCTGCCGCGCCTCCGTGCTGCCGGCGCCAGGGTCGGGGGCACCCGTTTCGGATTCAGAGGCCATGGTCGACGTCAGCGGCAACAGCACCCGCCGGCCGCCGGCCGAGTGCTCTCGGAATCATGGCCCAGGACGCCATAGCCAGCCTGGCGGATGCTGTCTGCCAGCCGCGCCGGCTGCGTCGTGCGTTCATCGAACCGCACGGTGACGGCACCGTCATCCAGCCTCACGTTCACGTCCAAGACCCCATCCACTGCCTCCAGTGCCCGAGTCACGGCCCCGGCGCAGCCACGGCATTTCATGCCCGACACTTGGAATGTTTCGGTCTGCATAGCTCTGATCTCTCCTCGACGATTCGCGCCGTCCGTTCATTTCTGCCAGAGAATGTGATCGGCCTCGAGCGGCACGACGGCGCCTGGATAACGCGGCACCACCCGCACCGTGTAGTCGCTTGCCGGCCGGCTCGCCGCTACCGCGCCGCGATACCGCCGCTGCGGCCGAGGTTCCCGGTCTGTCTGAGGCTGCATCGGCAGCCTCACGCCGTCGGCGTGTCCGTCCGGATCGGCGAAAACCTCGACGCTCAGCCACTCCGGATCCAGGTCGCCCAGGGTCACCTCCACCTCGAAGACATGTTCGCCGTCCACGGTCTCCACGCGAGGTTCGCTCAGGGACAGCTTCGGCCAGTGCTCGTCGAGTGCGCGACGCCAGTGGACGATGCCCACCGCCGCCACCCCGCGATCGGCCGCCCGTTGCCGATACCTGAGCGCAGCCGGCAGGTAGTATCGCTCTACGTACTCGCGCACGGTGCGGTTGCTTGAGAACCAGGGTGTCAATCGAGACATGCTGGCGCGCATCCGCGCGACCCAGCGCCACGGTAGGCCGTGTTCGTCCCGGTCGTAAAACTCCGGCGCCACCTCGTTTTCCAGCAGCCGGTAGAGGGCGTCCGCTTCCGCGGCGTCCCAGGCCGGGTCATCGCCGTGCTCCGCGCCGTCGCCGAGCGCCCAACCGACGTCGGGGGCGAACGCTTCCGCCCACCAGCCGTCGAGCACCGACACGTTCAGACCGCCATTGACCAGTACCTTCATGCCGCTGGTACCGCTGGCCTCCCAGGGCCGGCGCGGAGTGTTGAGCCAGACGTCGACACCCTGAACGAGTTGTTCGGCCAGGTGCATGTCGTAGTCGCTCAGGAACACCACCCGGCCCGCGGCCTCCGGGCGCCGGGAAAACGCGATCCATTCGCGGATCAACGCCTGGCCGGCCTGATCCGCCGGATGCGCCTTGCCGGCCAGCACGATCTGGACGGGGCGGTCCGGATGGTCGATGAGGGCGAGGAGCCGCTCCGGGTCGGAGAGCAGCAGATTGGTTCGCTTGTAGGTGGCGAACCGGCGCGCGAATCCTACCGTCATGACCTTCGGGTCGAGGACCCTACCGCCGGCTGCCACTGCCGCGGCCGGCGCGCCCGACTCGGCAAGTTGACGGCCGAGGCGTCGGCGGACGTAGTCGACGAACGCCTCGCTGGCGTCAGTGCGAAGCTGCCACAGCGCCGCATCCGAGACGCAGCAGATGTGCCGTTCCAGGGACTCGGTCTCGCCCCGCCAGCGACCCTGGCCGCAGGCCTCCGTCCACAGCGCGTCGGCGGGCGCGGAGTCCCAGGTCGGAGTGTGCACGCCGTTGGTCACGTATCCGACCGGCACCTCCTGCTGCGGCCAGCGCGGGAACAGCGGTGCGAACAGGCGCCGGCTGACACTGCCGTGCAGGCGGCTGACGCCGTTCACCGCACTGCTGCCTCGAACCGCCAGGTAGGCCATGTTGAAATCCTCGCCAGCATCGTCGGGATTGCGGCGGCCCAGCGCCAGCAGCTCGCTAAAGCGTATACCCAGCGCGTTCTCGGCATAGCCGCGCAGGCAGTGGCTCATCTGCTCCGCGGTGAAGCGGTCGAACCCGGCCGGCACCGCCGTATGGGTGGTGAACACGTTGCCGGCACGGGTCGCTGCCAGTGCCACGTCGAATGGCTCACCGGTGGCAGCCATGAAGCAGCGGGCCCGTTCCAGCACTGCCAGCGCGGCGTGGCCCTCGTTCAGATGGCACACCCGCGGGGCCCGGCCGAGCGCCTCCAGGAGCTGCCAGCCGCCGATGCCCAGCACCATTTCCTGCATCAACCGCAGATCCTGTCCGCCGCCGTAGAGCTCGCTGGTGATGCCCCGATAGGGCGGATGGTTGGCGGCGTCGTTGGTGTCCAGAAGATAGAGCGCCAGACGCCCCACCCGCGCCTGCCAGGCACGCACCCAGATGGCATGACCGGGCAAGGCCAGACGCAGCCGCAGCCACTCGCCGTCGGCGTCTCTGAGGGGCGTGATCGGAAGCTGCCCCGGATCGTTGTAGGGGTAGGCCGCCTGCTGCTCCCCGTTGGGGCCGATGAGCTGGCGGAAGTAGCCCTGCTGATAGAGCAGGCCGATGCCGGTTACGGGCACCCCCAGATCGTTGGCGGCCTTGAGCTGATCGCCGGCCACGTTGCCCAACCCACCGGAGTAGATGGGCAGCGCTTCGCTCAGCATGAACTCCATACTGAAATAGGCCACGCCGTCCAGGGCCGACTCGCCGTGCTGCTGCTGAAACCAGCCGGGCGCTGCGGCCGACTCACGACGCGAGGCCAGTAGATCCTGCAGGTCGCTGCGGAATCGCGCATCGGTCAGCAGCGTCTCGAGGCGCTGACGCGAGACCGTCTGCATCACGACCCAGGGGTTGCGGGTGGCGTCCCACAGCTCGGCATCCAGGCGGCGCCAGAGAAAGTCCGAGCCGTGGTGCCACTCCGAGCGCAAGTCAAGCGCCAGTTCGATCAGATCCTCGAGTCCTTCGATATCGGCCGGCACGAGTCCGGGCTTCCACTCGCCGTCGTTCACCGCGCACCTTCCGCCAGAGCCTCTGCGACCACGTCCTGCGCGTCGCCCAGCAGACGCTCCAGATGATCCCGTCCCAGCATGCTCTCGGCATACAGTTTGTAGAGATCCTCCGTGCCGGAGGGCCGTACGGCGAACCAGCCGTTTCGAGTCGTCACCCGCAGGCCGCCGAGGGGCTCACCGTTGCCGGCGGCCCGATCGGCTACGGATTCGACCGGGTCGTCACCGACGCTGTCGACCGCGAGGTCGGCGCGACTCAGCCTGGCCAGGCGCGCCTTGCCGGCAGCCGTGGCCGGGACGTCGACCCGCCGGTAGACCGGGCGACCGAGCGCTGCGGCGAGCATCGCGTACTGCTCGCCCGGGTCCCGGCCCGTGCGCGCCGTCATCTCGGCCGCAAGCAGCACTGCGACGATGCCGTCCTTGTCCGTGGTCCACGCCGTGCCGTCGAAACGCGCCAACGATGCCCCCGCGCTCTCCTCGCCGGCGAACGCGAGCGCGCCCGCCAGCAGCGGCTCCGTGAACCACTTGAAGCCGACGGGTACCTCGTAGAGCCCGCGCCCGTGCCGGGCCGCCACCCGATCCAGCATCAGGCTCGTCACCGCCGTCCTGCCGAGCGACGCCGTCACCGGCCAGTCGGGCCGGTAACGGCACAGATAGGACGCCATGGCGGCCAGGTAGTCGTTCGCGGGCAGGAGACCCAATGCCGGGGTCACGATGCCGTGCCGGTCGTGATCGGGATCGCAGGCTCCGGCCAGATCGTAGCGTTCGCGCAGCCCGATGAGCCCCTGCATGGCATAGGGCGACGATGGGTCCATGCGGATCTGCCCGTCCCAGTCCACGGCGACGAATTGGAACGTCGGGTCGACCTCTTCGCTGACCACGTCCAGAGCGAGCCCATGGCGCTCGCCGATCGCGCCCCAGTACTCCACCCCGGCCCCGCCCAGCGGATCGACCCCCAGCCGGATCCCGGAGGCGGCAATGGCCGCGAGGTCGACCACCTCCGGCAATGCCGCCAAATAATGCCCGAGGTAATCGAAATATCTCGTGCTGCTGCTCCCGAGCGCGCGCCGCAACGGCACCCGCCGGATGCCCGCCGAACCGGCCGCCAGCAATCGATTCGCCTCCCGTTCGATCCAGCCCGCAACCGCGGCGGACGCAGGCCCGCCGGTCGGGGGGTTGTACTTGATGCCGCCGCTGTCCGGCGGATTGTGCGAGGGCGTGACGACGATCCCGTCCGCCATGCCATTGCCCCGGCCCGGCCGGTAATCGAGAATCGCCAGCGACACCGCCGGCGTTGGCGTGAACCGGGCGTCCCCCGGAATCCTCAGCTCCACGCCGTTGCCGGCCAGCACTTCCACGGCAGTGGCGAAGGCCGGCTCCGACAGCGCATGGGTATCGCGACCGAGGAACAGCGGCCCATCGATACCCTGGCTGCGGCGATAGCTGCAGATCGCCTGCACGATCGCCGCCACATGCCGGTCGTTGAAGCTGCCGCGCAGGGCCGAGCCGCGGTGCCCGGAGGTGCCGAAGCGGACCCGCTGCGCGGGATCACCCGGGTCCGGTGTGCCGTCCGCATAGGCACCCTGCAGCACATCGGTATCGATGAGCAGGTCGCGTGGCGGGAGCTTCCCCGCCAGTGGGTCGACAGTCGTGTTCATCGCCGCCATGTTCGCGCCTGTATGCCGCGTACAGGTCAAGCCCCCGGGCGCGGCACCCGTCAACGGTGGAACGTGAACTCCAACGGCGCATCGCGGTCCGGCAAGCGGACGGACACGTCGATCCGGTAGCGGCGGTGCATCTCGAAATCGAAGTAATTGCCGTAGGACAGCTCACCGGCCATCGTGAACGGCTCGAGAGGCTTGATCTCTCCCCGTCCGGTGCGATGCGTCGCGCGAACCGTGCCGGTAACCTGCGCATCGGTGATGCGGGTACCGTCCCGCGCGAACAGCGAAACGACCACGTGCCGAGCCTGCGGATCGGCCGGGACACCGCCGTGCATGGGCGCACCGGATTCCATGGGCGGGTGCGTTCCCACCACCTGTGCCGGTATCACGCCGAAATAGGCGGTGATCCCGTCTTTGGTGCGACTGTTCACGGCTTCAGTCGCATCGTCGGCGCATCCAGCCAGTAGCATGCTGGCAACCAGCCCCACTGTGGCCAGCCAGCGATACGCACGAACGGGAGATCGCGGGTGAAGGTTCGTATTCATGAGCCCGTCTCCAAGGATTGGGAACTTTGACCGGCCGGGATGCCGGCCTCGTGACGATCGAGCCGCAACCGCTTCAGCAGCAGTGCATTCACCGCCACCAGCGCAGAGCTGCCCGACATCGCCAGCGCAGCCACCTCCGGGCTGATGACCAGCGGGTAGAACACGCCGGCCGCCGCAGGAAACGCCGCCACGTTGTACGCCACCGCCCAGAACAGATTCTGATGCATCTTGCGCAAGGTCGCCCGCGACAGCTCGATGGCGATGACGATGTCGTAGGGGTCGCTCTTCATCAGCACCACGTCGGCGCTCTCCATGGCGACGTCGGTGCCCGCGCCGATGGCGAAACCGACGTCGGCCTGCGTCAGCGCAGGGGCGTCGTTGATGCCGTCTCCGACCATGCCGACCCTCTTGCCCTGTGCCTGCAACTGTTTCAGGGTTTCCGCCTTCTGTCCCGGCAGCACCTCGGCGAAAACCGTGTCGATACCCAGCTCCGCGGCGATGCGCTGCGCCGTCTGCTGATTGTCGCCGGTGAGCATGGCCACCTCGACCCCCCGGGCACGCAGGCGTTTCACCGCGTCCGAGGAACTGGGCCGCGGCGCATCGGCAATCGCGATGACGCCGGCGAGTTCCCCATCGCGTGACAGATGCACAACGGTCTGGCCCTGGTTCTGCAGGCGGGCGATGTCCTCCTCCAGGGGAGCCAGGTCGACCTTTTCTTCGGTCATCAGCCGCCGATTGCCGAGCAGCACGGCATGGCCCTCGACCCGGGCGCGGGCCCCCTTGCCCTCCAGCACCTCGAAGCCTTCGGCGCGCCCCACGTCCAGCGCCGCCGAGCGCCGCAGAATCGCCTGCGCCAGCGGGTGGTCCGAGCCCTGCTCCACCGCAGCCGCCAGCGCCAGCACGTCGTCCTCGCCCAGCGGCGGCGCCGCCACCACGGCAACCACCTCCGGCTGACCCAGGGTGAGGGTCCCGGTCTTGTCGAACACCACGACGTCGAGCTTCGTCGCTTCCTCGAGCGCGCCGGCGTTCTTGATCAGCACGCCCTTCATGGCGCCGAGCCCGGTCCCCACCATCACCGCCATCGGCGTCGCCAACCCGAGGGCGTCGGGGCAGGCAATCACGAACACGGTGATGGTCAACGTCACCGCGAACAGCAACGGCGCGCCGATCCATCCATACCATACGGCGAAGGTCGCCACGCCGATGACGATGGCAATCAGAACCAGCCATTGCGACGCCTTGTCCGCGAGGAGCTGTGCCGGCGCCTTCGAGCTCTGAGCCTCCTGCACCAGCTTGACGATCTGCGCCAGGGCCGTGTCCGCGCCGACCTTGGTGGCGCGGTAACGCAGCGTTCCACTTTTGTTGATGGTCGCGCCGATGACGGTATCCCCAGGCGATTTGGCGACCGGCATGGACTCGCCGGTGAGCATGGATTCGTCCACCTGGGACTCGCCCTCGAGCACCTCGCCGTCCACGGGAATCTTGTTCCCCGGGCGCAGCACCACGATGTCACCCTGCATCACCTCGGAGGTCGGCAGCTCCACTTCCCGGCCGTCGCGCTCCACCATGGCGGTCGGCGGCGCCAGATCCAGCAGTGCGCGAATCGCCTCCGAGGCGCCGGCCCGGGCGCGCATCTCCAGCCAGTGGCCGAGCAGGATGAACACCAGCAACACCGCCACGGCCTCGTAGAACTGCACGCCCTCGAAGACGAACGTCGCGCCGACGCTGAACAGATAGCCGGTGCCCACCGACAACACCACCAGCACCGCCATGTTCAGCACGCCCTGGCGCAACGCGCGCCAGGCGGCGACGAAGAACGGCCAGCTCGGCCACAGCACGGCCACGCTGGCGAGCAGGAACAGCCAGAGCTCCAGCCGCAGGCCGAAGGGCGGTGCCGGGGGATCGAACATGCCCCCCATGGGCGAGTAGACGAAGATGGGGATGGTAAACACGAATGCCAGCCAGAAGCGGTTGCGCATGTCGCGCACCATGTCCTGCATGTCGCCGCCGCCGTGGCCCATCTCGTGGGCCATGTCGTGGCCACCGGTTGCCCGATCGCGTTCGCCAGGTTCGGCCTGCGGATGGTGCTCGTGGCCGTGGCCCTCGGTGGCCTCGCTGGGCGGGTCCTCGGGGATGCACACGTGGCGAGGAACGACCTCTCCCGAGCAGTGGTAGCCGCAGGCGCGCACCGCAGCCTTGACCGTCTCGAGGTCCACGGCGCTCTCGTCGTAGCCGACCGTCGCGTTGCCGCCAACGTAGTTCACCTCGGCCCGCACCACGCCGGGCAGTCGCCGCAGGCGTTTCTCCAAGCCGGCCGCGCTGAGCGACGACAGCATGCCGCCGACGTCGATGACGGCGGTTTTCATGAGCCCTCCTCCTCGCCGCGGCGGCCGGCATCCCGGTCCGTGCCGTTCTGGGGGCCGCCGTGGCCGCCATGCCCGCCGTGACCGCCGTGACCGCCGTGACCGCCGTGACCGCCGTGACCAAAGTGCATCGCAAAGAAGGCGATGCCGATCAATACCCAGATCCAGTTTTCAGCCAGCCAATCCATTTCGTCTGCTCCCAATGGTTCATCGAAGTCACGCGGTCGCTTCCGGCGACGGGTCGTGCCAGCCACCCGTCGCGCCGGCGAGCGCCGCAGCCGGTGGCCCCCAGCTACCCTGCGCGTACGGAATCGGCATCCGGTTGGTCTCCAGCACCGGCTCGACGATCCGCCAGGCCGCCTCCACCGCATCGTCCTGGGTGAACAGGGTGGTATCCCCGTGCAGCGCATCCCGCAGCAGGCGCTCGTAGGGAAGCGCGTCTTCGCTGCGGGCGTGGCGGAACACCAGCTCCATGTCTTCTCCCCGCATGCCGTGCCCGGGGCGCTTGACGCGAGCCCCGGCCGCCAGCACGACCTCCGGACTCAAGCGAAAGCGGAAATGGTTCGGCGGCAGCGCCTCCAGGGCGGGCTCCAGGGTCGTCAATGGCGGCCGGCGCAGGCGCACGAGGACCTCGGTGGCCGAGAGCGGCAGGCGCTTGCCGGTGCGTACCAGAAAGGGCACCTCGGCCCAACGCCAGGTGTCGATCGCGAACGCCAGCGCCGCGAACGTCTCTACCGAGGAGTCCGGCGCCACCCCCGGCTCGTCACGGTAACCGATGTACTGGCCACGCACGACCCGTCTCGGATCGAGCGGCCTGATGGCGCGCAGCACCCGCACCTTTTCGGCCCGTGCCGCGCCCGCCGCGTGCCCCGCCGGGGCGTCCATCGCCAGCAGCGCGACGATCTGCAGCAGGTGGTTCTGCACCACGTCGCGAATACTGCCGACCTCGTCGAAGAACCGGCCGCGGCCGCCGACTCCGGCGGACTCCGCCATGGTGATCTGTACACTGTCGACATAAAGACGATTCCAGATCGGCTCGAGGAATGCATTGGCGAAGCGGAAGTAGAGCAGGTTCTGCACCGCCTCTTTGCCGAGGTAATGGTCGATCCGGAAGACTGCATCCTCGGCGAAGGCGTGGTGCACCGTCCGGCTCAGCGCCCGCGCCGACGCCAGATCGCGACCAAATGGCTTTTCCACCACAACCCGAGCCTGTGCGGTGCAGCCCGAAGCTGCCAGGCCCTCAAGCACGGTTTCGAACAGGCCCGGCGCGATGGCCAGATAATAGAGCGGCCGCTGCCGCTCGCCCAGCGCCCGCCCCAGGCGTTCGTAGGTCGCCGGGTCCCGATAGTCGCCACTCACGTACAAGAGCCGTTCGGCCAGCATCGAGAAACCCCGGGCATCCACCTCACCGGCGTCACGCAGGCTCTCGCGCACCCGGGCCAGCAGTCGCTCCCGGCTCCAACCTTCACGGGCCATGCCGATCACCGGAAGCGCCAGCTCGCCGCGCGCCGCCAACGCCGACAGCGCGGGGAAGATCTTGCGGTATGCCAGATCCCCGGTGACGCCGAACAGCACCAGGGCGTCGCTAGGTAGTGCCGTCATGTCGATTCCCCGGCTCCACATGGCCACCGAACCCGCGCCGCATGGCGGACAGGAGCTGATCGCCGAACGCCGCCCGGCCACGCGAACCGAAACGGGCAAAGAGCGCCGCACTCAGCACCGGCACCGGCACCCCCCGCTCGACGGCGGCGTGCACCACCCAGCGGCCCTCTCCGGAGTCTGCAACCCGGCCCGCGTAGGCGACCAGTGTCGGGTCGGCGAGCAACGCGGCCGCCGCGAGATCCAGGAGCCAGGAGGGAATGACGCTGCCGCGGCGCCAGAGCTCGGCGATCTCCACGACATCGAACCGGTAGCTGCCGGCCCCGGCATCCTCGCCTTCTGCATCGCAATCGCCATCCGCGAGACGCAGCAGATTGAAGCCTTCCGCATAAGCCTGCATCAGGCCGTACTCGATACCGTTGTGCACCATCTTCACGAAGTGTCCGGCGCCATGGGGCCCGCAGTGCAGATAGCCCTGCTCGGCGGTGCCCGCGTCGTGCTCCCGGCCAGGCGTGGCGCTCGCCGCATCGGCGCCCGGCGCCAGACTCAGGAACAGCGGCTCCAGATGCCGCACGGCATCGGCCTCGCCGCCGATCATCAGGCAATAGCCCCGGTGCAGCCCGGCCACGCCACCACTGGTGCCGACGTCGACGTAGCGGATGCCGCGAGGCGCCAGCGTCCGGGCCCGGCGCAAGTCGTCACGGTAGTGCGAGTTCCCGCCGTCGACGACGATGTCCCCTGCCGACAGATGCAAGGTCAGCTCCGTGAGCACGGCGTCCACTGCAGCAGCCGGCACCATCATCCAGACGACCCGCGGCGCGCTCAGCACGGCCGCGAGTTCCGCCAGCGAGGCAACGGCATGCGCACCGTCGCGCTGCAGGCCGGCGG